>OJWB01000021.1_pt1 | contig 109727 bp, 104 predicted proteins | sample 1600321 | NCBI WGS metagenome assembly OJWB01 (sample SAMN04436905, study PRJEB24849) | human gut metagenome | biome: human gut; feature: NICU; material: stool | host: Homo sapiens | place: USA: Saint Louis, MO | collected 2012-04-01
TACACGCTATTTATCGCATCCGGGAAGCCTTTCAGGCCGTCCACGCAGGCAATCAGGATGTCCTGAAGGCCACGATTTTTCAGCTCAGTCAGTACACCCAGCCAGAACTTTGCACCTTCATTTTCTGCCAGCCACATACCCAGCAGCTCTTTCTGACCGTCGGTATTGATGCCCAGCGCGAGGAACACCGCTTTGTTAATGACACTCCCGCTGTGACGAACCTTAACCACAATACAGTCAAGATAAACAATGGGATATAGTGCATCCAACGGTCGGTTTTGCCATTCAGAGACCTGTTCTTTAACCGCATCGGTCACTTTGGATATCAGCGTGGGCGAGACATCGGCGTCGTACATTTCTTTGAACGTGGCAACGATTTCCCGCGTAGTCATGCCTTTGGCATACAGGGACAAAATCTGGCTGTCCATCTGGGTGATGCGTGTCTGATGCTTCTTAATTAGTTGCGGTTCGAAGGTATTTTCACGGTCACGCGGCGTGTTAAGTTCGATCTCGCCATCATCGCACAATACCGTTTTTGACGAGTAGCCATTACGGGTATTAGAGCCTGATTTAGGGGCATTTTTCTCATGACCGAGATGGTCAGTCAGCTCTGCATTGAGCGCCGTTTCGACGGTAAGCTTTGTCAACATGCGAGAAAACTGGTTGAGGTCGGCTTCGGTTTTAAGGCCTTTGGCCAGTTCAGCCGCAAGGGCTTTAAGTTTCTTTTCGTCCATCGTTTGCCTGTCTCCGTTGTTGGAGTGAACATATCAAAAACAGGCAATTACACAATTTTAATTACAGTCTCTTCCCATCACCATTAGAAGTATCGCCCAGCATCTCCTTGTCTTGCTCTAGTACAAGTTGCCACCAACGCTCGTCAGTTAAATAATCAGGATCTCCATCCCCGAATAGATCAGCCATTTGCTGCGCACGATCATTATCCTTGACCACAAGGACACGTGACCATAGACCATTTTTTCCCTGCGGACTTGAACGTCTAAAAGCCTGATAAAGGCGGTAAAGTGGACTATCATTACCTTCATAACCGCGCTGCTTAGCGACGATCGGCCGAAGTGGTCCCTCGCCGCGGATAACTCGTATCATCTCACTCCATGCGGGATCGTCTCGCTCGAAGCGATCCTTCGTGTAGCTCACACGGCAATGATCGATATGTATTTCACCAACAAACCGGCCACGACCACGCTGGTCATCTGTTGGATACTCAACTTCAGAGATATCTCCATCACTCCATTCAAACAGATCTTTGTTTGCTATTTCTATCTTCCGTCCATTACGAATGAAGTCAATACCAAACTCTATGTTATGAAGATACCGCTGAAGACCTATCCAGCCATGAATGCGCCGCTCTGCCTCAACAACGTAACAACTTGAACTGTCAGTAGGACAAGTTTCCTCCGTAACCGAAAGAGTACGCATACAATGGGTACAATAGCGGCGTGGTGCCAGCTTTACGTCGATATACTCAACAGTTCGCGCAGTAGTTCCGTCGGGGAACGAAACCGCCCTCTCATCGCTCCAGACACAATGCCTTTGCGGCAAGAGACGGACACTTCCAACTATCAATCGGATCTTCCCAACCTCCGATTGGCTAAGCAACGCTGAATAAGCTCGTGCCAAATGCTTGCGCATTGTCTTCTGATTGTTGCCCCGAGCAAGATATGCACGTTGATCAGGTTTCAACCTGCTAATCACGATTGTTGTGCCATGTGCGTTATGATCCTGCTTTGGACGAGTCTGGCGAGGGACCTTAAAACTTCGTGTAGTCCTAAGCTCATCCAAATCAATACGAACCCCGACCTCTTCTGGATCACCCGTTCGGCTCGTCCATACTTCCGTGACTAGGCCCAGCCTAGCTGTGGCGATATTGAACCCCATGCCAAATAAACCTAAGTTGGAAAGAGGATCATTACCCGACCAACCCGCACGAACAGCATTCTCTAGTGACTCAAACGACATGCCCGGTCCATTATCCTTAACAGTCACCCGAGCATTATCATTGTCAGCCATTGGCAGAGATACTGCGATTTCAGGTGCCTCAATGGGTGTCCCAGAACGAACTGAGTGGACAAAACCATCGATCGAGTTGTCGATCATCTCAGCAAGGCAACGCCATTGTGGCAAATTGATCTCACCCAGCATTTGCAACACTCGAGGATCTGGCGTTAGATCGAACTCTTGACTCATTTCGCGGTCCTTCCCTATTTCTATTATGAAACTTCTGTTATACACATTTGCTTTAGCCGCGCCGCCAGTATCTGTAATTCCTGATTACTAGTTTGGCACTCCCTTACTTCGACCACAGACCAATCTTGAAGCTCAAGCTCCTCGCTCACCTTAGCATTCCTCAATCTATTACCCTCTAACTTAGGTCGCCAGAAATATAAATTGATTTTGGCATGCTGGATAATTTTCAGGAGGATCGGGACGCTGCTGCCAAAAGCCCCCGTGTATAAAAACAACAACTCGGTATGCTCAAAAGACAAGCTCAAGCTTTACCCGCAAATCCTTATCATGAAGTAGATATCTCAAACCAGCAGCATGTAATGCTAGACGGACACGTATTTCCAGTTTTGGAGCGTAGTCCTTAATACGTGCCTTATCAACCTCATGTCTCACCCGCACTATCAGTCTTATTAAACACTGACCTATTAATATCATTTATTTCAAACAGTGACACTATCTTGTCGGAAGTCAGTAAATGAGTTATTTTAAACGTTCCATATTAATAATTGTTATTCTCCTTTGGCTTCAACGAATTGTCCTGACAAACACGCAGGAGGCACACTCAGGTAAGTCTCCGCATCCTGAGCAATTTGTGCCGCAGTCTCGGGACGATCTGCCAATCTCGCCGCCCAGATGCGTCCTGGATGCAATACGTCCCAACGTGGGCGCATACTAGCATGACGCCCCTTACCAGGATCATGATTGCCAAAACCATCAATCAATGAATTCCAAACAGGAGTGAACCTAGCGATGATTAAAGATTCTCCAAGAGGGATCCAAATGTCATCCACCACTAGAAAACGGCAATAAAAATCCTCGATCTTCAGATTCTGGACCGCCTGAATACTATCCGCATGCTCCTTGAGTCGCTTAAACAACACTTTATTTGTCGCCGACTCTAAATTTCCTCCCATCCGCGCACCTGTCGAAACGGCCTTTCCTACATGGATAGGAAGCAAAAACTTGTCATCCATGTTTAGTCGCGATAAATATCGGTATGCATGGAAATCACCAGTATAATATATCGCATAGATACCAGCCCCCTCGAATATAGGAAGATCACAAAGCGGATGGATCTCCTTGGTCAGCAGGGCCTCAGCAACACTAGCACCAAGATTTATCTTATCCAGCGGATTGAATGGAATAACTTTACTCGTCATGCCCGCTTCCTTGTAGTATTTTGTTCAACCTTAGCAAATCTATTCAACTCGGCTAACACCAATTGCTCAGCGACACTAGTAGCGACACGCTGAGCTAAAACAACCGGTACCGCATTGCCAAGTTGTCGCATAGTTTCCGACCAACTACCATGAAAGAGAAAACCATCAGGAAAGGTTTGTATGCGGGCACTTTCACGAATAGTAAAATAGCGTACACTGCCATCGTCCTTAACCAACATATTTTCACCACCAGGGACACCATGACCTCCCGCTTTCAATGTCTTGGCGGGCAGATCTAATGGGCTTCCTGTATGTCCCGGATACACTCGCGCCCCCGGTTGGAATAAGTGATTGGAAACTTTCGATGCCGAAATCTCTGGATCTGGCAGATCTTTTATCGCGTCGCGCACAGTACGCCATGGAAGCATAGTAGGCGGCTCTTTGGCTTGAACTAGCTTGGCCACACGAGATTCCACCTTAGCTGGGATCTTTGGCTGAATGAGGCCATGCCGTTTCCAATACGCCCCCGTGACCCACTGCTCATATAGTAACGCATCAAAACTATGCGTAGGAGCAGGAAACGACCATTCGACTCCTAAGTCATCACGGAATCCTATAATAAATACACGTTCACGCTTTTGCGGAACACCATAATCAGCTGCATTCACCAGTGTTGGAATTACATTGTATGTCAACCCTCTACCCTTACGTTTACCTGAGGTTTTTTCCACCTGAAGGCGAGCAAAATGATCAGCCCAATCCTCTTCTAGCTTTGGGGGCAATTCAGGGAACTCCAATTGCAGTTGGATATAGAGAAAGTAGTTTGCAAAAGTTGAACGAGTCAGACCTTTAACATTCTCTACGATAAAAGCCTTGGGTCGAAGATATCGAAGTACCTCCACGGTAGCGGGAAACATATCGCGATCGTCTTGATGAGCCTTATGTTTACCCCCAATCGAGAACGGCTGACACGGTGGCCCTCCAGCCAACAATTCAATATTCTGCGGGATGGAAGACCAGTCGAACCCTCGAACATCCCCTTCGTGTAGATTCCAACCAGTCAAAATTGGATAACCACGCTTCTGGTTTTCTCTCACGGTATCGCAGGCCCACTTGTCCCACTCGACCACAGCAAGATGCTCAAAACCAGCAATCTCACATCCCATGGCAAGCCCGCCAGCACCAGCAAAAAGCTCAACCGATCTCATTGTATTACTCCATACCAGAATCCTGGTTGTTAATTCAGCACATTGCCAGCGATAAAATATTACATCCACAGTTCGGAGGAGGCAAAAGATCTACTCATCTTTAGGTGTTTTCAAGAAACTCTCGCTCACTAAGAATATATACTAGGGGCAGTCTGAAGATGCTCCGAAAGCTGCATCACGTCTAGCTCTAGCTTGGCGGGGGTTTTTACCGTCATGACCCAAAAAGAATCAATCATCAACGGAAAGGACATAATCCGGGTCTTTCGATTTACCGTCACATCTACCGCTAGTTCGTTCTTCTGGACGGCGATAGTCACAGATAGTCGCCACAACCAATTTAATTAAAAATCAAACTGTTATGGCGATTTCTCGATAGTTAGTGATAATTCCTTAAGAACCTTAGATCATTCCCACTCAATCGTTGCCGGCGGCTTGCCGCTGATGTCGTACACCACGCGCGAAATACCGTTCACTTCATTGATGATGCGGTTGGAGACGCGCCCCAGGAAGTCGTACGGCAGGTGCGCCCAGTGGGCGGTCATAAAGTCGATGGTTTCCACCGCGCGCAGGGAGACGACCCAGTCGTACTTGCGGCCGTCGCCCATCACGCCGACGGAGCGCACCGGCAGGAAGACGGTGAATGCCTGGCTGACTTTGTCGTACAGGTCGGCCTTGCGCAGCTCTTCGATGAAGATAGCGTCGGCGCGGCGCAGCAGGTCGCAGTACTCTTTCTTCACTTCGCCCAGCACGCGCACGCCGAGGCCCGGCCCCGGGAACGGGTGGCGGAACAGCATGTCGTACGGCAGGCCAAGCTCGAGGCCAATCTTGCGCACTTCGTCTTTGAACAGCTCGCGCAGCGGCTCGACGAGGCCCATCTTCATCTCTTTCGGCAGGCCGCCGACGTTGTGGTGAGACTTGATGACGTGGGCTTTGCCGGTTGCGGAGGCGGCGGATTCGATAACGTCAGGGTAGATGGTGCCCTGCGCCAGCCACTTGACGTCTTCCAGCTTGAGCGCTTCTTCGTCGAACACTTCCACGAAGACGCGGCCGATGATTTTACGCTTGGCTTCCGGATCGTTTTCGCCGGCCAGCGCGTCTAGGAAGCGCTGCTCGCCTTCCACGTGAACGATGTTGAGGCCGAAGTGGTCGCCGAACATGTCCATTACCTGCTGGGCTTCGTTGAGGCGCAGCAGGCCGTTATCGACGAAGACGCAGGTCAGGTTTTTGCCGATGGCGCGGTGCAGCAGCATGGCGGTGACGGAGGAGTCCACGCCGCCGGAGAGGCCGAGGATCACTTTATCGTCGCCCACCTGCTCGCGGATGCGGGCCACGGCGTCGTCGATGATTTTGGCCGGGGTCCACAGGGCTTCGCACTGGCAGATATCGCGCACAAAGCGCTCCAGCATACGCAGGCCCTGGCGGGTGTGGGTCACTTCCGGGTGGAACTGCACGCCGTAGAAACGCTTCTCTTCGTTGGCCATAATGGCGAACGGGCAGGTTTCGGTGCTGGCGACGGTTTCAAAGCCCGCCGGGATGGCGGTGACTTTGTCGCCGTGGCTCATCCACACGTCCAGCAGCGGCTTGCCGTCTGCGGTCAGGGCGTCTTCAATACCGCGCACCAGCGCGCTGTCGGTTTTAACTTCAACCTGCGCGTAGCCGAATTCGCGCTCGCTGGAGCCTTCAACGTGGCCGCCGAGCTGCATCGCCATGGTCTGCATGCCGTAGCATACGCCCAGCACCGGCACACCGGCGTTAAAGACGTACTCAGGGGCGCGCGGGCTATTGTCTTCGGTAGTGCTTTCCGGGCCGCCGGAGAGGATGATGCCGCTTGGGTTGAACTCACGAATCTGTGCTTCCGTCACATCCCATGCCCACAGTTCGCAGTAAACGCCCAGTTCGCGGACGCGGCGCGCGACCAGCTGAGTGTACTGAGAACCGAAGTCGAGGATCAGGATGCGATGTTTATGGATGTTGTCCGTCATTGACGATAATTCCGAGGCAAGTGAAACAAAAACAGAGCGCCCGGCTTAAGCCGGGCGCGGTAATAATCAGGAGCCCAGACGGTAATTCGGGGATTCCTTGGTGATGGTCACGTCGTGAACGTGGCTCTCCTGGATACCCGCACCGCTAATGCGTACGAACTCCGCCTTGGTACGCAGCGTGTCGATAGTACCACAGCCGGTGAGGCCCATACAGGAGCGCAGGCCGCCCATCTGCTGGTGGATAATCTCTTTCAGGCGGCCTTTATAGGCAACGCGACCTTCGATACCTTCCGGCACCAGCTTGTCAGCAGCGTTATCGCTCTGAAAGTAGCGGTCGGAGGAGCCTTTGGACATCGCGCCCAGCGAGCCCATGCCGCGATAAGATTTGTAAGAGCGGCCCTGGTAGAGTTCAATTTCGCCCGGAGATTCTTCGGTACCGGCGAGCATCGAGCCCACCATCACCGCGGAAGCGCCTGCGGCAATCGCCTTAGCGATGTCGCCGGAGAAGCGGATACCGCCGTCGGCGATAACCGGAATGCCGGTGCCTTCCAGCGCTTCAACCGCGTCAGAAACGGCGGTGATCTGCGGTACGCCCACGCCGGTGACGATGCGGGTGGTGCAGATGGAGCCCGGGCCGATGCCGACCTTCACCGCGCTGACGCCAGCGTCGGCCAGCGCGCGGGCGCCTGCGGCCGTCGCGACGTTACCGCCGATAATCTGCAGATCGGGATATTTCGCGCGGGTCTCGCGGATGCGCTGCAGCACGCCTTCGGAGTGGCCGTGGGAGGAGTCAATCAGCAGGACGTCAACGCCGGCGGCAACCAGCGCGTCGATGCGATCTTCGTTACCGGCGCCGGCGCCAACCGCAGCGCCAACGCGCAGGCGGCCGTGTTCGTCTTTACAGGCGTTCGGCTTACGCTCGGCTTTTTTGAAATCTTTCACGGTGATCATGCCCAGCAGGTGGAAGCTATCGTCAACCACCAGCGCTTTTTCAACGCGCTTCTCATGCATTTTGGCAAACACCGCTTCGCGGGCTTCGCCTTCGCGTACGGTCACCAGGCGCTCTTTCGGCGTCATATAGACGCTGACAGGCTGGTTCAGGTCGGTGACAAAGCGCACGTCGCGGCCGGTGATAATGCCCACCAGTTCGTTCTCTTCGGTGACCACCGGGTAGCCGGCGAAGCCGTTACGCTCGGTCAGGGCCTTCACTTCATGCAGCGTGGTGGTCGGCAGCACGGTCTGCGGCGCAGTGACGATGCCGGATTCGTACTTCTTCACGCGCTGCACTTCTTCGGCCTGGCGTTCGATAGACATATTTTTGTGGATAAAGCCGATACCGCCTTCCTGAGCCAGGGCAATGGCCAGGCGCGCTTCCGTCACGGTATCCATTGCTGCGGAGAGCATCGGAATATTCAGGCGAATGGTTTTGGTCAGCTGCGTGCTGAGGTCAGCCGTATTCGGCAAAACGGTGGAGTGAGCGGGAACGAGGAGGACGTCGTCAAACGTCAGGGCTTCTTTGGCGATGCGTAGCATGGGCAATATCTCTACCTGGGTGGTTAATAAATATTGCCGTGGCATTATACAGAGCGGAATCGCTTGCTTCCACACTTTTTTAAAAATAATACTTGCGATCCCTTCCATGCAGGTTACTATCGACTGAATAACCTGCTGATTTAAATTTTGATCTCGCTCACATGTTACCCACCCAATCCCCCGCAATTTTTACCGTAAGCCGCCTCAACCAGACGGTGCGTCTGCTGCTGGAGCAGGAGATGGGCCAGGTGTGGATCAGCGGCGAGATTTCCAACTTCAGCCAGCCGTCGTCCGGCCACTGGTACTTCACCCTCAAGGATGACAACGCCCAGGTGCGCTGCGCGATGTTTCGCAACAGCAACCGGCGGGTCACCTTCCGCCCGCAGCACGGCCAGCAGGTGCTGGTCCGGGCCAACATCACGCTGTACGAGCCGCGCGGTGATTACCAGATTATCGCCGAGAGTATGCAGCCCGCGGGCGAAGGCCTGCTACAGCAGAAGTATGAGCAGCTTAAAGAGAAGCTGTCGGCGGAAGGCCTGTTCGACCCGCAGTTCAAGCAGCCCCTGCCCTCCCCGGCCAGCTGCATCGGCGTAGTCACCTCGAGAACCGGCGCCGCCCTCCACGACATTCTCCACGTTCTCAGGCGGCGCGATCCGGCCCTGCCGGTGGTGATTTATCCCACGGCGGTGCAGGGCGACGATGCCCCGGCGCAGATCGTCCGCGCGATTGAGCTTGCCAACCTGCGCGAAGAGTGCGATGTGCTGATCGTCGGGCGCGGCGGCGGATCGCTGGAAGATCTGTGGAGCTTTAACGACGAGCGCGTCGCGCGGGCCATTTTTGCCAGCCGCATTCCGGTGGTTAGCGCCGTCGGCCACGAAACCGACGTCACCATCGCCGACTTTGTCGCCGACCTGCGCGCGCCGACGCCCTCGGCGGCGGCGGAGATGGTCAGCCGCAACCAGCTTGAGCTGCTGCGTCAGGTGCAGTCGGCCCGCCAGCGGCTGGAGATGGCGATGGACTACTATCTCGCCAACCGCAGCCGCCGATTCAGCCAGCTGCAGCACCGCCTGCAGCAGCAGCACCCTGAGCTGCGCCTGGCCCGCCAGCAGGCGGTGCTCGATAAACTCCGCCAGCGCATGAATACCGCCCTCGACGGCCAGCTCCGCCACGCCGCGCGCCGCCAGCAGCAGTTGACCCAGCGGCTAAACCAGCGCAGCCCGCAGCCGCGCATCTATCAGGCATCGGCCCGCATCCAGCAGCTGGAGTATCGTCTGGCGCAGAGCGTCCGCGCCCGGCTGAGCGACGCCCGCGAGCGCTTCGGCAACGCGGCGACCCACCTTGAGGCCGTCAGCCCGCTCTCGACGCTGGCGCGGGGCTACAGCGTCTCGACCACCGCCGAAGGCAGGCTGGTGAAGCAGGCGAAGCAGCTGAAGGCGGGCGACAGCCTGACCACCCGCCTGAGCGACGGCGTGGTCGAAAGTGAGGTGGTAAAAATTACGCCGCTGAAGAAAAGCCGGGCGCGTAAGGCTCCCTGACGGCTTCAGGCGAAGCTGAACAGCGCGCGCTTTTTCGAGATAAGGCCGTGGCCGTGCTGGCAGAAGTAATCCACCGCCCCGCAGGCCTTAAGCACCTCCAGCGGCTGCTGGCAGTCGGGGCAGCGCGCAATCACGCTAAAATCGCGCTGGCAGGCGCCGCAGTGCGCCATGCCGCTGCGCAGCTCAAGCGCGCCGCCGCAATCCGGGCAGGTTAATTCCATCGTCATATTCCCACAGAAAAAACGCTACCTTACCCGAATCACCGACTATCCACCACCCGGCCGTTGCGGATCTGTCGCCGCCGGTCTGCTCAGAGCCGACGAGGGGATGCTCCGCCGCCGCCGGCGAATTTCCGCAGCACCATAAAGCGGCGGCTGAATCTGACACGAGGACAATATTAATTCACGTAATAGCGGACACCGTATTCTCTCGACGCATTCAGCGTAACGGCACGCGGCAACAGGATCATGAGTCAGGAAAATAAAAAAGCGGGCCAGAAATCTGGCCCGCAAAATAATGAGGGTTAACGTTGGTTAAACGTTAATTACTGACTTTATCTTTCAGGTTTTCAGCACCTTCTTTGGTGCTGTTCCAGGCTTTCTCAGAACCCTGCTTGGTTTTATCCCAGGCCTTTTCTGAGCCTTCTTTAGTTTTGTTCCAGGCTTTTTTCGAGCCTTCGCTTACCTTGCTGCTGGTGGTATCGCTTTCGCCTTTGGCAGCATGCTCAGACTTCTGCTTCAGCTCTTCACCGCGGTGCTCAGCCTTGTGCAGCTTCTCTTTCGCCGTGTCGGCGCCTTCGTGAGCCTGCTGGACGGTTTCATCTGTTGCGTGCGTCATCGTGTTGGCAGCAAATACCGGAGCAGCCAGCATAAATGCAGAAAGTGCAATAATTGTCTTCTTCATCATAATTCCTTGATTCGCTGTGATAACAGTGGTGATAAGTGTGGCACAACGTGTTTAATTTGCCATTAGGAATAAACTGTAAATAACGTGAAGTACAAGGATTGCAAACAAAAAGGCTGCTTAAGAGTATTAGACCAGAGATAATAAGAAGCCCGGAGATATCCGGGCTTCTTATTAATTTTACTTACCTTTCTTAATATGAATGACAAATAAGCGCATAAGCTACTTGATTTTAAAGTATTTTAATTATTGTCCTTTTAATTTGTGTACACCCTTGTGTACACGATTTAAGAGGGTGCTCACTTACTTTGTTCAATTTTCATCCCCACCGCAAGACCTAAGTAACCATACCGTGATCTTACCGTGCTCACTCTTATTGTATGATACATCTATCCCACAATAAGGAATCAGCCAGCCATGAGAATGACCAGCCGCAAAAAAGAGATACTCAGCTACTTTGATCCGGATAACCTCGATTGGGTGACGGGCGAGATCGGCGCACCACCGCTGGACGTGTCCGGAGTTGCCTACCTGCTTCACGGCATGGAGTCGTTCGACAAGCGCCACCAGCTCGAATCTACCCGCCGCACGCTGGAAAATATGGTTGCTGGTGGCCTGCTGGAACGGGTGACGGTGTACGAACAGCGGCAGAACACCACACAGAGTAGCGCAGATGCTCCCGGCGTCTGGTGTAACGTGACGCGCTACGGCCTGCCGGGAACGTGCCGGATAACCAGAGATACCGGCGGTGATGATAATTCATTATCAGGGGAATACGTGCGAGTTGGCTGAATCCTGCAGCTATGCGTGGAGCTTATGCGTTAACCTGCCAGCTATGCGTTGAGTACGGCAGCCGGAGATATTCATCGCCGCGGGGCAGCCGGTCTTTTCCACTGGTAGGCCGGCGATCGCATCATGGTGCGGTAGCGTTCCTGCCTGGCTATCGTGCTTATTACGTCGTACTCAATGGCCCGCTGCTCCGCCGGGGCGAGCTGGTGGCCTTCGTGCTCCAGAATGGCGGTGGTGAGTAGTGCTGTTTCGCGTGGGGTCATGGAATATCTCCTGCCGGCTTATTATAAATGTGGGATTATCACTTATGTACCCACCATATGAGCAAATTGCTCGCATTGCGCCTTCAACACCCCTACGTTTTCTTGCGCTTTCCCTTCAGCAGGATGCGCAGGATAAGGATGCTCGACGCCTTGACCTGGTAGCTTTACCGAGGTACGCGGCTTACTCTTTTGCGTACCGCTCTGCGTACCGTTTTTGCGTACCTGCGTACCGCTCTTGCGCACCCATCGATCACGCTTGGCTCTCTCCTGATTGCTCCTTAAGTGACGCCGTGCTGCGCGCCTATTTCACGGAGGCTCAATGCCCCGGCTCGGTAAGCCGACTCGATGCCCTCCCAGTCCGGTTTTGCCATTGTTCTATTCCAGTGGTTAAAGCCATTAAAAAAGCCACCCGGAGGTGGCCTTGCACGACTTCGAAAATGAACTCAAGCGCCTAGTTTACTGCAGGCTCCATTGATTAATTTCATCAAAAACGAACTTCCTCCAGCATCTGGATGGCAAGCCTTCGATAATTTTATTTTGCGTTTTTTTACTTCGTCTATGCTAGGCGTTGAACCTATTTTGAACCCCAACACCTCGAGCGGGTCTACATTAGAAAAGTCAGTTCTGGAGTTATTATCCCTCTCTAACTCTAACAATCTGATTCGCTCACGCAACTTGTTAATTTCTTGTTCTTCAATTACTTTTGCCTGCTCGATAGCTATTTTTGAGTTCTCAGCAAAAATAGTATTCCAATAAACAAATCCTTGGCTCATTAAATCTTGATATTGCTCATGAAGATAACCTCTGTAAATATCATCCCTCTCATCTAATACTGCCAAATAAATATCACCTTTTTTGACAACAACATACCTTATTTCTCGCCGATATTGGTAGTTAAAATTATCACTCCAGTTCATCGATAACCCTTATTCTCAGTCAGCAGCATTCTTAAGCATAGTTGCATTATACTTGATATTTAATGCATATAGAATACCGAAATCCGTCAATAAAATTTACTTCATACACTGGGTGGTAATGTGGTACTGAAAGTAGCTAACCATCATCTTCATTGTGATGATTTGCTCTCTAAGGATAATCGCCCTACCAATGAGTAAATCCAATCTGAAAGAATTCCGCGTTCCGGCTGAATTGCAGGACGCTTTCAATGACGCTGTAGCATCCTCTGGCAGTGATAAAATCACGTGGCTTGTCGACGCCCTTAGCAAATAGAGCCAGCCAGAGAGTAACCCACAATCCCGGATGCTGGCGCTGGTGGAGCGCATGGAAGTAGCCGCCGCTGCGCTGGCCGGTGGCCGGTGGCCGGTGGCCGGTGGCAAACAGGGTATACCCCCCTCAGCCGTACAATGAAACGGCGGTGATAGGGATTGTTGCCGATACCATCCGGCAGGGTCTGGATAATGGCCGCATCATCGCTGAGCGGCTCAATGAAGCGGGTTATCAGACTAAAGCAGGTAAGGCGTGGGATAAGGATATTTACAGCGCCTGGAAACGCCATAGCAGCCATGCTGATAAGCTGGAGGCGGCGCTACATGGGCAAGTACTAACTACCAATCACTCAAGTCGGAATCATCGAACCACTCAGCCTCTCTAGCCGTACGTGCTATGAATACTCCAATGATAGCCTTACCGGGTAAGTGACGAAGAAGGGTATTCTTCATCGCTTTGTAATGACTTCCAGCGGTTAGAACATCATCAAATATAACTATATTATTCCGCAACCCAGTTGCCGCAGCGGCATTGAAAACGTAGTTCCGTTCGATTTGTTCGGGAGTATGCCTACTCTCAGCAGTGTGGGATGCTGGCATAGATACCCTTTGAGTAATCAGCTCCCTGAAGTCGAAATTAGGCTTAGTTTGTTGACACATCCTTAATACATCAATAAGGCGTCCATCATAGGCTTCATCAGTTTGGCACTTAGAGGGAGGGACTGGTACAAATGTCAACACATTTGTATCAGTAATCGAATTTAGCAGCCCGGAGATCCGCTTTATTGCCGCTTCCTTATAAGCCCACTCTGCTCGCCCTCTCTTGTTAACACCCTTTTTAAAATTGTGAATTAGGTTGTTGGTGTCACTGAAGGCATAGCCTCCCCGAGCGGTGTATTCACCAAAGAAAAAGCAACGGTCATCATCAGTTAAATGATAATGCTGATTGCGCGTTAACTCATCAATTCTTGTCAGACGCATGATTAGTCCAGATTGGTCCTAATGTCATCGTAGTCTCTTACCCTGATAGCTCCCTGTGCTTCATACTTGGCAGGCCATGAGATAGATGGATTCTGAAAACACGATTCCAAAATAAATAGTTTTCGCCCTTGCGCAAGCGCTGCTCGCGCCTGAGTCAAAGTGCCAGACGTATCTGATGCCTCGACAATAATCGTTGCTTTTGTAAGCGCAGACATCGTTACATTTCGCTCCGGGAAGAAGATGCGATTGCTCCTGTAGTCCTGATCAAGATAACGCTGGAACGGAACCTGGCTGATAAGCAGATAGTTTTCTCTTATCTTTTTTTGTAGGCCAAAATTCTGTTTGGGGTAATTATGTGACAAAGGGGTACCAATAACAGCGATGGTTTTCCCCCCCATATCAAGGGCCGTTTGATGGGCGCAGGTATCAACGCCCTCGGCCAAACCCGAGACAATAGTGAAGCCGTCACTGACAAGACATTTAACCAACTTTCTCGTTCTTCTAGCCCCTTCTTCTGACACTTTACGTGAGCCCACAACTGCCACAGAAGGAGTGTTCACTAGGTCCCACCATCCCTGATAGTAGAGAACTTCGATTGGGTGACGAGCATCACGCAGTTTATCCGGGTACTCCCCTGCGCCATGTACACGTACACCGAAATCTTCAACGTTAAATTTATCAAGGATGTTTTTTAACTTTGACTTAAAGGAGTCGATCGTGCTGTCCGAAACCAATTCAGATGGCAAAATGCCACCTTCAGCACGCCGGAATTTATCAGCTATCGTTTTGAAGGTTGCGCCTTGTTCCGTCCACAAGGCCTCGTAAGCAGCCATCTCCCTGAAAGGAGACACAGCACGCTCGAATGAGTTGTGTGATTCGAAATCAAGTAATGACATAGTGTTCTGGCTATCCAATTGGTAACTGAAAGTGCTTTTCTTAGCATTCTACAGTAGCAAGAAAAGTTGTGATAACTGTACATGTGATCAGTATTATTATTTATATTATAACAATGCTGGCGTCAACAAGTGTACATTTTAAGCTATCAGCGCGGGGCTGCTGGCTTCTGCCACTGGTAGGCTGGCGTGTTCATTCTGCGCCGGTGGCGCTCTTTGTCCTGTAGCGCCTGCCTCAGCCCGGTACGGATGGTGTAGCGGGTGTAGTTGTCGACTCGCTCGCCGCTCTACCTGGCTATCTCCAGCATCGTTAATTCAAGCGTCGCACGGTCTTACATGGTGGCGCTCCTGTAGCTGGCGGGTAACTGGCTGATTTTAGCTAACTCAGTCAGAGAACCAGAGTTAACCTTACCGTAATCTTGGGGTATTCATGGGGTAGGCTATCCGTGAACGGCTAAAAGCCCTCCTCCTGCGCTATCCTCTCGGCTACCTCCTTTATCGGGCTGCCGAAAAGCTCAATACTCCACGCGTCCAGAGCCGAACGGTAAGCCTCCATATCGTAGTAGCCGTCGGGCCTCTGGAACAAGTTTCTTGGCAGCCCGGCACATTGGCAGAGGTTTCTTTTGCGTGCTGCTCCAGTAGCTTTATGCGCGCTTTAAGATTCATCATTACCACCCACCAGCAGCGTCCTCAGTTCGGAGGATTGGGGAAAGCTGAACCCCCGCGTCGCCAGCCGCTTAATCTCGCGCTCATACTCGCCACCTGGCAGGATTCCCGCCAGTTTGTCCATCAGCACAGAGATAATCTGCACGTCGCCATCCTGAACCGCCAGCAGCTTTTCGAGCCGGATGATTCTGCCCTGAATATTAGCCATGATCGCTTACCTGTGCGATGTGCTGATTATGCTGCTGCGACTCTTCGGCGGTCGCGGTGCGGAATTGGCCGTTCTCTCTTATCCACCCACCGCCGCAGCATTGCGCGCCGCCAGGGCTCACGCCAATCAGCCATATTTCATCCGGGCCGTGACTCCCTCCCAAGTGCTTACCGGCGCTTTCCAGGGCCTCAATGCGTTTGATGATGCTCACTGTAACCCCTCCTGTGCTTTCTCCAGGTCGGCCACGCGCTGGGCCAGTTCGGTTATCTCGATAATCTTCACCATGTTGGCCAGGCCATCCAGAATCATTTTCCCCTGGACGGCAGGCAGATCCCCGGCGGCAATGGCTTTAACCACTGAGCGGGCGGCAGCGGGCAAGTCGCTGTCGTCCAGCTCGAACGGTACCGGCTGATAGACTGGCTTACTCGGCGGCACCACTCTGTCGAGGATAAGCCTACAGATCACCGCCTTTAGCGGCTTCCATGATGGTTTTCACCGCATCGTCAGCGCCGCCCTCCAGCACACGCCGCAGTTCGGCCGCTTTGCTGCTACGGCCGCCGGGATTACCGGAGGAGCCTTTCTTCCACCTGCCGCCTTTGTCACGGCCTGCCTGTTCTTTCGTGCTGTCTGGTGGCATGTGTAAATTCCTTTGTCGTCTGTATCGGATCCGCACTACGAAAATTTCGTAGTGCGAACCTTAACTTTTATAAACAGTTCATGGAGTAGGGCTTTGGTGCGCGCTTTTCAGGTTTCGTATTGCGCAGTTTGCTGCGTTCCAGTCTGCGTTCCATCAGCGCTTCGACAGCTCACGCTGAAAAGCCGCGCTCATCTGTTCACGTGCATCCTCAACACCGTGCTGCAAAAACTCCTTCCTGGCTCGCGGCAGAGTGAATTTCTGCGGGATGTTCGGATCTGCAACGTAAATCGCATAGTTTGCTGAATATCCGATACGCCCGGTGATGCGCGTGCCGTTAGTCATGACCTCTTTAAACTGCGAGTTAATCAGGGTGCTGGTATCAACCGGCGTGTAGATTGCGGCCACCAGCCCGGCCTCATGCAGTGCGGCAGACATAGCACGTGGTACTCGCCGCCCGGTCATATCCTGAGTCAGCGCATTAATGTTGCGCCGGATATTGTTAAGTCCTCTGGTTTTGATACCCATTCATTACCCCTTTCTGCTGCCCGGTACGCACCGGAAAAACTGCCATTTTGCTGCGTACCACTCTGCGTACTGCGAACTACCAGCGCGAACCAAAATTTTTGACGGCCTGTGTCTTAAATTCTCTATAAAGCCAGAGCTGGCAAGGCCTGCGCTGATAAACCCTCTCTGAATCCGTCAAGAACAATCCAAAATTTCAGGCTGTTTTGGCGGAACCTCACAGCGAACCTTCATCCGTGCTGGTGGCCTGCCGCTGCTTTGCCTGCCAGCGCCGATACCCTTCTAACTGCCGCGCTTTCCCTTCCGGTGTCTGCGCGCCGGTGCTCATACCGCCGTGGAACTTGCAGCGGCCATTCCTGTAGATGTCCTTTCGCTTGCACGGCGTACCGGCCCGCGTGGTAGCCTCACAGCGCATATCGGCCATCCATTCTGGTGCTGGCTCCCGGGTAGGTTTCGCGTTATGGCTGTATCCGCTGTCCACCCACTGCTTAAACGCAGCATCTGACTGCCGGTAATGCTCGGCCATTAGTTTGAGCTTCTGCTTTCTGTCCATTCGCGTTTCCAAAGTCAGGTTTTCTCAACCATTCACGGGGTAGGGCTGCGCATTACACGACAGCCCTATTAACTGAGCTTAAAATGATCCGCGTGCCACAACCCTTGTGCCCAAGGCGGCGGCATACCCTCGGGTTATGACTCCATTATTCGCCTGGTCATCGAGCAGGTAGGCTCTAACCTCAGCAATGCCGTTATCCATTGAGGTTTCAGTTTGCAGTGTGTGACTGCCGCCGGAGGTCTGGTCGAAAAACTGGATATTGACCTGCAAGGGACGATTGTTGCTACCTGATTGCTGAGATGAATTGCTACCGGAGTTATTCAGATACTCCTTGCCGGTAGAAGCCTTTTTGATTGATGGCGTACCGCCGGTTACATCCTTGTTGCTGAATACCCGGCCCTTATCGCCCGGTATCATGAACAGGCCTTTGTTAGTCTGCATAAACTCCGGCAGGTTTCCTTCTCCCACTGGATAGACGTTCCCGGACGTCACGGGGCCGCCGTTTTTGCGTCCTTTTGACAGTGCCATTATCCCGGCCATAGCCCCCATACCGATAGCGACCGCACCGCCGAACGACGCGATAGAGGACATGATCGCCGCTGGCGTCCACGCTGCCGTTGTGGCTGTTGCCGCGGTGGTGCTGGCTGCCGTTTGTACTCCAATACCTGCAACCTGCGCCGCAGTGGTCGCACTAATTGCAGCCTGCTGCGTGGTGGCGCCCATGATAGCGGATTTGGCCCATTCCGCGCCCATCTGTACATATGAGTTAAGCAACTGATTTATGACCGTGGCGGCCAGTGACCTCGCAGCATCACCTGCATCCTGGGTTCGTGTAATGATCCCAGCAAACGCACCTGACGCGTTACCAGCAAGAGCGTCAAGTGATGATGCCACCATTTCATTACCCTGGCTCTGATTGCGGTATATCTCCCACTGCGCAGCTATGCGCTGCTGCTCGTACTGCTTGTTCGCCGCATTCATCAGCTCGATGCCGCGCTGGGTTAACTGCCCCTTCTGCGTTTCAAACTGCTGGATTAAAGCTATCTGCTGGGCGTGCTGGTTAGCCAACTGCTGAACGGGGTCAACCTCCCCCTGTGCTTGCTGAGTCGGACTCACTACCTGCTGCGCGCGGATTTTGGCGAGGTTTACCTGGTGCTGTTCCTCCAACTGCTCGGAGGCGCGGTTGTACTGCTCCTGAGAGATTATCAGCTCACCGTTGGCATTCTTCTGGTCTTTCAGGCTGTCGAGAGCCTTCCGCTGGGCGGCATAGTCGGCGTTCTCCTTGCGCTCCGGCACCGCATTCTGCGCTTTGAGGGCAGCGGCCTTATCCCACGCGGCGGCAGCGTCCTGTTGTACCTGGGCGATCTGCTGAGGCGTCGGGTTAATCAGCTTTTGCTTAGCCGCCAGTATCGCCTGTTCGCGTGACAGATCGCTGGTGGAGTCGGCAGAGAGAGAAGCCTTCTGGTGATAATCTTCGAGGATGCGGGCGTTGTGTTCGGCCTGAGAGGCACCTTTGGCTTGTTCTGATTTTAGTGTTTTTTGTGCCTGCGTATTTTTATATGTGGCGGCAGCCTCATCCTCCATTTTCTTCGCGCGAGGATCGTCTTTATCTAAACCTGAATCTTCAGCAGCATATTGAGCCTGCAAGCGAGCGCGCGCCTCACCCTGCAGCTTCGACAACGCAAGATTTCGCTCTGACTGTTTGATAAGGTTCTTCTGGCCAGAGGTAAGGTTATCGGTCTCGCTATTCATTGCTGACAGGTTAATCTGCGCCAGCCCGGCGACCCTGACAAGCTCAGTAAGTGGTCCAAGGAAGGTCACTAACGCAGCCGCCCCCTCGGTTGATGAGCTATGTGTATTTTGCAGCTCAATAACCAGTTTTTGAAGGGCTTCCGGTGTTGGGTTATTGGCCACATCAGAGAGCTGCTTACTCAGCCTAAAAGCGGACTGCTCTGAAATCCCGAATTTCTCAGCCAGCGTTTGTACCGTGCTCTGAATGGAGTTTGACTGAACAACAAAGCGCGCCCCCGCGCCTCTCGCCTGTTCCATTGCCTCCGAAAAATCATTCGATGTAGCGCCCACAGCAGATAGATTTTTACTAAAGCTGTCTATTGATGCCTCACCGGTCGAGAATGATGTTCTTAGCTTGTCAGCAAAGGTAATGATCGAACTGGAAGCATCATTAATGGACTTCGGTATTTTTTGTACCGCAGCGTTATATTCAATCATCGCCTGATTTCGCAAAATCGTTGCGGCCTCGGCGTTGGTTTTGGCTAGAAGTGCATATTTGTCAGAAAGCGCAGCAACTCCATTTTGCGACACGGTGATTACCTTATCCATTGCTTCTGCGGCATCCTTCAAGGCGTCCATTGCGTTTTTACCCCCATTTAGAGAGGTAATAAGCGTGCCTGCAATAACCGAACCCAGCGCTATTACGGCACCAAGAACGGCACCACCTGGGCCGAATGCTCCGGCCAACTGAGACCCCTGCTGAGCGAAAGCCACCAGCGCAGACTGGCCGCCCTGCACCTGAACAACAAAATCCTGCACCTGATACCCGGCCTGCTGCATGGTGTTTTTCCAGTTGCCGTGGCTTTTGGCTCCGGTATCAACACCTGTCTTCATGTCATACAGTCGCCCGGTCAGCTCTCCGATTTTCTGCTTTTCCTCATCGGTGGCCTTCGAGCCAGCGCGGATCTGCGCCGCCAACATTGCGGCGCTGCGGGCGCCGTTCTCCTGGGCCTCTTCTAGGATAGCCAGCTGATTGCCTAGGCTTTCAAGGATAGACTCTGCCCTGGTAAACTCAGCACCAGCGCCGCCGGCACTTGAACCAGCTTCCTGCATAGCCCGCGTAATGGCATTCACGTTAGAGTTTAAGGTTTTGAGCGAGCTATCCATCGAGCGGGCGTAACCCGTGAGCTCGCCAAATGCCGCTCCAGCCCCTTCTGCGGAATTTCCCAGACTATCGAATGCCTTACTACCGCCTTTAGAGTTTGACGATAAATCATCAAGGGCTTTTTCAACTGTTTTCATCCCCTGAAGGAAAGGCATTACATCAGCAGAAATATCAATGTAGTAACTACCCAGATCTGAACTCATAGGCACCTCAATGAATTGGCATAACTGACTTTTTGCGCAAAGCCAGAGTATTCATGGAATTGATAACGTGTACGCCGTGTTCTGTCAGGCGGTACTCTGGGCCATCGAATGAAATAAAGGACATCAGCATCTTATAAGCCTCTCGCTCGAATGCTGCGTCACACGTATTTTTGGCCGCTGAGATGGTGTTATCCATCAGACCGGAAGCCAGCAGATGCTTTTCTACGTTGCCACTGACACCATCCACAGTAATGACGTTATCGCCAGTTTCACGGTGCAGATCGCGGATGTAGGTTTCGGCTATTACCTCAGCCAGTCTCTGTAATTGTTCCATCACGCCCCCATTACTTCCGTTAAAGCACGATCCATTAGCTGGCGTGCGATGGCGTGCAGAGTCGGGGCAAGCCCCAGGGGGGATTTTTTGCGCTCTATTTCTTGCAGAACTTTTATCTTTTCGATTTGCTCAGGGCTAAGCAAGATCGGCTTAACGGTGTGTAGTGTCATGGACTGCCTCCTGTTTATTTATACAGCAATTATACTTGCATAAAAGGCAATATTCACGGCATTCATTGCAATTAACGAAACGAATAATTTGTGGTCACGATCGATTTTATTGATCTTCAGGCAATAAAAAACCCCGATAAACGGGGTTGATGATTATAGAATCAATTCTTGCAGTATCTGCTGTGAAAATTCCAGAATGAGGCAGCCTCTCCATCTGGTTGCTTTCCACCGCTATATCTCGATTGTAGATAGGCCCACCCCCTTTTATCCCATAGCTGCACAAAGCGCATACCTTGGCGGCTTATATTTGTGTGACCAGACACCACACCACAAACAGCTGTAACTCCATCGTTGCGATAAACCTTCATATCTGAAAATGTAAGCTCTTCTGGGCTAATGCGAGTATCACACTCGCGGAAATATGCATTCCTAAACTGAGGATCTTTTGCATCCTTCATAAACCGCCACGCATCGCATCTTCCCTTATTGATTTCAAAATAATCTGCAATTTTTGCTTTTACATCACTGATAATTTTCTCATCCGGCGTGTCGCCGCAGCCCGCAATAACCATCACCGATAAGAACAGCAGCGCTGTAAGGTATTTCATCGTTTTATCCCTTCATCCCAGAGTAGAAGCATCCTATCACTGAAATCCCGGCTCGAATGCGAATTACCCGCCAGGCTGCCGAACTTTCTTCCCCTTCATCCTGAACGCCTCCCCGTTCGGACTGCCGATCCCCATCCTGTCCTGCGTCCGGGTCGCCGCCGCCTGCAGTCCGCCGTAGTCGTCAGGTTTGGCCGGCGGGCGCCTCACCTTCTGCAGACAATCATCCCGGCGCTGCCGCACCCAATCCCGATCCTCATCTTCCGTACAGCACCACATCACATCCATCCAGCGGGTGGCTGCCCGCCGGTAGAACCCCTTTGCCTCCAGTTCCTCGGCCTTACTGTCCCTTATCATGGTGCTGCCCTCCCTTTTCACTTTTCTCCACCAGCTCAGCGGCAGCCTGCTGCTGTTCTGCGGTTACCTCGCCGCATGACTGGCCCGCCAGGTCGAAGCGGCGCCCGCCAGCGGCCAGCGCCTCTTGGTACTGTGTGCGCCGGGTGTATGCCGCCAGAGCAGCTTTGAGAGAGCCGGTGCCGAAGGTAATCCCGCCAGCAGCGATGGCTGTGATTAGGTCATCCAGTATTCCGACTTTTAGCGGCCGTGGAGCATCCAGGCTAAACAGCTGCGGCCAGTAGTCAATAAGCCTGCCTACCTTGCGCGCCCGCGCCTTAATGTTTTTCCGGCGCTTTCCCGCCGGCTGACGCCGCTCTTTCTGGCTGGTGGCTGGCATCGCAGCTGGTACAGGCTCAGCTGCAGGAGCTGCGCGCAGCGGCTTCTGATAGATGCCTTTCGGCTTACGGTTAATGGAGAGTGTTTGCATTCGATCCCCCTCAGTACGGCATGTTGTCATCAAAAGGCTGTGTCTGGTCGTAGTCCTCATAGCCCTGCGCTGGTGGCTGCTGCTGCGCACGCCGTAGCGCGTCGGTGGCCTGCCCCTGCTGCCCGGCCTTGCCGCCGGGGCGTACCGTTCTGGCGCTGATCACGCTGTCGGCCAGCACCTGATAGCCCTGCTGCGTGCCGCCGTCCTTTCCGGTCCACTGATTCAGCTGCATGTTGCCCGCCACGCTCACCAGCTCGCCCTTCTGGTGCTTCGCCAGCGCTTCGGCCTGCTTCCCAAAGGCAATAACGCTCAGCCAGAAGGTGGCTTCTCCGTTCTCCGCCGCATTGCAGGGCAGCGCCACCGCCAGGCGGGCCATTGCCATGCTGGTGCCGCTGCTGGTGGTTCGGGTCTGAGGGTCGGCCACCAGCCGCCCATATGCTGAAATTTGTGCTGTCATGCTCGCCTCTCTTCAGGTCAGTCTCTGTTTTTTTCTGATAATAAGCAGAAATAGTGTCGGTTCAGTTGGTTCAGTTGGTTCACTGCCCGCCAGCCCGCGCCGTTACTGGGTTTTCCTGAACCAACATCAGCAATTTTGCGTTGGTTCAGCGGGGCGCTCTGTTGGTTCACCGCCTGCCAGGGAAAAAACTCTACCCGCTGGCGTTGGTTCAAAACGGGCATTTGTTGGTTCAGTGTTGGTTCACTTTCATAATTAAAATCCTTATAAAACAGCAATCTTTAATTACTGAACCAACTGAACTAACTGAACCAACACCTTTTACTCGTATGTGAGAAATGCTATTCCTCTGGCTGGTCGTAGTCCTCGGGCAGGTAGCTGAGGACGTAAACGTTGATCTGCCTTCCCTGGATACGTGGGGACTTGCGCTGATATCCGCGGCCGCTGCTCGGCGGCGTCAGCATCCCCGCGCTTTTCAGCACCTCGGCAAACTGCTTGTGATTAAAGCCCGCGGCGATTTCCTTCTCGAACGTTGCCGGGAACGTATAGAACGATATCGGGCTCTCGTCACGCTCACCCTCGCGCCGCCGGTACCCGGCCAGTTCTTTTATCGGCAGGTCGGCCGGACTGTAAGGGAACGGCGCAAACCGGCTCAGGCCGTAGGCGTTAAGAAACGCCTCCGTTTGCTCTATGATCTGCTGGTGCTCTTTGTTGCCGGTGCCGAACTCCCGCAGCCAGGCGTTATAGCTGTGCTGTACCGCATCCCGGCAGGTCTGCGCATCCCAGCCGGTGATGCCGGCGCTCAGCAGCAGCGCCGCCTCCAGAATGGCGAACCGGGCGGCCACGCGATGTACCTGCTCGCCGTAGTCTGCGGGTATCAGACTGCGCCAGCGGGATTCGCACTCCCGGACTGCCTCTGTGGCCTCCTGCTGGTGGCCAGCCAGCCACTTAATCCACTGCCGCCCGGCGGCGCCGTGGTAGCGCTGGTATGCCTCTTTCAGCGCGTCGGCGTGCCGCTTGCCGTTCTGGTGCTCGTGAAATTGAACGGCCTTACTCAGCGGGATATTCAGCAGGCGCACCAGCTGCCCGGCTTTAGTCCTGCGGCCGGCGCCCGCGATGAAGGTTTCCAAATCCATCTCGCCGGTGCTGATTGCCACGGTGCGCCAGCGCTTTAAGTCCCGGTTGCCGCCCTCCTTTGCACCCTGCAGCTTCCCAACACCGTTAAAAAGCGCATAGGCAGACTGCGACACGCTTACCGGGTCGGATCCCTGACCGACCTCATCCAGCGGCATCAGGCCGTCATTGTGTGCGGCGGCTTCGTTCGCCAGCCCCAGCGCCGTGCCGTACCACGTCAGGCGCAGCAAATCCGGGTTGCCATACAGGCTGCTGGCCACGTTCGCCGTGGTGGTCTTTCCCGCGCTCGACTGCTCATAGAAGTGGATCCCGAAACCATCGGCGCCCGCCAGGCCAATCAGCGGCGCCGCCAGCGCTGCGGCGGTCGCAGTCATCATGGAGTAGTTACCGGCTACCAGGCGCGCCACGCTGCCGCGCCAGTCCTCAGCGGTGCCCTTGACGGTGTACCCGGCCGCAGCCGAGCTGCGCCCGTTGAACAGCACCGGATGTTCAGGCGTTCCGATAACCTCGCCGTCCGGCATGATGTATGCCCCGCACTGCCATCCCGTCGCGTGGGCAACGCGCCACAACTCCCGCGCGCCGCTGCGCTGTAGCCAGTCGGCCAGGATCGCGCGCAGGCTGCTTTTGGTGGTGACGTTAATCCCGCCCGCCTTCAGGGTGCGCCAGCCTTCACGCTCGCCAATATCAGCCAGGGGGATTGCGGCCGTCGTCAGCGCGCTGGCGCCGAAAGCCTGCCAGCGGATAATCAGGTACTGGTCTTTATCATCCCGGCCGGTGCCCACCACCTCCAGCGGCGAGCACAGCCACGCTTCCTGGTTGATAACCTCGCCGCTATCCTTATCCACTTTCGGTGTGACCCAGAAAACGCCGTCTGCGTGGATCTCAACATGCGGCTTCAGCGGGTCTTTCTCTGGCTGGCCGGACTTTCCGCCATCAATGGCCTGTAACTGCGGTTTCACGCTTTCCCCCTGCGGTTGATACATCGAATCGTTAAAGGCTGCTGTAGCGGCTGCCAGCCCGTGCTGCTGGTGGTAGTCGTTCCAGTCGGCTTTGTGGTCGCCCGGCGGCATCGTCATCCACCCACCCACGGCCTGCGCGGCCTTAAGCGCTGCCATCTCCCCGGTGTTTGGCTCGTCGTCGCGCCAGTCGTTGTCTGCGGCAATGACGATCTGCGCCTGCGGATGCTTCTGGCGCATGACCTCCGCCACCGGCAGCAGGTTGCCCGCATCAATGGCGCACACCGTCAGCGCGCCAGGGCGCATCAGGTGAACAGACAGGGCGGTTGCCAGCCCTTCGGCAATAATCACCGCCTGTGGCGCGGCAGGCGCATTAACGGCGTGAAATGCCCCACGCTTCGCCGAACCGGTCAGCAGCCGTTTTCCGCCCTGCGGGGTGATGGTCTGCGCCGCCACGACAGCGCCGGAACCGTCCACCAGCGGCAACAGCAGATCGCCAGTGCTCAGCACCAGAAAAGTGAAACCCGGCAGCCCCTTGCCAGCCAGGTACTCGCTTTCACCCGGGGCGGCATCCTGGCGCAGTTCGGCATAACCGCGGGCAAACGTCAGGCGTCGCTGCTCCGCGTCCTCTGCCGCCTGCTGCTGGCGCTCCTGCTCCCGCTGGTGGCGTTCAGCCTCCAGCTGCTCCCGGCGCTGGCGTTCGGCTTCTTCGTCGCGTTCAGCTGCCCGGTACCCGATACCCAACACCTCCGCCACCAGCCGGGCGGCCTCCGTGGTGTCGCAGTTGTTCACCCTTCGAATAAGGTCAAGGCCATCACCGGCGCCGCACTGGTTGCAGATAAAGCTGCCGCGCCCGCCGTCGTCGAACCGGAAGCGATCTGCGCCGCCGCACGCGGGGCACGGAGCGTGCCTCCGGGGTGAGTCGGGAACGTCGATATGCAGGCCAGCCAGGACGGACGGCCATTGCCCGGCAGCAGCGTGGGTAACTTCGCGGATCAGATCGATGTTACGCATGGAACCCACCTCCGTGATTTGCTACAGCTGCGCCCATATCATTAACCATTCCCTGCCACAGGTTGCGCCCTTCATCAGTCAGCCCGCTGTCGTTGACGCATTTACTCAGTCCATGGATAGCAATGCGTTCCCAGCCGGGCCCGCTATCCCTGGCTACCTGAAGGTATGTAGCGTCAATTAGCTGACGAACGCCTTTTATGCCGCGGATGATTTTCACGTGTACCGTGACGCCCGCCGCGTCAACCGTGAAAAACTCGCCGCCGCTGGTGGCGGTGATGTGGTTATAGAGTGCCGCAGCGTATTGGTTAGCCAGCGCGTTAAGCCGGAAGTTTTTAGTTATCACGCCCATCGCGCGGCCTCCTGGGTGATTGCCTTATAGGCCCGCATCACTGCAGGCGTCTTTCCCGTTATTTCAGTGCGCAGGATCACCAGACCAGAGGTGCGCGCAGTTACCGTTGAGCACAGCAGAGCCGCATCAACAGCCCGGCGATGCTTGCGCATTGCCAACACACTGCTGCGGATCGTGATTCTGGCAATAGCGCCGGAGTCCTGATAATCAATCTGCATACATTCCCCTCAGTGCGCCGCCGGCGCTTCTGGAATGCCGTTTTCTTCCAGGTCGGCGATAAAGCCATCGTGAAGCGTGGCCATAATCTCTCTCCCGGCTGGGGTCAGTTCCCCGGCGCTCACGTCCAGCATCGACTGGTAAAGAACAATGGCGTTCTCCGTCCCCTGCTCGGCTCCGTAGCGCCCAATAAGCGCCCCCTCGATGTTGTTTGCCATCGCCAGGCGCTCAGCGAACGGGTAAACGGGAATAGCGGCCTTAGCATTCACGTAAATTGCCACCTGCGACGTTGAGCCATCCTCTTCAGTGATGGCGCGGGTGCCGTTCTCCATCTTCATTTCGATGACGAATACCGCGGCTATGAGCCAGCGCCACATGGTCAGGTTGTGCTGCGCGGTGAAGTCGAACCAACCTATGTTGCCTGCGTCAGCAACCGCGAGATGAACGTCAAAACCCGTTGAGGAATCGTCATACTCCCCGGCATCCAGGCGGTTTACCGCATCGTCATAGCCGATAACCTGTATGCTTTGGCAGCCCGCCGCATCAGCACGCGTGATTTTGACGCCATCAGGCGTTGGCTCAGCGCGGAACTCCCCATGACTGGTTGAATGTTGGGGTAACGGGATGATGTTGCTCATGGGCGGTTCTCCGGTAGTTCGTTGCCTTCCAGCAGGCAATGCAGATCTCGCGCTGACACTTCAAACAGATAAATCAGCGTTTTCAGGTAATCGTCGCGGCTTTCTGATTCGCTGCAGGCGATTTCCTCCATCAGCTCAGAGAGCGTAATCAGGTGGCGGGTGCGGGTCGTTGGATTAACGTCCAGATCGTAGGATTTAAGCATTCTTCACCTCCGGGCCCGTTACGCGATAGCCGCAGCGGGTCAGTAAGGCGATCATGCCCTCCGTGGTGATAAGGATTTCATCCTCGCTAATCGGACGAACTGAGGGAATGCCGATGCCGGCATTGAGCTGATACCGGCCACCAGCCACAATGCTCATCAGGATGGCGCCGTTAGAGCGACGCACAATGTCGATTACTTCGCTCATGATTTCGCTCCTGAACGCTTTGACGCATCCATAGCGCACAGTTCGTCTTCTGCGGCATCCATAACGTCAGGTATGCCGTCCAGCAGAGAAAGGATCGCGCCGATTAAGTCAGCAGTATCGCCGTGGTCAGTTGTGGTACGTTCCAGCCAGATAGAGAGAACGGCCTGGGCCTGCTGAACGCGGCAGATAGAGTCAGCGAGGGATACTGGATTCATGACTTCTCCTCCCGTTGTGCAATCTCTTCCCCCAGCCATGCGGTAACGTCACCGGCAAGGCGCTTTAAGAGGGTGGCAATGGCCGATACTTCACAGGCGGCCATACGGTGCGGGTAAACCTCAACGAGACGGGCAATGATTTCGGCCTGGTGCGCGCGTTCGGCGGCCTGTTCTAAGGTGATTTCGTGGCTCATACCGCCACCTCACGAACCAGCAGGCGGCCGGCAAAAAAGCAGACGTGATCCCGCGCCAGTGAGCGGCGTGCTTCACGTTCTGATGATGCGACAATGTGATGAATTTTGGCGGTGATTTTCGGGCAATCGCGGCGAACTGCGGCAATTATCCAGATAAATTGCGGATTTTGGGTAGGGGTAGTAGCCAGCATAGCGGCAGCCTCCTTCGTGTGGTGTAAACCACCACCGAAGAGACCAATCTTACTGGTGGTGGACTGTGCAGAGTTGGTCTTACCGGACACAAAGGAAACCGGCGCCTCCGAAGAAGCCCCCACACAGCCCACCATAATTTTGCGAGCGCCGCGGATTATACCAGGAACGCTGAAAAAGGGGTGTACTGAGCTAACGACACAAAAAAAGACGCTTGGCGCGTCATGTATCGCCTTTGTGATTACCGGGAGACCAATCCCGGCACCAGATTTTGCTGGTGCGCTATAACCATAGACCGGGACGCCGGCAGACCGCAAGCCCTTTTTGCCGCGGTGCGGCAATTTACGGCTGGTGGTGTGATGCGCGTCGCGACCACCGCCAGGCAGGGGGGCGCCATTACTCTGGACGGCAGTCATTGGGCCACCTCCGTGAACTCCTTCAGGAATCGCTCTACGGGCTGAACGCAGGGAAACTGGTAGCCCTGGCGGTAGAACGTCACGCGGTTGTGCTCTACCGATACAACGCTCACTACCTGACCGTGAGCGTCGCGGTAAGTGTGATCCGGCATAGGCAGGCTGGTGGGCTTATTCATCGTTAGCCCCCATCCGTTTAGCCAGCCACCGCTGGGACAGGCGGGTTAACTCTGCTTTGCGCTGATCGTAAACCATACCCATATCAATCAGCGTGATGTTGGTGCTCTCCAGGTAGCTGAGGTGCTCCAGCTGCCCGGCGCTCATGCTGTCGCGCGGCTCACCGGCGATTCCGCTCACCTGCGCCCACTGCTTCGCTGTCATGCCGCCCAGGACGATACGGGCGATCATGTTGCTCTCGTTGCTGTAGTGCCGTGTTTGCGTCTCCTTCCCCAGCTCTGCCCGGGCAGCCTCCAGAGCGGCGCACATCGGCTTAAAGAGGTTGGCGGCACCAATGCGGGCCTTTAGCTGGCGGCGGTACTTCGCGGCGACTTCCGGCGCGCTGAGGATTAGCGCTTCCTCGCACTGGATAAAGTAGCGGCGAACGGCGCGGCCCTGCTCGTTGCGCTCAACCATCGCCACTTCCTTAGCCATGTTGAGAGACAAGCCATAATCTTTACTGCGACGGTCACCGCCACGCTTCGTTACCCATCCTCCGCCGAGCTGGTTATTTTCTGAACTTTGATTCCTGAAATTTGAGGAATCAAAAACTGCATAGTCAGTTCCCAGCACAAAGCCATATTCTTCAATGCGCAGCTTTATCCAGGTGGAAAAATCGTTACCAACGCCCAACGCTTTATGGAGCGCCTTCGCACTCACAATATTGGCTTCACGTCCGCCAATCTGACCGGAAATAACCGGCACAATCGCGGCGAAGTCGTTTGCGGGAATTACGTCCTGGCTGGCTGCAGACTGAGGGGCGGCCTCCGAATTAAATCGGCTTTTTTCAATTCTCATTTTCTCGGCTCCGTTATGCGGCTGTGAAGTTGTCCGGGTAGAGGTTAAGAATGTCGGTAATATCCTGCGCAGAAAGGCCGTGGTGCTGGTTAATGGCGGCCATATGGTTGACGTACTGGATAACTTTCAGGACGTCAGCGCGGCAGGTGAACCGGTAGCGCAGGTGGGCGCCGATGCCATCCGGGTTCTTCTGCTCGATGCGCTCCAGATTAATATCAAGCTGGCGCTCAATCTCAGTTGCATAATTGCGGCCGGAAGAGAGACGGCAATAACGCAGGATGTCGTTTTCCGTCCATCCCTCAACGCCGGTACGCAGCATATAGATGCGGGCGCGGTGCTTCTTCGGGGTTCGGCGGGGTGCTTGAACGGCGTGAGCTGGTGGCGTAACATCAGTACTGCGAGTATCTGAGTTGGCCGCCTGCTGTACGGGGCGGTTTTTCTTTTCCATTAGGCCACCCCGCCGCGACGTTCTGCCAGCCAGTCGTTAATCTCTACTGCGTCAAATGCGGTAATTTTCTCTCCCAGTTTTACTGGGCGCGGCAGCGATCCGTCGCGGACTTTGCGGTCAATGGTGGAGACGCTAACTCCCAGCAATTCAGCTAAGCGAAAGCGTCGGATGTAGCCAGTGTGTGGTATCGCCTCTGTAGTCATGCTTCCCGTAACCTCTGTATGAGTGTTGTTGCTTCGTTACGGAAAATCATGTCATTCGAGCATGTCGATGTCATCGCACCGAAATTTAACTTTTCGGTGCGAAATTAACTTATTGATTTAAATGCCTTATTTGCTTTGGAAAAATAATCATCCAATAGTCGCGAGCTGATTCTACCGTCATTTTCAAGCATTTCAGACTTCAGAGCGTCTTGAGTCCATCGTCTTGACGTCATTTGTGTTTTTTTAAGAGCGTTGAGTATGGAGCCAATAATAAGAAGTGATTCATCAAGCGCTAGGCTATCATCGCTTTCTTCAATAGCTTTTTTTTCAAAAAGCTCAATATTCGTATTTCTAAATACGAAATCAACGTTACCCAGGCCATCATCAGGATAAAAAAAGGAACTATAACCATCTAAGCTAAAATCAACAAAAGCCCCCGCTTTTTCATCATACTGCCGAATATTTCCACCGTCATCAGCTTTAAAAGTATGTTTATTGAATGTATTTAAAATATTAACCAGGCCATGCTCTGTTTTTATAAATGGCCCTTCCATATGACAAAACTCACGCAAATGCAGGGATTGCTCCAAATCAAACTTGTGCATGACATCGAGCTTTTCGGCTCCAATCATAGGTAGATCGTATACGCCGTCCTCAATACTGAATACATACCCTTTGCGCACAACAGTTTCATATTCAAAATCAAGTTGCGCATCTTGATAGAACTCATCGCCAGCAGGAGTGCTGATGATCGCCCCACCATCAACCACAGAAATTATCCAACGTTCGAACAGTTCTCTTTGAGTTGTTTTTTTTATTTCAGATAATATTGCATACCTGCTTTCCCCGAGTAATACAGATATAGTTATATGACCATCAATAGCCAATTGCAGGCAATCTGCCTCTGATACCGGCTCACCTAGTGTTTTTGTAAGCCTGGAAGCTGTTTCCTGCAAAGTTAACCATGATTTAAATTTGAAAATCTTACTCATTACGCCACCTTTTGCGCATTGCCTTAAAGATTGACCGGAACAGGCGGTAAGGCTTTCCGCTTTTCGCCCCGTCGGGCTAGATCCGGTCTATTCGGTTACTTCGCCTTCCTGATAGGCGTCACGTTATATTCTTCCCCGCTTTCCAGCGCCACCAGCAGATCGGCCCACTGCGCCAACGCTGCTTTCCGTTCGTCAAAATACTGGTGCCGGTTATAAATTCCCTCTATGCCTGGTATTTTATGGTTCAGGCAGCGCTCGGCTATCACCGGGTCGATACCCAGCGCCGCCATTTGGGTGCGCATCGTGCGCCGCAGGTCGTGAATACTGAACGGCTCAACGTCTGGCATTTCTTTCAGCACGGATGGCATCACCATGTTCAGAGTTGACCGGCTGACGTGCGCCGTCGTTCTGGCCCGGCGGGCAGGGATTAACCAGCGGCTATCGCCGGCGAACAGTCTTATTTCCATGATCCACTCAATTACCGGCGCCGCCAGCGGAATATCAATATCATCGCCGTTCTTAGCCCGAATGCCCGGGAGGTGCCATACCTGATTATCAATGTCGAACTCAGCCCACTCAGCGGCGCACAGTTCCATTTTGCGCACGCCAAGCGCCAGGATAATCTTGAAGGTCAGCTCGTTCTCGCGGCTGATACCGCGACCGCGGCGTAGCGCTTTGAAGAACATCACCAGCTCTTCGCGCGATAGCGCCCGCTTGCGCCCCTGCTCTTTACCACCAGCATCTTTAGCGCCGAAGGATATAGCCGGGTTAACCTCGACCATTCCCCGCACTACGGCGTAATCGAACAAGCGTTTGAGCATCCGCAAAACGTCATTGGCGACTGTCGGGGATCCCCGCTCAATGACATCCTGCAGAACAGCATCAACATGCCTCGGGCGGACATCCTCGACTTTCATCTTCCCGATAAGCGCCACGATATTCTTTTGCAGGCTGCTGCGGAAAAGCTCCGGGTGTTTGTAGTTGGGTTCTATCTGTCGGGTGTAGTACTCGGCGGCGAGTTCTGAAACGTGTATGGCGTTCTTCTCTGCCTCTATCTTCGCGACGGCTTCTGCCTTGCGCTCCTGCTTCTCTCCGGCCACGTCGTAACCCAGCGCGACGCGAGCGGAAAGTTCACGGGCAACCTCACGAGCTTTTGATAACGGGAAGTCAGTGTAAGAGCCGATCATCATCGTGCGCGACTTACCAGACATCTTATAGCGATATCTCCAGAACGGTGTTTTGTCCGCCTGGCGGAATCGCAGATAAAGCCCGTCGCCATCAGCTTTACCCTCGAATCGTTCGCCGCTCTTAATCCACGCGCGGATCTGCATATCTGTAAGTTTTGCCATGTCCAACTACCTGAAAATCTCAATGCCTTGCCATTGGGTACACGCCTCAAGTACCCAAAACCAGCGCCACGTGTACCCAAATCACTCTCTATCGGGAATGGGTACACCTTTGTGTACACGCTAATCATGCGCTTTGTTGCGTCTTTATGATAGCCCATAAACGCAAAAAGGCCCGACAGATGCGGGCCTTGTGATTTTCATGCTGGCGGGTGACTCTTCCCGATAGCTTATTTGCCTTTCTTAATATGCTTAATCAAACGCTTACGCTTGCGCATCTGATTTGGCGTCAGGGTATTGCGCTTATTGGCGTACGGGTTTTCGCCTTCCTTGAACTGAATACGGATAGGCGTCCCCATCACTTCCAGCGATTTGCGGAAGTAGTTCATCAGATAGCGCTTGTAGGAGTCCGGCAGGTCTTTGACCTGATTACCGTGGATAACCACGATAGGCGGGTTGTAGCCGCCGGCGTGGGCATACTTGAGCTTCACGCGGCGGCCGCGCACCAGCGGCGGCTGGTGGTCATCGACCGCCATGGTCATGATGCGGGTCAGCAGCGCGGTGCTGACGCGGCGGGTGGAGCTGTCGTAGGCTTCGCGTACGGACTCGAACAGGTTGCCGACGCCGCTGCCGTGCAGGGCGGAGATAAAGTGCACGCGGGCAAAGTCGATAAAGCCCAGACGATAGTCGAGGGTCTCTTTAACCTGCTCCTTGACTTCCTGGCTCAGGCCGTCCCACTTGTTGACGACGATCACCAGCGAGCGGCCGCTGTTGAGGATAAAGCCGAGCAGAGAGAGATCCTGATCGGAGATCCCTTCCCGGGCGTCAATCACCAGCAGCACAACGTTGGCATCTTCGATAGCCTGCAGCGTCTTGATGACCGAAAACTTCTCAACGGTGTCGGTAATTTTACCGCGCTTGCGCACCCCGGCGGTGTCGATCAGGACGTATTCGCGCTCGTCGCGCTCCATCGGAATATAGATGCTGTCGCGGGTGGTGCCCGGCATATCGTAAACCACCACGCGGTCTTCGCCGAGAATGCGGTTAGTCAGCGTTGACTTACCGACGTTGGGGCGGCCGACGATAGCGAGCTTAATCGGCAGGCTCTGTGGATCGAAATCATCTTCCGGCTCCTCAGCCGCCTCGCCGTTCTGCGCCGCTTCAAACTGCGCCCAGTACTCGGCGTCTTCGTCCACCTCTTCCGGCGGTGCAATATCATCCATAAACGGCATCAGCACGTGCTCAAGCAGCGTGGTTACGCCGCGGCCGTGGGAGGCGGCGATCGGGTGAATATCGCCCAGCCCCAGCGACCAGAAGTCGGCGACCGCCTGATCGGGATCGATGCCGTCGGTTTTATTGGCGACGAGGAAGGTCGGCTTCTCGCGGGAGCGCAGGTGCTTTGCGATGCCTTCATCGGCGGGCATCAGCCCGGCGCGGGCATCGACCATAAACAGCACGACGTCGGCTTCTTCAATCGCCAGCAGCGACTGCTCCGCCATGCGGGTTTCGACGCCCTCTTCCGTACCGTCGATACCGCCGGTATCGATACAGATAAACTCGCGGCCTTCCACTTCAGCACGACCGTACTTACGGTCACGAGTCAGACCCGGGAAATCCGCGACCAGCGCATCGCGAGTGCGCGTAAGACGGTTGAACAGCGTGGATTTCCCAACGTTAGGGCGCCCGACAAGCGCGACCACAGGTACCATGTTAAATGCCTCTTAAATTCTAAAAACAGTAAAACGGCCCCTGCTGAACAGGGGCCGTTTGCAATGCATACCGCGAACAGACTTAACGCGTAATGGAGTACAGCGTGCCGTCTTTCGCCTGGATCAGCAATTGACCGTCAGCCACTACAGGATCGGTCAGTAAACCGGAGCTGTCCACCTTCTGCTGGGCAACGAACTGGCCATCCTGCGGATTCATCCAGTGCATGTAGCCTTCGCTATCGCCAACCACCAGGCTGCCATTATACAGCGCAGGCGCAGTAAGCAGGCGGTGCAGCAGTGCGGTCTGGGTCCACAGCGTTACGCCGCCCTCGGTGCTGAGCGCCAGCACGCGGTCGGTCTGATCGACCATATAGATGCGGTTGCCGTCAACGATGAAGTTATTCACCGAGCCCAGCTCGCGCTTCCACATAATCTGGCCGCTGCGCAGATCCAGCGCGGTCAGGTTACCGTTGTAGGCCAGCGCATATACGATACCGTTGACGATGACCGGCGTGGTGTCCACGTCGTTCAGGCGATCGATTTCGGTCGGGCCAGTGGCCTGCGAAATACGCTGCTGCCAGATAAGCTGGCCCTGCTGCATCAGCACGGCGCTGACGCGGCCGTTATCGCCGCCGACAATGGCAGCGCCAAACGCGGTGGACGGCGCCGATTCGCCGCGCAGCGACAGGGATGGCATATCCAGGTTGACGGTCCACTTAACGGCACCGTCGGTTTCGTTCAGCGCCTGCAGCTGACCGTTGCTGGTGTGGATCAGCACCATACCGTCGCTGACCACCGGACGGGACAGCGCCTCACCCGCCACGCGGGTCTGCCAGGCAACCGAACCGTCGCTGGTGTTCAGCGCATAAACCTGCGCTTTTTCGGAGCCGACGTAGACGTGGCCGCCGGAAACGGTCAGACCGCCGGAGAGCAGAGCCGGAACGCGCGAGAACCAGCCGTCTTTTTCGGCTACGTTGACGGACCAGACTTCTTTGCCGTCGCTGGCGTTGACCGCTTTGACGGTGCCCTTACGGTCAGCCGCGTAGACGACGCCGTCGGCAATGGCCGGGTGGAGGTTGGAGTAGAAATCGCCAATACCGCTTCCTACGGAAGTGCTCCAGGAGGTGGACGGCGAGAACTGGTTTTCAACCGTCGGCAGCGGGGACATTTTAACCACGTCCTCTTCGCTGCTGAACAGCGAGCAGCCGCTCAATAAGGTAACGGATAGCAGTCCTGGCAAAAGTAGTTTACGCAATTGCATCGGGTCCCTCTCAGATGGACAAATTATTCATTTTCATGCGCATCGTTTCGCTGAGCGCCGATGAAGCATCGCTCTTCACGCCGGCTTGCCAGGCGGCTTTAGCCCCCTGCTTGTCGCCTTTGCTGAGCAGAATATCGCCGCGCAGGTCGGCGACAATAGCGGTCCAGCCTTCGCCTTTAATACCATCAAGGCTTTTCAGGGCGGCGTCCGGCTGCTTCATCTGCAGCTGGACGCGGGCCAGGCGCAGACTAATCACGGATTTGAGATTGCTGTCAGAGGCCGCAGACAGCGCGGTCTGCAGCTGCTGTTCGGCTTTGTCCAGCTGGTTGGCGTCAACAAACTTCTGCGCCAGTTCCATCGCCGCAAACGCGCCGTAGGTATTCTTTTCACCGGCGGCAAATTTTTCCGCTGCGGTATAGGTCGCCGGATCGCCGGCCTTTACCTGGGCCAGGGCGGCCTGATAACCCTGAGACGTTTCGCGTGCGCCGTCTTCCTGATGCGAATTCCAGTAGCGCCAGCCCACCAGCGCCCCAATGCCCAGGATCACGCCCACGGCCAGCGCTTTGCCGTTTTCGGCAAAAAAGCGCTTCAGCGCGTCAACCTGTTCGTTCTCGTTACTGTAGACTTCCACCCAGTACCTCTCCTGAAAAATGTTTCCGGGCCTTTTAGCCCAGCAGCGCGCGCAAATGTGCGGCAACGCTATCCTGCGTTACTGTCGTCTGCTCACCGGAGCGTAAATCTTTCACCACCACGCTATTGGCGGCAATTTCGGACTCGCCGAGCACCAGCGCCACGCGGGCGCCCCACTTGTCGGCGCGGGCAAACTGCTTCTTGAAGTTGCCGCCGCCGTGGTTGGTCATCAGCTTCACGTCCGGCATCTGGTCGCGCAGCGCTTCCGCCAGGCGCATTGCCGCGGACTGCGTGTCGTTACCCGCTGCGACCAGGTATATATCGACAACAGGATCGGCTTTAAATTCCGGATTCACCGCCTGAACCAGTAAAACTAATCGCTCAAGGCCCATGGCGAAACCGACGCCCGGCGCCGCGCGCCCGCCCAGCTGTTCAACGAGGCCATCGTAACGGCCGCCCGCGCAGACAGTGCCCTGCGCGCCGAGGCTGTTGGTAACCCATTCGAACACGGTGCGGTTGTAGTAGTCGAGACCGCGAACCAGGCGCTGGTTAACGGTATAAGCAATGCCGGCGGCATCGAGCAGCGCGCACAGGCCGGCAAAGTGCTCCCGGGAGTCGTCATCGAGATAATCTGACAACGCCGGCGCGTCGTCGAGCAGCGCCTGCACCTCCGGGTTCTTCGAGTCCAGCACGCGCAGCGGATTGCTGTACATGCGGCGCTGGCTGTCTTCGTCCAGCTTCTCTTTATACTGCTCCAGGTAGGCTACCAGCGCCTCGCGGTATTTCGCGCGGGCTTCAAGAGAGCCGATTGAGTTCAGCTCCAGGCGGACGTGCTCGCTGATGCCCAGCACGCGCCACCAGCGGGCGGTAAGCATAATCAGCTCGGCGTCGATATCCGGCCCCTGCAGGCCAAAGACTTCGCAGCCCAGCTGATGGAACTGGCGGTAGCGCCCCTTCTGCGGACGCTCGTGGCGGAACATCGGACCGATATACCACAGACGCTGTTCCTGATTGTACAGAAGACCATGCTCAATGCCGGCGCGTACGCAGCCCGCAGTCCCTTCCGGACGCAGAGTCAGGCTGTCGCCGTTGCGGTCCTCGAAGGTATACATCTCTTTTTCAACCACGTCGGTCACTTCACCGATAGCGCGCTTGAATAACGGGGTCTGCTCTACAATCGGCAACCGAATTTCGCTGTAGCCGTAGCTGCCAAGAACCTGCTTCAGGGAGCCTTCAATGCGCTGCCAGAGAGCGGTTTCGCCCGGCAGATAATCGTTCATGCCGCGAATGGCTTGAATGTTTTTTGCCACGTTTTTTCTCTTTATAGATACAAAAATGAACCCTGACGCCTGCGCGCCGACGGGTTCAATCATACACGGGAAGCGTGCCGCTTCCCAATACGTTATTTGGCGTCAACCTGTTGTATGTCGATGCGCTGCGACTCGTCGAGCATACTGGCCTTGGCGCGAATGCGCGCTTCGAGCTGGCTAATCATGTCGTTGTTATCGAGCCGGTCTTTACGCACGCCGTCTTCGTACAGGCCGCTTTTCTTATTGCCGCCGGTAACGCCGAGGGTGGAGACCAGCGCCTCGCCGGGGCCGTTCACCACGCAGCCGATGATCGATACGTCCATCGGCGTGATGATATCTTCCAGCCGCTCTTCGAGAGCGTTAACGGTGCCGATAACGTCAAACTCCTGGCGCGAACAGGTCGGGCAGGCGATGAAGTTAATGCCGCGCGAGCGGATGCGCAGGGACTTGAGGATATCGAAGCCGACTTTGATCTCTTCAACCGGATCGGCGGCCAGCGAAATGCGCAGCGTATCGCCGATCCCTTCAGACAGCAGCAGCCCAAGGCCGATGGCCGACTTAACGGCCCCCGCGCGCGCGCCGCCCGCCTCGGTGATACCGAGGTGCAGCGGCTGCTCGATGTGTTTCGCCAGCAGGCGATAGGACTCAACCGCAAGGAATACGTCTGAGGCCTTCACGCTGACTTTGAACTGGTCAAAGTTGAGCCGGTCAAGATGATCGACGTGGCGCATGGCGGACTCGTAGAGCGCCTGCGGCGTCGGTTCACCGTATTTTTCCTGCAGATCTTTCTCAAGCGAACCGGCGTTGACGCCGATGCGGATAGGGATATTGTGGTCCCGCGCGCAGTCAACCACCTGACGAATGCGCTCTTCGTTACCGATGTTGCCGGGATTGATGCGCAGGCAGTCGACGCCGTACTCGGCCACTTTCAGCGCGATGCGGTAATCGAAGTGGATATCGGCCACCAGCGGGACGCTCACCTGCTGCTTAATCAGCTTGAAAGCTTCGGCCGCGTCCATGGTCGGCACGGAGACGCGGACGATGTCCGCGCCAACGCGCTCAAGGGATTTGATCTGGTTGACCGTCGCTTCCACGTCGGTGGTACGGGTATTGGTCATCGACTGGACGGCGATGGGAGCCCCATCGCCGACTGGCACGTTCCCAACGTAAATACGCTTAGATTTTCTACGTTGAATCGGAGCCTGGTTATGCATGTAAAAATTCTCCCGCGCTGCGCGTCCGTTACTGCGCCTGAGCCGGCGTTTCTTCGCCCTTCAGGGACAGACGTGCAACCTGGTTAGTTCTGATAAAGCGGCTCAGATCGACAGGTTTACCCTGGAACTGGATCTGCACCGCCGCAGGGGCGCCGATTTTTAATTTATACGGCAGCTGGCCTGTTAAGTTAAGGGTACCGTCTTTACGCTGCATGCCGCTGAACAGCTTTTTGCCGCTGGCATCGGTGACTTCCAGCCAGCAGTCGGCGGTAAAATTCATCACCAGCGCGTTGGCATCGGCGGCGGGCGTCACTGCCGCCTGGTCGGTAGGCAGCGCGGCGTCCGCCGTGCCGCTGGCAGGCGCAGTCTGCCCGGATGTGGTATCAACGTTCGCCTGAGAAGGGGGCACCACGCTGTTACTCTGCGGGTCCTGGGCCGCCGCCGGCGCAGACGTCGCGCTGTCGGAAGCGGTAGCGCTGTTGGCCGGCGCGCTGGCCGTCGCCGCTGCATCAGGCGCCTGGCTCTGCGCACCGCTGGTGTCCAGCGGAATACTCTGACTGCTGCTACTATCGCTGGCGCTCAGCTCGGCGGAGGACTGATCCGCCATGGTGCTAATCTCTTCCTGCTGGGCCTTGTGGTTTTGCCACCACCAGGCGCCGGTGAGGCCAACGACCACGAACAGCACCAGCCAGGTAAAGGTCATCAGCCAGCCGTCGCGCTTTTTACGCCGCTTGCCGAGCGAAATATTCTGCACCGGCTGCATCCTGGCGGCCTTGATCGGCACCTGCTTGGCCATCATCGGCAGCAGTTCTTCTTCCGGAACGTGCACGAGACGGGCGTAGGAGCGGATATAGCCGCGAAGAAAGGTCGCCGCGAGTTCTGCTGGCGCCTTATCGTCCTCAATATCACGAACCGTGGAAACTTTCAGGCACAAGCGTTCAGCAACCGCTTGCTGGCTAAGTCCGAGTTGTTCACGGGCATTGCGCAGGCGCGTTCCCGTGGTCTGTGCTGCTTGTGGGTCTTGAGTGGCTTCAGTATTCATTCGCTACAGCTGCTGGTACGTAAATTTAGGGTTCTGGTGCCGCTGGAGCCAGCACCGCGAAGCATCCGATTGTCAATCGTCGAACTGTCAGTATAAGCACGTATGGCTAACGTATTGTTGGCCCGGTACATACTGCCTCAATCCTGGCAGAAACGCACCGTAATTCTTAAATGTATCAGTACGTTTCGATTATTCCTTAAACATACCTGACACCGCGCACAAATTTGCGCGCGGCGTCCTTTCCGTCAGACTGCTTTTACGGCGATCGGTTCACCCTGCATACGCTTACGCATGGTGCGCTTGGTCCTGTCGATAACGTCTCCGGCCAGCTGACCGCAGGCGGCGTCGATATCGTCACCGCGCGTTTTACGTACGATGGTGGTGAAGCCGTAGCTCATCAGCACCTTGGAGAAGCGGTCGATGCGGCTGTTAGAGCTGCGGCCGTAGGGCGCGCCCGGGAAGGGGTTCCACGGGATCAGGTTAATCTTGCACGGCGTATCCTTCAGCAGCTCCGCCAGCTGATGGGCGTGCTCGGTGCCGTCATTGACGTGATCCAGCATCACATACTCGATGGTGACGCGGCCCTGGTTGGCGTTGGACTTCTCCAGGTAGCGGCGAACGGCGCCGAGGAACGTCTCAATATTGTACTTCTTATTGATCGGCACAATCTCGTCGCGGATCTCATCGTTCGGCGCGTGCAGGGAGATCGCCAGCGCGACGTCAATCATGTCGCCGAGCTTATCCAGCGCCGGAACGACGCCGGAGGTCGAGAGCGTGACGCGGCGCTTGGAGAGACCAAAGCCGAAGTCGTCGAGCATGATCTCCATGGCCGGGACGACGTTGGTCAGGTTGAGCAGCGGCTCGCCCATGCCCATCATCACCACGTTGGTGATGGGACGCACGCCGGTCTTTTTCTGCGCGCCGACAATTTTTGCCGCCCGCCACACCTGGCCGATAATTTCGGAAACCCGCAGATTGCGGTTAAAGCCCTGCTGGGCCGTAGAGCAGAATTTACACTCCAGCGCGCAGCCGACCTGAGAGGAGACGCAGAGCGTGGCGCGATCGTCTTCCGGGATATAGACCGTTTCGACGCGCTGATCGCCCACGGCGATAGCCCACTTGATAGTGCCGTCGGAGGAGCGCTGCTCCTCAACCACTTCCGGCGCGCGGATTTCGGCCACTTCTTTGAGTTTGCCGCGCAGCACCTTATTGATGTCGGTCATTTCATCAAAGTCGTCGCAGCAGTAGTGGTAGAGCCACTTCATCACCTGATCGGCGCGGAACGGCTTTTCGCCTAAGTTCTTAAAGAACTCCCGCATTTGCTGACGGTTTAAATCCAGCAGGTTGGTTTTAATTTCTTTATTCGGCACCGTCAGACAGGCGCTATCAGGCGTGACAATTTGTTCAGACATATTCGCTTCCGGCCTCGTTATTACACGTTATGGCCCCAGGTGGGTTAAAAAGGACGCCCCGGTGAGAGCCAGGCTCTTCCGGGGCGTCGCATTGTACAAATTCTGGCGCATGATTGCCACGCCTGCACGCGGCAAAGACACAATCTTGCCGCGTTTCAGAATCCTCTATGATTTCTGACCACCGGAAGGTGGCCTAAAAGGCAGCGAGGATTAGCGGGTGCGCGGGCAGACTTCGCCTTCTGCGAAGAAGTAGGCGATTTCACGCTTCGCGGACTCAACGGAGTCGGAACCGTGGGTGCCGTTTTCGGTGAAGCTGTCGGCGTAATCGGCGCGCAGGGTGCCGGCCAGGGCGTTGTCCGGGTTGGTGGCGCCCAGCAGATCGCGGTGACGCTGTACGGCGTTTTCGCCTTCCAGCACGGAGACCACGATCGGGCCGGAGGTCATGAATTCAACCAGGCCGTCAAAGAACGGGCGACCTTCGTGCTCGGCGTAGAAGCCGCGCGCCTGCTCAACGGTCAGGTGCAGCATTTTGGTGCCGACGATTTTGAACCCTGCTGCTTCAAAGCGGGTAAAGATGCTGCCAATAACGTTTTTTGCCACCGCGTTGGGCTTGATGATGGAAAAAGTACGTTCAATAGCCATTGATAACCTCTGAATCTAATAAGATGTTCTGGTGAATGACGCATCCTGCGACGCGGTCTCGTATCTGGCGCGCATTATAATGAGCAATCTCCGCCTTGCCTACGGACTGAGATAACATTTTTTTAAAATAAAACCATGCGCGGCAACATTCACTTACAAAAGGTAGTGCTATTGTCTACTGCAGCGTAAACCGCGCGGCGGCGGTCTGCCCGCCGTCGTCCATCACCACCAGCTGATACTCTCCCGCCTGCTGCAGCTCAAGCGTCAGGGCCGCGCCTTCCGCCTGCTGCGGTTCGCCGTTAACAAACCACCAGCGCCGCCCCTCGCCGCCGCTGGTTTGCAGCACCAGCGACGCCCGGTTTTCGCCGGGCAGCCGCCGGATCACCGCCCCGTCGCGCACGCCGGCGAGCGTCAGCGGCGCCGGATCCTGCGCCCCCAGCGGCGGACAGGTCCTGGACGCGGCGGGTATGCGCGCCGCTCGCCGCTCGCCCGCCGACAGCCAGGGCTCCAGCGGCAGCGGCCAGACGCTGAGCATCTGCTCCTGCGCGCCGGGGCAGTCGGCCGCCACCCGCTCGCCTGCGGCATTTACCCAGATGGGAAAACGGATGCCGCGCATCCCCTCCTGGCCCGGCAGCAGCAGCGTCGGCGGCTGGCTGTTGTCGAGCAGCCAGCCGGAGAGGCGGCGGCGGCAGTTGCCGTCGCCGGCGGGCAGGCTCTGGCCGCCCGGCCAGCAGACAGTGCCGCCGCTGACCGAGGCGGGACGCGGATCGGCGGGCAGCCCGCCCGTAGCCCGCGATAGCGTAAGATTGCTGACCTGGTTGAGTAGCGGCACCGCGCTGATAAAGCCGAACTGCCCTACTACCGGCGTGCCGTCGGGGCGCCCGGTCCAGATGCCGATGACGTAGCGGGCGTTGACGCCGACCGCCCAGGCATCGCGGTAGCCGTAGCTGGTGCCGGTCTTGGTGGCCAGGGGCACCACCTGCGGCAGCGCGCTATCGGGCAGCGGCTGATCCTCGCCCGCCAGAATGCGGCGGATAATCCACGCCGCGCCCGGCGACAGCAGCGGCCGCTCAACCAGCGGATCGCCGGGGAGCAGCCGCAGCCGCCCTGCCCGCCCGTGCCGCGCCAGGGCGCTGTAGGCGGCGACAATATCCGCTAAGCGCGCCCCGGCGCCGCCGAGGCTCAGGGAGAGATTCGGCTCCGCGCCGGCGGGCAGGCTGAGCGGCAGCCCGGCGTTGCGCAGGCGGGCGGCAAACTGCTTCGGCCCGTAGGCTTCCAGCACCTGCACCGCGGGCAGGTTGAGGGAGCGCTGCAGCGCGTCGCTCATACTCACCGGACCGTGAAAGCCGCTGTCGAAGTTGCCCGGCCGGTAATCGCTGAAGCGCCGGGGCACGTCCTGCAGCAGCGAGGCCGGGTGGATAAGCCCGTCGTCCATCGCCAGGCCGTAGATAAAAGGCTTCAGCAGCGAACCGGGGGAGCGCACCGCCGTGACCATATCAACGTGGCCGAAGCGGCTGTCGTCGGCGAGATCCGCCGATCCTACCCAGCCGCGCACCTTCATACTGGTATGATCGACCACCAGTATCGCCAGCGAACTGCGGGGCGGCAGCCGCGATTTCCAGTTAAGCGCCATCTCCTCCAGCTGGCGCTGCAGCCCGCCATCGAGGGTGGTGACGATTTTTTCTTCCCGACTGGCGGCCAGCACCCGGCGGGCAAACAGCGGCGCCAGCTGCGGCATCTGGCGCGGGAAGAGCCACACCGGCTCCTCTTTGGCCTCTTTCACCGCCCGCGCCGGCCAGACGCCCCGGGTCTGCATCCGCGACAGCACTTTATCGCGCGCCGCCTGCGCCCGCTGCGGCCAGCGGTCCGGGCGCAGGCGGCTCGGGGCCTGGGGCAGCACCGCCAGCAGCGCCGCCTCGGCGTAGCTCAGCTCTGCGGGCGGCTTACCGAGGTAGGCCCAGCTGGCGGCGCCGATGCCCTGCAGCGTGCCGCCGAACGGCGCGCGGTTGAGATAGAGCGTCAGGATCTGGCGCTTGTCGAGGTGCCACTCCAGCTGCAGGGCGCGCCACAGCTGGCGCAGCTTGCCGCCGAAGGTGCGGGGATGGGGATCGAGCAGGCGCGCGACCTGCATCGTCAGGGTGCTGCCACCGGAGATCACGCGCCCGGCGCGCAGATCCTGCCAGGCGGCGCGGGCGACGGAGAGCGGATTAACGCCGGGATGGTCCCAGAACCAGCGGTCTTCATACTGGATCAGCGCCTCAAGGTAGCGCGGTGAAACCTCGTTAATCGTCACCGGATAGCGCCAGATGCCGTCGGCATCGGCGAAGCGCCACAGCGGGGCGCCGTCTTCGGCGACCACCACTCTGGCGGGCGCCACCTCGTGAAGCGGCAGCGGCCAGAGCCGGTCGGCGACCGCCAGCAGCAGGACGCTCAAAACGACAAATCCCGCCGGCCAGCGCCAGCGGGATTTTTTTAGCCCGCGCGCCGGCACGCTACGGCTTAACGATCAGCGGCCCGCTGGCGGCGCCGGTGGCCCGCCACTGCGGCACGTACATCGACTCGACCTGCGGCACCGGCACCTCGTAGGTGCCCGGCGTCACGGCGCGGGCCAGATAGACCAGGGTCACCGGCTGTCCGGCGCGCAACGCCACGGCGGCAACGAAGCGGTCATCGCGGAATTCGACGTGCTGAATATCCGCCTGCTGCATCTGGCTCAGCAGATCCTGCACGCCGGCGCCGTTCTCCTGCAGCCCGGCGCTGCTGCTGGCAAGATTCTGATTCTCCAGCTCAAGTCCGGCAGGCAGCAGGTCCACCACCAGCGCATCGGGCACGTTCTGGCTGGCGCGCACCTGGAGATGCACCAGCACCAGTTCACCGCTGCGCAGCGAAGAGAGCGGGCGCTCCCGGCCGCTGGCGTCGAGGAACGTGCGCTCGATCTGCAGCACGTTGCTGAAGGGCTGCGGCGCCGACTGCGGATAGCCGCTGCTGTCGAGACGCAGCCACAGCGGGCTTTGGCCGGTATTGGTCACGCTCAGGGCGGCAAGCTGGTCGGCGGTCAGGCTGCGCGACTGCGCCTTATTGCCGCCCAGGGTCTCGTCCTGCAGGGAGGTCTGCGCCTGCCAGTTGCCCGGATTATCCTGCAGCCCCTTCGCGGCGAGAAACAGGGCGTTCATCTCCTGAGTGGAGAGCCAGCGCTGGCCGAAGGCCTCCTGCGACAGGTCAGCGAGCAGCCTGTTCTGCGCGTCCGGCAGCAGCTTATTCTCCTCGAGCAGATTCAGCACCAGCGCGTTGTCGCGAAGCGTGCTGCCGTAATCCGCCAGCCAGCTGCGCTTATCGGCCCGCGCGGTGTTCAGCCCCAGGCCGATAGCCTGCTCCGCGCGCGGCGCGTCGCCCATCAGCTTCAGCGCCAGACCCAGCTGCACCAGCGGCAGCCCGGCTTTCGCCCGGGCGCGGCGCTCCCACACCTCGCGCAGCATCCCCAGCGGCGCCTTCTGCTGGCGGGCCAGCACCAGCGCCGCGTAGGCCTGCACCGCGAAGCGGCTGGCGTCGCCGTCGTCGCTGTAGCGAATCGTCATCAGCGACGGCTGCTGGAGATAGCGCAGCAGGCGGTTGTTGCCCTTCGTCAGACTGTCGGCCGGCACGCTGTAGCCCTGCTCGCCGGCGCGGGTGAGGAAGTCCATCACGTAGGCGGTGAGCCAGTACTCTTCCGGCCCCTCTTTGCTCCACAGCCCGAAGCCGCCGTCGTCGCGCTGCATCTGCAGCAGGCGGGCAATGCCGAGATCCACCGCCGCCCGGCGTTTCTCATCGCTGTCGCCCTTAATGCCCAGCGCCTTCAGCTGCGCGGCGTTGGTGTAGAGCTGCGGGAACAGGCCGCTGGTGGTCTGCTCCAGGCAGCCGTAGGGATAGGCGCGCAGCTCGCTGATATAGCGGGCGATGTTCAGCGGCGGCCTGCCGCTGAACAGCAGACGGCCTTCGAGGGTCGCCGGCGAGAAGCCCTCGACGCTGGCGGCCGGGGCGCGCCAGCTCTCGCCCGGCTGCAGGGCAACACCGGCATTGACGGTCTGCGCCGGGAACGGCGGACGGACGCCAATCTTCCAGTTTTTCTGCAGCGGGGCGATGTTCTCTCCCGGCAGGCTCAGGCCGCCGACGGTGGCCGTCACCTCGCCGTCACCGAAGCCCGGCTTCGCGCTGACCGGCACGAACAGCGTCGTGCGTTGGCCCGCCGCCAGGGTGACCGGCTGCGGCTGCCCGCCCTGCACCTGCACCAGCCCGCTGCTGCCGAGCGCCACGCTCAGGGTCTGTGGCCGGTCGGTAAGGTTGGTGAGATCCAGCGCCAGGCGGCTGCTGTCGCCGCCCGCGAGGAAGCGCGGGGCGTTAAGCTCGGCGATAACCGGGGCGGCCACTACCACTTTATCGTCGCTGCTGCCAAAATCGTCGGCGGTCCAGGCCTGGGCCATCACCCGCAGTTCGCCGTTGAAGTCGCCGATGGGCAGCGTCACGCTACCCTCGCCGTTCTCATTCAGCTGCACCGGCTGCGCCTGCTGGGCGACAATAGTGACGTGATTAACCGGCGGCTTGCCGCCGCGCTTGAGCTCATCGCCGTCGCCGCCGAAGCGCAGGCTGGCCAGACGCCCCTGCCCTTCAATCACCTGGCCGTAGATATCGTAAATATCCGCGCCGTAGCGCTTCTGGCCAAAGAAGGCGTTCCACGGATCCGGCGTGGCGTAGTCGGTAATGTTCAGCACGCCGCTGTCGACGGCGGAAACCAGCACGTTGACCTGCTTCGGCACCGCGCCCGCTTTGCTGCTGGCCTTAATTTTCACCGTCAGCGGCTGGTTGGGGCGCATTTTCGCCGGCGTATCGAGCGCCAGCTCAAGGCGGCGCCCCTCATCGCCCAGCGGCAGATGCAGCAGACCCACCGCGCGCTTCGGCGTGGCGGACTTCGACTTATCGCCGGGGCGAACCACCAGCGCGCTGAGGTAGAGATCGTGGCGGTTCCACTTTTGATCGACCGGGATCGACAGATCCATACCGTCGGCGGGAACGTCAATCTCCTGCCACCACAGCGGCCCTTCGCTGGACTCCACCATCGCGTAGCCCTTGCCCGCCGCCGGGGCGGTCAGATGCAGCTTAATGGTATCGCCCGGCTTGTAGGAGGGTTTGTCGAGCTTCATGGTCACGCGGTCGGGACGCGCCGCGCCGCTGCCGTCGCTGTTGTCCTGCCAGCTGTAGCCCGCCCAGAAGCGCACGCTGCTGACGGTATCGTCCGGGGCTTTCACCTCCAGGCGATAGGAGCCCCACTCCACCGGGAAGCTGATTTTACCGGTTTCGTCGGCTTTAAGGTTCAGGGTCTCTTCGCCCTCGGTCAGATCTTTTTGGTCAAACTGCGACTGCCAGCCTTCGCTGTCAGACCAGTTCCAGTAGTAGTCCCGGCGCTCGCGGATCAGCCGCACCTGCAGGCCATCGACCGCCTTTTTATTCCCCTTCGCGTCGGCATAAACAATATCAAAACCGGCATTACCGTCGGCGTCCACCATCGGCCGCTGGACGGTGGTATCGGTGCGGTAGTCGTAGACCGCCTTGCTGGCGAACTGCGGGCGGATGCCCGGCAGCGCCTCCGCCGGCCAGATGGCCTGCACGGCGCGGCGGGTCACCGGACGTCCGCCGGACTCCAGCAGACTCGCCTGGAGGATCACCTGCAGCGGCGAGTGGGTCTCCTGCCACTGGCTTTCGGCCGTCACCTCTCCGCGCCCCTGCTCATCGAGGGTCAGTTCAACCTCATCGAGCGTGCGGGACTGATTCTCGCCGGCGATATCGCCGAACTGGAAGCCGGGCAGCGCCGCGACGGCGTCGCGCAGCGGGCGCAGGAACAGCTTGCCCTGCAGGGCGTTGCCGCTGGCGGGCGCGCCGTAGAGGTAGTCACCGGCCACCGCAAAGCGTACTCCGGCATCCGGCGCGAGCGGCGCGCTGTCCGGGGTCAGCTTCAGCGCCATGCGCTCGGGCATAAAATCTTCGACGTGGAAATCCCACTCGCGCTTCTGGTTATCCCCAACGCTGGCGCGGACGTGCCACATCCCGGTCGCCGAGCCGGCGCCCAGCGGGAAGGTCAGCTGATAGAGACCGTTCACCGCACTGCTCATCACGGTGCGCACCACCTGGCCATCGGGCTGGACGACCTCCAGCTTCACCGGCTGCTCGGCCAGCGGTCGGCCGTCGCTGTCGCGCAGCAGGCCGTTGACGATAACCGTCTCGCCGGGGCGATAGAGATCGCGCGGGCCAAACATAAAGAACTGCTTGCTGTAGCCCGGCGCGCCGGCGATATCGAACTCCGCCAGGTCGAGCGCCGGTAGCTTGAGATCCAGCAGCGTGGTCTGGCCATCCTTGCGCGCCAGCAGCAGCGCGGCCTCTTTATCCGTTTCCAGGGTGACGTGGCCCTGCCCGTCGCTGGTGGCCTGCGCGAGAGTCTGCCCCTTATCATTGAGGAGCTGTACGTCGATGCCGGACTGCGCCGCGCCGTTTTCCAGGCTCTGGGTAAAAACGTCGAGGCGATTATGGTAGCGGTGGGCCGAGACGCCGAGGTCGCTTAGGGTAAACAGCGTCGCGGCATTGCTGTAGCTGTAGTGCCCGGCGGGATTCATCACCGCCACGTAAACGCCCGCCTGCTGCAGCGGCTTAATATCGCCGAGCGGCAGGAGCAGCTTTTCGCGGGTGTTGCGCTGCGGGTTCAGATCGAAACGGCCGGTATAGACCAGGTCCGCCATCTTCAGCAGCTGCTCAGATTCCCAGTTGCTGACCGAACTGCGGTACTGCCACTCGCTGACGAACGACGCCAGCGATTCAGGCTTCACGCGGTAGAAGTTAACATCGACATTATTGACGTTGAGGGCCATGACCGGCAGGCCGGAAACCACTTTCCCCGGCAGCAGGGAGCCGCGGCTGGCAAAGCCGACGCTGGGCTCGACGTCGCGGGTATCGATCTCTTTTTCCGCGCCCTGCTGCAGCGTACTTTTGTTCAGCGCGACGAGCGTGGGCTCCACGGTCAGCACCAGATTACGCTTCGGCTCCAGGTGGCGCAGGCGCAGCTCTTTCAGGTTCGGGGCCAGCTCCCAGCCGCCGTCCACTTTGCCGCTCTTTTTATCCACCAGGTGGATAGCTTTGGCAAAATCCTGATCCGGATCGAGTGGGATTGAGAAGGTGAGCACCAGCGTCGCCGCGCCGTCGAGCTGCACTTCCGAAGCATCAAGCAGCGTCAGCGCCTTGCCCCGGCTTTTCTCCGCCAGCGTTTTCAGCTGTGCGGCATCGGGTTTCTTCGCCGCGGGCGCTGCGGCGGCATCCGCGGACGCCGCAGGGGCCGCCGCCGTGGGCTTATCGGCGTTGTCACAGCCGGACAGCGTGAATGCCGCGATCAGCGCCAGGGATAGCGCCGCCAAACGAAAGGGTTTCATCCTGTAACCTCCGGCCCCGGGGCCGCTTATTTATCGTGACGCAATAGTAGGCGTAATAGTATTTTTTACCAATAGTATTAAAAGTCCGCGTTCGTTCGCAGTTGGTCATTTCGCGCCTTGCGCTCGCGCTAAAAACGCCGACAATCACTCTATCTACAGGTAAACGGAGAGCACAATGACCACCTCCTTTTTTGTTGCCGCCGACTGGCTGGCCGAACGTATCAACGATCCGCAAATTCAGGTGATTGACGCCCGCATGGCCCCGCCGGGACAGGAGGCGCAGCGCGATATGGCCGCCGAGTATCGCGCGGGCCACCTGCCGGGCGCGGTATTTTTCGATATTGAGGCCCTCTCCGATCGCACCAGTCCGCTGCCGCACACGATGCCGCGCCCGGAGGCGTTCGCCGTGGCGATGCGTGAACTGGGGGTCAGCGGCGATAAGCACCTGGTGGTTTACGATGAGGGCAACCTCTTCTCGGCCCCGCGCGCGTGGTGGATGCTGCGCACCTTCGGCGTGGAGAATGTCTCGATTCTGGCGGGCGGTCTGGCCGGCTGGCAGCGGGACGAGCTGCGACTGGAGACCGGCGACGTTGAGCTGCCGGAAGGCGAGTTTGAGGCGAAGTTTGCCGCCGGTAACGTTAAGCGTCTGACCGACGTGCTGGTCGCCAGCCATGAAGGCAGCCCGCAGCTGGTTGACGCCCGCCCGGCGCCGCGCTTTCTGGCCCAGGCCGACGAGCCGCGCCCCGGCCTGCGCCGCGGGCATATTCCGGGCGCGAAGAACGTGCCCTGGGGCGATCTGGTGGTCAACGGCGAGCTGAAAACCACCGATGAGCTGGCGGCCATCTTCCACCGCCAGGGCATTGATCTGCAGCAGCCGATCGTCGCCAGCTGCGGGTCCGGCGTGACCGCCGCAGTGGTGGTTCTGGCCCTGGCAACGCTGGGCGCGCCGGACGTCACGCTGTATGACGGGTCGTGGAGCGAATGGGGGGCGAGGAGCGATTTACCCGTCGAACCGGCCTGACGTCTCTTCCGGCGGCGCTGGCGCGCCGCCGGAATACATCAAATAATCCTGTTCTGCTTAAAATCCCGCAAAAAGCTGCCCCAGCGCTTTTCATAGAACGGCGTAATGTGCGCCAGCATAAAATGGCTGATGCCCTGCTCGCCCTCTGCCACCAGGCAGACGTCAACCGGCTCGTCGCCGGGCAGGGTATCCATCGCTACGCTGCCGGTAGCCTGGATCGCCTCGTCGATATCGCCCTCCACTTCAATGCCGATCAGCAGATTCGGGGCGGCGTCGGCCTGCTCTTTAATCGAGCACATAAACGCGCGCCTGACCGTTTTCAGCGATTTAAACAGCGCGGTCAGCGAGTCCACCATCTGCGCGGGCGGTTCGGCGACTTCGGAGAGCAGCAGCGCCGCGCCGCCTTCCAGCACGGTCTGCGTGCTGAGCGGGTTGCCCTCTTCGCCGATCAGGTGGCTGATTTCCCGGGGGGTAAACTCTTTGCCGGTCGACAGGCGGGCGTTGAGAAACAGCGTCTCGCCGAGCGTCATTTCAAACAGGGTGCGCGCCGGCATCACCACGAAGGGCTGCTCGCCGCTGACCGCCTGCTGCAGGGCGTCCAGAGAGGTGAAAAAGGGAATGACGGAGCTGCCGTCGTCCTTCTCCCAGTGCTGGAGATCGACGGCGCTATCTTCAACAATCTGCTCGCCTTCCGCCGCCGCGCCGGGGACCCAGACGGTGGACGCCAGCAGGATGCGGAAAAAGGCCGGGCGGTGGGCGGGCTCGGTGGCGGCCTGCTCGAGCAGGGTTTCCAGTTCGTTTTTATTTTCGGACATGATTTTCACACTAAAAGCGGTCGGGCGGCGAGCGCCTGCCCGGCCGGCAAATTGACGTCTTACTCTGCGGTGAGCAGATTCGCAATAGTACGCACGCCCAGCCCGGTCGCCCCGGCGGACCACTGCTCCACCGCCGCTTTGCGGTAGGTCGCCGAGCAGTCGATGTGCAGCCAGCCCTCGCGGTAGTTCTCCACGAAGTGCGACAGGAAGCCCGCTGCCGTGCTGGCGCCCGCCGGATAGGCGGCGCTGCCGGTGTTGTTCAGCTCGGCAAAGTTAGACGGCAGCTGGCTGCGGTGGAACTCCGCCAGCGGCAGGCGCCAGAACGGCTCGTTCTCGGCGCTGGCGCTCGCCAGCAGGCGGGCGGCCAGCTTGTCGTCAAAGCTGAACAGGGCGTGATAGTCGTTGCCCAGCGCCGTTTTCGCCGCCCCGGTCAGGGTGGCGGCGTCGATGATCAGTTCCGGCTTCTGGGCCGAGGCGTCGATCAGGCCGTCGGCCAGCACCAGGCGCCCTTCCGCGTCGGTATTCATCACCTCAACGTTTTTGCCGTTGCGATAGTGGATAATGTCGCCGAGCTTGAAGGCATTGCCGCTGACCATGTTATCCGCGCAGCAGAGGAACAGCTTGACGCGCTTATTGAGCCCGCGGGTGATGGCAAAGGCCAGCGCGCCGGTCACCGTCGCCGCGCCGCCCATATCGGACTTCATCGAGTCCATGAATGCGGACTGCTTAAGGCTGTAGCCGCCGGAGTCAAAAGTGATGCCCTTGCCAACGAGGCAGGCATACACCGGCGCATTTTCATCGCCGGACGGATTGTAGTCCAGCGCCAGCAGCACCGGCGGGCGCTCGGAGCCGCGGCCGACGGTGTGCAGGCCCATGTAATTCTGATCGCGCAGGTCTTCGCCCTTGGTAATGCGGTAGCTGACCTTTTCAGCGGCCACCAGGTGCAGGAGATCCACCGCGCGCTGCGCCAGCTGCTCCGGCCCAAGATCTTCTGCCGGCGCGTTAATGGTGTCGCGCACCCAGTCAATGATGGTCAGGCGGTTGTCCAGCTCGCTGCGCTGGGCATCGTCCAGCCCGGCCCATTCAACTTCACGCTTGCCCTTCGGCCCCTTGTAGCCTGCCCAGAAGGCCCAGCTGCGGTCCGCGTCCCAGCCCTCACCGCTGAGGGCAACGTGTTTAATGCCGAGACCGTCGATTTTGCGCGCCGCGCGCTGGATCAGGCAGAGGTCGTCCTCGCCCTTCAGGTGCAGCGTAATACCATCGTTGTTAATGCTGTATGTCGCCTTCTCGCCCCAGCGCGCGTCCGCAGGCTGGGTGGAGAGCGTAATCTTCATCGCGTCGGTCATGGTCATTATCCTTGCAGTCAAAATGGGCCACCCGAAGGCAGCCCACGTTAATGTTCTGTTAAGCGTACTCGTCCAGCCAGACTAGCAGAATCGCTTCGAGAATTTTTTCATTGGATGCGTTTGGATCATCCTCAAAATCCTCCAGCTCGCAAATCCACTGGTGCAGATCCGTGAAGCGCACCGTTTTCGGATCGGTATCCGGGTACGCATCGTAGAGCGCTTCGCCGATCTCGCGGCTGTCGGTCCATTTCAGTGCCATATCAGTGCTCGCGTGCGTGGTTGATGGTATAGCGCGGCATTTCGACCACCAGATCTTCATCGGTGACCCGCGCCTGGCAGCTCAGGCGGCTCTCGGGTTCCAGCCCCCAGGCCTTGTCCAGCATGTCATCTTCGTTTTCGCTGCTCTCGGGCAGCGAATCAAAGCCTTCACGCACGATGCAGTGGCAGGTGGTGCAGGCGCAGGACATTTCGCAGGCGTGTTCAATCTCGATACCGTTGCGCAGGGCAACGTCAAGAATGGTTTCACCGCGCTTTGCTTCCAGAACTGCGCCATCGGGACAGAGGTCCTGATGAGGCAGAAAAACAATCTTAGGCATATTAAACCTCGTCGACGGACTGGCCTTTCAGCGCCTTGCGGACGGACTGGTCCATGCGGCGTGCGGCAAAGTCCTGGGTTTGTGTGTCGATATTTTTAATGGCTTCTTTTATGGCGTCGGCATCTTCGCCTGATGCTGCGGTCTGCAGGGCGGCAGCCGCGGCGTCAATGTGCTCACGTTCTTGCTGACTCAACAGGCCGGCATCGGCCGCCAGCGCGCCGTTAAGGCTCTCCAGCACCCGGGCTGCCTCGACCTTCTGCTCGGCCAGCATCCGCGCCCGCACGTCCTGGTCGGCGTAGCTCATCGAATCCTGAATCATGGAGGCGATTTCAGTATCGGTCAGGCCGTAGGAGGGCTTCACCTGAATCGAGGACTCAACGCCGGTGGATTTCTCCATGGCCGTGACGCTCAGCAGGCCGTCGGCGTCCACCTGGAAGGTGACGCGGATATGCGCCCCGCCCGCCGGCAGCGCCGGAATACCGCGCAGCGCAAAGCGCGCCAGCGAGCGGCAGTCCTGCACCAGCTCGCGCTCGCCCTGCATCACGTGGATGGACATCGCGGTCTGGCCGTCTTTAAAGGTGGTGAACTCCTGGGCGCGGGCCACCGGAATGGTGGTGTTGCGCGGAATAACCTTCTCCACCAGCCCGCCCATGGTCTCAAGACCCAGCGAAAGCGGCAGCACGTCGAGCAGCAGCATTTCGCTGTCCGGCTTGTTGCCGACGAGGATATCGGCCTGAATCGCGGCCCCGATGGCGACCACTTTATCCGGGTCAATGGCGGTCAGGGGCGCGCGGCCAAAGAACTCGCCCACCCGCTCGCGCACCAGCGGTACGCGGGTCGAGCCGCCGACCATCACCACTTCCAGCACTTCGCTGGCGTCCACGCCTGCGTCCTTCAGCGCCCGACGGCAGGAGAGCAGCGTGCGCTTAACCAGCGCGGAGATCAAGTCATTAAACTGCGCGCGCGTGACCTCGCCTTTCCAGCCCGCCACTTCAACGGTAGCGCTGGCGGCGTCGCTGAGGGCGATTTTAGCGGCGATAGCGGCATCCAGCAGCGCGCGCTGCAGGCGGTTGTCGCTGCGGTCGGTGAAGCCCGCCTGCTCGCGGATCAAATCCGCCAAAAGGTGGTCGAAGTCGTCGCCGCCCAGCGCTGAATCGCCGCCGGTAGCCAGCACTTCAAACACGCCGCGGCTGAGGCGCAGGATGGAGATATCAAAGGTGCCGCCGCCGAGATCGTAGACGGCAATCACGCCCTCCTGGCCGGAGTCGAGGCCGTAGGCGATGGCCGCCGCGGTCGGCTCGTTGAGCAGTCGCAGCACGTGCAGCCCGGCCAGGCGGGCGGCGTCTTTGGTGCCCTGACGCTGGGCGTCGTCGAAGTAGGCTGGAACGGTGATCACCACCCCGTCCAGTTCGCCCGCCAGCGCTTCGCTGGCGCGGGCGGCAAGGGCTTTGAGAATATCGGCGGAGATGCGCACCGGATTAAGCAGCCCGGCGGCGGTCGCCAGCATCGGCAGGCCGTTTTCACTGGCCTGCAGCTGATACGGCAGATGCGGGTAGCGCGCCTGCACGTCGGCAAGCGAGCGCCCCATCAGACGCTTAACGGAGCTGATGGTGTTTACCGGATCCTGGGCGGCGTTGGCGCGGGCATCATAGCCGACGCGCAGGCCGTCTGCCCGGTAGTGCACGACGGAGGGCAGCAGGTGCCGCCCCTGCGCGTCCGCCAGGGTCTCCGCCTGGCCGCTGCGTACGGTCGCGACCAGGGAGTTGGTAGTGCCGAGGTCAATACCCGCCGCCAGCCTGCGCTGGTGCGGCGCGGCGCTCAGCCCCGGCTCGCTGATTTGTAATAAGGCCATGTTGGTTATGCTTCCAGAAAGTCAGAAATCGAGCAGCTTTTCTTCGAGTTGTTCTGCCGTCGCCCGCAGTTTATCGAGAAAGCGCAGTTTGCGCACGGTATCCGCCGCCGCGTCCCACGCTTCATTGTCGAGCTCGCCCACCATCTGCTGCAGACGGACGTCGTACATTTTTTTCACGCGCTGCATAAAGCCGTCGAGACGGTCGCCCGCTTTTGCCTTTTCGATCTCGTCGAGCTCTTCGCGCAGCTCCAGCTGCTCCATCAGGAACGCCGTGTCGCGCACCGTGTGCTGCTCGCTTGCCAGGTCAAAGCCGTGCAGGGAGAGCATGTACTCCGCGCGGGTCAGCGGGTGGCGCAGCGTCTGCCAGGCCTGATTGATGGTGGCCGACTGCTGAACGGCGGCAAGCTGTTCAGCCGCAGGCTGGCTGGCAAATTTGTCCGGATGGTACTGGCGCTGGAGATCCTGAAAACGGGTGGTCAGCAGCGGCATATCCAGGTGATAGGAGACCGGCAGACCGAAGAGAGTGAAGTAATCCATAGCGTTCTCTGAAAAGGCAAACCCCACGGCGGCGGGCCGCAGTGGGGTTATCTTAGGCGTGATTAGACGTTGAAGCTTTCGCCGCAGCCGCACTCGTCTTTAACGTTGGGGTTGGTGAATTTAAACCCTTCGTTAAGGCCTTCTTTGACGAAGTCCAGCTGAGTGCCGTCAAGAAATTGCAGGCTCTTGCCGTCGATAACCACCTTTACGCCCTTGTCTTCAAACACGGTGTCTTCTGCCGCCGGCTCGTCAACAAACTCCAGAACATAGGCCATACCGGAACAGCCGGAGGTTCTGACCCCCAGACGAAGGCCAAACCCTTTACCGCGGTTTGCCAGGAAGGTGTTGACCCGCGCTGCTGCAGTGTCGCTTAAGGTAATCGACATAAAAAAACCTCAACTCTTAATTATTTTGCTTCACGTTTGCTTTTATAGTCCGCAATGGCGGCTTTGATCGCGTCCTCTGCAAGGATTGAGCAGTGAATCTTAACCGGCGGCAGCTCAAGCTCCTCGGCGATATCGGTGTTCTTGATAGCCTGTGCTTCGTCGAGCGACTTGCCTTTAACCCACTCGGTGATGAGCGAGCTGGAGGCAATCGCGGAGCCGCAGCCGTAAGTTTTGAAACGCGCGTCTTCAATAATACCGCTATCGTTGACTTTAATCTGTAGCTTCATCACATCGCCGCAAGCCGGTGCACCCACCATGCCGCTGCCGACGCTGTCGTCGCTGTTGTCAAAGGAACCCACGTTACGCGGATTTTCGTAGTGATCGATTACTTTTTCGCTGTAAGCCATGATGTATTCTCCTGTCGGTTCCGATTAGTGATGCGACCATTCGATAGTGTTCAGATCCACGCCCTGCTTGAACATCTCCCACAGCGGAGAGAGGTCGCGCAGGCGGCCGATGGACTTCTGCACCAGAGCGATGGTGTAGTCGATCTCTTCTTCGGTAGTGAAACGACCTAAAGAGAAACGGATAGAACTGTGCGCCAGCTCATCGTTCATGCCCAGCGCGCGCAGCACGTAGGACGGTTCGAGGCTTGCGGAGGTACAGGCGGAGCCGGAAGAGACGGCCAGGTCTTTCAGGGCCATGATCAGCGACTCGCCTTCAACGTAGTTGAAGCTGACGTTGAGGATATTCGGCGCGCCCTGCTCAAGGTCGCCGTTGAGGTAAACCTCTTCCATATCCTTAATGCCATTCCAGAGACGGTCACGCAGGCCGCGCAGGCGGGCCATCTCGGTGGTCATCTCTTCTTTAGCGATACGGTAGGCTTCGCCCATGCCGACAATCTGGTGCACCGGCAGCGTACCGGAGCGCATGCCGCGCTCGTGACCGCCGCCGTGCATCTGCGCTTCGATGCGGATACGCGGCTTGCGGCGCACGTAGAGGGCGCCAATGCCTTTCGGGCCATAGATTTTGTGGCCGGAGAAGGACATCAGGTCCACTTTCAGCTGGCTGAGATCGATAGGCAGTTTACCCACGCTCTGGGTGGCGTCTACGTGGTAAATGATACCGCGTGCGCGGCACAGTTCGCCGATGGTAGCGATATCCTGCACCACGCCGATTTCGTTGTTCACGTGCATGATAGAGACGAGGATAGTGTCGTCACGCATCGCGGCTTCGAGCTCTTTGAGATCGATGATGCCGTTGCGCTGCGGCGCGAGGTAGGTCACTTCAAACCCTTCGCGTTCCAGCTGACGGCAGGTGTCGAGCACGGCTTTATGCTCGGTTTTGCTGGTGATAATGTGCTTGCCTTTTTTCTGATAGAAGTTGGCTGCACCTTTAATCGCCAGGTTATCAGATTCGGTCGCGCCAGACGTAAAGACGATTTCGCGCGGGTCGGCACCGACCAGCTCGGCAATCTGATTGCGGGCGATATCAACCGCCTCTTCAGCCTGCCAGCCAAAGCGGTGTGAGCGGGAGGCCGGGTTGCCAAAGGTCCCGTCCAGCGTCAGGTACTGCATCATTTTCTCGGCAACACGCGGGTCCACCGGCGTGGTTGCGGAGTAATCGAGGTAAATCGGTAATTTCATTGCTCTTTAACTCCGTACATCACTCAATGCAAGGAACCAGGCAACCGGCTGGATGTACGACCGTGTCGACGGACAGCAAATGCCCGGCCTGATTCTTAAATCTTTTTTTACGCTTAACTCTTCGGGCTGCCCTGGTAGTCCAGCCCGAAGAATATTACGCTTCTTTTTTGTTACGCACGCAGTTTAACGTCAATGGCGTCCTGCGAACGGGTGCTACGCTGAGTTTCGTGAATGTGCTGGCGGTCGGAAACGTCCAGAACTTCCTGATTATTCACCAACTCACCGAGGGTGATATTGTTTAAAAAGCCGGTCAGGCGGTCACTCAGATCGCGCCACAGCGCGTGAGTCAGGCACTTATCGCCCCCCTGACAGCCGGCTTTCCCCTGGCAACGTGTTGCATCAACAGATTCGTCAACGGCGCTGATAACTTCGCCAACTGCAATACTTCCGGCATCCTTTCCTAGCAGGTAGCCGCCGCCCGGTCCGCGTACGCTGGAAACCAGTCCATTTTTGCGCAGGCGGGAGAACAGCTGCTCCAGATAGGAAAGCGAAATTCCCTGACGTTCAGAAATATCAGCCAACGGCACCGGCCCCGATTCGGAGTTGAGCGCAACGTCAAGCATTGCGGTCACGGCATAACGCCCTTTAGATGTCAGTCTCATATCTTACTTAGCCTCAAATCGCCCCTGTCCGGGGTTGTTATTAAAATGTAGCTTTTGCATAGCGAGGTCAGTCTGACATTCCCGAGTAAATTGGTCAACTATTTACTTGACCGTTTTACTCAGGTATTTAGCATTTAGTGTCATGAGCAACTTCCGAAATGGCATAAACAGATGCTCTCAGCTACCTGCTGGCAGCTGAGTATAGGCCGGGCGCGCGCTATTACTGTTTATTTGACTGCTCGATTGAGGCCAGCATGCCGCGCAGGATGTTCAGCTCCTGGCTCTCGGGGCGCGCGCGGGTGAACAGCCGGCGCAGCTTGTTCATCACCTGCCCCGGGTGACTGGCGCGAATAAAGCCGGTGCTGAGCAGCGTCTGCTCAAGGTGGCCGTAAAAACGCTCAAGATCGTCCACCAGCGGGTACGGCGCCTCAGCCTCTTCGGGCTGCTCGCCGCTCTCCTGGGCCGCCAGCCACGCCATCCGCACTTCGTAGGCGATAACCTGTACCGCCATGGCGAGGTTCAGGGAGCTGTACTCCGGATTGGCGGCAATCGCCACGTGGTAGTGGCACTTCTGCAGTTCGTCGTTGGTCAGGCCAACACGCTCGCGGCCAAAGACCAGCGCCACCGGGGCGTGGGCGGCTTCCGCCACGCTTTTAAGGCCGCACTCGCGCGGATCGAGCATCGGCCACGGCAGCGTTCTGGAGCGGGCGCTGGTCCCGACCACCAGGCTGCAGCCGGCGAGCGCTTCATCAAGGGTGTCAACAATCTGCGCATTGCCGATGACGTCGCTGGCGCCTGCCGCGAGGGCAATGGCCTGAGAGTCGGGCTCAACGAGGGGATTGACCAGCCAGAGGTTGGTTAACCCCATGGTTTTCATCGCGCGGGCGACAGAGCCCATGTTGCCGGTGTGGGAGGTTTCTACCAGGACTATCCGAATATTTTGCAGCATGTTTTTTCATCGAAGAAAGATAATTGGCCGATAGTAGCATAAAGCCAGGACAGATGCCGAATTCGCTGCTATGATATGCGCCGTTTTTCCCCGTTCTTTAACATCCAGTGAGAGTAACCGATGCAACATCCTATGTTGACCATCGCCGTGCGCGCAGCGCGCAAGGCGGGTAATATTATTGCCAAGCACTACGAGACGCCGGACACCGTAGAGACCAGCCAGAAAGGCAGCAATGATTTCGTGACCAACGTCGATAAAGCCGCAGAAGCGATGATTATCGAAACTATCCGCAAATCTTACCCGCAGCACACCATCATTACCGAAGAGAGCGGTGAGCACGCAGGCGAAGATCAGGATGTGCAGTGGGTTATCGATCCGCTGGATGGCACCACCAACTTTGTTAAGCGCCTTCCCCACTTCTCCGTTTCCATCGCCGTACGCATTAAAGGCCGTACTGAAGTGGCCGTGGTTTACGATCCGATGCGTAATGAGCTGTTCACCGCCACCCGCGGCCAGGGCGCACAGCTGAACGGCTACCGCCTGCGCGGCAGCACCGCCCGCGACCTGGACGGCACCATTCTGGCCACCGGCTTCCCGTTTAAGGCGAAGCAGCACGCCGCAACCTATATGAACATTCTCGGCAAGCTATTCACCGAGTGCGCCGACTTCCGCCGCACCGGCTCTGCCGCGCTGGATCTCTGCTACGTCGCCGCAGGCCGCGTTGACGGTTACTTCGAACTGGCCCTCAAGCCGTGGGACTTCGCCGCCGGCGAACTGATCGCCCGCGAAGCCGGCGCCCTGGTGTGCGACTTCACCGGCGGCCACAACTATATGCTGAGCGGCAACATCGTGGCGGGCAACCCGCGCGTGGTGAAAGCGATGCTGGCGAACATGCGCGACGAGCTGAGCGAAGCCCTGAAGCGTTAATCGCCCCGCCGCCCGCTGGCCGGGCGGCAATCAGAACGGCCGCAGCCCCCGCGCGGCCGGGACCGCACTGACCCACATCACCACTGCCGTAATCACCAGGATCGCCCCGCCCGCAAAGGCGAGCGTCGTCCAGCCTACCTGCCGCCACAGCGCCGGCGTCCTGTTGGCACTCAGCCGCACCGCCAGCCGGCGGAAGCTGTGCACCAGCAGCGCCAGCAGCGAAATCGTTATCGAGGTTCCCGCCGCCATCGCCAGCGCCGAGGCGACGCCCCAGCCGAAGACGCCGACCACTTTACTGAACAGCAGCACCATAATGGCGCCCGAACAGGGCCGCATCCCCATTGAGAGCACGATAGCCAGCCAGGCCCGCCAGTCGCCCTCCGCCGCCAGGCTGTCCGGCGCGGGCATATGCTGATGGCCGCAGCCGCAGTTTGCATGGTGGACGTGGTGCGGGGTGAAGGATTTGAATGTCGGCCTGCGCAGCACGTCGCGCAGCTTTTTCAGCGCCCGCCAGCAGAGCATCACGCCCAGCAGCCCCACTAAGGCATAGCTGCCCTTCTCCAGCCAGAAACTGCTGAGGTGCAGCTGGCGGGCAGGCAGCGCCAGCAGCGTGAGCACCACCACCACCAGCGCAATCGCCACCAGCCCCTGCAGCAGCGACGCCGCCAGGGTCAGGCGAATGCCCGACTTCAGCTTTGAAGGATGCGTCGCAAGCCAGGTGGCAATCACCACCTTGCCGTGCCCCGGCCCGAGCGCGTGCAGCACGCCGTAGATAAAGCTGAACGCCAGCAGCGAGCCGCCCGCCCGGCCGGGATCGGCCGCCACCGCCTGCAGCAGGGCGCTCATCTGCTGATTGACCTCCCGCTGCCAGACGACGCTTTTGAGCATCAGCTGCGGCCAGACGTGAAGCAGCCAAAGGCCGCCCGCCAGCGCCAGCAGTAGAAACAGCGCCAGCGGCCAGAGCTGGAGCCAGCGGCGGGGCGCCGGGCGCGCAGATGATATTACTGACATGACAGAGTGACCTGCTGTGCAAATTGTTTACCCAAATCCATATCCTCCGGCGGGGCGTCGGCCTTATCGAGCGACAGCGCGTAGGCGGTGAGAGAATCACTGGGCTGCGGGGTGAAAACCTTCAGCGCGCAGCCCGGCGGAAAGTCTGCGCCCAGCTTTACGTCGGCATCGTGGTCGTAGTGCATATCGACAAAGTAGCTGGGATCGAAGGTGGAAAAGGTGTAGCGCTGCCCGGCAAGCGGCTGCGGCTCGGCCAGCGGCAGCGTAAAGGTGAGCACCGCCTTGTGACCGTCCCGCGACAGGCCGTAGGCCGTGGGGCGGTTGGCAAATTTCACCTTCTGCTTGCCGTGCCAGAATTCGGTGAAGTAGTGCTGGCCGAGAACGTTCGCCATCACCTCCGCCGCCAGCTTCTTCCAGACCTCATCGCCGGGTTTGGCATTTCCGGCATCGTAGAGCAGGTCCGCCGAGGTGATTTCATCCATGGTCCAGCGCATATTCACGGCGGTGAGGCTGCCCGCGCTGGCGATGAGCTCGCCCTGCATGGCGATAAAGCTGTGCGGGTGCGACTGCGCTTTTCCCGATAAAAGCGTGAGAAACGCCAGCGCCGTAATCTGTTTCACTCTCGTCATCAATTCCTCAGTGAAAAATTCTGTGACCCGCGCCCGCAATCCTTGCGTAAATGCCGCCGCAGCGCCTGCCGTATCAGGATCCTTTAGCTATTCTTATCAAAAAACACTCTGGAATATGACAGATGATGACCGTAACTGAAACCCCATCTGCGCTTTCCAGTCCGCAGCGCCGCTGCCAGCTCCTGCTAACGCTCTACCAGCCCGGGCAGGCCGTCACGGCGGAAAGCATCTGCCGGATGAATAACGTCGATGCGGCGATGGCGCATCAGGATCTCGCCGAAACCCATGAGGAACTTCAGCGTACCCACCGGCTGGAGATCGTGACAACCGGCGATGGCCGCCTGCGGATTGAAGGCAGCGCCCTCAATCAGCGTCTTTGCCTGCTGCACTGGCTCCGGCGCAGCCTGCGCGTCTGCCCGCAGTTCATCAACCAATCTTTCGCCCCATCGCTGAAAATGCGCCTCAGGCAGGCCGGGATATCGCGCACGCTCTACGACGATACCAACCTGCGGGCGCTGGTCAACCGCTGCGCGCGTACGCTTTTTCGCCAGTTTGACAGCCGCGACGTCACCTTCCTGCTGCTCTTTCTGCAGTACTGTCTGCTGCAGCAGGAGCCGCAGAACGCTCCGGCATTCAGCCCGGAACAGCGGCGCTGGGTGCAGGGCAGCGCCGAGTATCAGGTGGCCGCAGAGATAGCCCGCCACTGGCAGCGCCGCACCCTGCGTGAAGCCCATCCCGATGAGCACCTGTTTCTCGCCCTGCTGTTCATGCTGCTGAAGGTGCCGGATCCGCAGCGGGATAGCCATACCCAGGAGGTGCGCCTCTGCCGGGCCGTCAATCAGCTTATCGATCGCTTCCAGCAGCTGTCGGGCCAGCCGTTCAGCAACCGCTGCCGCCTGCGCGACCAGCTGTACGTGCACATTGCCCAGGCGATTAACCGTTCCCTGTACGGAATAGGCATTGATGCCAATCTGCCGGAGGAGATCCAGCGCCTCTACCCGCGCCTGATGCGTACGACCCAGGCGGCGATGGCCCCGTTTGAGGCCTACTACGGGCTGCGCTTCTCCAGCGACGAGCTGGGGCTTATCGCGATTATTTTCGGCGCCTGGCTGATGCAGGAGAGCGATCTGCAGGAAAAGCAGGTGGTGCTGCTCACCGGCGACAATACCGCCCTCGAGCAGGCGCTGGAGCAGCAGCTGAGGGAGCTGACGCTGCTGCCGCTGAATATTAAATTGCAGCCCCTGCACGCTTTTCATAAAGAGGGCGTGCCGAAGGGGGCCGCGCTGGTGGTCACGCCCTACGCCGTGCCGCTGCCGCTGTTTTCACCGCCGTTTATCCACGCCGCCGAACCGCTCAGCGTCAGGCAGCGGCAGCACATCTGTCAGATGCTGGAGGCCCGGGACTGAGGCGACACCGTTGGCCGGACGAACATCGCGGGCAGCGCCACCAGCGCCATCACCCAGAAGACGCCGTGGTGCAGGTGCTGATAGAGGAAACCGGCGAAGACGGTCATGATGGCGATGCTGCCGCCCATCGCCACCGCCGAGTAGACCGCCTGCAGGCGAATAACCTCGCTGCCCCGGCGGGCGGCGATGTAGCGCATCGCCGCCAGGTGGCAGACGGTAAAGGTGCCGCAGTGCAGAACCTGCGCCACCAGCAGCCACGGCAGCGCCGTGGTCCAGCCCATGATCCCCCAGCGCACCACGCCGCACAGGCAGGAGAGCAGCAGCAGATCCCGGGCGCTGAAGCGGCTGAAGACCTTTTTGCTGACCGCAAAGATAATCACCTCGGCAACCACGCCGAGCGACCACAGATAGCCGACCGCAGAGGCAGAATAGCCCGCCTCCTGCCAGTAAATAGCGCTAAAGCCATAGTAGGCGGCATGCGCCCCCTGCAGCAGGCAGACGCAGGCGAGAAAGCGCCAGTTCTCCTGGGCCAGCGCCCGCCAGGCGCGCCAGCCGGCGGACGCCTGCTGGCGCGCCTCGCCCTGGGGCATGACCGACGGCGTAATCAGCATACCGAGCAGCATGGAGGCTATCGACAGGCTGAGCAGCGCCAGAATGGCCTGATAGTCATACAGGCTGACCAGCTTACCCACCAGCGCGGAACCAATCACAAACGCCACCGAGCCCCACAGCCTGACCCGGCCGTAGTCCATGGTTATCTGCTTTTGCCAGGTGTTGGCCAGCGCGTCGGTGAGCGGCACCAGCGGCGAGAAAAAGAGGTTAAAGCCAATCATTACAATCATCAGCGAGGCGAAGCGGGTATCGAGCCAGAAGGCGAGCACGAACAGCAGCGACAGCAGCGCGAGCACCCGCAGGACGCGGATAAGCCGGGAGGGATCGGTCACGCGCGGGGCGATCAGCAGGCTACCGAGAAAGCGCGCCACCAGCCCGACGCCGAGCAGAATGCCGATAGATTCGGGCGTCAGCCCGACCCCCGCCAGCCAGACGCTCCAGAAGGGCAGAAAAATACCGTAGCTAAAAAAATAGGTGAAATAACTGAGCGCCAGCCAGCGCGTGGAATGCAAAGCCATGAATCCCTCCCGTAAGAGGCGATAGTCTGGCGGCAAACGCGCGGGCTGGCAATATGCTTTAACGGCCTGCTAACAGCTTCGGGGGCGATTTATGATCTTGCCCGAAGAAAAGCCGCCAGACGTCACATTTTTCTGGCCGCGCGCCCCTGGGGACGATCCTTCATAACACTCCCCCAGCCTGCGTTAGAAAACTCTCCGCATTCGTTCACGTTGAATCGCTTCACTTCTCAGTTCACAACTTCTCTTTTTTCCGTTAACGATCAGGTGGGAGGGATTTTTCTTATCCCTAACAGATATGATAATAAAATGTTTATTTTTTGTTTCAAAAAAATCTATTTTTAACAATAAAGACCGCGCAAACACTGCGTAAAAACATCAAAATAAACAAAAATATAACCAAAAATTAACACAAAATAAACAAAAATGGCCATCGATCACATTCTAAGCAACTGAGATTCTTTCCCTCTTTCCTTCATTGCTAATCTCGCAGCGTGACATGCCCCTGTACCCAATAAAGGTAGAATTATGAAATTCAAATACGCCCTGCTCAGCGCAGCCATGATTTCTGCATGCATGTTGTCCCAAACGGCCGCTGCGGCGGAAAAATATGAAATTGCCGTGGTCGCCAAAGTAACCGGTATTCCCTGGTTCAACCGCATGGAAACCGGCGTCAACGAGGCGGCTAAAAAACTCGACGTCAATGCTTATCAGACGGGCCCCTCCACGCCCGATCCTGCCCAGCAGGTGAAAGTGATTGAAGATCTGATCGCCAAGAAGGTCAATGCCATTATCGTGGTGCCCAATGATGCGAAAGTGCTGGAGCCGGTGCTGAAGAAAGCGCGGGATAACGGCATCGTGGTCCTGACCCATGAATCGCCGGATCAGCAGATTGGCCAGTGGGATATCGAGACCATAGACAGCGAAAAATACGCGCAGGCCAACGTCGATGAGCTGGCAAAAGATATGGGCGGAAAAGGCGGCTACGCTATTTATGTAGGCTCCCTGACCGTGCCGCTGCACAATGCGTGGGCGGACTACGCTATCAAATATCAGAAAGCGAAATACCCGGATATGTTCGAGGTCACCTCCCGTCTGCCGGTTGCGGAGAGTATCGATAAGTCCTACGCCACCACCCTCGATCTGATGAAAACCTATCCGCAGATGAAGGGCATCATCGGCTTTGGCTCCCTCGGGCCAATTGGCGCAGGCCAGGCAGTGCAGAAGAAGCGCGCGAAGGACAAAATCGCCGTGGTCGGGATCGCCATGCCCGGCCAGGCGGCTCCTTACCTGATGCGCGGGGATATCAAGAAGGCCCTGCTCTGGGATCCTAAAGATGCGGGCTACGCGCTGGTGACCGTTGCCGACCAACTGCTGAAAGGCAAAGAGGTTACCGCCGATCTTACGATTGACGGCTTAGGCAAGGCGGACGTCGATATGGACAAGAAAGTAATCCGCTTCAACAAGATCCTTGAAGTCACCAAAGATAACGCTCAGTCACTCGGCTTCTGAGGCATAAACCCACGTCGGCCTACCCGCGGCCGGCGCGTTTCGTCCCCACTATTGTTAAGCGCCCTGCGGGGCGCTCGCTGAGGTATTGTCGATGACGGACGCCACCGCATTTATCACTCTTGAGAATATCAGCAAGCAATTCCCGGGCGTACTGGCGCTGGATAACGTGAGCCTGACCCTTAACAAAGGTGAAGTCCACTGCCTGGCAGGACAAAACGGCTGTGGGAAAAGCACCATTATTAAAGTTATTTCAGGCGTGTATCAGCCGGAAAAGGGAGCGCAGATCCAGCTCGATGGCAAACTCTTTCATCACCTGACGCCACAGCTATCCTCCCATTACGGGATTCAGGTGATCTACCAGGATCTCTCCCTGTTCCCCAACTTCAGCGTGGCGGAAAATATCGCCGTTAACCGCTATCTGCCGGGCGGCGATCTCTGGGTACGCCAGGGAGCCATGAAGCGGCAGGCGATAGCGGCAATGACGCGTATCGGCGTCTCTATCGATCCCGATAAAAAAGTGGAGAAGCTGTCCATTGCCGATCGGCAGTTGGTGGCTATTTGCCGCGCCATTGCCGCCGAAGCCCGGCTGGTTATTATGGACGAACCAACGGCTTCCCTCACTCGTCAGGAGGTTAACGGCCTGCTCCGGGTGGTGAGCGAACTCAAAGCCGCCGGGATCTGCGTGGTCTTCGTCAGCCACCGGCTGGATGAAGTGATGGAGGTGGCTGACCGCATTAGCGTCATGCGCGACGGCAAGCTGGTGGGCACCTGGCCCGCACAGGAGCTGGATAGCCACGAACTGGCCTTCCTGATGACCGGGCAGCGCTTTCACTACAGCCCGCTGCCGGAGAAACCGCCCGCCGCGCAGGCCCCGATGCTTGAGCTGCGTCACCTGACCCGCAAAGGGAAATATCAGGATATCAACCTCTCCCTGCGCAGCGGCGAAATCGTGTCTGTGGTCGGCCTGCTGGGTGCCGGGCGCACGGAGCTGTGTCTGAGCCTGTTCGGTATGACGCACCCGGACAGCGGTGAAATATGGATCAACGGCGAAAGGGTGACTCTGCACAGTAACCACGATGCCATTAAACACGGCATCGGCTACGTGTCTGAGGACCGGCTCACTCAGGGGCTTATCGCAGAACAGTCCATCTACGACAACACCATCGTCACCGTCTTCGACAAGCTGCGCACCGGCAGCGGCCTGCTCAATCACGCCAAAGCGCAGAAGCTGGTTAACGATCTGATCCGCGACCTGAATATTAAGGTCTCCGATCCGCAGCTGCCGGTGAAAACCCTTTCAGGCGGTAACGCCCAGCGTATCGCCATTGCCAAATGGGTGGCGACAAATCCGCGCATTCTCATTCTCGACTCCCCTACCGTCGGCGTGGATATCGCCAATAAAGAAGGGATCTACCAGATCGCCCGTAACCTGGCTGAACAGGGCATGGCAGTGCTGATGATCTGCGATGAGATCCCGGAAGCGTACTACAACAGCCACCGGGTGCTGGTAATGCGGCGCGGCAGGCTGGTTGCGGAATTTAATCCTCACCGCAGCAGCGAAGAGGAAATTGCCAGGGTCGTGGAGGCTATCGATGAATAATCCGTTCTCACGTCTTATCGGGCAGCATGAGTTCTGGCTCGGGCTGCTGGTTATCGCCCTTGCAATCGGCCTCAGCATGAAGACCGATGAATTCCTGTCGCTGGGCAATCTGACGGACGTTGCCACCAGCTATGCCATTCTTGGGATCCTCGCCTGCGGATTGTTCGTGGTGCTGATTTCCGGCGGGATCGACATTTCGTTTCCGGCGACCACCTCCATTGCCCAGTACGTGATGGCAAGCTGGGTCATCGCCCACGGCGGTAATTTCGCCCTCGCTCTCGCCATCGCGGTGCTCGTTGGCCTGCTGCTGGGGCTGATTAACGGCTTTCTGGTCTGGTGGCTGCGCGTGCCCGCCATTATCATCACCATCGCCACGCTGAACGTCTATTACGGCCTGCTGGTATACGCCACCAAAGGTACCTGGCTTTACGGTTTCCCGGACTGGTTTATGAACGGCATCAACTGGTTCTCTTTCACCGCCGCCGACGGCTACGACTATGGCCTGACGCTGCCGCTGCTGTGCCTGGCGGCGGTGATTATCGTCACGGCACTGCTGATGAACTACACCCGCCTCGGCCGCCAGATTTACGCCATGGGCGGCAACCGCGACGCAGCCTCGCGGCTGGGCCTGAACCTGCTAAAGCTTCATTTCTGCGTCTACGGCTATATGGGGATCCTGGCAGGCTTCGCCGCCGTGGTGCAGGCGCAGATCACCCAGTCCGTTGCCCCCAACTCGCTGCTGGGATACGAACTGACTGTGCTGGCCGCCGTGGTTCTGGGAGGAACCAGTATGAGCGGTGGGCGCGGCACCCTCACCGGCACGCTGCTGGGCGTGGTGCTATTGGCCTTTTTACAAAACGGCATGACGCTGCTGGGGATCTCATCCTACTGGCACACCGTGTTCAGCGGCGCCATTATCCTGGTAAGCATCAGCGCCACGGCGTGGAACGAGAAACGCAAACTGGCGAAGGAGATCTAAGATGAAAGCGCTTGCAAACGTTCTGCCCGGCGATGCGATCGTTCGCCTGCAGTGCCTGATTATCCTTATCGTCGCTGTTGTCTTCTCCGCGCTGCTAGGAAGCCGCTTTTTCAGCGTCGCCAACTTCCAGTCTATCGGCTCACAGCTGCCGGTGCTCGGGATGCTGGCGCTGGGTATGGGCATGACCATGCTCACCGGCGGCATCAACCTGTCGATTATTGCCGGCGCCAACGCCTGCTCCCTGCTGATGGCGGCGATTATCGTCAGCCATCCTGATAATCCGCTGTTTCTGTTGCTGGCCCTGCTGGCGGGTGCCGCCCTCGCGATTGCCATCGGCGCGCTCAACGGCATGCTGATTGCCTGGGTTGGGGTTTCCCCTATCCTCGCCACGCTGGGCACCATGACGCTGATTTCCGGACTGAATATCCTGCTATCTGACGGGTCGGTTATCTCCGGCTTTCCGACGATCATTCAGTCTCTGGGAACGGGCGCCGTCGCCGGTATCCCGGTGGCGCTGCTGCTTTTCTTTGCGGTTGCGCTGCTGCTGTGGGTACTGCTTGAGCATACCACGCTCGGGCGCAGCCTCTATCTGGTGGGCTCCAACGAGCAGGCGACCCGCTACAGCGGCGTCAACACCGTGCGGGTGCAGATCGCCGTCTACGTGATTTCCGCCCTGCTCGGCTGGCTGGCCGCCATTCTGATGATGGCAAAATTCAACTCAGCCAAGGCCGGATACGGCGAGTCCTACCTGCTGGTCACTATTCTGGCCTCAGTGCTGGGGGGCATTAACCCCGACGGCGGTTTCGGGCGAATTATCGGCCTGGTACTGGCGCTGATTGTGCTGCAGATGCTGGAGAGCGGCTTTAATCTGCTGGGGATCAGCAGCTATCTGACGATGGCCCTGTGGGGCGCGGTACTGATCCTCTTTATCGCGTTACAGAATCGTAAAGCCTGATTTCAGGAGAAAAATGATGGCGAGTTACTTCATTGGCATAGATGTAGGCACCGGAAGCGCACGGGCTGGCGTATTTGATTTAAACGGCAGAATGGTCGGCCAGGCCAGCCGGGCCATCGAGATTTACCGGCCGCAGGCCGATTTCGTTGAGCAGTCCTCGGACAATATCTGGCAGGCCGTCTGCAACGCGGTGCGGGATGCGATAAATCAGTCGGATATCAATCCCATTCAGGTTAAGGGCCTGGGCTTCGATGCGACCTGCTCGCTGGTGGTGCTGGATAAAGAGGGTAAGCCGCTGACCGTCAGCCCGTCCGGGCGCAGCGAACAGAATATTATCGTGTGGATGGATCATCGGGCTATTGCCCAGGCCGATCGCATTAACGCCCTGCACCACCGGGTGCTGGACTATGTTGGCGGAATAATCTCCCCCGAGATGCAGACGCCAAAGCTGCTGTGGCTGAAGCAGCATATGCCTAATAGCTGGGCTAACGCCGGATACTTTTTCGATCTGCCGGACTTCCTCACCTGGCGCGCCACCGGAGACGATACCCGCTCGCTGTGTTCTACCGTCTGCAAATGGACCTACATGGGCCATGAAGATAAGTGGGACAGCAGCTACTTTCGCCAGATTGGGCTTGAGGATCTGCTGGAGCACGACGCGGAAAAAATTGGCCGCTACGTGAAAACCATGGGCGAGCCTCTTGGCCGGGGCCTGAGCCAGCGCGCGGCCTCAGAGATGGGACTGATTCCGGGCACTGCGGTCAGCGTCTCAATTATCGACGCCCACGCGGGTACCCTGGGCACGCTCGGCGCCAGCGGCGTCTCCGGGGAGCTGGCGGACTTCGATCGCCGCATTGCGCTGATTGGCGGCACCTCAACGGGTCATATGGCTATCTCAAAAACGGCGCGCTTTATTGGCGGCGTCTGGGGCCCTTACTACTCGGCCGTATTGCCCGGATACTGGCTTAACGAAGGCGGTCAATCCGCGACCGGCGCGCTTATCGATCACATTATTCAGTCACACCCCTGCTACGGCACACTGCTTGAGCAGGCGAAAGGCCAGGGGAAAACCATTTATGAAGCGCTGAATGCGCTGCTGCGCAAGATGGCGGGCGAACCGGAGAATATTGCGTTTCTGACCCGCGATATTCACATTCTGCCCTACTTCCACGGCAACCGCTCACCGCGCGCTAACCCAACGCTGACCGGCGCCATCAGCGGGCTGAAGCTATCGCGGACGCCGGAAGATATGGCCCTGCAGTATCTGGCAACCATTCAGGCCATCGCGCTAGGCACCCGCCATATTATCGAAACCATGAACCAGAGCGGCTACGCCATCGATACCGTGATGGCGAGCGGAGGCGGCACTAAAAATCCGGTCTTCGTTCAGGAGCACGCCAACGCCACCGGCTGCGCCATGCTGCTGCCGGAGGAGAGCGAAGCCATGCTGCTCGGCGGCGCAATGATGGGCACCGTGGCGGCAGGCGTGTTCGATACTTTCCCGGAGGCGATGTCGGCGATGAGCCGAATTGGCAAAACCGTCACGCCGCAAACTAACCGTATTAAGCAGTACTACGATCGAAAATATCGGGTATTTCACGAAATGTATAAGGATCATATGAAATACCGCCAGCTAATGAAGGAGGGAGAATGAGCGAAACCTGGCAGCAGGCCTGCGCCACATGGCGGCTGTATAGCGAAGCGCTGGCCGGTCTTGAGGCGCATCTTGACGATCTTCGCTGGCAGTCGCTGCTGGCAGCTCTGCGCGAGTGTAAGGGCAAGGTGGTGGTAACCGGCGTCGGCACCTCCGGCATTGCGGCGCGCAAGGTTGCCCATATGCTGGCCTGCGTCGAGCGCCCGGCCATCTATCTCAACGCCACCGATGCGGCCCACGGCGATCTGGGATTCCTGCGCAGCGACGACCTGCTGATTATGATTTCCCGCGGCGGCAACTCGGATGAACTGACGCGATTGCTGCCCGGACTGGCAGCGAAAGCAGTACCGCTGATTGCCGTGACCGAGAATGCTGACTCCGCGATAGCCGCCGCCGCCATGCTGGTGGTCTCCGTTGGCGTCAGACGGGAGGCCGATACGCTCAATATGCTGGCGACCACCTCTATCGTGCTGGTACTGGCGCTCTTTGACGCCGCCTGCGTCTGCCTGATGCAGGAGAGTGGCTACACAAAGGAGACGCTGCTGGCGGTGCATCCGGGCGGCAACGTGGGCATGACGCTGCGGAGCGACAATCGCCGGGCTGAGTCGTAATCGGCTGAGTGATATGGAGAAAATTTGGCAGCGTTATGAAAATCTATATATCTCTCGTTATTAACGCTTGAATAATATATGCAAAACGGTAGCTGACTTGCCCATTATGTATTAGGTTTGATTAACCAATACTACCAATGGAACTGCTATGAATACCCTCCGCTATCTGGATTTTGGTTCGTTACGCCCGCTGCTGCTGCTCATCGCCCGCATCGCCGTCGTCGCGCTGTTTATTATTTTTGGCGTGCCGAAGATGACCGGCTTTAGCGGCACCGTGGAGTATATGGCCGCCGTCGGCGCGCCGCTGCCCATGCTGTCCGCTATTATTGCCGTGGTGATGGAAGTGCTGGTCGCTATCCTCATTGTTCTGGGCTTTTTTACCCGTCCGCTGGCGGTGATTTTTCTGCTCTATACGCTGGGCACGGCCGTTATCGGACACCACTACTGGAACATGACGGGAGCCGACGTCGCGCCGAATATGATTAACTTTTATAAAAATATCAGTATCGCGGGGGCATTTTTACTGCTGGCACTGGCAGGACCGGGCGCCTGGTCTCTGGATCGCCGCTAAGATGCGGTTGGTGTATGAAGCCCGGATAACGGGAGTGCTGACCGATTCCCGGCTGGATAAGTGAAACAGACACTAATGAGAAAAGGCCGCATTCGCGGCCTTTTCTCTACCAGCAGTACAGAATTATGCGTAAACCGGGAAGCGGCCGCAGATATCCAGTACTTTCGCCTTCACGCGCTCAATGGTGGCTTCATCGTTGATGTTGTCCAGCACATCGCACATCCAGCCGGCCAGCTCTTTCGCTTCCGCTTCTTTAAAGCCGCGGCGGGTGATTGCCGGGGAGCCGATGCGGATGCCGGAGGTGACGAACGGACTTTTCGGATCGTTCGGTACGCTGTTTTTATTGACGGTGATGTTAGCGCGGCCCAGGGCGGCGTCGGCTTCTTTACCGGTCAGGTTTTTATCCACCAGGTCCAGCAGGAACAGGTGGTTTTCAGTACCGCCGGACACCACTTTGTAACCGCGGTTGAGGAACACCTCGACCATCGCTTTAGCGTTTTTCGCGACCTGCTGCTGATAAACCTTAAATTCCGGCTCCATCGCCTCTTTCAGCGCCACGGCTTTTGCCGCGATAACGTGCATCAGCGGGCCGCCCTGAGCGCTTGGGAATACGGCAGAGTTGAGTTTCTTATAAAGCTCTTCGTCGCCGCCTTTCGCCAGGATCAGGCCGCCGCGCGGGCCCGCCAGGGTTTTATGGGTGGTGGTGGTTACAACGTGGGCGTGCGGGACCGGGTTCGGATAAACGCCCGCGGCAATCAGGCCGGCAACGTGCGCCATGTCTACGAACAGCCAGGCGCCGATGCTGTCGGCGATTTCGCGCATTTTTGCCCAGTCAACGATGCCGGAGTAGGCCGAGAAGCCGCCGATGATCATCTTCGGCTTGTGCTCTTTAGCCTGCTTCGCCATATCTTCGTAGTCGATTTTGCCTGACTCATCAATACCGTAAGGAATGATGTTATACAGTTTGCCGGAGAAGTTAACCGGCGAGCCGTGCGTCAGGTGCCCGCCCTGCGCCAGGTTCATGCCGAGAACGGTATCGCCGGGCTGCAGCAGCGCGGTGTAGACCGCGAAGTTTGCCTGTGAGCCGGAGTGCGGCTGGACGTTAGCGTAGTCGGCGCCGAACAGGGCTTTAGCGCGATCGATTGCCAGTTGCTCAACGATATCGACATATTCGCAGCCGCCGTAGTAGCGCTTGCCCGGATAGCCTTCGGCATATTTGTTGGTTAACTGAGAACCCTGAGCCTGCATCACGCGCGGGCTGGTGTAGTTTTCGGAGGCGATCAGTTCGATGTGCTCTTCCTGACGTACTTTTTCCTGCTCCATAGCCTGCCACAGTTCGGCATCATAATCGGCAATGTTCATTTCACGCTTTAACATCCGCATCTCCTGACTCAGCTAACAGTTACAACCACGATAAATAGAGGGCCCTTTTGGGCAACGGCCGACAGTATAACTGATTAGTGGTGCGATAACAGGTCTTGACAACGGAATTTACGCAAACGATTACCTCCGCGCCACACAAGGGATTGCTTAAAAATGCGCTTCATCGTTACAAAGAGATTTCTTTTCAGGATTGTGATGCATACTTCTCATAGTGAAAGAACCATTTACAGCATGTGGGTATTCCTATAACATGCATTTAAAATACATTATTAAACAGGTATGAGGATAACGCTATGCTCGATGCACAAACCATCGCGACAGTAAAGGCCACCATTCCCCTGCTGGTCGAAACCGGACCTAAACTTACCGCCCACTTTTATGACCGCATGTTCGCCCATAACCCGGAGCTGAAAGAGATTTTCAATATGAGCAACCAGCGCAACGGCGACCAGCGCGAGGCGCTGTTTAACGCCATTGCCGCCTATGCAACTCATATTGAAGACCTGCCCGCCCTGCTGCCGGCCGTAGAAAAAATTGCCCAGAAGCACACCAGCTTTCAGATCAGGCCCGATCAGTACGCCATTGTGGGCACGCATCTCCTGGCGACAATCGATGAGATGCTCCATCCGGGAGAGGAGGTGCTCAACGCCTGGGGCAAGGCCTACGGCGTACTGGCCGATGTCTTTATTAAGCGCGAAGGCGAGATTTACCAGCAAAATGCGGCGAAACACGGCGGCTGGGTCGGCACGCGTCCGTTCCGCATCGTCAGCAAGCAGCCGCAGAGCGATCTCATTACCAGTTTCGAACTGGAAGCGGCCGACGGCGGCGATGTCGCCGACTATCAGCCGGGGCAGTACCTCGCCGTCTGGCTTAAGCCGGCAGGTTTTGAACATCAGGAGATCCGTCAGTACTCCCTGACCCGCAAAGCAAACCGCAAAGGCTACCGTATTGCGGTCAAGCGTGAAGAGGGCGGCCAGGTGTCAAACTGGCTGCATAATGAAGCTAACGTCGGCGATATTGTGCAGTTGGCGGCACCGGCAGGCGATTTCTTCCTGCAGATTGAGCCGCAAACGCCGGTCACGCTGATCTCGGCAGGCGTAGGCCAGACGCCGATGCTTGCCATGCTGGACACGCTGGCGGAACAGGGGCATCCGGCGCAGGTGACGTGGCTGCACGCCGCCGAGAATGGCCGCGTTGACGCGTTTGCCGACGAAGTCGCCGCCCGCGGTCAGCGACTGCCGCATTTCAGCTCACATACCTGGTATCGGGTGCCGGACGCCGGCGATCGCTATGATACCCAAGGTCTGATGGACCTGGCGCCGCATAAGGAACAGCTTACCGATCCCGCCATGCAGTTTTATCTCTGCGGCCCGGTGGGCTTTATGCAGTTCGCGGCAAAACAGCTGATCGGGCTTGGTGTCGGGGCCGATCGCATCCACTATGAGTGCTTTGGGCCTCATAAAGTGCTGTAAAATGGCGCAATCAAGGGCCGGCGGGCTGCCGCCTGCCCTTGATACTGTTCAGGATTATTCACGCTTCGAACACCCGCCTTTACGCCCGCGCCGCACCCCTGCCAAAAACGCCCCGACCGAATTGTGTTATGATTACCGCTTTCCCCTTTTTGCTTGAGTCCCCAATTTTATGCAGCAACCTGTTGTACTCATCGGTGAGTGGCTGGTTACACCTTCAATCAACCAAATCAGCCGGCAGGGACGTCAGCTCACGCTTGAACCGCGCTTAATCGACCTGCTGGTCTATTTTGCCCATCACCCTGACGAGGTGCTGAGCCGCGACGAGCTGATTGATAACGTCTGGACCCGCAACGTGGTAACAAATCACGTTGTCACTCAGAGTATCTCCGAACTGCGTAAGTCCCTGAAAGATGCCGATGAGAACAGCCCGGAATATATTATCACCGTTCCCAAGCGCGGCTATAAGCTGACGGCGCCGGTCGTCTGGTGTACCGAGGGCGATGAGCCGCAGCTGCAGCCCGTTTCGCCTGCCCCGGCGGCTGTCGAACCGGCCGCAGTAGCCGCCGCAGCGCCGGACGTTTATGCGCCCGCGCCCGCGACAAAGAAAACGGTCCGCCGCCGGACTGCCTTCTGGGTGTGGTGTCTGTTTTTACTGGCGCTCGCCAGCTGCGTCGCGCTGATCGCGCTTTCCACGCTGCATTCCAGGACACCCATCACAAAAACGCGCCTGCTGCTCAATCCCCGCGATATTGATATTCACCTGGTCAACGGTAATTCGTGCAATAACTGGGCATCTCAGCACTCCTACGCCGTCGGACTCGGCAGCCTGATTACCACCTCGCTGAACACCTTCTCGACCTTTATGGTTCACGATAAAACGGACTATAACGTCAATGAACCGAGCACATCGGGGAAAACGCTGACCATTGAATTCGTCAACCAGCGCCACTACCGCGCCCAGCAGTGCTTTATGTCCGTAAAGCTCATTGATAATGCCGACGGTTCGGTGATGCTTGATAAGCGCTACTTTGTGACCAGCGATAATCAGATCTCGATACAGAATGATTTGATGAACAGCCTCTCGCAGTCGCTGATGCAGCCGTGGCCGGACGCCATGCAGGCGATGCTGCACCAGTTTCAGCCTTCGCGCAGCATGTCGCTGGCGCAGTTTTATCAGGCCCACATGCTGCTGATGAAAGGCGATATGGACTCGTTGGGTAAGGCCAGCGCGATCCTTGATGAGGTAATAGAGCAGTCTCCCGACTTTGCCTACGCCTCGGCGGAAAAGGTGCTGGTCGACGCGCTGCGCCACTCCCAGCAATCACTCAATGATAAGCAGCTGGCGGCGCTTTATACCGAAATAGACAGAGTCAGCCATTTGCCGCAAATTGAACAGACATCGGTGTTTTACCAGATTAAAGCCATTGAAAAGTTAAGTCAGGGACACGTGAACGAGGCATATGACGAAATTAATAGCGGTATCAACAAAGAGATGTCGTGGCTTAATTATGTGCTATTGGGAAAAGTCTACGAAATGAAAGGTGAAAATCGCCTGGCCGCTGACGCCTATATTACAGCCTTTAACTTACGTCCCGGCGAGAACACGCTTTACTGGATTGAGAACGGTTTATTTCAGACGTCCGTCATCCGCGTAGTGCCCTATCTGAACAATTTCCTTTCCGCCGAATGAGGCTTGCTGAAGGCGGCCTGAAAAACGGCCGCCTTCAGGTTAAATCAATGTAATAAAACATATCAATGATGTTGCCAAAAAGCAGCCTTCCTCCTCCCCGTGACGACATTTACGCAACACGTTACCAATTGAATAATTATATGATTATTAATGATATTTATCTTTTCATGATATCAATTTGTCATCATGATATGTAAATGCAAAAACCTCAAGATCTCATTTGTGTGATGTTTGGCATTACTTCACCTAATCTTTAGGACTTCTCTGACCGAGAGCATTAATCTTGTCGCCAGTCGGTCGGATCACAATGAGCTTCGCATCATGATCCGCGCCTCCAAAATAAATGAGGAGAAAACGAAACATGAGTTCTGCGAAAAAGATCGGGCTATTAGCCTGTACCGGTGTCGTTGCCGGTAATATGATGGGGAGCGGGATTGCCTTATTACCGGCAAACCTGGCAAAAATTGGTGCCATCTCCGTCTTCGGCTGGGTAATATCCATTATTGGTGCGATGTCACTGGCCTATGTTTATGCTCGCCTTGCGACAAAAAATCCGCAGGAAGGTGGTCCGATTGCTTACGCGGGTGAATTGTCTCCGGCATTCGGTTTCCAGACCGGCGTGCTCTACTATCACGCCAACTGGATTGGTAACCTGGCAATCGGCATCACCGCCGTCTCTTACCTCTCTACCTTCTTCCCGGTACTGAACGACCCGATTCCGGCCGGTATTGCCTGTATCGCGATTCTGTGGATTTTTACCTTCGTCAACCTGCTGGGCGGTACCTGGGTAAGCCGACTCACTTCCATCGGTTTGATCCTGGTTCTTATTCCCGTCGTCCTGACTGCGGTTATCGGCTGGCACTGGTTCGATTTAGCCACCTATAAAGCAAACTGGAACACCGGCGGCACCACAGATTCCCGCGCGATTATCAACAGCGTTCTGCTCTGCCTGTGGGCCTTTGTGGGTGTTGAATCCGCAGCGGTCAGCACCGGTATGGTCAACAACCCGAAACGTACCGTGCCGCTGGCTACCATGATGGGTACCGCGCTGGCAGGTGTCGTTTACGTTGCTGCAACGCAGGTGCTTTCCGGTATGTTCCCGGCGTCTGAAATGGCTGCCTCTGGCGCACCGTTTGCTATCAGCGCCTCCACCATGCTCGGCGGCTGGGCCGCACCAGTAGTATCAGCCTTCACCGCCTTCGCCTGTCTGACGTCGCTCGGTTCCTGGATGATGCTGGTAGGTCAGGCCGGCGCCCGTGCGGCAAAAGACGGCAACTTCCCGAAAGTGTATGGCGAAATGGATAAGAACGGCGTGCCGAAAAAAGGCCTGCTGCTGGCATCCTGCAAAATGACTGCCCTGATGCTGCTGCTGACCTTTGTTAGCTCCCACGGCGGTAAAGCCTCCGACCTGTTCGGCGAGCTGACCGGTATCGCGGTACTGCTGACCATGCTGCCTTACTTCTACTCCTGCGTTGACCTGGTACGCTTTGAAGGTATCACGCTGCGCAACCTGGCAACCCTGTTTTGTTCCTTCTTCGGCTGCTGCTTCTGCTTTATCGCGCTGATTGGCGCCGGCTCTTTCGAACTGACCGGTACCTTCATCATTAGCCTGATTATCCTGATGTTCTACGGCCGTAAGCTCGGCCAGCGTCAGCACACCAGCGATTCTGCTAACGCCGCCAACGCGCACTAATTAGTACCCCTTTCTGAAGCCCTTCCTGCCCTGTCATATCGCGACGGGAAGGGCTTTCTACACCTGGAGATACGACTATGAACGTTATCGCAATCATGAACCATATGGGTGTCTACTTCAAAGAAGAGCCCATCCGTGAACTGCACAGCGCCCTTGAGCGCCTGGACTTCCGCGTTGTTTACCCGAATGACCGCGAAGATTTGCTGAAGCTGATTGAGAACAATCCCCGCCTGTGCGGCGTGATCTTCGACTGGGATACCTACAACCTGACCCTGTGCGAAGAGATCAGCAAGCTGAACGAGCACATGCCGGTTTACGCGTTCGCCAACACCCACTCCACCCTCGACGTTAGCCTCAACGATCTGCGTATGCAGGTGCGCTTCTTCGAATATGCGCTGGGCCTGGCCGACGATATCGCGGCAAAAATCAAGCAAAGCACCGATGAATACATCGACAACATTCTGCCGCCGCTGACCAAAGCCCTGTTCAAATATGCTCGCGAAGGTAAATACACCTTCTGTACGCCGGGCCACATGGGCGGTACCGCTTTCCAGAAAAGCCCGGTAGGTAGCCTGTTCTATGACTTCTACGGTGCCAACACCATGAAGTCCGATATCTCTATCTCCGTTTCTGAGCTGGGCTCCCTGCTGGACCACAGCGGCCCGCATAAAGAAGCCGAAGAGTACATCGCCCGCGTGTTCAACGCCGAACGCAGCTACATGGTGACTAACGGTACGTCTACCGCGAACAAAATCGTCGGTATGTACTCCGCGCCGGCGGGCAGCACCATTCTGATCGACCGTAACTGCCACAAATCGCTGACTCACCTGATGATGATGAGCGACGTTACGCCGATCTACTTCCGCCCGACCCGTAACGCCTACGGTATTCTCGGCGGTATCCCGCAGAGCGAATTCCAGCACGAGACTATCGCCGAGCGCGTGAAAAAGACCCCGAACGCCACCTGGCCGGTACACGCGGTAATCACCAACTCGACTTACGATGGTCTGCTGTACAACACCGACTACATCAAGAAAACCCTCGACGTTAAGTCCATCCACTTCGACTCCGCGTGGGTGCCTTATACCAACTTCTCGCCAATCTATGCCGGTAAATGCGGCATGAGCGGCGGCCGCGTGGAAGGCAAGGTTATCTATGAAACTCAGTCCACGCATAAACTGCTGGCGGCGTTCTCTCAGGCGTCCATGATCCACGTGAAGGGTGACGTAAACGAAGAGACCTTCAACGAAGCCTTCATGATGCACACCTCCACGTCTCCGCACTACGGTATCGTGGCTTCCACTGAAACCGCAGCGGCAATGATGAAAGGCAACGCCGGTAAGCGCCTGATTGAAGGCTCTATCGACCGCGCTATCAAGTTCCGTAAAGAGATCAAACGTCTCAAAGCCGAAGCCGAAGGCTGGTCCTTCGACGTATGGCAGCCGGAGCAGGTTGATGAGAAAGAGTGCTGGCCGCTGCGTTCTGATAGCGCATGGCATGGCTTCAAAGATATCGACAACGAGCACATGTACCTCGACCCGATCAAAGTCACGCTGCTGACCCCGGGGATGAAGAAAGACGGTACCATGGACGAGTTCGGTATCCCTGCAAGCCTGGTCGCGAAATATCTGGACGAGCACGGCATCATCGTTGAGAAAACCGGTCCTTACAACCTGCTGTTCCTGTTCAGCATCGGTATCGACAAAACCAAGGCTCTGAGTCTGCTGCGCGGTCTGACCGACTTCAAACGCGCATTCGACCTGAACCTGCGCGTGAAAAACATGCTGCCGTCGCTGTACCGTGAAAACCCTGAATTCTATGAAAACATGCGTATTCAGGAGCTGGCTGCAGGCATTCACAAACTGGTTGTTCAGCACAACCTGCCGGATCTGATGTATCGCGCGTTCGAAGTGCTGCCGGAAATGGTTATCACCCCGTACGCTGCCTTCCAGAAAGAGCTGCACGGTGAAACTGAAGAAGTGTACATGGAAGATATGGTTGGCCGCGTCAATGCCAACATGATCCTTCCGTACCCGCCGGGAGTACCGCTGATCCTGCCAGGTGAAAAAGTGACCGAAGAGAGCCGTCCGGTACTTGAGTTCCTGCAGATGCTGTGCGAAATCGGTGCCCACTATCCGGGCTTCGAAACCGATATCCACGGTGCCTATCGTCAGGCAGACGGTCGTTACACCGTTAACGTGCTGAAAGAAACTAAGTAACGTTAAGCGCTGAAGGGAAGTGGCTTTGCCACTTCCCTTTTTTCTCGCTGTAAGGAGATGCCATGAAAACACCCTCACAACCGCGCGCGATCTACTACATCGTGGCGATTCAAATCTGGGAATACTTCAGCTTTTACGGCATGCGTGCCCTGCTCATCCTCTATCTCACCCACCAGCTTGGCTTCGATGACAGCCACGCCATCAGCCTTTTCAGCGCGTATGCGTCTTTAGTTTATGTAACCCCTATTCTCGGCGGCTGGCTTGCCGACCGCCTGCTTGGCAACCGCACGGCGGTGATCGCCGGCGCCCTGCTGATGACCCTCGGACACGTTGTGCTGGGCGTGGAGTCTGATTCGACGTGGAGCCTCTACCTGGCGCTGGCCATCATCATCTGCGGCTACGGGCTGTTTAAATCCAATATCAGCTGTCTGCTGGGCGAACTGTATGCTCCGGACGACAGCCGCCGCGACGGCGGCTTCTCGCTGCTCTATGCCGCAGGCAACATTGGCTCCATCGCCGCGCCCATCGCCTGCGGACTGGTCGCCGAACTGTACGGCTGGCATATCGGCTTTGCGCTGGCGGGGATCGGCATGTTTATCGGCCTGCTGATTTTCCTCAGCGGCCACCGCCACTTCCGGGAGATGCGCGGCGTGAATGCGCCCGCGCTGAGGGCAAAAAAATTCGCCCTGCCGGTGTGGGGCTGGCTGCTGGTGATGCTGAGCCTGGCGCCGCTGTTCTTTACCTTCCTGCTGGAAAACAATCTCTCCGGCTGGCTGCTGATGCTGGTTTGCCTCTTCGCCCTGCAGATGATGGCGCGACTGATGATTAGCCATCCGCAGCATCGCCGGGCGCTGGGACAGATCCTCCTGCTGATGCTGACCGGCACGCTGTTCTGGGTCCTGGCCCAGCAGGGCGGCAGCACCATCAGCCTGTTTATTGACCGCTTTGTGGACAGGCATCTGTTCAGTATTGACGTCCCCACAGCCCTCTTCCAGTCGGTAAACGCGGTGGCGGTGATGGCGGCAGGCGTGGTGCTGGCGTGGCTGGCCAGCCCGGAAGGCGGCATTACGTCAGCCCTGCGGGTGTGGCTGAAGTTCGCCTTTGGTCTGGCGCTGATGGGGGGCGGTTTTATGCTGCTGGCGCTCAACGCGCGGCGCGGCCAGCTGCACGGCCACGCCTCAATGGGCGTGATGGTGGCCGGTCTGGCGCTGATGGGCTTTGCCGAGCTGTTTATCGATCCGGTAGCGATGGCGCAGATCACCCGCCTTGATATGCCCGGCGTGACCGGGATCCTGACGGGGATCTATATGCTGGCCACCGGCGCGGTAGCCAACTGGCTGGCAGGCGTCGTGGCGCAGCAAACCACCGAGTCGCAGATTGGCGAGGCGGCCATTGCCGCTTATGGCCATTTCTTCTCGCAGATGGGCGAGTGGACGCTGTACGCGGTTGTCGCCATTGTGCTGGCAATAACGCTCCGACGTCTGTTTGGCGGCACCGCGGTCACCGTGCCCGAACAGGAGTAACGGCGTGCCCGCAGCCGGGCTGCGGGCCGCGCTATCAGATAGCCGCGTCGTCTTCTTCGCCGGTACGGATGCGGATCACCCGCGCCACGTCGAAGACAAAAATTTTGCCGTCGCCGATTTTACCGGTCTGGGCGGTGCGAATGATGGTGTCCACGCAGGTCTCAACGATATCATCGGTGACCACAATCTCAATCTTCACCTTCGGCAGAAAATCAACCATATACTCCGCGCCGCGATAAAGCTCGGTGTGGCCCTTCTGCCGCCCAAAGCCTTTCACTTCCGTGACCGTCATGCCCGTGATGCCGACCTCGGCCAGCGCCTCGCGCACGTCGTCGAGTTTGAACGGTTTAATAATCGCATCAATCTTTTTCATGGTTACCTGTCATCATAAACGCGTAATCGGTTGCCCGGTATCATAACGTCGCAGGGCGCGGCGGGCTACTCTTTAAAGTCGCCGGCGTCCAGTTCGTGGCGCGACAGCAGTTTATAAAACTCCGTCCGGTTGCGCCCGGCCATTCTCGCCGCGTGGGTGACGTTGCCTTTGGTGATTTGCAGCAGCTTGCGCAGGTAGTTGAGTTCAAACTGGCTGCGGGCGTCGGCAAAGGTCGGCAGCGCGGTGTTCTCGCCCTCCAGCGCCTGCTCAACCAGCGCGTCGCCGATCACCGGCGAGCTGGTCAGAGCCACGCACTGCTCTATCACGTTCACCAGTTGGCGCACATTACCGGGCCAGCCGGCGGCTATCAGCCGCTTCATGGCGTCGGTAGAGAAGGCGCGAACGAACGGCTTGTGACGGCTCGCGGCCTCGCGCAGCAGGTGGTTAGCCAGCAGCGGAATATCCTCCGCCCGCGCCGACAGCGGCGGGATCTTCAGGCTGACGACGTTGAGGCGGTAGAACAAATCTTCGCGAAATTCACCGCGCGCCATCGCCTTCGGCAAATCGCGGTGGGTGGCGGAGATAATGCGCACATCAATCTCCAGATCGCGGTTGCTGCCGAGCGGGCGCACCTTGCGCTCCTGCAGCACGCGCAGCAGCTTTACCTGCAGCGGCAGCGGCATATCGCCGATCTCATCGAGGAACAGTGTCCCGCCGCCGGCGGCCTGAAAGAGCCCTTCCCGGCTGCTGACCGCGCCGGTAAATGCGCCGCGCACGTGGCCAAACAGTTCAGATTCCAGCAGCGGCTCCGGCAGGGCGCCGCAGTTGATGGCGATAAACGGCGCGCTGCGCCGGGCGCTGGCCTGATGAATGGCCTGGGCGAAAATCTCTTTGCCGGTGCCGCTCTGGCCGTTAATCAGCACGCTGACGTCAGACTGCGCGACCATCCGGGCCTGTTCCAGCAGCCGCAGCATCACCGGGCTGCGGGTGACGATGGCCGAGCGCCACGCCTCGTCGGTCGCGGCGGCGGTGTGCGCCAGCGCCTCATCAATCGCTTTATAGAGGGCGTCTTTATCCACCGGCTTGGTGAGGAAGCTGAATACGCCCTGCTGGGTAGCGCTCACCGCTTCCGGGATCGAGCCGTGGGCGGTCAGGATGATCACCGGCATCCCCGGCTGCACCTTCTGGATCTCAGCAAACAGCTGCAGACCGTCCATCTCATCCATCCGCAGATCGCTGATGACCAGGTCAATTTTTTCCCTGGCAAGCAGCCGCAGCGCTTCGTGTCCGCTCTCTGCGGTAGTTACGCGAAAGCCTTCGCTGGTCAGGCGCAGGCCCAGCAGCTTCAGCAGCCCGGGGTCGTCGTCCACCAGCAGCAGTCGCGCGCTGTTACGTTCAGCCATTATTTCTCCTTATCCTCATCGCCGTGCGAAGCATCCGGCAGCAGGCCGCTGCCGGAGGGCTTGCGGCTGGAGAGCTGGCGCTCAATATCGGTCAGGTTCTCCAGCTTGCGGGTAGTGAGTTCAAGCTCGCTGCGCAGGGTCTGCTGCTCCTTACGCATTTCGTCAAGCTCGGCGTCCGATGTTTGCTGCAGCTGGCTATAGCGCATCCGCGCCTCGGCCTGGCTCAGCTGCAGCAGCTGACCGTCGCGCCAGATCTGATAGAGGGGGCGCACGTGCGCGGGGATCTGCCCGCTGAAGTCATCCGCCTCGCTGACGATCTCCCGCCGCTCCGGCGGCGTGATGCGGGCATTTGCCAGCAGGATCCCCCGGCGGAACGCCTCCTGCCAGCGGGACTGAGGATGCCGGCTGGCTTCGCGCCTGGCCTCTGATGAAGAGAGGCGGCTGGCGCAGTCCATACTCCGCAGCCAGTAAAGCGGATTTTTTTCCACCGGCTCGCCTTGCAGCGACCAGATGTCTGCGCAGTCAGTGGAGAGGAAATCCGCCACCTGTTGTTCAGGCAGCTTCTCGCCGCTGCCGGAGGACGTCTTGTGCGCAGAAAGAGACGAGGCGCATCCTGCCAGCAGCAGACAGGCGGCGCTGGCGAAAAACTGTCGAAAAAGAGACAAAATCGTTACCCGTTTTTGAGTCATTGAGTTGGGTTACCCGCGTCCGGACGCGCCAGTGTGATACGAAAACAGACAGTGCCGGGCCGCTCGTCTACCAGCTGCAGGGAGCCCTTCATGCGCCGCACGCAGTCGCGGGCAATGCTCAGTCCAAGGCCGCTTCCCTTTACGGCCCCTTTACGTTGACGGCTGCCCTGATAAAAAGGTTCAAAAATCATATTTTTTTCCGCCTCCGGTACCGGCGGACCGCTGTTAACGATCTCGATAATCACGCTATTGCCCTGCTGCCGGCTGCGCAGCAGGATATCCGTGGCGTTATCGCCGTAGTGTATCGCGTTGGAGTAGAGGTTATCTATCGCAGAGAGCAACAGCGTCGGCTCCGCCTGGCAGCCGGGTGCGTTCATCTCAACCCGGGTGTTCATCATTTTAGCGCGTGCCGGTAAGCTGTGGGCGGCGATCATTTTTTCAACCAGCGGGGCCAGGGCCACCGGCTGCAGTTCGGCGGCGGTGTCGGCAAGTTTGCGGTTATAGTCCAGCAGTTGCTCAATCAGGGTTTGCAGATTGCGGCTGCTGCTGTCGAGGATCGCCACCACCTCCTGCTGCTCCGGCGTGAGCGGCCCGACGATGCGGTCCGCCAGCAGTTCGGTGCCTTCGCGCATACTGGCGAGCGGCGTTTTCAGTTCGTGAGAGAGGTGGCGTAAAAACTGGTGGCGCTGGGACTCAAGCCAGGTCAGGCGCTCGCTGAGCCAGAGGATGCGCTTGCCCACGGAGCGCAGCTCCCTCGGCCCTTTAAACACGCCGCTGCCGCTCAGGCTCTCCCCTTCCCCCAGGCGATTAATCATGCTTTCAATACCCTTGACCGGGCCGATGATCATACGCGTAAAGAGCAGCATCATCGTCAGGCTGAGCAGAAACAGCACCAGCGCCAGCCAGCCGAAAAACTGGCCGCGTTCGGCGATTTCCTGCTGCAGCTGCTGGCCCCGGGAGAAAACCACCGTTCGCGTGGCCTGCACCATCGCGGAGTTGGCGGCCGCAAAGGCGTCCAGTTCGGCGACGGCGCCCGCATCCGGACCGCTGTTTTTACAGCGCAGCTGCGCCAGCGCGTCGAGATGCCGGCGCAGCTGCTGATAGAGCAGCGCATCCGGCAGCACGCCTTCGTGCGCCCGCAGCATGTCGCTGTAGCGCTTGCGCTGTCCCTGATAGACACTGGCGAGGGTCGCATCGTCCAGTACGCAGTACTGGCGATAGCTGCGCTCCATCTCCAGCGCCGCGTTGGCCATCGCCTCGCTGCGCCGGGCCTCCACTAGCGTGGTGCGGTTAGTGACTGCCGCCCTATCGCTGAGCGCGTTCAGGCTCTGCCACGCCTGCCAGGCAAGCACCAGCAGGGGCAACAGGATCAGCACAAAAGAGAGCATCACCAGCTGGCGCAGGGAGCGGGGAAACAGGGACCAGCGTTTCAATGGACATTTTCCGCAAAAAGAACCTGTCGGAAGGGTAACTGAGGAGCGGGGGCAGATACAACAACGCCGGGCGTAAACCCGGCGCTGTTATGCAATAAGGCGGTGCCTAACTCAACGTTTCGCCCGGTGGCTGATAGAGCAGAGCTGATATCAGAAGCTGGACGGCAGGCACCTTGTTGTGCGTCATTCGAAGTTTATGTAGCGCGTCCCGAAGGGGCTGACATAAGAGGGTGAATGAGCCACTGCGCTGTATTATGCAGAAAGCGTGCCATGACGCAATATAAATATTTAACCTAATGAAAGTTATCAATATTTATGACGACACGATAAAAGATACGCCGGCGCATTTTTAATCAAGGTGTCGCAAAATAGCGACACAAAACGAGCGGGATTATATCTACAATAAAAACAATGAATTATGTGTCGCCATATGGCGACATGCGATTATCGCCTTTGTCGCCTTTTTCAGACACCTCTCCCCGCGCCCCGCCAAAAAAAAGCCCTTCATAATGAAGGGCCCTCTGTCAGCGGCAGAACTTAGCCGAGCTGCCTGCGCGCGTTACGGAAAATGCGCATCCACGGTCCGTCTTCGCCCCAGTTCTCCGGATGCCAGGAGTTGGCCACCGTGCGGAACACGCGCTCCGGATGCGGCATCATCACGGTGACGCGGCCGGTTTCGCTGGTGACCGCCGTGATGCCGTTCGGCGAACCGTTCGGGTTGGCCGGATAGCTTTCGGTAACGCTGCCGGCGTTGTCGACGTAGCGCAGCGCCACCAGGCCTTTGCTCTCAAGCTGGGCCAGATGGGCGGCGTCGCGTACTTCCACCCGCCCTTCGCCGTGCGACACGGCAATCGGCATCTGCGATCCGACCATGCCCTGCAGCAGCAGGGACGGGCTCTGGGTCACTTCCACCAGGCTGAAGCGCGCTTCAAAGCGGTCCGAGGTATTGCGCACGAAGCGCGGCCACAGTTCGCTGCCCGGAATAAGGTCGCGCAGGTTGGACATCATCTGGCAGCCGTTGCACACGCCGAGCGCCAGGGTCTGCGGGCGGTGGAAGAAGGTGGCGAACTCGTCGCGCACGCGTTCGTTGAACAGAATTGACTTCGCCCAGCCTTCGCCCGCCCCCAGTACGTCGCCGTAGGAGAAGCCGCCGCAGGCCACCAGCGCCTGGAAATCCTCCAGCCCGCGACGCCCGGCCAGCAGATCGCTCATGTGGACGTCGATGGCGTCGAAGCCGGCGCGGTGGAATGCCGCCGCCATTTCGACGTGGGAGTTGACGCCCTGTTCGCGCAGCACCGCCACTTTCGGACGGGCGCCGGTGGCGATAAAGGGCGCAGCAACGTCCTCTGCGGGATCGAAGGTAAGCCGGGCGCTGAGGCCCGGATCGCCGTCGTTGCGCTTCGCCTCGTGCTCCTGGTCGGCGCAGGCCGGGTTGTCGCGCAGGCGCTGCATCTGCCAGGTGGTTTCCGCCCACCACATGCGCAGCTGGGTGCGGCTTTCGCTGTAGACCGGGCGGCCGTCGGCGGTGATAACAAAGCGGTCGCCCCCGGTCGCTTTACCCAGATAGTGGACGCAGTCCGCAAGGCCGCGATCGGTGAAGATCTGCTCCACGACGGCGCGATCTTCTGCGCGGACCTGAATAACGCCGCCCAGCTCTTCGTTAAACAGCGCCGCCAGGCGATCGTCGCCCAGCGCGGCGATATCGACCTCGACGCCGCAGTGGCCGGCAAAGGCCATCTCGGCCAGGGTGACCAGCAGGCCGCCGTCGGAGCGGTCGTGCCAGGCCAGCAGCTTGCGTTCAGCCACCAGCGTCTGCATCGCCTCCCAGAAACCTTTCAATTGCTCTGGGCTGCGCACGTCGGCGGGCTTATCGCCGAGCTGGCGATAGACCTGCGCCAGCGCCGTGGCGCCCAGCGCGTTGTGTCCTTTTCCGAGGTCGATCAGCAGCAGGGCGTTATCTTCCGTTGAGAGCTGCGGCGTCACGGTGCGACGCACGTCCTCGACGCGGCCAAAGGCGGTGATCACCAGCGACAGCGGCGAGGTCATTTCGCGCTGCTCGCTGCCCTCCTGCCAGCGGGTCTTCATCGACATCGAGTCTTTACCCACCGGAATGGTCAGGCCCAGCGCCGGGCACAGCTCTTCGCCGACGGCCTTCACCGCCGCGTAGAGACCCGCGTCTTCCCCCGGGTGACCGGCAGCGGCCATCCAGTTGGCGGAGAGCTTCACGCGCTTAAGGTCACCAATCTGCGTCCCCGCCATGTTGGTCAGCGCCTCGCCGACGGCGAGCCGCGCCGAGGCGGCAAAGTTCAGCAGCGCCACCGGGGCGCGCTCGCCGAGCGACATTGCCTCGCCGCAGTAGCTGTCGAGGCTGGCGGTAGTCACCGCGCAGTCGGCCACCGGGATCTGCCACGGGCCGACCATCTGGTCGCGGGCCACCATGCCGGTCACCGAGCGGTCGCCGATGGTGACGAGGAAGGTTTTTTCCGCCACGGTCGGCAGGTGCAGCACGCGGTTCACCGCCTCGTCGAGGCTGATGTCGCGGCGGTCCAGCGCTTCACCGGCAGCGCTGAGAGTCTGCACGTCGCGGGTCATCTTCGGCGTTTTGCCGAGCAGGACGTCCAGCGGCATATCAATGGGGCGATTGTCGAAATGGCTGTCGCTGAGGCTGAGGTGCTGCTCCTGCGTCGCCTCGCCAATGACGGCGTAAGGCGCGCGCTCGCGGCGGCAGAGTTCGTCGAACAGCGGCAGCTGGTCAGGTGCGACCGCCAGCACGTAGCGCTCCTGGGATTCGTTACACCAGATCTCCAGCGGGCTCATGCCTGGCTCATCGCTGAGGATGTCGCGCAGGTTGAATTTGCCGCCGCGCCCGCCGTCGCTCACCAACTCCGGCATGGCGTTGGAGAGGCCGCCGGCGCCCACGTCGTGGATAAACAGGATCGGGTTGGCGTCGCCCATCTGCCAGCAGCGGTCGATGACCTCCTGGCAGCGGCGCTCCATTTCCGGGTTGTCGCGCTGCACGGAGGCAAAGTCGAGGTCGGCGTCGGACTGGCCGGAGGCCATGGAGGAGGCTGCCCCGCCGCCGAGGCCGATGTTCATCGCCGGGCCGCCGAGGACGATAAGCTTCGCCCCGACGCTGATGTCGCCCTTCTGCACGTGATCGGCGCGGATGTTGCCGATACCGCCCGCCAGCATGATCGGCTTGTGATAGCCGCGCAGCTCTTCGCCGTTGTGGCTGTTGACCCGCTCTTCATAGGTGCGGAAGTAGCCGGTCAGCGCCGGACGGCCAAATTCGTTGTTAAACGCCGCGCCGCCCAGCGGACCATCGGTCATGATGTCCAGCGCGGTGACGATGCGCTCGGGCTTACCGAAATCCTCTTCCCACGGCTGCTCAAAGCCGGGAATGCGCAGGTTGGAGACCGAGAAGCCCACCAGCCCGGCCTTCGGCTTCGCGCCGCGCCCGGTGGCGCCTTCGTCGCGAATTTCACCGCCGGAGCCGGTGGCCGCGCCCGGCCACGGCGAGATGGCGGTCGGGTGGTTGTGGGTTTCTACTTTCATCAGAATGTGGGTGGGCTCCTGATGATAGCCGTAGCGGTCGCCGTCGCGATCGGCAAAGAAGCGCCCGACGTCAGAGCCCTCCATCACCGCCGCGTTGTCTTTATAGGCGGAGAGGACGTGATCCGGGGTCTTCTCGAAGGTGTTCTTGATCATTTTGAACAGCGACTTCGGCTGCTGTTCGCCGTCGATGACCCAGTCGGCGTTGAAAATCTTGTGGCGGCAGTGCTCGGAGTTGGCCTGCGCAAACATGTACAGCTCGATATCGTTCGGATTGCGGTTAAGCGTAGTGAAGGCATCCAGCAGATAGTCTATCTCATCTTCCGCCAGCGCCAGGCCGAGGCGCCGGTTGGCCTCTTCCAGCGCGCTGCGCCCCTGCCTCAGCATATCGACGCTGGCCACCGGCGCGGGCTGGTGGTGGGCAAAGAGGTTTTCCGCCTCCTGCAGGGAGCCAAAAACGCTCTCCATCATTCTGTCGTGCAGTTCGGCTGCCACCCGCTGCCACTGGTCCGCACTCAGGGTCGAGGCCTCGACGTAATACGCCACGCCGCGCTCGAGGCGCACCACCTGCTGCAGGCCGCAGTTGTGGGCGATGTCGGTTGCTTTTGAAGACCAGGGGGAGATGGTGCCGGGGCGGGGAGTGACGAGCAGTAATTTTCCGGCGGGGGTATGGCTGCTGAGGTGAGGGCCATACGTCAGCAAACTCGCCAGCCGGGTCTGCTCCTCATCGCTGAGCGGCGCGCTCAGCTCGGCGAAGTGCATGTATTCGGCGTAAATGTTGCTGACCGGAAGGTTGGCTGCCTGAAAGCGTGCCAGCAGTTTAGTAATGCGAAATGCAGACAGTGCAGGCGAACCACGCAGAATTTCCATCATAAGTCTCTCGTCTTCTGGGTTTCAGTGTGCGCAATGGCGGAAAACGGGCGCCATTATAGAGCATCGCGCGCTGTGACGTAACCGTTTGCGTCGAAATAAAGTTGCCAGGACCGTTTATCAATTGGTGTGACAAATCGCATGAATAAGTTGCGAACTGGCGCATTGTTAAGCAAAATGCCGCCAAACTGCCGTTTCCCTTACCTTTACTGTGATAACTGACGCCTGAGGCCGGTCCGCTGACAGAGAATTAACTATTTGAAAAAATTAAAGATTAATTATCTGTTTATTGGCATCGTCACGCTGCTGCTGGCGGCGGCGCTGTGGCCCTCAGTCCCCTGGTACACGAAACCGGAGAACCGCATCGCGGCCATTCAGGCCCGCGGCGAGCTGCGCGTCAGTACCGTCGTCTCGCCCCTGACCTTCTTCAGCATTAAAGAGAGCGATAACGGTCTCGATTATGAGCTGGCCCGCCAGTTTGCCGACTATCTTGGCGTCAGCCTTAAGGTGACTGTTCGCCAGAACATCAGCCAGCTGTTTGACGATCTGGACGCCGGGCGGGCCGATATGCTGGCGGCGGGGCTGGTGTATAACCGCGAGCGGACAAAAAACTATCAGGCCGGCCCCACCTACTACTCGGTATCGCAGCAGCTGGTTTACCGCAAGGGCAGCCTGCGTCCGCGCTCTCTGGAAAACATCAGTCCCGGACAGCTGGTCATCGCCCCCGGGCACGTGGCGCTCAACGATTTACAGGCCCTGCAGGCAAAAAAATACCCCTCGCTGAGCTGGACGGTGGATGCCCGGCGCGGCAGCGTCGAGCTGATGGAGGACGTGATAAACGGCAAAATCGACTTTACCATTGCCGACTCGGTGGCGATTGGCCTGTTTCAGCGGGTGCATCCTGAACTGGCGGTAGCGCTCGATCTCACCGACGAGCAGCCGGTGACCTGGTTTAGCGCGAAGGACAGCGACAATACCCTCTCCGCCGCCATGCTCGATTTCTTCAGTACCATCAATGAAGACGGTACCCTGGCCCGGCTGGAAGAGAAGTATCTCGGCCACGGCGAGGGCTTTGACTATTTCGATACCCGCACCTTTCTGCGCGCCGTTGAGAATCAGCTCCCCGGCCTGCAGCCGCTGTTCCAGAAGTATGCCCGGCAGATTGACTGGCGCCTGCTGGCGGCCATCGCCTGGCAGGAGTCGCACTGGGATCCGCAGGCCACCTCGCCAACCGGCGTGCGCGGCATGATGATGCTGACCAAAAATACCGCCCAGAGCCTGGGGCTGAGCGACCGGACCGATGCCGAACAGAGCATCAGCGGCGGGATGCGCTATCTGCAGGATATGATGGCCAAGGTGCCCGACAGCGTCCCCGAGGATGAAAGGATCTGGTTTGCGCTGGCGGCCTACAATATGGGCTACGCGCACATGCTCGACGCCCGCGCCCTGACCGCAAAACAAAAGGGCAATCCCGACAGCTGGACCGACGTAAAGCAGCGCCTGCCGCTGCTCAGCCAGAAACCTTATTACAGCCGGCTCACCTACGGCTACGCGCGCGGCCACGAGGCCTATGCCTATGTTGAAAATATTCGCAAGTATGAGATAAGCCTGGTCGGCTACCTGGTCGAGCAGGAGAAGCTGGCGACAAAGACGCTGGCGATTGCCGAAGGCTACCCGGCGGTGGCGCCGGATGAAATAGCGCCGAATAAGGTGGGGAGCGAGAGCAGCCTGCTGCGCCTGCTCTCACCGCCGGGCAATGCCGGAAGCGAGTACTGGTGGATGCATCATCCGGAAACCAGCAGCCGCTAGCAGCAGCCGCGCTTCAGGGCCTTTTTCTGCTCGCGACGCTGGCGGAAAAAATCGCTCAGCAGACTGGCGCACTCTTCGCCGAGCACGCCTTCGGTTATCTCCACCCGATGATTCATCCCCGGATGATGTAATACGTCCATCAGCGATCCCGCGGCGCCGGTTTTCGCGTCCCGGGCGCCGAACACCAGCCGGGCGATGCGGCTGTGCACCATCGCCCCGGCACACATCACGCAGGGCTCCAGGGTCACGTACAGCGTGGCGTTAATTAGCCGGTAGTTTTGCAGCACCGCCCCGCCCTGGCGCAGAGCCATGATCTCCGCATGCGCGGTCGGATCGTGGCGGCCAATCGGCCGGTTCCAGCCTTCGCCAATCACGTTACCCTCGTGTACCAGCACGGCGCCGACGGGCACTTCACCTTCGTCCCACGCGCGCCGGGCCAGGGTCAGCGCGTGGCGCATCCAGTATTCATGCTGTTCAGTGTCTGACACGTCGGCTACTCCGGTTAAAAATCGCGGCGCATTATACACAGCGGCCCCGGCGCCGTCCTGGCTATTTGCATCCGTTACTCAAGCTGCTGCAGCGCGCCCTGCGGCGTGACGCGCCAGCGGTGCTCGCAAAAATGGAGCAGCGGGTTATCCTGATTGCTGTCGCTGTAGCCGCTGTAGAGCTGCAGCGGAGCGCCAATCCGGCCCGTAAGCTGCGTCACCTTCTCATGGCCAAAGCAGCGCAGGCTGAGCACCCAGCCGCCGTAGCGGCGCTCCACCGCGCTGCCAATCAGCTTCACCTGCGAAAGCCAAGGCGAATCAAAGTAGACCAGCTCAACCAGGTGCTTTGGCGAGCCGGTGATCAGCCACACGTCGGCGCTGCCGCTGGTCAGATAGTCGCTCAGGCGCGCGTGCACCTCGGGAAAGGTTGTAACCCGAGAGCGAAACCAGGTGACAAACTTTGCCTCCAGCGCCCGGAGATGCTTTTCGCTGTGGCCAAAGGTTACGCCCCATACCAGCACGCTCACCGGCCAGCGCGCCCCCCAGCCGCGGATCATAAATCCCACCAGGGAAACAGGCAGTAATAGAAGCACCAGCACCACATTCAGAGGGTGGTGGCGCAGCGCATAGAACATAAAGCTGCCGAACATATCCTGCCTGTGCAGCGTGCCATCCAAATCAAAAAATACGATCCGGCGCGAATCATTTGCCAAAGCTATCTCCTTAACGCGAACGCTGGCTCCAGTTGAACAGGGTAACAGGGCAAACCTCTCATTTCCAAAAACCGCTAACGATGCGGCTTCACCTCGCCGCACGGCTGTCGTATCCTATTGATTAGCATAATTAATAGATTAAATAACCCTCAATTTATTTTATTACTTCGTTGTTGAGCGGGATAATCCTCTATAATGGAATAAATTATTCCTCTGGCCGCAGGAAACCGTCCCGGGAGAGTTCATGAATTGTTTGATAAGCATCCGCCAGCGCTACCCGAATCTGGCGCAGAGCGATAAAAAGCTGGCTGACTTTATTCTGGCCGAGCCCGATCGGGCGCGCCACCTCAGTTCGCAGCAGCTGGCGGGACTGGCCGGCGTCAGCCAGTCAAGCGTCGTCAAGTTCGCCCAGAAGCTGGGGTTTAAAGGATTCCCGGCGCTGAAGCTGGCCCTCAGCGAGGCGCTCGCCAGTAACCCTAACCCGCATTCTATGCCGGTGCATAATCACATCCGCGGTGACGATCCGCTGCGCACCGTGGGTGAGAAGCTGATTAAAGATAACGTCGCCGCGATGCACGCCTCGCTCGACGTCAACAGTGAAGACAAGCTGCTGGAGAGCGTCGCTATGCTGCGCCGCGCCCGGCGCATCATTATCACCGGCATTGGGGCCTCGGGGCTGGTGGCGCAAAACTTTGGCTGGAAGCTGCGCAAAATTGGCCTCAGCGCGGTGGCGGAGCAGGATATGCACGCCCTGCTGGCTACGGTGCAGGCGATGTCGGCAGACGATCTGCTGCTGGCAATCTCCTACTCCGGAGAGCGCCGGGAGATCAACCTGGCCGTGGACGAAGCGCTGCGGGCGGGGGGCAATATCCTGGCCATTACCGGCTTCTCGCCGAATACGCTGCAGCAGCGCGCGCGCCAGTGCCTCTACACCATCGCCGAAGAGCAGGCGACGCGCAGCGCCGCCATCTCCTCGACCAGCGCACAGATGATGCTGACGGACCTGCTGTTTATGGGGCTAGTGCAGCAGGATCTCGAGCACGCGCCGGAGAGGATCAGGCACAGCGAGGAGCTGGTGAAAAAACTGGTCTGAACAGATAATGTGCGTATAATTCCCGCCCTGTCTGTGTTGTTTCTGAGAGTTTCCCGATGGCGCTGTTAATCACCAAAAAATGCATCAACTGCGATATGTGCGAACCCGAATGCCCCAACGAGGCTATCTCTATGGGTGAGAGCATCTATCAGATTAACGGCGACCGCTGCACCGAGTGCGTGGGCCACTATGAGACCCCGACCTGCCAGAAGGTGTGCCCGATCCCCAATACCATTACGAAAGATCCGGCACGTACAGAGAGTGAAGAGCAGCTGTGGGATAAGTTCGTTCAGCTGCATCACGCGGATAAGATTTAGCTTTCGGCAATCACCGTCGCGCAGGCGTAGTGGCGCTCGTCGGCGAGCGTAACGTGGATGTGCCTGACGCCAAGCCGCTGCGCCAGCTCGGCAGCGGCGCCCAGCAGGCGCAGCTTCGGCTTACCAAGCTCATCGTTGTAAACCTCAAACTGCTCAAACGCCAGGCCGTTGCGGATACCGGTACCCAGCGCCTTTGACGCCGCCTCTTTGACCGCGAAGCGTTTGGCCAGAAAGCGCACCTGCTGCTGGTGCGTCTCCCAGATTTTCCATTCGCTATCGCTGAGCACGCGGCGCGCCAGCCGGTCGCCGCTGCGCGCCGTCGCCGCCTCAATGCGGGCGATCTCCACGATGTCGGTGCCGATCCCCACGATCGCCATTACTGACGCGCTTCCAGCATCAGGCGCTTCATTTCGGCCACCGCCTCTTTCAGGCCGCTCATCACCGCGCGGCCGATAATGGCGTGGCCGATGTTCAGCTCGTGCATTTCCGGCAGCGCCGCAATCGGCTTGACGTTGTGATAGGTCAGGCCGTGGCCGGCGTTGACTTTCAGCCCGAGGCTGACCGCCAGCGTCGCCGCGCGGGCAATACGCTCCAGTTCCTTCGCCTGCTCCGCGTCGGTTTTCGCATCGGCGTAGCAGCCGGTGTGGATCTCGATAAACGGCGCGCCGACCTCCGCCGCCGCTTTGATCTGCTCGTCATCGGCGTCAATGAACAGCGATACCAGGATGCCGGCATCCGCCAGCCGCCGACAGGCATCGCGCATCTTGTCGCGCTGGCCCGCGACGTCGAGCCCGCCTTCGGTAGTCACTTCCTGGCGCTTCTCCGGCACCAGGCAGCAGAAGTGCGGCTTCGTTTCGCAGGCGATGGCGAGCATCTCTTCGGTCACCGCCATCTCCAGGTTCATGCGGGTATCGAGGGTCTGGCGCAGAATGCGCACATCGCGATCGGTGATGTGGCGGCGGTCTTCGCGCAGGTGGACGGTGATCCCGTCGGCCCCGGCCTGCTCGGCGATAAAGGCCGCCTGCACCGGGTCCGGATAGGCGGTGCCGCGGGCGTTGCGCAGGGTAGCGATATGGTCAATATTGACGCCTAACAGTAATTCAGCCATGACAATCCTCGATATGTTGATTATTCACTTTTGTCCGCGCCGCGCTTCGGCACAAACTGCCGGAACAGCTCGCGGCTTTTCAGCGGTTTACCGCCAAGATAAGGCTTGAGCGCTATGCGGGTAAAGCGCTTTGCCGCCCGCAGCGTGTCGGCATCGGGAAATTCCCGGCTGGCCAGCGCCTTCAGGTGATGACCGGTAAAGGTGGCGTTATCCACCACGACGCTGGCGATAAAGCCCTTCTCCTCGCGGTAGCGGTAGGTCATCCCCTCCTCCACCGGCTCGCCGCTCCCCGCGCAGTGCAGGTAATCCACGCCGTAGCCGAGATGGGCGAGCAGCGCCAGCTCGAAGCGGCGCAGGGCGGGCTCCGGCGTGCCGTCAACGCCTGCCAGCGCCTGGATGCAGTGCAGGTAGTCGAAGAAGAGTTCAGAGAAGCGGGTTTCGCTCTCCAGCACGCGTGAGAGCAGTTCATTGACGTAGAGGCCGCTGTAGAGGGCGATACCGCTTAAGGGGAGCGCCAGCGAGATAGCCTCGGCGCTGCGCAGGGTTTTCACTTCGCCGCGGCCGCCGAAGCGGATCAGTAAGGGAGTAAAGGGCTGGAGCGCCCCTTTGAGATTTGAGCGCTTTGCGCGCGCGCCTTTGGCAACCAGGCGGACGCGGCCTGACTCTTCGGTGAAGACGTCAAGAATAAGGCTGGTCTCGCTCCAGGGGCGAGAGTGCAGGACGAAGCCCCGCTGCCAGCCTTCCACGTCGGCTCGGCTCAGAGATCGTCTACGTAGCCGAGACTACGCAAAGCGCGCTCGTCGTCGGCCCAGCCGGATTTCACTTTCACCCACAGCTCAAGGTGGACGGGCGCTTCGAACATCTCCTGCATATCCTTGCGGGCTTCGATGCCGATGGTTTTGATTTTGGCACCCTTGTTGCCGATCACCATCTTCTTCTGCCCTTCGCGCTCGACGAGGATCAGGCCGTTGATGTCGTAGCCGCCGCGCTCGTTGCTCTGGAAGCGCTCGATTTCCACGGTAACGGAATACGGCAGTTCGGCGCCGAGAAAGCGCATCAGCTTCTCGCGGATAATCTCGGAGGCCATAAAGCGCTGGGAGCGGTCGGTAATGTAGTCTTCCGGAAAGTGGTGAATCGACTCTGGCAGGTGCTTGCGCACGATCCCGGCCACGGTGTCAACGTTAAGGCCGGTTTCGGCTGAAATTGGCACAATGTCGAGGAAGTTCATCTGGCTGCCGAGGAACTGCAGATGCGGCAGCAGGTCGGCCTTCTCCTGCACGTTGTCCACTTTGTTAACCGCGAGGATCACCGGCGCGCGGGCTTCGCGCAGCTTGTTGAGCACCATCTCGTCGTCCGGCGTCCAGCGGGTGCCTTCCACCACGAAGATAACCAGCTCAACGTCGCCGATGGAGCTGCTTGCCGCTTTATTCATCAGGCGGTTGATGGCGCGCTTCTCTTCCATATGCAGGCCCGGCGTATCGACGTAAATCGCCTGATACGCGCCTTCCGTATGGATACCCACGATGCGGTGGCGGGTGGTCTGCGCTTTACGCGAGGTAATGGAGACCTTCTGCCCCAGCAGGTTGTTCAGCAGCGTGGATTTGCCAACGTTGGGACGACCCACGATGGCGATAAATCCGCAGTAAGTTTTGTCGTCGCTCATTCCAGCTCCAGTTTTTTCAGCGCCTGTTCGGCGGCTGCCTGTTCCGCCTTGCGGCGGCTGGAACCCGTGCCGACCACCGGTTCGCTCAGGCCGCTGACCTGGCAGTGGATAGTAAATTCCTGATCGTGGGCCTCGCCGCGCACCTGCACAACCAGATAGGATGGCAGCGGCAGGTGACGCCCCTGTAAATACTCCTGCAGGCGGGTTTTCGGATCCTTTTGCTTATCGCCCGGGCTGATTTCGTCCAGCCGGGTCTGATACCAGTTAAGGATCATCTTCTCGACGGTCTGAATATCGCTGTCGAGAAAAATACCGCCAATCAGCGCTTCTACGGTATCCGCCAGAATCGACTCCCGGCGAAAGCCGCCGCTCTTCAGCTCGCCCGGCCCCAGGCGCAGACACTCGCCCAGTTCAAATTCGCGGGCCAGCTCCGCCAGCGTATTGCCGCGCACCAGCGTCGCGCGCATGCGGCTCATATCCCCTTCATCGACGCGCGGGAAGCGGTGATAAAGCGCATTAGCGATAACGTAGCTCAGAATCGAATCGCCGAGAAACTCAAGGCGTTCGTTGTGCTTGCTGCTCGCGCTGCGGTGCGTTAATGCCTGCTGCAACAGATCCTGATGTTGAAAAGTGTAGCCCAGCTTCTTCTGAAGCCGATTAATGACGATGGGATTCATGCGTTACCAGTAGATGAATGCGTAAAAAATTCAGCACACGAAACCGACCTGAAAATAAGCCAACGCGCTTTCGTGTGCCGTGGAGCCCTTGTGGGACCAGCCTGAAACTTCGGGGGGATATTCTATACGCAACGGCAGGGGATGTCGTTAGTCTGAGGGAATTAATATCGGAAAATAATTCACGTCGCCACCGCGGCGGCGGCGACGTGTACAGCAGCAGGAAATTAGTGGATACCGCCGATGCGGCTTAAGCGCACGCCGGTCGGCCATTCGCCTTCCTGTTTCTCAAAGCTCATCCAGATACCCACCGCTTTACCGACCAGGTTAGCCTCGGGAACAAAGCCCCAGTAGCGGCTGTCGGCGCTGTTATCGCGGTTGTCGCCCATCATAAAGTACTGGCCCGGCGGAACTATCCAGCTCGCCAGCTGCTGGCCGGGCTGCTGGTAGTAGGCACCGAGCTGATCCTGGGCAATTGGCACGGTCAGGATACGGTGGGTGACGTCGCCCAGCGTCTCTTTACGCTGGTCGAGACGGATGCCGTTCTCTTTACGTTCGCCCTGCGGCAGCTGCCAGAAGCCGCTGGTCGCCTCACCGCCGTTACGGCTGGCAAAGGTCTGCACGAAATCGCTCGGCTCGACGTTGGAGTAGGTCACCGGCAGCGCGCTGCCGCAGGCCTGCCCGGAGCTGCAGTTAGGCTGAATAATCACCTCTTTGGCTACCGGATCGTAAGTCACTTTATCGCCCGGCAGACCGACGGCGCGCTTAATATAATCGAGGCTCGGATCTTTAGGATATTTAAAGACCACGATGTCGCCGCGCTTCGGATGGCCGGTTTCAATCAGCGTTTTTTGATAAATCGGATCTTTAATTCCGTAGGCAAATTTCTCTACCAGAATAAAATCGCCGATCAGCAGCGTCGGCATCATCGAACCTGACGGGATCTGGAACGGCTCATAAATAAATGAGCGCACCACCAGCACAATCGCCAGCACCGGGAATACCGATGCGCCGGTTTCCAGCCAGCCGGGCTTCGGCCCGACTTTGCTGAGCGTTTTTTTATCCAGCGATTCTCCCGCTGCTGCCTGGGCAGCCGCCTGACTTTCGCGGCGCTTCGGCGCAAATACAAACTTATCGACGCACCATAAAATCCCTGTCACCAGGGTGGCGATCACGAGGATCAGGGCAAACATGTTTGCCATGCCAACTCCTTATTGATTATTTACCGTCTTTGCCCACGTGCAGGATCGCGAGGAAGGCTTCCTGCGGCAGCTCGACGTTACCGACCTGCTTCATGCGCTTCTTACCTTCTTTCTGCTTCTGCAGCAGCTTTTTCTTACGGCTGACATCGCCGCCGTAGCACTTCGCCAACACGTTTTTACGCAGCTGCTTGACCGTTGAACGGGCAATGATGTGGTTACCAATCGCGGCCTGAATAGCGATATCAAACTGCTGGCGCGGGATCAGGTCTTTCATCTTCTCGACCAGCTCGCGACCGCGGTAAGGGGCGTTGTCGTTGTGGGTGATCAGCGCCAGCGCATCGACGCGCTCGCCGTTGATCAGTACGTCAACGCGCACCATGTTCGAGGCCTGGAAACGCTTGAAGTTGTAGTCCAGCGACGCATAGCCGCGCGAGGTAGACTTCAGCCTGTCGAAGAAGTCGAGCACCACCTCCGCCATCGGGATTTCATAGGTCAGCGCCACCTGCTTGCCGTGGTAAACCATGTTGGTCTGTACGCCGCGCTTCTCGATGCACAGGGTAATGACGTTGCCGAGAAACTCCTGCGGCAGCAGCATATGACATTCAGCAATCGGCTCGCGCAGCTCATCGATGTTGTTGAGCGGCGGCAGCTTCGACGGGCTGTCAACGTAGATCACCTCTTTGCCGGTGGTCTGCACTTCGTACACGACCGTCGGCGCGGTGGTGATCAGGTCGAGGTCATATTCGCGCTCCAGGCGCTCCTGAATGATCTCCATGTGCAGCAGGCCGAGGAAGCCGCAGCGGAAGCCGAAGCCCAGCGCCGTGGAGCTTTCCGGCTCGTAGAACAGCGAGGCATCATTGAGGCTCAGCTTGCCGAGCGCGTCGCGGAAGTTCTCGTAGTCGTCGGAGCTGACCGGGAACAGACCGGCGTAGACCTGCGGCTTCACTTTCTTAAAGCCCGGCAGCGCTTTTTCCGCCGGATTGCGGGCGCCGGTCAGGGTATCGCCGACCGGGGCGCCGAGAATGTCTTTGATGGCGCACACCAGCCAGCCCACCTCGCCGCACTTCAGCTCGGTGCGATCGACCTGCTTCGGCGTAAAGATACCGAGGCGGTCGGCGTTGTAAACCTGACCGGTGCTCATCACCTTGATCTTGTCACCCTTGCGCATGGTGCCGTTTTTGATCCGCACCAGCGAGACGACGCCGAGATAGTTATCGAACCAGGAGTCGATGATCAGCGCCTGCAGCGGGGCATCCGGGGAGCCTTCCGGCGGCGGAATGTCGCGCACCAGACGCTCCAGCACGTCGGGAACGCCGACGCCGGTTTTCGCCGAGCAGCGCACGGCGTCGGTGGCGTCGATGCCGACAATATCTTCGATCTCTTCCGCCACGCGCTCCGGGTCGGCCGCCGGCAGGTCAATTTTGTTGAGAACCGGCACCACTTCCAGGTCCATTTCCATCGCGGTGTAGCAGTTCGCCAGGGTCTGGGCTTCAACGCCCTGCCCGGCGTCCACCACCAGCAGCGCGCCTTCGCAGGCCGCCAGCGAGCGGGAAACTTCATAGGAGAAGTCAACGTGGCCGGGGGTGTCGATGAAGTTCAGCTGGTAGGTTTCACCGTCAGAAGCTTTGTAGTCCAGGGTGACGCTTTGCGCTTTAATGGTAATACCGCGTTCACGCTCCAGGTCCATGGAGTCAAGCACCTGTGCCGCCATTTCACGATCGGAAAGGCCACCGCAAATCTGGATAATACGGTCCGAAAGGGTCGACTTACCGTGGTCAATGTGAGCAATGATCGAAAAGTTACGTATATTCTTCATAGTTAGCGTTAGTTATGCCTTACGTATTCCTGGAGGCTGCGGGTCTGCGCCTGACGATTAAGCGTTCGAAAACGCCGCATTCTACACTACAACCCCGCCGCCAGGAAATGCTCTTCCGGCAAGCATAGCGGTTAGTGGAATGCAGATCGCGAGGCAGATGTAATAAAAGGTGAAAGCCTATCGGCTGGCATCCGGGGAGGTCGTCTCTGTGCGCAGGAGATCGGGCGGCAGGCCAACGCTTAAGATAACCGGCTGCCAGGTATTGCGGGTGGCCAGGCGCGGAGAGAGGCCGCGAGCAATGAGAAAGCCGCCGATACCGCCCAGCACACCGCCGGCAAAAGCGGCGAGATCGCTGCTGAATAGCAGCTGAAATACAGCGGCCATCACGAACAGCCCGAGCAGCGGCGTCATGTAAACCAGTAGCGCAGAAGTCAGCAGGCTGCCCTCGCTGATGCCCAATTCAACCTTCTGCCCGACGCTCAGCGGTTCGCGGCTCGGCACGCTGATGGTGTGCTCCGTCTGCGGCCCAAGCTTGTTGAGCACCCGGCTGCCGCAGCCCGCCCGCGAAGCGCAGCTGCTGCAGGAAGATTTCACATCGCAGCTGACCAGCGCATGACCGTCGCGCCAGGAGACTACGGTTGCCCACTCTTTGATCATTGTGCGGCCCTGAACTGAATGCTGTCGGCGATGCGCTTCGCCGTCTGCGGCGGCAGCTCGCCTACGATAGTGATTTCGGCGTTATCGCGAACGATGGTACTGACGGTGCGACGCCCGGTACGCAGCAGCTGCTCGCCGCTGTTGGCCGAAGCGCGGTTAATATTGATTGAAAAACTGAACAGGCCGTCGGAGTAGAGTCGCGATTCGACCGGCGTATTGATGGTAGGCAGCGTGCGACGACTGCCGGCGACTTCGACAAATCCCTGCGGGAGCCACTCTGGCGCCCAGTTGAACTTCACGCTATCGCCGGCCGGCACGGAGAGCAGCGGCGGCAGGTTAGCCTTCGCCAGCCCCTCCATCCCGCTGCTGATTTCATCACCTACCTCGAAGGCGACGACCCGAAACTGCTCGAGGGTTTCGCCGTCCCGGTCCAGCAGATCGACGCGCATCGGCAGTTTCGTCTGGGTGTCCATCCAGACAATATAGCTAAAGCGCGTCCCGTCACGGGCCACGACGCGGATCACTTCGCATAGCCTGTCGGCGATACGCGTACGCCCGACGGAGATGAAATCATAATAGGGCGACAGGCGCTTAAAGTCGGTATAGACCAGCGAAGGCAGCGAGTCGACGATGTAGTCGCCGTTTAGCGTAAAGGGATCGAGGCCAGGCTCGAAGTAGCTGATTTCGTTGCCGCGCTGGACCACCTCGCGACGCGGACCGTCCAGCTGCAGCAGCTGTGCAAGCGCCTGATTTTTCAGCCGCGCGTGACGATAGCGCAGCGATTCAACGCCCTGCTTGTTGATGCTAACAAATGACAGCTCATAATTAAGAGACTGACTTGCCAGATTCATCTGCTGCAACAACGCCCCGGACGAGGTATCAGCCGAGGCGTTGGTGGAGAAGAACAGGCAACCAGCCACAAGTGACATGGCACACCAGAGTTGCTTCATTACTGCGATTGCGTTCCTAACGTTTGATAACCCGGCACCGACTGCACGGCAGCCTGCTGAGTCTGAGACTGTTCAAACTGGAGCTGTTCAGAGTGCAGGCGACGCTGCAATTCGTAGTCCTGCAACATTGCATTAATGCGCCGACGCTGCTCCTGTACCTGCGCCTGCTGGCCGACACCAGCGTTGGCATCCGCAGGCACACCGAGGCTCACCGGGCTGGCTTTACCCATCATTGGCATGGTATTGAACACCGGTGCCTCCGGCTGGGAACTCGCCTCGGAGTGTCCGTTATATTGCTGGACGCCAACGATGACTGCAAGTGATACGCACGCAGCGACGCCCATCTGCGTCAGAGAACTGGCCCACGGGCGCATTCTCTGCCAGAACGGCATCTTCTGCCACTGCTGCGGGGCTGGCTGAGCTTCAGGGATAAGAGGCGTCGCCTGACGTACAGGTTCATTCTCAATGGCGGCCATGACGTTTGCCGAGATATCAAAATTCAGCGACTGTGCGGTTTCACCGCGCAGGGTGTCGCGAATAAGGTGATAGCTCTGCCACGTTTTCTGTAATTCTGGCGAACGAGTCAGCTCATTGAGCAGCTCGCTGTCCAGCATTTCACCATCCATTAAGGCGGAAAGTTTCTCTTTCTGCATGCCTAAATACCTTTTCAGTATTCCGCTATCGTCAACGCCTGATAAGCGGTTGAACTTTATTATCAATAGCTTCTCGCGCCCGAAAGATGCGCGAGCGAACCGTACCGACCGGGCAATCCATAATAGCGGCTATCTCTTCATAGCTCAGGCCATCCAGCTCCCGCAACGTAATTGCCATACGTAAATCCTCGGGGAGTGACTCAATAGTACGGAACACTATTTGTCTCAGTTCTTCTGACAACATTAAGTTCTCAGGGTTCGAAATTTCTTTCAGCGCACCGCCACTTTCGTAATTTTCTGCTTCGTTTGCATCAACATCACTGGAGGGTGGGCGCCTTCCCTGAGCAACCAGATAATTCTTTGCTGTATTGACCGCGATACGATACAGCCAGGTATAGAAAGCGCTATCTCCCCGGAAAGAATCCAGCGCGCGATAGGCCTTAATAAAAGACTCTTGCACAACATCAGGCACGTCGCCTGATGGAACATAGCGGGAAACCAGGCTCGCCACTTTGTGCTGGTAGCGTACCACCAGCAGATTAAAGGCCTTCTGGTCTCCCTTCTGGACCCGCTCGACAAGGACCTGATCCGTTAACTGCTCGCTCATCCGAGGTAATGTCTCCTCAAACCCAATTCCCATGCGTAATCAGAACGCCATTCCAGCACTGCACTCTGAGCAAGCACCTGGTTAGAGCGCGCCATTGCTGTAAAGTTCAGTTACGCCTTTACTTTTAGTTCATTACGGCAGACTGGTCGTTATCACTCATTATAAGTCTCCCCGTCCTTTATGCAGTGCCGTGCTGAAAATAAACGTCTGAAATCAGCCAGCAGAGTACCGTACCATAGCTTTTTTTTCATCATAAAATCTGACGGTAACAATTTGCTACCTCACGCATTTGTTTTATTTTACCGCGGCCGCTGTGTTTAGTCTCTGCAACCAGATTTAAAAAACATGTGCAAAAAATCGCTTCCCGGTGCTAATCTTCACAGACCTTGTTTAGTAAATTAAACACATCATGCAGACGAAACCTGACTTCTCTTGTGACGTACTCATCATTGGCAGCGGCGCTGCCGGCCTGTCGCTGGCGCTAAGGCTGGCCGAACACAGTTCCGTTATCGTACTCAGCAAAGGCCCGGTGAGCGAAGGATCGACCTTTTATGCACAGGGCGGTATTGCCGCCGTGTTTGATGAAACGGACAGCATTGAATCCCACGTCGATGACACCCTGATTGCCGGCGCCGGACTCTGTGACCGCCGGGCGGTCTCCTTCGTTGCCAGCAATGCCCGCCACTGCGTGCAGTGGCTTATCGATCAGGGCGTACTGTTTGATAAAGAGATCCAGCCCAACGGCGAGGCCAGCTACCACCTGACCCGCGAGGGCGGCCACAGCCATCGCCGCATTTTGCACGCCGCCGATGCCACCGGCAAAGAGGTCGAAACAACCCTGGTCGGTAAAGCCACCAGCCATCCGAATATTCGCATTCTGGAACGCTGCAACGCCGTTGACCTGATTGTCTCGGATAAGATTGGCCTGCCGGGCACCCGCAGGGTGGTCGGCGCCTGGGTCTGGAACCGCAATAAAGAGAGAGTGGAAACCTGCGCGGCGGCCTCGGTGGTACTGGCAACCGGCGGCGCGTCTAAGGTCTATCAGTACACCACCAACCCGGACATCTCCTCGGGCGACGGTATCGCCATGGCCTGGCGCGCCGGCTGCCGCGTGGCCAACCTCGAATTTAATCAGTTTCATCCGACGGCGCTGTTTCATCCCCAGGCGCGCAACTTTTTGCTGACCGAAGCGCTGCGCGGTGAAGGCGCTTACCTCCGGCGCCCCGACGGCTCGCGCTTTATGCCCGATGTTGACGAGCGCGCCGAGCTGGCGCCGCGCGACGTGGTCGCCCGCGCCATCGACCATGAAATGAAGCGCCTCGGCGTCGACTGCATGTATCTGGACATTAGCCACAAGCCGGAAGCGTTTATTCGCCAGCACTTCCCGATGATCTACGAGAAGCTGCTGGGGCTCGGCATCGACCTGACGAAAGAGCCGGTGCCCATCGTGCCCGCCGCGCACTACACCTGCGGAGGCGTGATGGTGGATGATGATGGCCGTACCGATGTTGACGGTCTGTACGCTATCGGCGAGGTGAGCTATACCGGGCTGCACGGCGCCAACCGCATGGCGTCTAACTCGCTGCTGGAGTGTCTGGTGTACGGCTGGTCAGCGGCGGAAGATATCAGAAAGCGGCTGCCGTTCGTTCGTCAGGCTACGGCCCTGCCCGCCTGGGACGAGAGCCGGGTTGAGGACGCCGATGAGCGGGTGGTCATTCAGCATAACTGGCACGAGCTGCGGCTGTTCATGTGGGACTACGTGGGGATCGTGCGCACCAGCAAGCGCCTGGAGCGCGCCCTGCGGCGTATCCAGATGCTGCAGCAGGAGCTGGACGAATACTATGCCCGCTTCCGGGTCTCTAATAATCTGCTGGAGTTACGCAACCTCGTGCAGGTGGCCGAACTCATTGTGCGCTGCGCGATGATGCGCAAAGAGAGCCGCGGCCTGCACTACACCCTCGACTATCCGGAGCCGCTGGCGAACAGCGGACCGTCGGTGCTGTCGCCGCTGGCTCACATAAACAGGTAAAAGGCCTGGGTCAGCGCCGTGTAGTCCTCGGCGTAGTGCTGCTCCGGCCCGCGGATCGTCAGCCGGTCGCTAAAGCACTCCCCCGCCTGCGGCGAAAAGGCCAGCAGCACCCGGTGCGGCAGACGCTGTTCAGTTTCCGCCACGTCGGTGCGCAGCCGCAGGTTCCAGCCCATTTCCAGCGCCTGAGCGGTGAAGGCGCTGCCGACGCTCTCCGGCAGAACGACGCAGAAAAAGCCCTCTTCGCTGACCGCGTTAGCGGCACAGCCCAGCAGCGCCGCGTGGTCAAGCGTGGTGGTATAGCGGGCCTGTTCGCGCGCCGGCGTGGCGCAGGCCACGCCCTGCTCAAAGTAGGGCGGATTACAAACGATAAGATCGTAGCGGCCATTTTGCGTCGGGAGCCAGGTCAGGATGTCGGCGGCGTGCACCTGAATGCGCGCGGCCCAGGGCGACTCGCTGACGTTCTCGCGGGCCTGCGCCGCCGCGTCGGGGTCAAGCTCAACCGCGTCGAGAGTAACGGCGTCCGGCGTGCGCTGGGCCAGCATCAGCGCCAGGAGACCGCTGCCGGTGCCGATATCCAGAATACGCTTTACGTTGGCGACCGGCGCCCACGCCCCAAGCAGGATACCGTCGGTGCCGACTTTCATCGCGCAGCGGTCGTGGGCGACAAAAAACTGCTTGAAGGTAAACCCGTTGCGGCGCAGGGCGGGCTTTAACTGGCTCATTCTCTACAACCTTTGCTGAAATATCCCCGAGGTGCCGGGCTATGCACAATACCCGAGAACAGTTAGCCATACAAACAGATGAAGATTGCGGCCATAACGTCTATAATCAGCGCCCCACACTGAGGTAGACAATGACTGTAACGACTTTTTCCGAACTTGAACTCGACGATAGCCTGCTGGACTCGCTCCAGGAGAAAGGCTTCACACGCCCAACCGCCATTCAGGCTGCCGCCATTCCGCCTGCGCTGGAAGGCCGTGATGTCCTCGGTTCAGCGCCGACAGGCACCGGTAAAACGGCCGCGTATCTGCTGCCGGCGTTGCAGCATCTGCTCGACTTCCCGCGCAAAAAATCGGGGCCGCCGCGCATTCTGATCCTGACGCCCACCCGCGAGCTGGCGATGCAGGTCGCAGAGCACGCCCGGGAGCTGGCGAAACATACCCATCTCGATATCGCCACCATCACCGGCGGCGTGGCCTATATGAACCACGCCGAGGTGTTTAGCGAAAACCAGGATATCGTGGTCGCCACCACCGGCCGCCTGCTGCAGTACATTAAAGAAGAGAACTTTGACTGCCGCGCGGTAGAAACGCTGATCCTCGATGAAGCGGATCGCATGCTGGACATGGGCTTTGCCCAGGATATCGAGACCATCGCCGGGGAAACCCGCTGGCGCAAGCAGACCCTGCTGTTCTCCGCCACGCTGGAAGGCGAAGCAATTAAGGATTTTGCCGAACGCCTGCTCGAAGATCCGGTTGAGGTCTCCGCCACGCCGTCGACCCGCGAGCGCAAGAAGATCCACCAGTGGTACTACCGCGCGGACGATCTTGAGCATAAGACCGCCCTGCTCGCCCACCTGCTGAAGCAGGATGATGTTACCCGCTCCATCGTCTTCGTGCGCAAGCGCGAGCGCGTGCATGAGCTGGCGGGTTGGCTGCGCGATCTCGGCATCAGCAACTGCTACCTCGAAGGCGAGATGGTGCAGATCAAGCGCACCGAAGCCATTAAGCGCCTGACCGACGGCCGGGTTAACGTGCTGATTGCCACCGACGTTGCCGCCCGCGGCATCGACATTCCCGACGTCAGCCACGTCTTCAACTTCGACATGCCGCGCAGCGGCGATACCTACCTGCACCGCATCGGCCGCACCGGCCGCGCCGGCCGCAAAGGTACCGCGATTTCGCTGGTCGAGGCCCACGACCACCTGCTGCTGGGCAAAGTCGGCCGCTACATCGAAGAACAGCTGAAACCCCGCGTCATCGACGAACTGCGCCCGAAAACGCGCGTGCCGAGCGAAAAGCTCAAGGGTAAACCGTCGAAGAAAGCGCTGGCGAAGCGTGAAGAGAAGAAAAAAGAGCAGGACAAGGACAAGCCGCGGGTTAAGCAGCGCCATCGCGATAAGAAAAATATCGGCAAACGCCGCAAGCCGAGCGCCGCTGCCGCTGAGCACAAGCCTTCTGAAGAGTAAAAAAAACGCCGGAATATCCGGCGTTTTTCATTTCCCACCCCTGAGAAATTACAGACTTTCGGTGAAAGTACGGGCGATAACGTCGCGCTGCTGTTCCGGGGTCAGAGAGTTAAAGCGCACCGCATAGCCGGATACGCGGATAGTCAGCTGCGGGTATTTTTCCGGGTGCTTAACCGCGTCTTCCAGCGTTTCGCGACGCAGAACGTTAACGTTCAGGTGCTGGCCGCCTTCAACGCGCACTTCAGGCTGTACGTCAACCGGGATTTCACGGTATTCGATTTTACCCAGCGTGTTCACTGCCACAACCTGATCTTCAGTAAAACCACCTTTCGCAACCAGGCAGCGGGCTTCGCCCTTTTCGCTGTCCAGCAGCCAGAAAGAGTTGAGCAGATCGTCGTTCGCGGCTTTGGTGATCTGGATACCTGTAATCATTTGATGCCTCCCAAGGCTTATTCATTTTCACTGGCCAGGCGCTGGCCAATTGGTAAAACCATTGTTGCTTGAGTGTATATATATCAGTCAGACACGCCGGGAACATTGACCAAAATCAATAAAAACCACACATGCAACGTGGCCATGCATAGCAATTGTTGTTTTAGATCAATTTTCACCATCCGATTTTTCGAAAATATCGTTGTAAATAATAAACTTTTTTTGAACGCGGTAGCCGCCTTATTGCGGCAATATTTTATTATGGCTGAAGAAGCCGTTAAGCTACCGGGATAATTTTTCGCAGGAGAGACCGATGACGACGCCGTTAACCTGGCACGATGTGCTGGCGACAGAGAAAGAACAGCCCTATTTCCTCAATACGCTGCGGACCGTCGCCGGCGAGCGTCAGTCCGGGATCACCATTTATCCGCCGCAGAAGGACGTTTTCAACGCCTTTCGCTTTACCGAGCTGGGCGACGTTAAAGTGGTTATCCTGGGCCAGGATCCCTATCACGGTCCGGGTCAGGCGCACGGACTCTCATTCTCCGTGCGCCCGGGGATAGCCGTCCCGCCTTCGCTGCTGAATATGTACAAGGAACTTGAGGCTACGATACCGGGCTTTACCCGCCCGGCGCACGGCTATCTGGAGAGCTGGGCGCGGCAGGGCGTACTGCTGCTCAATACCGTGCTGACGGTGCGCGCGGGCCAGGCGCACTCGCACGCCAGCCTCGGCTGGGAGACCTTTACCGACAAAGTCATTGCCCTGATTAACGAACACCGGGAGGGCGTGGTCTTTCTGCTGTGGGGCGCCCACGCGCAGAAGAAAGGCGCAATCATTGACCGCAACCGCCACCATATTCTGAAAGCGCCGCATCCGTCGCCGCTGTCGGCGCACCGCGGCTTCTTCGGCAGTAACCACTTCGTGCAGGCCAACGAATGGCTGGCGGCGCGCGGCGAGGCGCCGATTGACTGGATGCCGGTGCTGCCGGCGGAAAGCGAGTAAATAAGTATCCTCCGGCATAGCCGGAGGTTTTTCATATGCGCCTATAAGGCTCTC
>OJWB01000022.1_pt1 | contig 105072 bp, 111 predicted proteins | sample 1600321 | NCBI WGS metagenome assembly OJWB01 (sample SAMN04436905, study PRJEB24849) | human gut metagenome | biome: human gut; feature: NICU; material: stool | host: Homo sapiens | place: USA: Saint Louis, MO | collected 2012-04-01
TTTAGCGCTCTGTCGCGAGGTGGCGTATATTACGCTTTCCTCTTTCAGAGTCAACTCTTTTTTAAGAGCTTTCTCTGCTGACCCGGCGGCGTGTATGCCGTTGTTCCGTGTCAGTGGTGGCGCATTATAGGGAGTAATTCTGAACTGGCAAGGATAAATTTCAAAAAAAATGCCAAGCGTTCAGTTTTGCAGCAAAGCAGCGTCAGAACATCAAATTTAGCCTGGTTTTTATACAAAAACGGGCCTTTCGGCCCGTTTCTACACTGATTACGTATTACTGCGTGGCAACGATACGATCGTCTTTAACCGTCAGATGAATCGTTCTTCCCGGTACCAGTTCACCGGAAAGGATCTGCTGCGCCAGCGGGTTTTCAATCTGCTGCTGGATAGCACGCTTCAGCGGACGAGCACCGTAAACCGGATCGTAGCCGTTCTTGCTCAGCATCTTCAGCGCGTCGTCGTCAATCTGAACCGCGTAGCCGCGCTCTTCCAGACGCTTGTACAGACGCTGCAGCTGAATGCCGGCAATCGAGGCAATGTGTTTTTCACCCAGCGGATGGAACACCACCACTTCATCAATACGGTTAATGAACTCGGGCCGGAAGCTCTGGCTGACGACGCCGAGCACCAGATCTTTCATATGACCGTAGTCCAGTTCGCCAAAGCGCTCCTGAATCAGGTCGGAACCGAGGTTCGAGGTCATGATCACTACCGTATTACGGAAATCGACCGTTCTCCCCTGTCCGTCCGTCAGGCGGCCATCGTCGAGCACCTGCAGCAGAATGTTAAACACGTCCGGATGCGCCTTTTCAACTTCATCCAGCAGGATGACCGAATAAGGACGACGACGCACGGCTTCCGTCAGATAGCCGCCCTCTTCATAGCCGACGTATCCCGGAGGCGCGCCCACCAGCCTGGAGACAGAGTGTTTCTCCATGAACTCGGACATGTCGATACGCACCATCGCATCATCGCTGTCGAACATAAAGTCGGCCAGCGCTTTGCACAGTTCGGTTTTACCTACCCCGGTCGGGCCGAGGAACAGGAACGAACCGATAGGCCGGTTCGGATCGGCCAGGCCCGCGCGGCTGCGGCGGATAGCGTTGGACACGGCCTCGACGGCCTCATCCTGACCAATCACCCGCTGATGCAGCTGCTGTTCCATGCGCAGCAGCTTATCGCGCTCGCCCTCCATCATCCGGGCGACCGGGATCCCGGTCCAGCGCGCCAGCACCTCGGCGATCTCGACATCGGTTACGCGGTTGCGCAGCAGGCGCATGGTTTTACCTTCTGACTGCGTCGCGGACTCCAGCTGTCTCTCCAGCTCGGGAATTTTGCCGTACTGCAGCTCGGACATCCGCGCCAGGTCGCCGACGCGACGCGCCTGTTCGATGGCGATTTTCGCCTGCTCCAGTTCAGCCTTGATGGTCTGCGTTCCGGACAGCGAGGCTTTCTCCGCCATCCACTCCTCTTCTAATTCAGAGTACTGGCGCTCTTTGTCCTCAAGCTCTTCGTTAAGCATCTCCAGACGCTTAATGCTCGCCTCATCGGACTCTTTCATCAGCGCTTGCTGCTCCAGCTTGAGCTGGATAATGCGGCGGTCGAGGCGATCGAGCTCTTCCGGCTTAGAGTCAATCTGCATGCGGATGCTGGACGCCGCTTCGTCGATGAGGTCGATGGCTTTGTCCGGCAGCTGCCTGTCGGCGATATAGCGATGGGACAGGGTTGCCGCCGCCACGATAGCCGGGTCGGTGATCTGCACGTGGTGATGCAGCTCATAGCGCTCTTTCAGCCCGCGCAGAATGGCGATGGTATCTTCCACGGAAGGTTCAGCAACGAACACTTTCTGGAAGCGACGCTCAAGAGCGGCATCCTTCTCGATATACTGACGATACTCATCAAGCGTGGTTGCGCCGACGCAGTGCAGCTCCCCGCGCGCCAGCGCCGGCTTGAGCATATTGCCCGCATCCATCGCGCCGTCGGCTTTACCCGCGCCCACCATGGTGTGCAGCTCGTCGATAAACAGGATAACGTTGCCTTCCTGCTTAGAGAGGTCATTCAGCACGCCTTTCAGGCGCTCTTCAAACTCTCCGCGGTACTTCGCCCCGGCCACCAGCGCCCCCATATCCAGCGCCAGCACCCGGCGGCCCTTCAGCCCTTCCGGCACTTCGCCGTTGACGATGCGCTGGGCCAGGCCTTCAACAATGGCGGTTTTACCGACGCCCGGCTCACCGATCAGCACCGGGTTATTTTTGGTACGGCGCTGAAGAACCTGAATGGTGCGGCGGATCTCTTCATCACGGCCGATCACCGGATCGAGCTTGCCCTGTTCGGCGCGCTCGGTAAGGTCCACGGTAAATTTTTTCAGTGCCTGACGCTGATCTTCAGCACCCTGGTCGTTCACGCTGTCACCTCCGCGCATCTGTTCAATCGCCTGCGTCACGTTTGCCGTCGTTGCCCCCGCTGATTTCAGCAGATCGGTCAGCGTACCGCGTGACTCAAGCGCCGCCAGAACGAACAGCTCTGACGAAATAAAGTTGTCCCCGCGCTTTTGCGCCAGCTTGTCGCAAAGGTTAAGCACGCGCACCAGATCCTGCGACGGCTGAACGTCGCCCCCGGTGCCCTCAACCTGCGGCAGGCGGCTCAGCGCCTGCTCAATGGCCGTGCGCAGCTGCCCGGCATTGACGCCGGCTGAGGTTAATAAAGGACGTACCGAACCGCCTTCCTGATTCAGAAGCGCACTCATGAGGTGAAGAGGTTCGATGAATTGGTTGTCGTGGCCCAGTGCGAGGGACTGGGCATCGGCGAGAGCAAGCTGGAATTTATTTGTAAGACGATCCAGACGCATAAATCCTCCCATAAACAGGTCAAATTTGCTACTGGAGATTAAATGAGGTCATCCCTCAATTATTCAAGGTTAAAGACCTGGACTATGCGAAAAATAATTCTGCCATCTGGATCGTCTTGATTCTTTAGGTTATCGCAGCCAAATAAAACTTGCCATACGACCTGTAGTACGATCCCGACGATAAGAGAAAAAATCACCCTTTTCGCTGAGTGTACAGCGATCGCCGCCGTAGACGCGGGTAATGCCAAGCCGGGCCAGGCGCTGGCGAGCGAGCTGATAAATGTCAGTATAGTACTTCTCGCCCACCGGACGAAAAGCGCTGTCTGCCGCAACATCCCTGGCCATGAAAGCGTCACGCACTTCCGGGCCTACTTCGAAGGCCTGCGGACCAATTGCCGGACCGAGCCAGGCGAGAATATTGTCCGGCTTATCGCGAAAGCAGGCGACGGTCTCTTCGAGCACGCCTGCGCACAGCCCGCGCCAGCCGGCGTGGGCCGCTGCGACCTCGGTTCCGGCCAGATTGCAGAACAGCACCGGCAGGCAGTCGGCGGTCATTACCGCACATACCTGACCGGGAATATCGCTGTACGAAGCATCCGCTCGCTTAGAAGCATACTCCCCGCCGGTCAGTCGGAGCACATTCACGCCGTGCACCTGCTCCAGCCACACCGGACGCGAAGGAAGCCCGGCCGCCGCGAAGAAACGGCGGCGGTTCTCTTCAACGTGCTCAGGATTGTCGCCACAGTGGGCGCCCAGATTCAGGGCGTCGTAGGGCGCGGCGCTGACGCCGCCAACCCGCGTTGAGCTACAGGCGCCAACGCCCGGGGGCAGCGGCCCGTCGGGAATAATGATTTTGGTCATAGCCAGCTGACATCGTCCTTATGTTCTTCAAAATCGTCGCGCATCGCGGCAATCAGATCGACCATATCCTGCGGGATCGGCGCGTTCCATTCCATCAGAATTCCGCTAATCGGATGGTAGAGACGCAGCATAGTCGCATGCAGCGCCTGGCGATCGAACTTGCGCAGTGCAGCAATAAAATCATCCGAAGCGTTTTTCGGCGGGCGCGGGCGGCCGCCGTAGAGCTGATCGCCCACCAGCGGGTGGGTGATATGGGACATGTGCACGCGGATCTGGTGCGTGCGTCCGGTCTCCAGGCGCAGGCGCAGGCGGGTGTGGATGCGAAAGTGCTCCATAATGCGGTAGTGGGTCACCGCCGGTTTGCCCATCGGATGGACTGCCATATGGGTACGCTTGGTGGGGTGGCGGCTGATAGGCTCTTCTACCGTACCACCTGCGGTCATGTGGCCAATGGCCACCGCCTCATATTCGCGGGTGATCTCCCGAAGCTGCAGCGACTCCACCAGCCGGGTTTGCGCCGGCACGGTTTTGGCGACCACCATCAGTCCGGTGGTGTCTTTATCCAGACGATGGACGATCCCCGCGCGCGGTACGTCGGCGATCGGCGGATAATAGTGGAGCAGCGCATTGAGGATGGTGCCATCGGGGTTGCCGGCGCCGGGGTGGACCACCAGGTCGCGCGGCTTATTGATAACGATAATGTCGTCATCTTCATAGACGATATTCAGCGGAATATCCTGCGGTTCAAAGCGCGCTTCTTCTTCAATTTCTGCGTTGATAATAACGCTTTCACCGCCCAGCACTTTCTCTTTCGGCTTATCAATCATCACGCCGTTTACCAGCACGCGCTGGTCGAGGATCCACTCTTTTATACGCGAACGTGAATAATCCGGGAACATTTCGGCCAAAGCCTGATCTAAGCGTTGACCCAGTTGTTTTTCGGATACTGTTGCGGTGAGTTGTACTCGTTGTACCATAGGAAGCTTCTTCGTTTAACGTTGGGTTTTACGGCTTTGCCGTTTAATATAGTGTGCTATTGTAGCTGGTCTTGATCGGGAGCAGGAACGATAAATCTCCCGCATAAACATTCTGAGGATAGTCAAAACGTCATGACGCGCATGAAATACCTGGTGGCGCTCGCCACACTGAGCCTGGCTTTGGCGGGTTGCTCTGGTTCAAAGGAAACGGTACCTGACAACCCGCCGAACGAAATCTACGCGACCGCTCAACAAAAGTTGCAGGACGGTAACTGGAAACAGGCAATAACGCAACTGGAAGCGCTGGATAACCGCTATCCTTTCGGTCCCTATTCTCAGCAGGTGCAGCTGGACCTGATTTATGCGTATTACAAGAATGCCGATCTTCCGCTTGCTCAGGCGGCCATCGATCGCTTTATGCGCCTTAACCCAACGCATCCGAACATTGATTACGTCCTCTATATGCGCGGCCTGACCGACATGGCGCTGGACGACAGCGCGCTGCAGGGCTTCTTCGGCGTCGATCGCTCCGACCGCGATCCGCAGCACGCCCGCGATGCGTTCAACGACTTCTCCAAGCTGGTGCGCGGCTATCCGCAGAGCCAGTACGCTTCTGACGCTTACAAGCGCATGGTGTTCCTCAAAGACAGGCTGGCGAAGTATGAGCTGGCGGTCGTGAACTACTACACCGCGCGCGGCGCGTGGGTAGCCGTCGTTAACCGCGTGGACGGTATGCTGCGCAACTATCCGGACACGCAGGCGACCCGCGATGCGCTGCCGAAGATGGAAAATGCCTATCGCAAGATGCAGATGAACGCCCAGGCGGAAAAAGTGGCGAAGATTATCGCGGCGAACAGCAGCAAGACCAGCGGCTGATCGTTAGCCCCTTCAGCAAAACGGCAGCCCGCGGGCTGCCGTTTTTTTATCCGATGGCGGATATTGCTGAAGCGATTTACCGCCGATAAATCCTTTCAACTATGGCCCGCTTTTCCGACTTCCTCAAGCACTAAATGCCCCATTCCTGCCTTTACTCACAAAACAATTTCGTTGACAAAAAGTGACAAAATAACGTGATCTTAATCACACAAATTGACATCAGGAACGTTATGCTGGATTCACCAAGACGGAAAGACAAGAGGTAAAATTTATGACAATGAACATTACCAGCAAACAAATGGAAATTACCCCGGCCATTCGCCAGCATGTCGCAGACCGTCTCGCCAAACTTGATAAATGGCAAACCCATCTGATAAACCCACACATCGTTCTGTCCAAAGAGCCGCAGGGTTTTGTCGCCGACGCAACCATCAATACGCCGAACGGCCACCTGGTTGCCAGCGCCCGCCACGATGATATGTACACTGCCATTAACGAATTGATCAACAAGCTGGAAAGGCAGCTCAATAAAGTGCAACACAAAGGTGAAGCGCGTCGCGCCAATGCATCGGTGAAAGACGCTAGCTTCGTTGAACAGGTTGAACAAGAGTAATCCTTAACATCTGTGTTTATCCAACGCGCCTGCGGGCGCGTTTTTTGTGCCCGCCGCTATTTACGGTTGACAGCATGAAAACAGTGCGGTTACTTTAACTGCCTCACGTTAAGGAAATTTTGATGAAAACTGTTCCGTTCTTCTTCGCATTCTTTTTTACCTTCCCCTGATGGGAGGCGATTCGTCATGTGATAAAGAATGCGAAGACGAACAATAAGGCCTCCCGAACCGGGGGGCCTTTTTTATGAATAACGAAAAGGCGACACTATGACTGCGGAAAACCCTTTACTGGCGCTGCGCGATAAAATCAGCGCTCTGGATGAACAGCTGCTCACCCTGCTGGCCGAGCGCCGCGGCCTGGCCGTTGAGGTGGGAAAAGCCAAGCTGCTCTCGCACAAGCCGGTGCGCGATATCGACCGGGAGCGGGATTTGCTGGAAAGGCTGATCGCCCTGGGTAAATCGCATCACCTGGACGCCCACTACATCACCCGCCTCTTCCAGCTGATTATTGAAGACTCCGTCCTGACCCAGCAGGCCCTGCTGCAGCAGCATCTCAACAAAATCAATCCCCGTTCCGCGCGCGTCGCCTTTCTCGGGCCGAAGGGTTCCTACTCCCATCTGGCCGCGCGCCAGTATGCGGCCCGCCACTTCGAGCAGTTTATCGAGAGCGGCTGCGCCAGATTTGCCGATATCTTCAACCAGGTCGAAACCGGCCAGGCCGACTACGCCGTGGTGCCGATTGAAAATACCAGCTCCGGCGGCATCAACGACGTGTACGACCTGCTGCAGCACACCAGCCTGTCCATCGTCGGCGAGATGACGGTCCCTATCGACCACTGCGTGCTGGTCTCCGGCTCGACGACGCTCGACGCGATCCACACCGTCTACAGCCATCCGCAGCCGTTCCAGCAGTGCTCGCAGTTCCTGAGCCGCTATCCGCACTGGAAGATTGAGTATACCGAGAGCACCTCTGCGGCCATGGAAAAAGTGGCCCAGGCCGGCTCACCCGGCGTCGCCGCGCTGGGCAGCGAAGCGGGCGGCGCGTTGTACGGTCTGCAAGTGCTTGAGCACGCGCTGGCCAACCAGTCGCAGAACATTACCCGCTTTATCGTCCTGGCGCGCAAGGCAATTGATGTCTCTGACCAGGTGCCGGCGAAAACCACGCTGCTGATCGCCACCGGCCAGCAGCCGGGCGCGCTGGTTGAGGCCCTGCTGGTGCTGCGCAACCATAAGCTGATGATGACCAAGCTGGAATCGAGGCCAATTCACGGCAATCCGTGGGAGGAGATGTTCTATCTCGATATTCAGGCCAATCTGGCGTCAGACGAAATGCGTAAGGCGCTGAAGGAGCTGGGCGACATCACCCGCTCCATGAAAGTGCTGGGCTGCTATCCGGGAGAAAACGTGGTGCCCGTCGATCCGGCCTAATCTGCAATAAACGGCAGCGTCTTCATCCCCGCGACGGCAACGGGCAGGGTGAAAATAGCGCCAGAGAGCGGGTATTCCGCCACCTCTTCCGCGCTCATGTTTTCCCGCGTGGTGGTGATATAGAGCGTTTTGCGATCCGCGCCGCCGAAGCAAACCATGGTCGGACAGCGCACCGGCAGTCGGATCTCCGCCAGCTGCTCGCCCTCAGGGGAGAAGCGCGCGACGCGCCAGCCGTCGTACAGCGCGCTCCAGTAGCAGCCCTCTTCATCCACGGCGGCGCCGTCGGGAATACCTTCGCCCGGGCCAAAGCGGCGGAAGACCTGCCGTGCGCCCGGCTCGCCGTCTGCGCCCAGCGGCGTGCGGTAGATAACGGCATTCGGCGTATCGGAGGTGTACATCCACTTTTTATCGGCGCTGAACGCCAGGCCATTGGCGCCGTGAATATCGCACTGGATAACGCTGACCTTCAGCCGGTTGTCTACACGCACCAGCAGCGCTCCGTTATAGTCGCCCGGCGCCCAGAAGGTGCCCGCATAGAAGCGCCCGTCGCGATCGGTACCGCCATCGTTAAAGCGGGCCAGCTGCGGGTTGCTCGGGTTATCGCACACTTTCTGCCTTAACGTGCCGTCGGCGTCGGCCAGCCAGATGGCACTGCGCATGGCGACGATAAATCCGCCGCCCTGGCGCAGCGCGAAGCAGCCGACCTCTTCGGGAAACGACACCACGCGGTGCCCGCCGCTGGCGATATTGTAGCGATGGATTTCGCGCTGCAGAATGTCCGTCCAGTAGAGCGCCTGCTCCTCGCCGCTCCAGATCGGGCATTCGGGAAGATGGCCGGTATAGTCAAACAGCGGCGTTGGTTGCGTCATTATCCTCTCCTTATAACAAAGCCAGCGGGAATGCCGCTGGCTTTTGAGTATATACCCTTCATACTTCGGGCTGCAGGCGCGTTGGCTTTCCTCGCTCACTCCGGTCACTTACTTCAGTAAGCTCCCGGAGATTCGCTGCGTCGCCGCCTTCCTGCAACTCGAATTATTTTGGGTAGAAACGTCTTTTTTACTGCCCGTTTACTGCCGGCTGTCATTGGCCTGGCGCAGCAGGGTCCGGCTTTCGCTCTGGAATCGCTGGGCGTAGTCGCCAAACCAGTGCTCAACCCGGCGGAAGCTGTCGATAAACGCCTGCTTATCGCCCTGCTCCAGCAGCGCAATGGCCTCGCCAAACCGCTTGTAGTAGCGTTTGATCAGCGCCAGATTGCTCTGCGAAGACATAATGATGTCGGCGTACAGCTGCGGATCCTGGGCAAATAGCCGCCCGACCATCGCCAGCTCCAGGCGATAAATCGGCGACGACAGCGCCAGCAGTTGCTCAAGCTGAACGTTCTCTTCCGCCAGGTGCAGGCCGTAGGCGAAGGTCGCAAAGTGGCGCAGCGCCTGGATAAAGGCCATATTCTGGTCGTGCTCAACGGCGCTGATGCGGTGCAGTCGCGCCCCCCAGACCTGGATCTGCTCCAGGAACCACTGATAGGCCTCCGGCTGGCGGCCATCGCAGTACACCACCACCTGTTTCGCCAGGCTGCCGCTGTCCGGGCCGAACATCGGGTGCAGCCCCAGCACCGGACCGTTGTGCGCCGCCAGCATCGCCTGCAGCGGACCCGCTTTCACCGAGGCCAGGTCCACCAGGATGCAGTCGTCCGGCAGCGCGGGTAGCCGGGCAATAATCTGCTCGGTCACGTGGATAGGAACGCTGACGATCACCATGCCGGCGCCGGCAACAATCTCTTCCGCCCTGTCCCAGTCCTCTTTCTCCAGGATACGCACCTGATAGCCGGAGAGGGCCAGCATCTTCTCAAACAACCGCCCCATCTGGCCGCCGCCGCCGACGATCACCACCGGGCGCAGCTGCGGGCACAGGGTTTTGAAGCCCTTGTCGTTTTCGCTGGAATAAGATTCGCGCATCACCCGGCGCAGCACGTCCTCAATCAGATCCGGCGGCACGCCCAGCTTTTCAGCCTCATGGCGGCGGGAGGCCAGCATTGAGGCCTCGCGTTCGGGCACATAGATAGGCAGACCGTACTTGCTCTTTACTTCGCCGACATCGGCAACCAGCTCAAGGCGGCGCGCCAGCAGGGCCAGCAGCGCCTTATCAACTTCATCAATTTGATCGCGCAGGGCGGTCAATTCAGCAACCATAACGTCCTCTTACCCCAGACGAGCCGTCAGATGGCCGCGCAGATCTTTATCAATTTCACGCAGCAGCGCTTCGGTAGTCTCCCAGCTGATGCAGGCATCGGTCACCGATACGCCGTACTTCATCGCGCTGCGCGGCTGCTCGGAAGACTGGTTGCCTTCGTGAATATTGCTCTCGATCATCAGGCCGGTAATCGAGCGGTTGCCGTCCTTAATCTGGGCAACGGCGGATTCAGCGACGGCGGGCTGACGGCGGTAGTCTTTATTAGAATTACCGTGACTGCAATCTATCATCAGCGACGCCCGGAGTCCCGCCTGGGCCATCTCTTTTTCACACTGCTCAACGTCTGCCGGGCTGTAGTTCGGGGCTTTACCGCCGCGCAGGATCACGTGACCGTCCGGATTGCCGTGAGTTTGCAGCAGGCAGACCTGGCCGGCCTGGTTGATGCCGACAAAGCGGTGCGGCATCGCGGCGGCGCGCATGGCGTTAATGGCTGTCGCCAGGCTACCGTCGGTGCCGTTCTTAAAGCCAACCGGCATCGACAGGCCGGAGGCCATTTCGCGGTGGGTCTGGGACTCGGTGGTGCGGGCGCCAATCGCCGACCAGCTGAACAGATCGCCAAGGTACTGCGGACTGTTGGGATCGAGCGCCTCGGTTGCCAGCGGCAGCCCCATGCTCACCAGATCGACCAGCAGGCGGCGCGCAATTTTCAGACCGCTCTCCACATCAAACGAGCCATCCATGTGCGGATCGTTAATCAGCCCCTTCCAGCCAACGGTGGTGCGGGGTTTTTCAAAATAGACGCGCATGACCAGATAGAGGCTATCGCTGACCTCTTCTGCCAGAACTTTAAAGCGGCGGGCGTACTCAATCGCCGCCTCAGGATCGTGAATCGAGCACGGTCCGCAGACTATCAGCAGGCGCGGATCGCGACCGGCAATGATGTCGGAGATGGTTTTGCGTGATTCGGCAATCTGCGCCTCCTGCGCCGCCGTCAGCGGAAACGCCGCCTTCAGTGATTCAGGGGTGATTAAGATATGTTCGTCAGCGATATGTACGTTGTTCAGCGCGTCTTTTTGCATGATGGCGATCCTGTATGGCCGTTTGCGATAATTTGTTCCTCGGTGAGGATGGAGCTTACGATACCATACGAAGTAAAGATTTCAATCCATAATCCGTAAATTTTAGTTTACATAAGCCATTTTTAAGGCACTTTATTAGCCGTTAAGTGTAAATAAAATAGTACACAATAGCCGGACGCAGGCTTCCTTGCCTCCGTCATCTTCACAGATCAGGCCCGGGACTGCGCCGCATTCAGCCGCCAGCGCAGAACATCGACCAGCAAGAAGATCAGCAGGCTAACGCCCATTACCGGCAGCGCCATCCCCAGCAGCGCGGCGATGGCAAGCGTTCCGGCGCGGCCCCCGGCGGGGAGCGCCAGCCAGCACCGGGTCAGCGTCTGCAGCGGATTTTGCGCCGCCGCCGCGGGCCGACGCAGCCACCACAGCCGGTAGCCCAGCGCAATCATTGCGCACAGCGCCAGGCCGAAAGCGATAAGAAGCAGCTGGTTGGGAAGACCAAACAGCACGCCCATGTGGAAATCAATGCCCCAGCGGGTGAGCTTCGCCATCAGCGGGAAATCGGCAAAGCGAGTGCGGTCCGTCACCTGCATACGCTGCGCATCAATGGCGACCGCATCGACGCGCGTCGGCCAGCGGCGGTCCACCTCCATCACGGTCCAGGCATAGCCGGCGCCTTTTGGCGGGCGGATCTCAACCTTTGCCGCAGAGATCCCGCTGCGCCGGGCCAGGCGTAATACATCGTCATACCGGGTCAGATCCGCAGACGACATCAGCATGCCGGCGTGCCCGGCGCGATGTTCCGCATGCGGATCGGCGGCGGCAGGCCCGCCGTCCAGCCGGGTATTAACCTGCGGCGTGAGCCAGTTCAGCGATGTCCGCAGCTTACCCACGTTACCCCCGGCCCACTGCGACCAGGTCAGGCCGGTTGCCGAAAACAGCAGCATGCCGGCCAGCAGCAGCCAGCCCAGCGTAACGTGAAGGCGGCGATTTTTTTGCTGGCGATTGTTGATCCGCCGCTTCGGGCGCGTGACCCACCACAGCGCGATGCCGCCGCAGGCGGCGACCCACATCCACGAGGCGGCAAGCTCGCTGTACAGACGTCCGGCGTCGCCGAGCAGCAGAGCCCGATGGAGCTTATCTATCCACATCCGCAGCGGCAGCGCGCCGCTGGTGCCGTAAACGGTCATATCGCCCTTCACGGCAAGCGTCCGCGGATCGACAAAAATGGCCCGGCTTTCGGACTCGCCGAGCGCCGGGTCGCGGAACATCACCCGGGTTGTTTCGCCCTTCGCCGGCGCGGGCCGCACGGCGTAAAGAGCCGAATGCGCCCCAGCGGCCGCCTGCGCGACCGCTATCTGTTGCGCAAGCGAATGCGGCGCACCGCCGACGTCGGCGGTGAGCGCGCTGCGCCAGAGGACATTCTCCAGTTGGGGCGTAGCGACATACAGCGCGCCCGTCAGGGCAGCGATAAAGATAAAGGGGCCGACAAACAGGCCAATAGAAAAATGCAGGCGACGCAGCAGGTTTACCCATGCCGCGCGCGGGGTGCAGGTGGTCATACTTTTCCTTTAAAAAGCAAAACGGAAGCGTGGCGCAGTGGCGCCATGATATTTGTTCAGCAGGTAAAGCAGGGCCGGCGCGGAGGCGCGCGGGTTTCGGGGCGCAGCCGCGGGGAGTAGAACCAGTGCACCGGCGGCGGCGACGGGAGCCGCAGCCGGATTCGCCGCACCAGCAGGCAAAGTAAAAGTACCAGCGCCGCGAGCACGGCGGGAACGTGGGCAAACAACACGCAGTAGCCGCAGGCTTCTGCATGATCCGCGGGCATGATATCCGGATGGCCCGCATTGCGATGGTCCATGCCGTGATGATCCATGCCGCGATGGCTCATATCATGATGGCCGCCGCTCATGGTCATCCCGTGCCCCATCGCAGCCATCGGATCTTTTTGTAGCGATACCGAGATAAGAGGAGCGACGATAATCAGCGCCATAGCAAACAGCGCGAACAGCGCCGCGTATCGTAGAGTGCTATTGCGATGAAAAAACGCCCGAACCATCCCACCTCCGAATAAGGGCGTCATTGTAAAGGATTTATCTCATTTGTGTTAGCAACGAGAGGATGTCGGGACACATTAGCGGCGCTAAACGTAATGATTTATGTCAAAGGTAATGTGCCGAAAAACCGCGTAACCAACAATATTATTTAACAAATTGTGCTATATCTTCCTTTTCCTTATCGTTGAAATTATACGCTTGCTAAACAAATACCGATTAATCCTCCAGCAGCATCGACTGACCGCCAGACACGCTGAATTAAGATCGGATATTTGTGTTACAAATCGGTAAACCGATTGTTCCTGATGCCATCTATATACAAAGCGAGTACATCACGCAATGACACCATGATGCATCAGGGAGATCAGCCATGAAAAAAGTATCACGCAGAGATTTTATCGCCCTCACGGCGGGAGGAACGGTGGCGCTGGCCGCCGGTCAGGTCCACGCTCACGACAGCAGCGTTAAGTCCTGGCCCGCCAGCGTCAGGGATCCCGGCCCGCACGATCCCGTTCGCGAGGCCGAGAACCCGGATATCGTCGATCCACCCGCTACCGACAGCGGCACGCTGCCAAACCTGCGCTTCTCCTTCAGCGACGCCCACGTCCGCAAGGGCAGCGGCGGCTGGACCCGGCAGGTAACCCAGCGCGAGCTGGGTATCTCGACCACCATCGCCGGCGTCGATATGCGCCTTAACGCCGGCGGCATCCGCGAGCTGCACTGGCACAAAGAGGGCGAATGGGCCTACATGACCTACGGCAACGCGCGCGTGACGGCGTTTGATACCGACGGCGGCTGGTTCGTGGACGATATCGGCGTCGGCGATCTGTGGTACTTCCCGCCGGGTATTCCGCACTCTATCCAGGGCCTCGGCCCCGACGGCTGCGAATTTCTGCTGGCCTTCGACAGCGGCGGATTCGATGAGGACAGCACCTTCCTGCTCTCGGACTGGTTTAAGCACATCCCGCCGGACATTCTCGCCAAAAACTTCCAGGTCCCCGTGTCCACCTTTGCAAAACTCCCCTCACCGCAGGATGAGTACATCTTCGCCGGCAAAGTCCCGGGTAGCCTCGATGGCGATGCTATCAAGGGCGCCGCGAAGTCAAAAATTCGCTTCACCCACCGCATGCTGGCCCAGGATCCGATTAAGGCCCCTGGCGGAACGGTAAGAATTACTGATTCCTCGGTCTTTCCGGTGTCGAAAACCATCGCCGCCGCGCTGGTAGAGATCGAACCCGGCGGCCTGCGCGAACTGCACTGGCATCCGAACAACGACGAGTGGCAGTACTACCTCGAAGGCGAAGGCCGGATGGGCGTTTTCGCCTCCTCCGGACAGGCCAGAACCTTTGACTACCGCGCCGGCGACGTCGGCTACGTGCCGTTTGCCATGGGGCACTACGTGGAGAATACCGGCAAAACGACGCTGCGCTTTCTGGAGCTGTTCAGGAGCGATTACTACGCGGATATCTCGCTCAACCAGTGGCTGGCCAGCACGCCGCCGGAGCTGGTGAAACAGCACCTCGGACTGGACGATACGTTTATGCAGGCGCTGAGTTTGCGAAAAGCGCCGGTGGTGAAGTAGCGCAGTACCGCTGCAGTCGGAGCCATCTGGCGAGGCTCCGACTCGCAGCTTACAGATGCTTCTCAAGCGTTAACGTCACCAGACCGTAGGGGGCAACGTCACTGATACTGCACTCAAAGTCGGCGGCAGTATTGGTCAGGTGAATTTTACCGCCGGGCAGCCGAACGACATCAAAGACATCCAGGGAGCCGTCAATGCTGATAAACCAGCGCCCGTTGCCGAGCGTTTGTGCAGAAGTATCAACCAGCCAGCCGGTATTGAGCCCCTGAATAAAGACTAAATCCGCGCCGTTTTGCGTCACCAGAGAGTCATCCAGCGCCCAGCGCCCCGCTTCCTTCAGCGCGCCGGATTCGAGGCGATAGCGGGCAATACGCTGTACGCTTTCATCGGCAGCGCCCTGAGCCGGCTGCATAAACATTTCGCCTTTCCCCGTCGCCAGCCAGCGCAGCGATACGCCGGTGTCCAGCGCACAGGCCACCACCACGTCCCCCGGAAAGAACTCGCGCCTTACCCAGGTACTGATTGTGCCGGAAGAGATATCAAGCAAATCGCCCAGCTCCTTCTGCATCCGGAACCCGTAAGCGTCAAGGATCCGGCGAAGCACCGGCCGGCCGCCGGTCGCCAGGATCTCCTCATACAGCGATTTACCCTGCAGCTGGACGCTACTCTCCTTATTTGCATTTGCAAATTTTCCGTTCACCAGCCAGTACAGATCGGCATCGGTATCCAGCGCACACTTCACCACGGCTTTGTAGGGAATGCTGTCGCGCTGTAGCCATGAGCTGATGTTGTTGGCGGGAACATCCAGCGCCTCTGCCAGCGCTCGCTGGCTGGAAACACCGTACGCGGAGCTTATCCGCTCCACGATCTCTTGCGCATTTAAATTCTCTTCAGGCATAGTCACCACACAACAAAAAAGCGATTTACACAAACGCATATGCGATCTACATTATTTACATACGTTATGTATGGGTAGATGCATTATCTTCTCAGGTTAATAGCCTGATATTGCGTGATACCAGTGACAAAATCAACGGCAAATCCCCGCAAAAGCTTTCAAATGCAAGTTATGCGAGGAGACACCGACGAACAATGAAACGACCTACAACGATTGCAGGAGGTATTTATGCCCGTTCAAATAGCGCCTTCAGCGGGACACTTAAACGTAGGCCAGCGCCCCCGGGGCCTGGACCAGATATCAAAACTGCGGGCGCAGTACTGGGACGAGGATGGGAAAGCGCTGCGCGCATTTTTCGCCGCAATGCAGAACAGACGAGATCCTGAGTATTCCCGCAATGTCCGGGCACTCTCGGCGCTGCTCTTTCTTGCCGGTATTCCCGCCGGCCGCCACGCGCTGCCGCTGGAGTCGCTCTCCACGGCAGAGCGTACCGCGCTTATCCACGCTATGAATCAGTTCAGGGCCATGGTCAGCCTCTTTCCGGGACGCCTCAGCCTGCCACGTTAACCCCAAAGCAACGCCCTTTGACGTCAACCCGTCGGGCCGCGCTTTGCCTGAATTCAGGAGACAACCAATGACTTTTTTAGATGACAGCGATGAAAAGATCGCGCAACTCATCTTCCAGACCCGCTGCGCGGAGCGCGTCAAGCTGGCCCGCCGCTTCACCGCGCGGCTCTCGGCCCTTGCGGATCATATTCACCGCTATGAACTCACCGGCACAGAAGCGGCAGAGCTTCTGCTGCAGGAAGAAGAGCGTATGCGTACCCCAGACGCGGAGGTGCACTGATGGCCGATGATATGGATCGCGCCCAGCAGTATGAACTGGAAGAGAGAGAGCGCTATATTCGCCGCGCCCGACGTGAGGTCTTTGCACCGTCCAGCGCCTTTTGCGAAGCCTGCGACGCGCCGATCCCTGCCGCGCGGCGCGCGGCGGTGCCCGGCGCCGTCTTCTGCATAACCTGCCAGCAGCGCTATGAACAGCAGCAGCGTCACTTCCGGAGGGGCTCGTGATCCCGCAGGCTTTTGCGTGGCCGTGGAACGCCCCGCGCCGGGCTATCGACAGCCCGGGGCTGACCCACCGGCAGCAGCGGGAGCGCCACCAGCAGATTGTGGCCCTGCTCGCCGCCCGCCGCGCTATTGCGCTGCTTCCCGACTGCCTGCAGCGGGAAATTCACCGCCGCAGCGACGCGCTGGAAGCGCGTGAGGGAGCGCCTGCCGCCAATGCGTATATCCGCTACGTCGGCGCACACCGGCTCCCGCGCGTTGAAAAGGTCATGGCGCAATGGCGGTTGGCCGCCGTCTCGCCCGCCGTCACGCAGCAGATATTCCGCGGCCACTTTGATACGGACTTTTTGCAGTTTCTGGCCGCCCGTCTGGTCAGCATGACATCCCGCTATAACCGGCTGGCGGACATGAACCGGGCCGACGTTGACCGGCTGGCGGAGGATATCGCCCACTTTATCCGCGCCGAGCTGGCGAACGTCGACGTCGCTGGAGAGTGTGACGGCAGCACGCTGTATCGCTGGTATCTCCACGCCGCCGCCATCTGCCAGCAGTTTAACGTCACGCCGCCCTGCTGGCCGCGCGTCAGTCAGAAAAATATCGACCATAAGCAGCTGGGTCCGGCGGTCATTCGCATGTTCAGCAAGGCGTGGTGGCGCAGCCGGCTGCGGCGCACCGCCCTGCAGTGGCGAGAGCACCTGCTTATCGCCTTTGGCTGCGTCAGCCGCAGGGAGCATCCTTTCGCCAGCAGCGGCTGCCTGCGCGAGTGGCGGGAGCAAAAACGGCGCACCCGCGATTTTCTCAAGAGCATGGAGCTTGAGGATGAAGAGGGGCACCGCATCAGCCTGATCGACAAATATGACACCTCGACGGCGAATCCGGCCATTCGCCGCTGCGAGCTGATGACGCGCATTCGCGGTTTTGAAAATATCTGCCAGCAGCTGGGCTTCGCCGGAGAGTTCTGTACGATCACGGCGCCGGCGGCCTGGCACGCCACGTTAAGCAGCGGATGCCCCAATCCGGCATGGAACGGCGCCTCTCCCCAGAACACCCAGCGTTGGTTCAATCAGCTATGGGCAAAAATACGCGCTCGCCTTCACCGCGAGAATATCCGCATTTTCGGGCTTCGGGTCGCGGAGCCGCATCACGATGCCACGCCGCACTGGCACCTGCTGATCTTTCTGCGCCCGGAGCACCTTGAGGCGTTTCGCCGGACGGTGCGCGACTACGCCCTGGCCGATGACGCGCACGAACTGCGCAGCGAAAGCGCGAAGCAGGCTCGCTTTCACTCCGTGGTCATGGACAGCAGCAAAGGCAGCGCCACCGGATACCTTGCCAAATATATTGCCAAAAATATTGACGGCTACGCCCTCGACGGCGAGCGAGAGCGCGAGAGCGGCAGGCCGCTGAAGGAGACCTCGGCGGCCGCTACCGCCTGGGCAAGCCGCTGGCGCATCCGCCAGTTTCAGTTTATCGGCGGCGCGCCGGTCACCGTCTGGCGCGAGCTGCGCCGCCTGCACAATCGCGCGGCGGCCGGGAGCCTGAGCGTCGCGTTTGCCGACGCGCATTCAGCCGCAGACGCCGGAGACTGGGCAAGCTATGTCAACGCCCAGGGCGGCCCCTTTGTCAAGCGCGACGCCCTGCAGGTGCGCGCCTTTTATCAGCCTTCGCAGCACGTTAACCAATATGGGGAGGCGTTGATGTGCATTCGCGGCGTCTACGACCGGCTGGCGGGAGAAGACTTCGCCATCATCACCCGCCCGACGCAGTGGAAAATAGTGCCCCGCCGGCGGGAAGAGGTGCGCGCGCAGAGCGGGCCGTCTTGGAGTTCTGTCACTAACTGTACGCCAGACGGCGTCGATTTTCTGACCGACGATCTTTCCCGCCCGCTCAACCGACGGCAAAGACAGACCTTAACCCGCTGGTTGCGCGTAATGGGCTCGCGCAAGGCATCATACGGAGTAATAAGATACCGAAAATAAATAACAGCTATATCAGTAAGATAAGCAGGTCGCAGTTTTTGCTATTTTTTTTCGCATACCGAAATGACATGTGTTACTGTATAAATATACAGTTACCGTATAGGAGAGATTCATGGTTGGGGAACAGGTCAACCGGACGCAGTACAGATGGGCGTGCGTGCAATTTATCGCAGAGGTTTCTCTGCTAGCCAACTGCAAGCCTACGGATCTCAAGCTCGCCTTAAGCCTGATTGCCGATCTGGCGAACAGTGAAAATAGCGAACCTGACGACACGCTGTTTTACAAAGCGGAATGAAAAGGAGCTAACGTCAACACCTCGTCAGTATAAAGCACTGAACTCCCCTGGCGCTGTTGTGCCAGGGATGACCCGCCCCGCATCAATGGCCCTTCTCCCTCTTCCCGAAGACACTATCTGCATACCCTTTTCTCACTCACAGCGAGGCTAAACAGATGCAGGTAATCGCACAACAGGGGGACACCCTCGATGTTATTTGCGTTCGTTACTACGGACGCAGCGCCGGCGTTTTTGAAACAGTGCTTGCCGCCAATCCGCGCCTGGCCGACGCCGGTCCGCTAATTCCCTACGGCACTGCCGTCGAGCTTCCGCAGGTGCAGAGCGCGCCGACCGCCGAGAGCATCAACCTATGGGATTGAGCGTCGACAAAATCAGCACTTTCCTTACCTACTGGCTATCGATGCTGCTGGCCTTTTTTGGCGTACAGACGGCGGAAAAGCTGGCCCTGCTGACGGGCAGCCTGTGCGCCATCTTCACTGCGCTGGTCAACTTCTGGTATCGCCATAAAACCTGGCGCTACCTGGCCGAGCTGCGCGACAAAAAGGAGAGGCGATGAACAAAGTAGCCACCCGCTGCGCGGCAGCGGCCGTGCTGGCGCTCGCCGCGCTGGTCCCGGACTATCACCGGCTCCACACCTCGCCGGAGGGGCTGGCTCTGCTGGCCGATCTTGAGGGATGCCGGCTGCGCCCCTACCGCTGCAGCGCCGGCGTATGGACATCGGGCATCGGCCACACGGCGGGTGTCGTGCCGCACAGGACCATTAACGAGCGCGAGGCGGCGGTCAACCTGGTGGCTGACGTGATTCAGGTTGAACAGCGCCTGAAGGGCTGTATTCCTGTACAGATGCCGCAGCCTGTCTACGACGCGCTGGTCAGCTTCACCTTTAACGTTGGCGCAGGCGCCGCCTGCCGCTCGACGCTGGCGGCCCTGCTCAATGCCCGCCAGTGGCGCCAGGCCTGCGAGCAGCTGCCGCGCTGGGTGTATATCAACGGCGTAAAAAGCCCCGGTCTCGAAAAACGGCGCCAGCGCGAACGCGCCCGGTGCCTGCAGGGGGCGTCATGAGGATCGCTATTGTCCTGCTGCTCGCCGCCACTCTGGCCCTGCTGTTTACCCGGATTGAAAACAACAGGCTCAGGCGCGATCTGAAGGAAGCCAGCCAGCTGGCGGGCGCGCAGAAGCTCAATCTCGATCGGCTAAACGCCGAGCGTGCCGCCCTCGACGACAGGCTAAAACGCAGCGATGCCCTCCAGCAGGCGTGGCGGCAAAAACTCAACGCGGCGGCGGACGCCTCCGCGCGCCGGGAACAGACGATTGCGAGGCTACTTAATGAAAATAGCGACGCGCGCCGCTGGTACGGCAGCGCTCTTCCTGATGCTGTGCGCCGGATGCACCAGCGCCCCGCCTGCGCCTCCGCCGGTCGCTGTCTACAACCGCTGCCCGCCGGTGACGCTCTGCCCGATGCCGGCAAGCAGCCCGACCACTAACGGCGACCTGAGCGCCGACATTCGCCAGCTTGAGCAGGCGCTCGCGCGCTGCGCTATCCAGATTGAAATGATCAAACACTGCCAGGAGCAAGACCATGATGAAACCCGCTAGCCTTCGCGACGCGCTGCTTAAAGCCGTCCCTGCGGTTGCCGCCAATCCCGACATGCTGACCGTAAGCGTAACCGGCGGCACCGTCGTGACGACCGCAGCCACCTCGCTTTCCTACGAGAAGCAGTATCCCCTCACCCTGCGGCTGGAGGGATTTAAGGAGGATATCAATACGCTGCTGGTGCCGATCATCGCGTGGCTGCGCGATAACCAGCCGGACATTATGACCCGCGGCGAGGAGCAAAAAAGCGGCTTCAGCTGGCGTGCCGAAAGCGGCGAAGAGGGCGGCCAGAACCTCACCCTGACCCTGCAGCTCACCGAGCGCACCCTGGTCACCGAAACTGACGGAGCGCTTTACGCCACCGATTTACCCGAACCGCTGCCTGAAGCACCGGTCACCCGGCCCAAAGAGCTGTACGTGCACGGCGAACTGGTGAGCCGCTGGGCGGAGTAACTGCCCCGGCTGTTGTGTGGCCGACCGGCGAATGGCATCTGATTGCGACGACAACCCCTCAACGGCATCCTTTTCCTATGAATATATACGACAACATTTACGACCTTAGCCGCCTGATGCGCAACGTTATCCGCATCGGCGTCATCAGCGAAATTGACCTGCAGCGCGGCCGCTGCCGGGTGCAGAGCGGCGGCCTGCTGACCGACTGGCTCCCGTGGCTGACCCAGCGGGCGGGAAAAGCCCGCAGCTGGTGGGCGCCCTCCGTCGGCGAGCAGGTGCTGCTGCTGGCTATCGGCGGCGAGCTGGATACGGCATTTATCCTGCCGGGTATCTTCTCTGACGACGCCCCGGCGCCGTCGGCCTCCGCAAACGCGCACCGCATCGTTTTTCCCGACGGCGCCGTTTTTGAATACGAGCCGGAGACCGGCGCGCTCGCGGTATCAGGTATTAAAACCGCGCAGATCGCCGCCTCCGAATCCGTCACGGTGACGGTCCCACAGGTCACCGTCAACGCCAGCAGCCGCATCACGCTGGATGCGCCCGAGGTGGTCTGCACCCACAAGCTAACCACCGCCACGCTGGAGGTTCAGCAGGGCGGCACGATGCAGGGGAACATAACCCACGAAGGCGGCGCGCTGTCGTCCAACGGTAAGGTCCTGCATACCCACCTCCATCCGGGCGACAGCGGCGGCAAAACAGGAGCACCACTATGAGCATTCGCTATCTCGGCATGAACCGCAGCAGCGGCCGTTCACTGACCGATACGGATCATATCCGACAGAGCCTCAGCGACATTTTACGCACGCCGGTGGGGTCGCGGGTGATGCGCCGCCAGTACGGCTCGCTGCTGTCGGCAATGATTGACCAGCCGCAAACCCCCGCGCTGGAGCTACAGATCATGGTCGCCTGCTACATGGCCGTTCTCCAGTGGGAGCCGCGCGTCCAGCTCAGCGCCGTAACAACAGAACGTCAGTTTAACGGCCAGATGGTCGTCAATCTCGAAGGCGAGCTGCGCAGCAGCGGCGAATCCCTTTCATTAACCCTTTCAGTGAGTTAAATCATGCCGATTATTGACCTGAGCCAGCTGCCCTCCCCCGATGTGGTCGAGGAGCTGGACTATGAAAACATTCTTGCCGAACGTAAAGCCCGGCTCATCTCTCTGCTGCCGGAGGACCAGCAGGAGGCGGTAAGCCGCACGCTGGCGCTGGAGTCTGAGCCTCTGACCAAGTTTCTGGAAGAGAACGCCTATCGCGAAGTCCTGCTGCGCCAGCGGGTTAACGAAGCCGCCCGGGCGGTGATGCTGGCCTATGCGCAGGGAAGCGATCTCGATGTGATGGCGGCCAACAACAATACCGAGCGGCTGATTATCGCGCCGGGCGACGATACCACCATTCCGCCTACGCCGCCGGTGATGGAGTCCGATACGGATCTTCGCCTGCGGGCACAGCAGGCGTTTGAGGGCCTGAGTGTTGCCGGCCCGGTTGGCGCGTACGAATACCACGGCCGCAGCGCCGACGGACGCGTAGCGGATATCTCGGTGACCAGCCCGCAGCCCGCCTGCGTCACCATTAGCGTTCTGGCCCGCGACGGCGACGGCACCGCCGACAAAGCGCTGCTGGAGATCGTTGAAAAAGCGCTTAACGAAGAAAACGTGCGTCCCGTCGGCGACAGGGTAACAGTGCAGAGCGCAGAGATTGTCCCTTACGAGATTGATGCCACGCTCTACTTCTATCCCGGCCCGGAAGCGGAGCCGATTCGCAAAACGGCCGAGGCCCGGCTGAAGGCCTACATGACCTCCCAGCACCGCCTCGGCCGCGATATTCGCAAGTCGGCAATTTATGCAGCGCTGCACGTGGAAGGCGTTCAGCGCGTAGAGCTGGCAGCGCCGGAGCAGGATATCGTGCTGGACACGCACCAGGCCTCATGGTGTACCAGGTACAGCATCGTGAGCGGAGGCGAGGATGAATAGCGACCGCCTGCTACCTCCGGGCTCTTCAGCGCTGGAGGTTGCCGCCGCCCGCGCGGCGGCGGCCATCGCCGATATTCCTGTTCCGCTCAGAACGCTGTGGAACCCCCAAACCTGCCCGGCAGATCTGCTGCCCTGGCTTGCCTGGGCGCTGTCGGTAGACCGCTGGGACGAAAGCTGGTCAGAGGCAACTAAACGCAGCGTGATCGCCGCCTCCTTCTTCGTCCACCAGCACAAGGGCACCACCGGCGCCCTGCGCCGGGTGGTTGAGCCTCTGGGCTTTCTGATCGAGGTGAAGGAGTGGTGGCAGCTCAATGAGGAACCCGGCACCTTCCGCCTGTCGATTGGCGTACTCGACAGCGGTATCACCGATGAGATGTATCAGGAGCTTGAGCGGGTCATCGACGACGCAAAGCCCGCCAGCCGACACCTCAGCGGCCTTGCCATCAACCTGAGTTCAGCGGGCAGCCTCTTTATCAGCAGCGGCTGCTACGACGGCGATGCCCTGACGGTTTATCCCTACACCCCCGAGGCGATCGCGGCCGGCGGGGAATACTATCCGGCCTCGGCCATCCACTTAATTGACAACCTGAGAGTAAATGCATGACAGCGAAATTCTATGCCATTTTAACCAATCAGGGCGCGGCGATGCTGGCAAACGCAGCCGCCCTCGGCACCAAACTCAACCTGACGCAAATGGCCGTCGGGGATGCCAATGGCGCCTTGCCGGTGCCCGATCCGGCACAAACGAAACTGATCAATCAGAAGCGCATTGCGCCTCTCAATATGCTGTCCATCGATCCGCAGAATGCCAGCCAGATCGTTGCCGAGCAGGTGATCCCGGAAAATGAGGGCGGCTTCTGGATCCGTGAAATTGGCCTGTTCGATGACGGCGGCGTACTGATTGCCGTCGCCAACTGCCCTGAGACCTACAAACCTCAGCTGCAAGAAGGCAGCGGACGCACCCAGACCATCCGCATGGCGCTGATTGTCTCCAGCACGGCGGCGGTAACGCTGAAGATCGATCCCAGCGTCGTGCTGGCAACCCGCCAGTACGTTGACGAGAAGGTCATCGAGGTGAAGGCCTATGCCGATGACCTGATGAAAAAGCACGTGGCGGCGGAGAATCCGCATACCCAGTACCTGCAGTCGAAGAACAATCTTTCTGAGGTGGCGGATAAGGCCAAAGCACGCGGCTCTCTTGGCCTGGGCTCGGCCGCGCTTAAAAACACCGGTACCAGCGGCGACGCCGTGCCGCTGGCAAACGGCGCCAACACCTGGTCGGCAAAGCAGACGTTTTCAGGCGGGGCCCAAGGCGCGCTGACGGGAAATGCCTCAACAGCGACGAAACTGCAGACGGCGCGGAAAATTGGTGGGGTGGCGTTTGATGGCTCCGCAGATATTAACCTGCCGGGGGTGAATGCGGCGGGGAACCAGGCGACGAGTGGGAACGCGGGATCGGCCACGAAGCTGCAGACTGCACGCAAAATCGGCGGAGTGGCGTTTGATGGGACTGCGGATATTTCTGTAGATACGCTTCGTCAGAATCTTAATTTAGGGGAAGGATCTGCTCTCCCTGTGGGCGTTCCTGTACCGTGGCCTACCGAAACGCCACCTGCCGGCTGGCTGAAATGTAATGGCGCTGCATTTGATAAATCAAAATATCCGAAGCTAGCACTTGCATATCCTTCAGGAAAACTTCCTGATTTACGCGGTGAGTTTATTCGTGGTTGGGATGATGGCCGAGGAGTAGACAATAATCGCATAATGCTAAGTTCACAAGCAGATGCCTTTGCAAGACACAACCACTATATAAGAACAACAAACTCATCTACTCAAATATCCGATTCGGGTGATCCTGTACGAGGTGAAATCCAAGGTACAGTCAATACTGCAGGTCAAAATGGTGCAGATAAAACTATTGGTAATAGTGGCGAGTCAGAAACACGTCCACGCAACCTAGCATTCAACTATATTGTGAGAGCTGCATAGTTACTTACTATTAAAATAATTATATAAACTTCAATAAGTAGCATTCTGTATAGATGCTACTTTTTTATTTAAAAAATAATAATACGTTATTCTACGTTGTGCCACTCCTCCCCCAACCCCAACAAATAGCCTCACCCGCAAAAACAAGGAAAATAGCACTCACCCCAACACCACGGAGTAAATTGGATGAGTGACTACCACCACGGCGTACAGGTTGTCGAAGTTAACGACGGCACCCGCGTCATTTCAACTGTATCAACTGCCGTTATCGGCATGGTCTGTACCGGCAGCAACGCCGATGCAGACATGTTTCCCCTCAACGTACCGGTCCTGATCACCAACGTGCAGAGCGCGATCGGTAAAGCGGGCACCAAGGGCACCCTCGCCCCTTCTCTGCAGGCTATTGCCGACCAGGCGAAACCCGTTACCGTCGTGGTTCGCGTCGAAGAAGGTAAAGGCGATGACGAAGAAGCGGCGAAGGCCCAGACCATCTCGAACATCATCGGCACTACCGATGCCAGCGGCAACTATACCGGCATGAAGGCCCTGCTCAGCGCAGAAGCCGTCACCGGCGTTAAGCCGCGCATCCTCGGCGTACCGGGGCTCGATAGCCAGGAAGTGGCGACGGCGCTGGCCGCCATCTGCCAGCAGCTGCGCGCCTTCGGCTATATTGGCGGCTGGGAATGTAAAACCGTTTCCGACGCCATCGACTACCGCAAAAACTTCAGCCAGCGCGAGCTGATGCTGATCTGGCCGGATTTCCTGAGCTGGGATACGGTTAACAACGCCAGCAGCCAGGCTTATGCTACCGCTCGTGCCATGGGCCTGCGCGCCTACATCGATCAGACCATCGGCTGGCACAAAACCCTGTCCAACGTCGGCGTCAACGGCGTAACCGGCATGACCGCCTCGGTCTTCTGGGATCTGCAGGCGTCCGGTACCGATGCCGATCTGCTGAACGAAGCGGGCGTAACAACCCTTGTACGCAAAGACGGCTTCCGCTTCTGGGGCAACCGCACCTGTGCCGATGACCCGCTATTCCAGTTTGAAAACTATACCCGCACCGCGCAGATCGTGGCCGACACCATGGCCGAAGGCCATATGTGGGCGGTCGATAAGCCGGTTACTGCCACGCTTATCCGCGACATTATCGACGGTATTAACGCCAAGTTCCGCGAGCTGAAAACCAACGGCTACATCATCGACGCCAGCTGCTGGTTCGACGAAGACGCGAACGATGCGGAGACCCTCAAGGCCGGCAAGCTGTATATCGACTACGACTACACGCCGGTTCCGCCTCTGGAAAACCTGACCCTGCGCCAGCGCATCACCGATAAGTACCTGGCGAACCTGGCCTCTTCGGTCAACAGCAAATAAGGAACCTGATCCATGGCAATGCCGCGTAAGTTGAAATTAATGAACGTGTTCCTCAATGGTTACAGCTACCAGGGGGTCGCAAAATCCATCACGCTGCCGAAGCTCACCCGCAAAATTGAGAACTACCGCGGGGCCGGCATGAACGGCAGCGCGCCGATTGATATGGGTCTCGATGACGATGCCCTGTCCATGGAGTGGTCCCTCGGCGGTTTCCCGGACTCCGTCATCTGGGAGATGTACGCCGCCACCAGCATCGACGGCGTGCCGATCCGCTTCGCGGGCTCCTACCAGCGCGACGACACCGGCGATACCAGCGCTGTTGAAGTCGTGATGCGCGGCCGTCAGAAGGAGATCGACACCGGCGAAAACAAGCCGGGTGAAGACACCGAGGCGAAAATCTCCGTGGTCTGCACCTACTTCAAGCTGACTATCGACGGCAAAGAGCTGGTGGAGATCGACACCGTCAACATGATCGAGAAGATCAACGGCGTTGACCGTCTCGAACAGCACCGCCGCAACATCGGTCTGTAATCTGTCCCCGGTCAGCTCGGCTGGCCGGTTTTTCCCTGCATTATTCCGCGAGGATCTTATGAGTAACGAAACCACAATCAGCATTACCCTGGAAACCCCCGTCAAGCGCGGTGAGCAGATTATCGACACGCTTACGCTGATGAAACCAAATGCCGGCACTCTGCGCGGCCTCAGCCTTGCGGCGGTCGCCAATGCCGAAATTGATGCGCTGATTAAAGTTCTGCCGCGCATCACCGCACCTTCCCTGACGGAACAGGAGGCCGCCGCGCTGGATCTGGTGGATATGGTCGCCCTGGCAGGCAAGGTGGTCAGTTTTTTGTCGCCGGTTTCGGCACGCTGAATTTTCCCAAAAAACTGACGGTGGAGGATCTGATGGCGGACATTGCGGTGATTTTTCACTGGCCGCCATCGGAGCTGAACACACTAAGCCTGTCCGAACTCATTACATGGCGCGAAAAAGCGCTGCAGCGAAGCGGAAACACACATGAGTAACAGCGCAAACCTCAACAAAATGCTGGCGGCCGTCAAGCGGGCTCGCCGACCGTTTACGGCGCAAAAACCAGAGGGCGCATCGCTCTTTGATCGCGTTAAATCCCGGAAAGAGACGCCGGCCGGACCGGACGCTCAGCTCAACATGATTGATGATTTCATCCGGGCCCGAAAATCCCTGGCTACGCTCGACGAGAAGCTGAAAGCCGCCAGGCAAAACGCCGAAGCGCTGTCCGCCAAAACGCTGCACAGCGGCCCGCCGGGGCGGGCGCAGGCCGGCCGGCTCAAGCGTCTTTATCAGGACATCAATCGGCTGCAGCAAAAGCGCGATACGAGCCATAGCACCTTTAAAGCGCGCCGTTCCGCGCTGAAAAAAACCGGCATCGGGCTTAACGATCTTGATAAAACCAGGGCTGACCTGCAGGTGCAAAGCGGCCAGCTGAAGGCGCAGAAGCAGGAGCAACTAAAAAGGCGCGCGGACAGCCTCGCGGCTTTCGGCAGCGGCAGCCTGAAATTTGCCAAAACCGGGTTTAATGCTGGCAAAAAAATCCTGACCACCGGCTATGAACAGTCGCTCAGGCACCACAACGCGGCCCCGCAGCCCGGCCCCGCAGCTGCCGATAAGGCAGCGGGCGCACCATCGGAAGGCCAGACGGCCCTCAACGTACTGCAGCGCACCTATCAGGATATAAAAAGCCGCGCGGCGGTAAGTACCAGCGCAGAGTTCAATACTCCGCAGGCGGGCGCGGCAGGCAACAGCAGCGCCGACGGCGGCCTGCAGATCGTTCAATCCGCCCGCCAGGTGTTTAACGGCGGGGACGTATTCAACGAGCGTCCCGGAGAAAATGGCGGGGAGCGCACACCGCAACCGGAAAGTCGCGCGGAGGGAGGCTTGCGGCCCCTCCAGTCCTCCAGCCAGTCGCTGGATGGGGCGGATATTCTGCGCGCTCAAAGGCAAGGTAGTGCGGGGGATAATGTCCCTCCTCCGGCGGGTGGTCAGGCGCGGTCTGATTTGCAAATTATCCAGTCCTCGACCCAGGTGCTGAATGCTGCGGCCCCACGCTATGCAATGGGACCGGAAGGGTCGGAAGCCGGAGCGGCGACCGCAGGTGAACTCACGGGTACGACCAGCACTCAGGAGAGTAACCTGGGCACCGATCTGCAGGCATTTCAGGCAGTCCGGGAATCGCTTAGCCAGGATATCTTCAGCCAGCAGGAGTCATCGCTGCGATCGCTGGTCCAGACGGCGACCTCTTATCTCAGCCAGCTGCAGCAGTGGGTGCAGAATAACCAGGGGCTGGCGCAAACCTTCGGGCTTATCGCCGCCGTCGTTATCGGCGTCGCGGGCGCGATTGGCGCCCTGGCGAGCGTCATTGCGCCGGTTATTTCAGGCATCGGCATTTTGATAAGCGTTGCCACCACCGTCGGCAGCGTATTTGCGACGGTTTTTGAGGCGATTGGCATTGCGGTTGCCGCCGTTGGCCTGCCTATTTGGGGCGTCGCGCTGCTGATCGGGGGCATTATTACGTTTGTGCTGGCGAAACTAGGCTACCTGGACGGCATCTGGAAAACTATCGTTGATAAATACAACAAGGTTAAAGAGATGCTCGGCTTTGGGGAGTCTGAAGCACGCGAGCCCGCGCCATCAGCGGGCGCAGGTGCCGTCGGCGTCGCGGCCGCGCTGCCGGCGCTTCAGCAGGGCAATACACAGACCGGCTTTAACCGCTATCAGGCTATCACGCCTTCCGCAGGCAATTCGTTTACCGATCAGAGCAAAACGGAAGTCAATATTGCACTCCAGGGCGATGTCTCCCCAGGTAGCGACAACAGTCGCCAACTTCAGGATCTGTTCGCAAAGATTGATAGTGATAAACGCAATAGCGCGCTTTCGCACTTCAGCGCAATGGGAGGGCTACCCGCATGATGCTGGCACTCGGCTTTTTTGTCTTTATGCGTAAAACGCTGCCGTTTCAGCAGATGAATCGCAGCTCCGACTTTAACTGGAAGCCCAACAGCCGCGTCGGCAAGCATGCGGCCTTCCAGTACCTCGGTCCGGGCGATGACTCCATTTCTATCAGCGGCGAACTTTATCCGGAGCTTACCGGTGGACATGCCTCGCTGGACGCAATCCGCCTTATGGCGCTGACGGGTAAAAGCTGGCCGCTGATTGACGGCGCGGGACGAATCTACGGTATGTATATTATCAACTCGGTCCAGGAAAACGGCTCTGAGTATTTTAATGACGGGACGCCGCGCAAAATAAACTTTACCCTGAAGCTAACGCAGGTTGAGGAGACGCTTAATGGACTAATAGGCGATCTCTCTGATCAGATGAATGTGTTACTCAACAGCACCGGGAGCCCGTCATGATAGAGATGCTGAATATTCCACAGACGCAGCTTCCCGCCCCGGCGCCCGCATTTATGCTGAAGCTTTATAATGAAAAGGGCGATGAATTAACGGATATCACGATCAATATCAGCCCGCGACTTATCAGCCTGACGATCGCGGATAATCGCGGCCTCTCAGCCGACCAAATGACGCTGATCCTCGATGATAGCGACCACAAAATTATGATGCCGACGCGCGGTAAACAGTTGGTGGTGTATGTGGGCTGGGAGGGCTCCGCCCTGGTCAAGCTGGGTGAGTTCAATATCGATCAGGTGAAGCACGAGGGCGCACCGGACAGAGTCACCGTCATAGGCCGCAGCGTTGACTTCAGCGAGGCGCTGAACACCAGGCAAGAGTCCTCCTGGCACGATATTTCGCTCGGTAGCCTCGTCGAAGCCATTGCCTTTCGCCATGGGCTGCAAGCCGACGTCGCGCCGTCAATCGCCAGCATTCACATTGAACATGCCGATCAATCGCAGGAGACCGACCTCAGTTTTCTGCAGCGGCTGGCAGCACGCTACGGCCTGGAGGTTATCGCCAGGTTTAATAAGCTGATGCTGATTTACCCCGGCAGCGGGACAACCCCACAGGGCGCGTCTTTTTCACCGGTTGTTATCACCCGCAGTGACGGCGATCGCCACAGCTTCGAGCTTGCCGATCGCCTGAGCTATACCGGGGTTTCGGCACGCTGGCTGGATACCAGTAAGGCAAAAAAACCGTTGCCTCAGGTTAAGGTCAGCCGCAAAGCTGGCGAGGACGATAACCCCGCTGAATATATGGCGGGAAAAATAGGCAACGTCTACGTTATGTCCACGCTCTTTTCCTCAAAGGAGATCGCAACGAAGGCGGCACAAAGCCTGTGGCGTAAATTCCAGGCCAATGCGGCATCGTTCTCCATCACCCTGGCAAACGGGCGCGCTGAACTGACGCCTGAAACGCCGGTACGGGTCTCCGGCTTTAAAGAAGCTATCGATCAAACGCCGTGGGTTATCAACAAAGTAACGCATACTATCAACAGCAATGGCTTTATCACTCAGCTGGATCTGGAGATAAAACTCGATGAAACGCTCTATGATGTGAATGCGGACAGCTAAATGAAACCTTTAACTTGCATTTGCAAGTTAAAGGCGTATTATTCCCCCTACACACCACGCAAAGGGGGAACTCACCATGATGCATTGCCCGATCTGCCAGAAACCGGCCCACGCCCGCTCCAGCCGCTACCTGAGCGCAGAAACCAAAGAGCGCTACCACCAGTGCCAGAATATCCAGTGCGGCTGCACCTTTGTCACCCACGAGAGCCTGGCGCGCTATATCGTTAAGCCGGCGCCGGTGGCGGTGAGTCAGGCCAACGCATGAAAAGACAAAAACCTGCATTTGCAGGTTTTTTATTTCGCATTTGAATAAAATATTAAATAAGTTCCAGTAATTTTCTTTTTTTGATCTGAAACTCCTCGTCAGAAATGATCCCCGCCTCTTTAAGTTCCGATAACTTTCGGAGCTGCTCATATGGATCGTCCGCTGTCGCTTCACATACCGGAGCGATATGAGCATTGAGCCCGCGTCCAACCTCGATAGCGTCAACGAGCGACAGTTCTGAATCTTTACTGAACGTTTTGAACTCAAGGTCATCATGGGCAGTGTGAATTCTTATCACCCTGTGACCAAGCGTGGATTTTCTTTCAATAGAGGTGATCGCATTTAACGGTATCGTTTCAATCACCTCACCAAAAAAACCTTTTCGGTAAAAGGCAACCCTGACGCCGGTGACAATTAAAACCCCGTTGTACTGCTTATCCCTGCCCTGCCCCATCATTTTACCGATGTAGCCTTCACCCCAGGTGAAGATTGATTCACCGGCGGTCAGATGGCAGGCAGTAAATTTATTAACATGCTTATTTTTTTTCACTTTTAACACCTTTTATGTAGCGTGTTATTTACAAATCGTAAGATCGATATCATCGGCTGAAGCCTTTCAAAATGAACCAATCCGCTAATCAGCTTCTGATACCGTCGTCTAAGACGACCGCAGCAACGAAAAAAAAAGGGGCTAGCTTATCGCTAACCCCTTTTTCATTGCACGCTTTGGATGCCGCGTGAAATGCGTTCTTAGTTAAGACGCTCTTTGATACGAGCAGCCTTACCAGTACGCTCACGCAGGTAGTACAGTTTAGCTTGACGAACGGCACCACGACGTTTAACAGCAATGCTGTCGACAACCGGAGAGTGAGTCTGGAAAACACGCTCTACGCCTTCGCCGTTGGAAATTTTGCGAACAGTGAATGCAGAATGCAGACCGCGGTTACGGATAGCGATAACCACGCCCTCGAATGCCTGCAGACGTTTTTTGGAACCTTCAACAACCCATACTTTCACTTCCACGGTATCGCCCGGACGGAAGGAAGGTACGTCCTGCTTCATCTGCTCTTGTTCGATTTGTTTAATAATGTTGCTCATAATTTAATCTCTTATCCTGGGTAAACTGATATATCGGGGGCTTACGCCATCCCATCATGTTTATGTTGCTGTTGTGCGTGTTCCGCTTTGAACTCCGCCAGCAACCTTGCTTGCTCTTCAGTCAGAGCCAGGTTTTCCAGAAGTTCAGGTCTTCTCAGCCAGGTGCGGCCCAGCGACTGCTTCAGACGCCAGCGGCGTATCTCTGCATGGTTGCCAGACAGCAGTACTGCCGGAACCTCCATGCCCTCTAACACTTCAGGGCGGGTATAGTGTGGACAGTCCAGAAATCCTTCAGCAAAAGAATCTTCCGTTGCCGATGCTTCGTGGCCCAGTACGCCCGGAATGAACCGGGAAACCGAGTCAATCAGCGTCATTGCCGGTAACTCACCACCGCTGAGTACGTAATCGCCGATAGACCACTCTTCGTCAATCTCGGTCTGAATTACGCGCTCGTCTATCCCTTCGTAGCGGCCACAGACCAGAATCAGCTTCTGATTTGTCGCCAGCTCGCTCACGCCCGCTTGATCAAGCTTGCGTCCCTGAGGTGACAGATAGATCACCTTCGCGCCTTCGCCAGCCGCGGCTTTTGCTGCATGAATCGCATCCCGCAGGGGCTGCACCATCATTAGCATCCCCGGTCCGCCGCCGTAAGGACGTTCGTCCACGGTACGGTGCCGGTCATGAGCGAAATCGCGCGGACTCCAGCTCTCGATGCTCAGCAGGCCATTTTTTACTGCCCGGCCAGTTACCCCGTAGTCGGTAATCGCGCGGAACATTTCAGGAAACAGGCTGATTATGCCAATCCACATAGCGCCGTCTTTTACCGTTAATCCGGAGATTTAAAAACCAGGATCCCAATCTACTTCAATGGTTTGAGTAGTGAGATCGACTTTCTTGATAACCTGCCCATCGAGGAACGGGACCAGCCGCTCCTTGATACCAAACGCATCTTTCAGGTTTGCCTTAATGACCAGAACGTCATTGGACCCGGTTTCCATCATGTCGACGACTTTACCGAGGTTGTAGCCTTCAGTGGTCACTACCTGGCAGCCCATCAGGTCTTTCCAGTAGTAGTCACCCTCTTCAAGCTGAGGCAGCTGCGTAGAATCAACGACAATTTCGCAATTGGTCAGCAGATTCGCGGCATCCCGATCGTCAACGCCCTTGAGCTTGATGATCAGATCCTGATTGTGGTGGCGCCAGCTTTCCAGCTCGACCTCCTGCCACTGACCCGCCTTCTGGATAAACCAGGGCTGATAGTCAAAAATGCTTTCGGCGTCTTCGGTGGAGGAAAACACTCTGAGCCAACCACGGATGCCGTAGCAAGAGCCCATTTTGCCGAGAACAATCGGTTCAACGGGTGCTTTCGCGGCGAGTTGCTTGCTCATCATGACCACCGTGACAGATTAAGCTGCTTTGTTAGCGGCTTTGATCAGCGCTGCAACGCGATCGGATACAGTAGCGCCCTGGCCAACCCAGTGAGCGATACGATCCAGATCGAGACGAGTTTCTTCTTCGCTGGCAGCAGCGATCGGGTTGAAGAAACCAACGCGCTCGATGAAGCGGCCGTTGCGTGCATTGCGGCTGTCAGCAACGACAACCTGGTAGAACGGACGCTTTTTCGCGCCGTGACGTGCTAAACGAATAGTTACCATAACATCCTCTTGTGTGAATAAAACAACCGGGCTCCATCGAGGAACGGAGCCCGGTGTCATATTAAAAGCCCGAAAATTTTACTCATTTCGGCGCAAAAAGCAATCTCTAAAGCACTCAGCGCCCCAATCGACAAGGCCGCTGGCTGCGCCAGAAGCGATTACCTGCCCGGGAAGCCCGGCGGCATCATCCCCTTCATCCCGCGCATCATCTTCGCCATGCCGCCCTTCTTCATCTTCTTCATCATGCGCTGCATGTCGTCGAATTGCTTGAGCAGGCGGTTAACGTCCTGCACCTGCATCCCGCAGCCGGCGGCGATGCGGCGCTTGCGGGAGCCTTTAATGATTTCCGGCTTGGCGCGCTCTTTGAGGGTCATCGAGTTGATGATCGCCTCCATGCGCACCAGCACTTTGTCATCCATCTGCGCTTTAACGTTGTCCGGGATCTGGCCCATGCCCGGCAGCTTGCCCATCAGGCTGGCCATGCCGCCCATGTTCTTCATCTGGCGCAGCTGTTCAAGGAAGTCGGTCAGGTCGAAGCCGTCGCCCTTCTTCAGCTTGCTGGCGAGCTTCTCGGCCTGGGCGCGGTCAACTTTGCTCTCGATATCTTCGATAAGCGACAGCACGTCGCCCATGCCGAGGATACGCGAGGCGATGCGGTCCGGATGGAACGGCTCCAGGGCCTCGGTTTTCTCGCCGACGCCGAGGAACTTAATCGGCTTGCCGGTGATGTGGCGAATGGAGAGCGCCGCGCCGCCGCGGGCGTCGCCGTCCACTTTGGTGAGCACCACGCCGGTGAGCGGCAGCGCTTCGTTAAAGGCTTTCGCCGTGTTGGCCGCATCCTGACCGGTCATGGCGTCAACCACGAACAGGGTCTCGACCGGATTGATGGCCGCGTGAACCTGCTTGATCTCGTCCATCATCGCTTCATCGACGTGCAGGCGGCCGGCGGTATCCACCAGCAGCACGTCGTAGAACTTCAGCTTCGCCTCTTTCAGCGCCGCGTTAACGATGTCCACCGGCTTCTGCGCCACGTCGGACGGGAAGAAGTCGACGCCGACCTGCTGGGCCAGGGTTTCCAGCTGCTTGATCGCCGCCGGGCGGTAGACGTCCGCCGAAACGACCAGCACTTTCTTCTTGTGCTTCTCGCGCAGGAACTTGCCGAGCTTGCCGACGCTGGTGGTTTTACCGGCGCCCTGCAGACCCGCCATCAGCACGACGGCCGGCGGCTGGGCCGCCAGGTTGAGGCTCTGGTTCTCTTCGCCCATCGCCGCAACCAGCTCGTTGCGCACAATTTTGACGAACTCCTGACCGGGGGTCAGGCTCTTGTTCACTTCGTGCCCCACCGCGCTCTCTTTCACGCGGCTGATGAAGTCGCGCACCACCGGCAGGGCAACGTCGGCCTCCAGCAGCGCCATGCGCACTTCGCGCAGGGTATCTTTAATGTTGTCTTCAGTAAGGCGTCCGCGGCCGCTGATGTTGCGCAGCGTACGCGACAAACGATCGGTTAAATTATCAAACATTGTCTCTCGCCTGAGGTGGAAACGGTTGGCCGCATGAGCGACTCATAGACAGAAATTTGCCGGAGTATAACACGACCGGAGCCCGGATGTGATGCAACGGTTGGAGCGCGGGTCGCGTAACGGTATACTGTTTCTCTTTCATCTCACGCCTATGTCGACATCTATATGCCTGTTTTTGCTCTGCTCGCCCTTGTTGGCTACTCCGTCAGCCTGGCGCTGATTATTCCCGGCCTGCTGCAAAAAAATAGCGGCTGGCGGCGCATGGCGATTATTTCGGCGGTTATCGCGCTCATATGCCACGCCTTTGCCCTGCAGGCGCGCATTTTCCCCGGCGACGGTCTGGGGCAAAATCTGAGCCTGCTGAACATCAGTTCGCTGGTGAGCCTTATCATCTGTACGGTGATGACCATCGTCGCTTCGCGCAACCGCGGCTGGCTGCTGCTGCCCATCGTCTATACCTTTGCGCTGATAAACCTCGCCTTCGCCACCTTTATGCCCAATGCGTTTATCACCCATCTGGAAACCACGCCGGGGATGCTGGTGCATATCGGCCTGTCCCTTTTCGCCTACGCGACGCTGATTATTGCCGCCCTCTACGCGCTGCAGCTGGCGTGGATCGACTATCAGCTGAAAAACAAAAGGCTGACCTTCAGCAGCGAACTGCCGCCGCTGATGAGCATTGAGCGTAAAATGTTTCACATTACCCAGGTCGGCGTGGTGCTGCTCACCCTCACGCTGTGCACCGGGCTGTTCTATCTGCATAACCTGTTCAGCGTGGAAAATCTCGACAAGGCAGTGCTGTCGATCCTCGCCTGGTTTGTCTACATTGTTCTGCTGTGGGGCCACTATCATGAAGGCTGGCGCGGCCGCCGCGTCGTCTGGTTCAATATGGCCGGCGCCGGGCTGCTGACGCTGGCCTATTTCGGCAGCCGCGTTCTGCAGCAGTTTGTTAGCTAATATAAGGGAATTCCGTTGGAACACATCTCAACCACCACGCTCATCATTACCCTGATCGTGATGGTGCTCGTCTCCGCTTACTTCTCCGGTTCAGAAACCGGCATGATGACGCTCAACCGCTACCGGCTGCGCCACATGGCCAAGCAGGGAAACAAGGCCGCGAAGCGCGTGGAAAAGCTGCTGCGCAAGCCCGATCGCCTGATAAGCCTGGTGCTGATCGGCAATAACCTCGTCAATATCCTCGCCTCGGCGCTGGGCACCATCGTCGGCATGCGCCTCTACGGCGACGCGGGCGTGGCCATCGCCACCGGTATCCTCACCTTCGTGGTGCTGGTATTCGCCGAGGTGCTGCCGAAAACCATCGCCGCCCTCTATCCGGAGAAGGTCGCCTACCCCAGCAGCTTCCTGCTGGCGCCGCTGCAGATCCTGATGATGCCGCTGGTGTGGCTGCTCAATACCATCACCCGCATCCTGATGCGCATGATGGGCATTAAGGCCGATACCGCTATCAGCTCGGCGCTGAGCAAGGACGAGCTGCGCACCATCGTCAACGAGTCCCGCTCGCAGATTTCGCGCCGCAACCAGGACATGCTGCTGTCGGTGCTGGACCTGGAGAAAGTGAGCGTCAACGACATCATGGTGCCGCGCAACGAAATCGTCGGCATCGACATCAACGACGACTGGAAGGCCATCGTCCGCCAGCTGACCCACTCCCCGCACGGGCGCATCGTGCTCTACCGCGACTCGCTGGACGACGCCATCAGTATGCTGCGCGTGCGCGAGGCCTATCGCCTGATGACCGAGAAAAAGGAGTTCACCAAAGAGGTAATGCTGCGGGCGGCGGATGAGATCTACTTCGTCCCGGAAGGCACCCCGCTCAGCGTTCAGCTGGTGAAGTTTCAGCGCAATAAGAAGAAAGTGGGCCTGGTGGTGGACGAATACGGCGATATTCAGGGCCTGGTAACGGTTGAGGATATTCTGGAAGAGATTGTCGGCGACTTCACCACCTCAATGTCGCCGACGCTTGCCGAGGAGGTCACCCCGCAGAACGACGGCTCGGTGATCATCGACGGCAGCGCCAACGTGCGCGAGCTGAACAAAGCCTTTAACTGGCACCTGCCGGAAGATGAAGCCCGCACGGTGAACGGCATGATTCTGGAAGCGATTGAGGAAATCCCGGCGCCGGAGACCCGCGTACGCATCGGGCAGTACGACATCGATATTCTCGACGTGCAGGATAATATGATTAAGCAGGTAAAAGTGGTGCCGGTGAAGCCGCTGCGCGAAAGCATCAAGGAGTGATCCTCTCCCCGCGGGGAGAGGACGAAAAGCGAAGCGGCTTAGCCCTTCGCTTTGGCGACAGAGACCATCGCCGCGCGGATAGTGCGGCCGTTCAGGGTGTAGCCCTTCTGCATCACCATCAGCACGTTACCCGGCGCAACCTCGTCGGATTCCACCATCGCAATCGCCTGATGGACGTTCGGATCCATCGGCACGTTGATGTCGCCGACCACTTCCACGCCGTACTTGCGCACCACGTCGAGCATCGACTTCAGGGTCAGCTCAATGCCTTCCACCATCGGCGCCATCTCGGCGTTGTTTTTGTCCGCCACTTCAAGGGCGCGATCGAGGCTGTCGATCACCGGCAGCAGGTCGTTGACGAACTTCTCCAGCGCGAACTTGTGCGCCTTCTCAACGTCCTGCTCGGTGCGGCGGCGCAGGTTTTCCATCTCGGCCTTGGCGCGCAGCAGGCTGTCGCGCTCGCGGGTTTCGGCTTCGGCAAGCTGGGCTTCCAGGTTAGCAATGGTTTCATCGCGCGGATCCACCTGCTCAGCAGCGTCCAGCGGCTCAACCGCCTCGACGTCGTCCTGCTGCTCCCTGATAATTTCTTCCGGGGCTTGCCCCTCAGGCGTTTTCTGTTCTTTACTACTCATGAATTTCTCCGCGTTTTTTCGTATTTATCTCGCTGACTTCGCTTATTATGGGGATCGCTTCGCGCGTTTCAAGGGAAGCTGGCATATTGTCATCATTTCATACGGCTCAAGGACCCCCAGACAATGAACAATCATTTCAAGTGCATCGGTATCGTCGGGCATCCACGCCATCCCACGGCGCTCACCACGCATGAAATGCTCTGGCGCTGGCTGTGCTCCAAAGGCTACAACGTGATGGTTGAGCAGCAGATCGCCCGCGAACTCCAGCTGCAGAACGCCATCACCGGCACGCTGGCGGAGATTGGCCAGCAGGCGGACCTGGGGGTAGTGGTCGGCGGCGATGGTAATATGCTCGGCGCGGCCCGCACGCTGGCCCGCTATGACATCAAAGTGATTGGCATTAACCGCGGCAATCTCGGCTTTCTGACCGACCTTGACCCGGACAACGCCCAGCAGCAGCTGGCCGACGTGCTTGAAGGACATTATATCACCGAGCAGCGCTTCCTGCTGGAGGCCCAGGTGTGCCAGCAGGACTGCCAAAAACGCATCAGCACGGCGATTAACGAGGTAGTGCTGCACCCCGGCAAGGTCGCGCACATGATTGAGTTCGAAGTCTATATCGACGAGATTTTCGCCTTCTCCCAGCGCTCAGACGGCCTGATTATCTCCACGCCGACCGGCTCCACCGCCTACTCGCTCTCCGCCGGCGGCCCGATCCTGACCCCCTCGCTGGACGCCATCACCCTGGTGCCGATGTTTCCGCACACCCTGACCGCCCGCCCGCTGGTGATCAACAGCAGCAGCACCATCCGCCTGCGCTTCGCCCACCCGCGCAACGACCTGGAGATCAGCTGCGACAGCCAGATAGCGCTGCCGATTCAGGAAGGTGAAGATGTACTGATCCGCCGCTGCGACTATCACCTCAACCTTATCCACCCAAAAGATTACAACTATTTCAACACGTTGAGCTCAAAACTGGGCTGGTCGAAAAAATTGTTCTGATTGTGAATTTGCCTCTTTACTGTATAAAAAACCAGTCTATACTGTACGAAAACACAGTTATGGTTTTTCATACAGGAAGACGGCTATGCTGGCACAACTGACCATCAGCAATTTTGCAATCGTACGCGAGCTTGAAATCGATTTTCACGGCGGCATGACGGCAATCACCGGTGAAACCGGCGCAGGCAAATCTATCGCCATTGATGCGCTCGGGCTGTGCCTCGGCAACCGCGCGGAGGGCGATATCGTCCGCGCCGGCGCCAGCCGCGCCGACCTGTGCGCCCGCTTCAACCTGAAAGACACCCCCGCCGCCGTGCGCTGGCTGGAAGCCAACCAGCTGGAAGACGGGCGTGAGTGTTTACTTCGCCGGGTCATCAGCAGCGACGGCCGCTCCCGCGGCTTTATCAACGGCACCGCCGTGCCCGTCTCGCAGCTGCGGGAGCTGGGCCAGTTGCTGATCCAGATCCACGGCCAGCACGCGCACCAGCTGCTGGTAAAGTCCGAGCACCAGAAGACCCTGCTCGACGGCTACATCGGTGAGCAGGCGCTCACTCAGCAGATGGCCGAACGCTACGGCCAGTGGCACCAGAGCTGCCGCGCCCTCGCCCATCACCAGCAGCAGAGCCAGGAGCGCGCGGCCCGCGCCGAGCTGCTGCAGTATCAGCTGAAAGAGCTGAATGAATTCCAGCCGCAGCCCGGCGAATTCGAACAGATTGACGAGGAGTACAAGCGCCTCGCCAACAGCGGCCAGTTGCTGAGCACCAGCCAGAGCGCCCTTACCCTGCTGGCGGACGGCGAAGAGAACAACCTGCAGAGCCAGCTCTATACCGCCCGCCAGCTGCTTACCGACCTGGCCGGCATGGACGGCAAACTCTCCGGCGTGCTCGACATGCTGGAAGAGGCCGCCATTCAGCTGAGCGAAGCCAGCGACGAACTGCGCCACTACTGCGATCGCCTCGACCTCGATCCCAACCGCCTGTTCGAGCTGGAGCAGCGCATCGCCCGCCAGATCTCGCTGGCGCGCAAGCACCACATCCGCCCGGAAGAGCTGCCCGCCTTCCACCAGGCGATGCTCGACGAACAGCAGCAGCTCGACGACCAGGCCGACTCGCAGGAGACGCTCAGCCTCGCCGTGCACAAGCATCACCAGCAGGCGCTGGAAACCGCCCGCCAGCTGCACGCCCTTCGCCAGTCGGGCGCCGACGAGTTGGCCGGGCTTATCACCGAGAGTATGCACTCACTTTCGATGCCCCACGGCCTTTTTACGATTGACGTCGGCTTTGATGAGTCGCACCTGACCGCCGACGGCGCCGACCGCATCGAGTTCCGCGTGACCACTAACCCCGGCCAGCCGCTGCAGCCTATCGCCAAAGTCGCCTCCGGCGGCGAACTGTCGCGCATCGCGCTGGCGATTCAGGTGATCACCGCCCGCAAGATGGAAACCCCGGCGCTGATTTTCGATGAAGTGGATGTCGGCATCAGCGGCCCGACCGCCGCGGTGGTCGGCCAGCTGCTGCGCCAGCTCGGCGATTCCACTCAGGTGATGTGCGTTACCCACCTGCCGCAGGTCGCCGGCTGCGGCCATCACCACTTCTTCGTCAGCAAAGAAACCGACGGCGCGATGACCGAAACCCGTATGCAGCCGCTGGATAAACGCGCGCGGCTGCAGGAGCTGGCCCGCCTGCTCGGCGGCAATGAAGTGACCCGCAACACCCTGGCGAATGCCAAAGAGTTGCTGGCGGCGTAAACTTTTTCAGGATCTGACGGTCTGAGTTTTCAGCAAAAAATCGATGGCAGACTGACGACAAGGTTTAATTGTGGAGAAAGGTCTATTATCATCGGCATATTATAAATGAGCCGTGAACTGCTCAGGCCCGAAAAGGAATGAAATCACTATGCGCTGTAAAATGCTGACTGCTGCCGCAGCGGTTCTACTGATGTTGACCGCAGGTTGCTCCACTCTGGAACGCGTGGTTTACCGACCTGACATCAACCAGGGTAACTACCTGACCCCGACCGACGTGGCTAAAATCCGCGTGGGTATGACGCAACAGCAGGTGGCCTATGCGCTGGGCACGCCGATGATGTCCGATCCGTTCGGCAGCAACACCTGGTTCTACGTTTTCCGCCAGCAGCCGGGCCATGAGAAGGTGACCCAGCAGACGCTGACCCTGACCTTCAACGGCAGCGGCGTGCTGACCAATATCGACAACAAGCCTGCCCTGACCGGCGATCAGTAATTGCCGCAGGCCGATTGTTAAAAAAGCGCTCAGTGAGCGCTTTTTTTATTTTGCGGCCTTCTCCGCCCGCTGCCGGCGCAGCGCCTTCGGATCGGCGATCAGCGGCCGGTAGATCTCAACCCTGTCGCCGTCGTGCACTTCGTCCTGCAGCTTAACCGGGCGGCTCCAGATCCCCACCTTGTTTTTGCTCAGATCGATATCGGTGCGCAGCCGGGTCAGGCCGCTGGCGATAATCGCCTGCTCGACCGTAGCCCCCTCTTCGAGCCTGACCTGCTGCAGGTACTGCTTCTGCGGCAGGGCATAGACCACCTCAACGCTAATATTAGCCGGCACTGTACACCACCTTCGCGCGGTTGGTGAACGCCTGCACCATATTGAGGGCCAGCTCTTTAAAGATGCGGCCAAACGCCAGCTCGATAAGCTTATTGGTGAACTCAAAGTCCAACTGAAACTCTATCTTGCAGGCGTCGCTGCTGAGCGGCGTAAAGGTCCAGCCGCCGACCAGAGACTTGAACGGCCCGTCCACCAGATTCATCAGAATGCGCTGATTGCTGGTCAGCGTATTGCGGGTAGTAAACGTCTTGCTAATCCCCGCTTTCGAGACATCGACGGCGGCGGTCATCTGCGTCGGCCCCGACTCCAGTACGCGGCTGCCGGTGCATCCCGGCAGAAAGGCGGGATAGGATTTTACGTCGTTGACGAGTTGATACATCTGCTCCGCGCTATAGGGAACCAGCGCTGTACGGCTAATCTGGGGCATGGCAATTTCCGGTCTAATACACGGCGTGAATAATATCATTTATACCCTGCGAAAAAAAACGCCGCGCCGCAACTCGTGCTAAGATAGCCCATTGCGCCTCGCGGGACAGCTTGAGGCAGGATACCGTAAAGATGACTTCAGGATATTATGAGCAAGAAAAAACCCCACAAACCTGGATCAGCCACCATAGCGCTGAATAAACGCGCCCGTCACGAGTACTTCATCGAAGAGGAGTTCGAAGCTGGCCTCTCCCTGCAGGGCTGGGAAGTCAAATCCCTGCGCGCAGGTAAAGCCAACATCGGCGACAGCTACGTCATCCTCAAGGACGGCGAAGCCTTCCTGTTCGGCGCCAACTTCACGCCGCTGGCGGTGGCCTCCACCCACTACGTCTGCGACCCGACCCGCACCCGCAAGCTGCTGCTCAACCAGCGCGAACTCGATAACCTTTACGGCCGCATCAACCGCGAAGGCTACACCGTCGTCGCCCTCTCCCTCTACTGGAAGAACGCCTGGTGCAAAGTCAAAATCGGCGTGGCGAAGGGCAAGCGGCAGCACGACAAGCGCTCCGACCTCAAGCAGCAGGAGTGGGCGCGCGATAAAGAACGCATTATGAAAAACGCCGGCCGCTAACCGCGGCCACCGACCCGAGTGCGCATTTCCTGACCGCTTATCCCCTTGATAGCGGTGGAAGTTCTCCCCCCGGGTCTGCTATACTGTTTTGAACACATTGGGGCTGATTCTGGATTCGACGGGATTTGCGAAACCCAAGGTGCATGCCGAGGGGCGGTTGGCCTCGTAAAAAGCCGCAAAAAATAGTCGCAAACGACGAAAACTACGCTTTAGCAGCTTAATAACCTGCTCTGAGCCCTCTCTCCCTAGCTTCCGCTCTTAAGACGGGGATCAAAGAGAGGTCAAACCCAAAAGAGATCGCGTGGAGGCCCTGCCTGGGGTTGAAGCGTTAAATCTAATCAGGCTAGTTTGTCCGTGGCGTGTCTGTCCGCAGCTGGCAAGCGAATGTAAAGACTGACTAAGCATGTAGTGCCGAGGATGTAGAAATTTCGGACGCGGGTTCAACTCCCGCCAGCTCCACCAAAATTCTCCATCGGTGATTACCAGAGTCATCCGATGAAGTCCTAAGAGCCCGCACGGCGCAAGCCCTGCGGGCTTTTTTGTGCCTTGAATTTGTCCCGCGAAGTCTGATGCCAACTAATTAAATCCGAACCTTTTAGGCCCATTGATAGGCCCAACGGTAAGCTCTATTGTTTTCGTTGAGCCTAAACACAGGGAGACTCCCTAGTAGTGCTGGCAAAAATCGAGGAGCTCTATTTCATCGAACATTTCTACTTGCCCGAAACCAGAGCGCAGATGACTAGTAGTGGGTAGCCAACGTCTAAACATTTGCCTGAGCCCGCGACGGGCATCGAGTGGTACCCACATTCCTTCGAGCTGAGGCACATCTTCAATTCCTACCATTATCAATCCTTTAATCTTCACATCCCGCATAGCAGGAAAAAGCTACAACGAAACCAGTCGTTAGGTACGATATCTGCCAACTAATATCAATTATGTCTGTAGCATTATGTGATTATTTGTATTTCGTCTTCAGCAAACCATTGACTCTCCTTAATTCGAGCCATTGCTGCAGCTGGATCGGACGACCAAAGCACTAAGGCGAGCGATTCTTGCGCCCTGCTACAAGTCACGTACAGCAAACGTAAAGTCCGGTCAATTGTTGTCTCCTTACCAGCCTCTGCATTCTTTTTATCTGTTGGACTTAACTTCGTACCACCAAAAATTTTGTCGTACTTAATGAGAGTTCCACCAGCAAGCGCATCATCCATTACAACCATGACGTGATTGAACTCAGAGCCTTTAACTACCTGATGTGTTGCGAGCTCTGAAATCCCAGCAAGGTAATTCCGATAGCACTTAAGTTGTTTCCATGGAGAAGCAAACAGTGCACACCATCCACGGCGCATTCTGGTTTGCTTTGACTCATCCTCACCACGTCCAGGAGCTTGCGGGGCTGGTGACTTGTCGGCATAAGCCTCTAGGAGTCGATGATCAACCTCGAATAAGTTTGCACTCAAGACTGGCGCTAACACCTCAGCGATCGTTGACTCAGGGTTGGCGCAAGCCATTGCAAATATCGCTATCGCCTCGAGCATTTCATCAGTACGTTCAATTCTTGCTTCTGAGTCCTCAGGCATATTGTCTAAACCGCCATAACGTCGAAAAACCTCGGTGGCCTTAAACTCATTAACGATTCCTTCATCACTGACGCAGGCTTCTAAATGCGCCAGCTCATTAAGCAAAATTTGTACTGTTGAAGGCCCCTTATTGTCCCCACTGCCAGATGGTGCTGCAGCGTTGGGATCTAACAGAACCATTGCCTCATAGACATCAAGAAACGAGCCACGAGTGGCGACAAGCTTATGCTCAAGCGCAAGCAACTGATATTGCCCTTGATTCCAATCAGCTAAACCACTAATTTCAAACATTCGCTCAGCGCACCAGCGTTCACTAAGCACTTTATCTTCTGGACTTCGTGATGTATCCCCCAAGAAGAGCCGAACCGTTCCACCAGCTTTTTCCGTTCGGGGATGTTGTGCTGACCCCTTTGTTGGTTGTGTCCTGCCTTCAAATTCGGTTTCCCAGATTTTATTAATCAGTGTGACTATCCGTCGTTGACTGCGATGATTCATTTTTAACTCAGGCGTTGCCCAGCTTTCCGGAACAATGCTTGGAAGATCGGCATGACCATCCATATAAATTCGTTGTCGATGATCTCCCAGCAGACCAAGAGTCAAATCTCTCTCACTTTTTTTGGCAAGCACCATCAAGGAGTCCAGTACACCTTTCATCGTGTCCTGCGACTCATCAATCAGTATGATTGGATGTCGATCTTTGAGAATGGATTGGAGTGTTGGCTTATTTTGAAGCAACCAAGCTGTCGCATCGAGTACGTAATTGTGTGGTAGTGCACCAGGTCCATATGTATTGCGATCGGGATGGTATTTGAATACTTCAGTTGTCCGAAGAACCTCGATTTCATTTGTGATTTCGTCAAGGTCACGCTGTTTTGCTGCAGTAATACCCCTCGGTTTCGCTTGTGCCTCTGCAGTCTCTTTAGCGAGTTGAGCTTCTTTTACTGCTATAAGGGACTCGCGAATATCATCGTTGAACCCATTAATTAATTCCCAACAAAACGAATGGATGGTAGACACACAGACTAAGCTATTGTCTCCAAGACGTCCGTTGATTACAGAGACAGCATTCTTTGTATACGTTACCACTCTAATAGAACGCCCATACATCTTCAGGGACCGTGCCAATTGTCCCCCCTTCTCATGCTCGGTCACACCAGTAAGGCGACGTAAAACTTCCACCAATGTTCGTGTTTTACCAGAACCAGCCCCCGCAAAAAGAAAGTAGTTACGAGGTGGAATGTCTGTAAGGTAGCCGCAAATCTCTTCTACTACCCCTGCATCGCGATCATTGCCGTCAAGGATTGATGAGTTAGTCATGGCATCACCTCCTTGCTTGGCTCAAGCTGTGTCTGGAGCCATTCCAATGCATCCACAATATATTTAGGACAGACAATCGGCTCATCCGCAGCAACCATTTCAAAGATGCTTGCGGCAAAATCTCCTTTATTAAAAGATCCATGCATTAATTTGTGCAGCGCAGCGAGCAGTTCTGGAATATTATCATTTTCAGCGACCTGTCTTGCTACTGAGCCCAGTGCGCCTTTTGGCGGTGTGAGCTGCTTGCCTCCGTCATCGACTTTTTCATTCATCAACGCCTTAAACCAAGGAATATTTCTTAGTATAAGAGAATCCTCAAAAGTACTTGGCCACTGATTACCAGCTTCGGCTACAGGCAGCTGCCATGCGAAACGTACAGAACATTCGGCAATTTCGTTCCAGACAAGATGCTCATCTTTCGGGTTCTTGAAATCCTCAAGCTGTTGCAGCTTAGGGTGCCATCCGCGAAGAGTCGGGTTCCCACATTGCAGCCCGGGTTGTCCTGTATTAGCTACAGCAACCAAGGTTGTAGTCGGTTCCCCATTTTTCTTAGGCTTACCTGGTCTTTCTTCAACTGGATCGATATCAGTAATAATTACAGTTGGAATACGGAGTCTTTCAACGAGAGACTTTAGCCGATGAGCATGGCTACCACCAATATCAAGGAAGGACAGATAGCGGCTGTTGAGTATTGCAAAATCTCTTTCAATGAAAAGAGGTAACAGCATTCGCTCAGCAACCCCCTCGACAAAGATTGCAGCATTGGCAAATAAAAGGTCTGTGTGTTGAACGCGAAAATAACGCTCAGCGAATTGACGGGTCGTTTTATCATCACCAAAAACTTGCCCAAGATTGACCACCTCGGTGGTAGGCATGTTTTGTTCTTCACTCTTGGCAACGCGGCGAACATATCGTAGCCGGTCAAAATTCTCAGCATGAGCTAGATGGCTAGAATGAGTACTGATAATCAATTGGCTTTTAAGGCCTGACTCAGCGCTACTGTTAGGGCTGATTAGCTTATGTGCCTTACCTGGGAAAATACGTTGTACCTGTACGTGCAAATGAGCCTCGGGCTCCTCAATCATAACCAGGTGAACAGGTACTGGAGCGCCCTTTTCAGGATTTAGGCGAGCCGCTTTGAAGGAAACTAGTTGGTAACTAAGTGACTGTAAATTCTGATAACCGAGTCCAATGGAATATTCCGGGAGAAGCTCCTCTAATGAATCCTTCTGCATGCTGTATTGAACAGCTGTCCCATGGTCGAGTAATTCGGCTGTCTGTATGCGCGTGCGGAAACGAATCTCTTGGGGGTCATGCAAGCCGGGGTACCCGAGCTCTTTAACCTCTTCTACGGATGGTCCAATAGCCTCATGTATCTTTTTATCTAGTTCCTGCTGGGCATCAGCAACAGCTTTTATGAGGTCAGCTCGATGCCCATGACCTGTTGCTGCCACATTTAGATGCTGTCGAGCAAATTTGAGAAGCTGATTAGAGAATAAACCTATGCGATGAGGGCCAGAAGCAGACCGGGAATCAGCTTCCTCACTACCAAGGCCACGCTGTGCAGCCACAAAGTCTACTTTTATGATTTTCTGCAAATGTTTACGATCAATTGGACTAGAGTTAGCATCCAATATCTGGCTAACATAGGTCTTTATTCCGTCCAAAGGGTTGTTATCTGCATCCAACTTATAGGCCCGAACCTGGCCGAGTAGAGAAGGTTCTCGCAGCCAAAAATCAAGAAGATCAATCGGCCACGCAAGCGAATCCTTTCCCATATCCTTCACAGGTATTCTCGTCAGGTGATACTTCCAAGCCAACTGTTTTAGATCCTCAATGTTCGTAGCAGGTTCCAGACGCAATCGGACACCTACCCCGCCCCCCTTCCAACTGAATTTTGACAAGAACGGAGAGACATAGTGGAACATACCGGCCTTAGCATCGAACCATAGATCTAGCGTTGGCATCGCCGAAAGTAAGGTTCCAAGTTGCTCTACCCATTCATTTTCGGATGCGCCAGACGTAGATGGATCTTCTTCTAATGCGTCCCAAGCTCTTCCAAGTTCCCGCAATTTTGGCCATTGAGAAACACTGATGTCGAAAGCACCAAATGGCGAGCCATCTGCGAGGAAATGGCGCAACGCTGCCAGAATTGATGTTTTTCCGCTATTATTAGCACCTACTAGAATAGTAGTCTTAGGATCAATCTCAAGCTGGACCTTACCAAGTCGGCGGAACTGGCAAAGCTCAACAAATCGAAGGGATATCTGCCCAGATAATGATGTAGTGGCGTCTGCTGCTGACATTGTGGCTCCTCTCAATCCGTATAGGGATGCGCCAACCTGTAGCAGCTTAGCGCCACGCCGTAAGCTCGAGTCCTTCCACCTTGATGCTGTTGAGGCACAATTAGAAAGAATTGACACGGCAAGTCATATTACCGCTTCGCTAAAAAATGCCAATCCTTAAATATACTCTAACTGATTCATGTCACAGTGTTTTTAGGCATCGGGTTAGCAATCGGCATGGCCTGTAGATTCGCGTAATGACGTAAACCCACTTGTTCAAGAACTATGTTCAAATATAAATCCTTCCTGAGAGTGATCCTACCCCAGCGTCAGAAGGCGCTAATAAGTACCAGCAGACACATAAACCAGTTGTTCGGCGGAACACTGACGTTGTATTGTAAGCATCCCTGCTAAACGAGCCATTCACGTTCAGCGATCTTTAGACATACTGATTATATCTTTTGAGGAGATCCCCTGCTCAACTCCGATCCCCCCTCTCCACCAAAACCGACTCCCTCTTAGTATAATAAATCGTATCCGACGGTATATCCTTGTTAATAAAAGAAAACGCGCCAATGACAACGTTATCGCCAATATTCAGGTTCTCAGCAATAATACACGAGTGTGCACCCACGCTAACGTTATCCCCGATAACAATCCTGTCATCGTTACTCGACTTTAGGCCGATCGTAGTGTTTTGCCTAACTTCAAAATTGCGCCCAATCGTCGCATTGCGGGTGATCACCACCCCGCAGAAGTGGCCGATATAAAAACCCGGCGCAACGGTTAATCCAAGCTCAATTTCCGCGTTGTATTTATAAAAAAGACTGCGGTTAATCCGGCTGGCTAATCGCTTAAGAAATCGGTTTTTCGAATGATACATATAAGAGGCGATGCGCCACCAGAAGATAAAGCGGCGCCTGGGCTGGCGCCACGCGTGGCGCACGGCGCGCGGCCATGAGAAAGTCTTATCCTTGCCGCCTATCACCTCAACCAGCAGGCACTCTTTCAAAAATTGCATATCCATCTCTGTATCCTTATCGGCTGTGCCGGCCCGGCCCGGCGCGCCGCCCGGTTGCCCGCGTAACCTAACTGACGCTTCGGGGATAGTCAACGGTGCGGGTTTTGCTGCAGCGGTTGCCGGGTGCTCTTTTCGGAAAGCAGGGGTGCTGCGGGTGGCTGACTGTATCATGCGTTTCGAAAACCGATGCTCAGTAGTGACAAATTCGCGGACTTTTACCTTGCCATTTCACTCTTGCTCAAAAGGCCATTTTTTGTACTATAAACCCAGGATTTACCACAAACAAAAACGAGGTATCGTATGGGCTTCACTTATCCCGCCGCGGCCGGTGGGTTACAAAATGACAGGCGTGCCTTTTCTTCAGTCCTGGCCTCGTTACAAGGAACCGCCTCAAACTTTGCATCCCACTGCATTCAGGACGCCCGGGTCAGAGAGCAGTATCTGCGTGATATTCAGAAAATGTCGTCTGAATTCGTCAGTGCGGTAGAGAGCGGTCAGATGTCACCAAAGGATGCTGCAGCAGCGGCTTCCCGAATGCGTAACGAAATACTGGATCTTTCACGCCTAAGAAACAGCCCTGTAGGAAGAGCGTACTCCAAAAAGTTGAAACCGTCAGGGCGCAACCTGTCTGATTTGACCGAGCATTATGCGACTAAAATGTTTCAGCAACCTTTTGAATCTCTGTCGGAGGCAAAGCAGGCCGCAGTATTTAAGGAAATGATTCAGACGTCAGGGCGTGATAGAGGTGCCGTATCTGGAATCGCTAAAACATTGGGTGTTGCCGGTAAGCGCGTGCTTCTTGTCTCTCTGGCCGTCGCCGTATACGAAGTTTATCAGGCAGAGGACAAAACAACCGAAACGATACATCAGGGAGCGATAGCCACCGCGGGTATCGTCGGTGGATGGGGCACCGGAGCGGCAGTAGTTGCAACCGGCGTATGTGCAGCCACAGCCCCCGTCTGCATTGGCGTTGCCGCGATAATTGGTGGTATTCTGGCCTCTGTAGGCACAGATCTTCTCTTTGGCACTATGTATATATCACCTCAGGGAAAAAACTAATGCGCTTTACCCAAGCAGAACTGACCATCCGCATTCCTGTCTGGCACGCACTCTCGGAGCTTTTCACCGGGCGGGAGCTGCAGGAGTATGACTACAGGTGGATGGCTGGTGTACTTAAAAACTCCGGCCTGAGCCGCGAGGCTATTTTTGAGATCCTCGATCGGGAAGTCGCTCCCGCTCTGCAGGCAAACCTTCTTTATAATCCTACGCCTGAAATGCATGGCTGGTCAGAAGATGAGATTAAGCATCTGGTGACTGAATACACGAATAAAAAACCGACCATAATTGAGCACATTATTCCGCAGCGCTTCCTGTTAAGGCATCGTCGAAAATATATTCATGACGAAATAGTTAAACTCTCTGATGCTATGGGCAAATAGCAATGGGATTATAAGATAACGCCAGAAACGCGGCGACATCTCGTTTAATAATTAAAATACGATACTGTGGCTAAGCGCAATCAACCATTTGCCCTACCAGATAAGCTTCTTGTGGCATTAGCCCCAAAAACGTGATCTCCCCCACACATTCCCACACCCTTTGTACGGTATAAAAACCACATTCATCATACAAATAAAATATCCCCCCATGCGCTCAGGACAAATCATGCTTACCCCGTTATCACCCACACGGCCCCGCTCTGTCCCATTCCTGACGCACGCTGCATGCCCGGCCCTTCCACCAACGCAATGGAGCCCTCACCCATGAATATCAACTTCTTCGTCACCTGCATCGGTGACGCGCTGAAATCGCGCATGGCCCGCGATTCGGTCCTGCTGCTGGAGCAGCTCGGCTGCCGGGTCCACTTCCCGGAAAAGCAGGGCTGCTGCGGCCAGCCGGCGATCAACAGCGGCTATATCGACCAGGCCATTCCGGGAATGAAAAATCTGATTGCCGCCCTGGAAGAGAATGACGATCCGATTATCTCCCCCGCCGGTTCCTGCACTTACGCCATCAAAAGCTATGCCTCCTGGCTGCAGGACGAGCCGGAGTGGGCCGCGCGCGCGGAGAAGGTCGCCGCCCGGATGTGCGACCTCACCTCCTTTATTGTCAACCGCCTCGGAGTGGTGGACGTCGGCGCCCGGCTGCCGGGCAGAGCGGTATATCACCCCTCCTGCAGCCTGTTTCGCAAGCTGGGCGTTAAGGACGAGCCGGTGACGCTGCTTAAGCACGTTGCCGGGCTGGAGCTGCTGCCCTTTACCGCGCAGGAGACCTGCTGCGGCTTCGGGGGCACTTTTTCAGTGAAGATGGCCGAGATCTCCGGCGAGATGGTGAAGGAGAAAGTGGAGCACATCATGGCGGCGGAGCCGGATTACGTGATCGGGGCCGACGTCAGCTGCCTGCTGAACATCGGCGGTCGCCTGCAGCGGGAAGGCCGGCCGGTGAAGGTGATGCATATTGCCGAAGTGCTGATGAGCCGCTGAGGAGGGATTATGTTCTTAAAAACCAGCGATATTGATTTTAAAACCCGCATCCGCCAGCAGATCGACGATCCGGTGATGCGTAAGGCCATCGCCGGCGCCCAGGAGCGCATCGGCGCCAACCGGCAGAAGATGGTGGAGGAACTCGGCCACTGGGAAGCATGGCGCGAGCGCGCCAGCCAGATCCGCAACCACGTGCTGGATAATCTGGACGCCTACCTGTACCAGCTTTCGGAGAAAGTGACGGAAAACGGCGGCCATGTCTTCTTCGCCGCCACCAAAGAGGAGGCCACGCAGTACATTCTGCAGGTGGCGCAGGCGAAGCGGGCGAAAAAAATCGTCAAGTCCAAGTCGATGGTCACGGAAGAGATCGGCATGAATCACGTCCTGCAGCAGGCGGGCATCGAGGTGATCGAAACCGATCTCGCCGAGTACATCCTCCAGCTCGACGGCGACGCGCCGTCGCACATCGTGGTGCCCGCCATTCATAAAGATCGCCAGCAGATCCGCCGGGTGCTGCACGACAGGCTGGGCTACGACGGTCCGGACACCCCGGAGGCGATGACGCGCTTTATCCGCCAGAAGATCCGCGAAGATTTTCTCAGCGCCGATATCGGCGTCACCGGCTGCAACTTTGCGGTCGCCGAGACCGGCTCGGTGTGCCTGGTGACCAACGAAGGCAACGCCCGAATGTGCACCACCCTGCCGAAGACCCACATTGCGGTGATGGGCATGGAGCGCCTGGCCCCGACCTTTGAAGAGGTGGATGTCCTGATCACCCTGCTGGCGCGCAGCGCCGTCGGGGCGCGCCTGACCGGCTACAATACCTGGCTCACCGGCCCGCGCGAGGCGGGCAACGTCGACGGTCCGGAAGAGTTCCACCTGGTGATCCTCGATAACGGCCGTTCGCAGGTGCTGGGATCGGCGTTTCGCGACGTGCTGCGCTGCATCCGCTGCGGGGCCTGCATGAACACCTGCCCGGCCTACCGCCACATCGGCGGCCACGGCTACGGTTCGATCTATCCCGGTCCGATCGGCGCCGTTATTTCGCCGCTACTGGGCGGCTACCGGGACTTTAAGGATCTGCCCTACGCATGCTCGCTCTGCACCGCCTGCGACAGCGTCTGCCCGGTACAGATCCCGCTCTCTAAGCTCATCCTGCGCCACCGCCGGGTGATGGCCGAACAGGTAATGACGCCAAAAGCGGAGCAGCGGGCCATTAAAATGTTCGCCTACGCCAACAGCCATCCCGGCCTGTGGAAGGTCGGGATGGTCGCCGGCGCCCAGGCGGCGAGCTGGTTTATTAAAGGCGGTAAGGCGCCGCTCAATATCGGCGCCATCGGCGACTGGACCGAGGCGCGCGATTTGCCGGAGGCGGACGGCGAGAGCTTCCGCAGCTGGTTTAAAAAACATCAGGCGAAGGAGCAGAAATGAACGATAACCGAAGCGCATTTTTAACGTCCGTCGCCCGGGCGCTGGGGCGCGAACCGCGCCGCGAGCCCGCCCCGCGTCCGGTGCCGGTCAATGACTATCCGCAAACCCGCCTGAGCGAGCTCAGCCTGCAGCAGCGCTGCGACGCCTTTATCGACTTTGCCTCCAGCGTGATGCAGATGCGCTGCGAGCTGGCCCCGGCGGCGCAGGCCGCCGACGCCGCGCTGCGCCTGTGCGAATGCTACGGCGGTCAGCCGGTCATCGTCAGCGGCGATAGCCGGCTGGCGGAGCTAGGCATCACCGCCCGCCTGCGGGATGCCTGCGGCGCCGCCGTCTGGGATCCGGCGCGCGGCGAAGAGAACCTCGCGCTGGCCGCCCGGGCAAAAATTGGGGTGACCTTTGCCGAATACGGGCTGACCGAGTCCGGCGGCGTGGTGCTGTTCTCCGGGCCGGAGCGCGGCCGCGCCCTGAGCCTGCTGCCGGAGACCTCGCTCTTCGTGCTGAAGAAAAGCACTATCCTGCCGCGCGTCGCCCAGCTGGCCAGCCGGCTTCACCAGATGGCGCAGGCGGGCGAGCGGATGCCCTCCTGCATCAATCTGATCGGCGGTCCGAGTTCGACGGCAGATATTGAGCTTATCAAGGTTATCGGCGTGCACGGCCCGGTCAATGCCGCCTGCCTGATCGTTGAGGACAGGTAACGGACGGGATGCGCCGCTGCTGCGTAAAGCGCCGCGGCGCGCCCACATTATGCAGACGCGGGGGCCCTATTTCAGGTTAAAAAGCGCATCGCGCAGCCACGCAATTTCATGCATATAGTGCAGCGCAATCGACAGCATGCCCAGCGCTATCCACAGCAGGATAAAATAGACGGGCGTTTTTCTGGAGAAATAGGCCGAGTAGCGGTAGCTGGTATAATTGAAAGGCTTATCGTTAAACAGCGGCGCATCGTCACAAATAATGCCAATGTTCAAATCCATACTGAACAGCGCATTCTGCTTCTGCTGCCAGTGATTAATAATATCGTAGCTGGCGCTGATGGCCGGTCCGACGGTGAGTGAACTCATCACGCCGAATATGGCCAGGGTGACCGGCGCCACCAGCGAAAAGATATCGCCCCAGTGCGGATTGCTGTTTGCCATACAGGAGGCATAGGCAATAATCAAAAAAGAGTGGGCGGTTAGTAGCGCATTATTTCTTGCTGCCAGCGCATTGATTTCATGATGTATTTCACTGCGGTAAAAGCTGAGCCTCTCTTTCGCATCCGTAAATATGGCCGCTTCCGCCGTACTCATTTGCTCTGTATTCATAGAATGACCTTCGCAGACGATTGCCCTCGCATCAAAAGCAAGCATGGCACAAATCATCCGCCAGGCCGGGAAATACGCTCCCGTTAGCTCACAGAAAGTTCTGAATTACAGCGGGTTACGCTACGGCACTCCCTCGCCGTCGGAGTCGGAGCCGGAGCCGGAGCCGGAGCCGGGAAGATTAACGGATCAGCGCCCGCACCCGCTCCTTTCCTAAGCCCACCTTCTCATAGTGCGCCTCGCACATCGCGATATAGTCGTGAACGTCAAAGTAGCCGTCGGGCTTGCCCTCCTCGTCCAGCCAGATAAGCGGCCCGTGGACGATAAAGAAGGCGCGCATCGGCTCTTGGTGTTCGAACGCCACCAGCGTATGCCCCTCGCCCGGCGTTTCAAACACAAAGTCGCCGGCGGTGGCGGTCCAGTCGTGTTCCAGATAGCCCCACTTGCCGGAGATGGTATAGGCGAAGATTTCGTGCGGATGGTAGTGGCGGTTAACCAGGCCGGCGCTGGTGGCCATCAGAATATCGCTCCAGCGGTTCTCCGAAGGCGAGATCCACAGCGGCCGGGACGACACCGTGTCGGTGAAGGGCGCGTAGAGGCGGATATCGTCATCCGCCGCATTCTTGATATAGGCCTCCGGCAGCGCGTAGGGCTTGAAGGGGTTGGGGATCGGCGGAATATCCCGCCAGAACTCTGAGCTCGCTTTTTCGACCATTACTGTCACCTTTAAGTCGCCATCAGGAAGTAATAACATTACAATTGCATATTATTTAACCTAATTGCAACATAAAGCCGCTGCCGCGAGCGGCACGAGGGGGAAAAGGTGAGGGAGCGCAAATTCATCCCTGACCCGATCGCGGGTTCTGCGGAGCGGGCCAGCGGCGCGGCGCAATCAGAAGCGGCATTTTGCGCTGACCGCAGGGTTTTTATCCCAGCGCGTTGAATACAATGAACGCTTCGCACAGCGCAGGTAGAGTTTATGACGTTAAAAATAACGGTCCTGCTGGAAAACCGGCGGCGAAACGGGTCGCCGCTAAGAGCAAAGGCCGGGCTGAGCCTGCTGGTAGAGGACGGGCAGAAAACCATTCTCTTTGATACAGGGCCCGACGACAGTTTCTTACACAACGCCGCTCTGCTGGGTATCGACCCGGGCGCAATTGATGTCGCGGTCTTATCCCACGGCCATTACGATCACTGCGGCGGCGTTGCCTTTCTTCCCGACAATACGACGATTATCTGTCACCCTGACGCTGCGCGCGAACGTCACGCCGCGCTGACGCTGGCGGGGCGCAGTCAGAGGATCAAAAAACTCTCTCTGGAGATAGACTACTCCCGCCACCGGATGATCCGCTCGGCGTCGCCGGTGCCTATCAGCGATTCAACGCTGTGGTCGGGTGAGATTACGGTCGCAAGGCCAAAGGCTTACGGCCTTTTAGACCGCCACGGCGGGCGGCCTGACTTTATCGTTGATGAGGGCGCGTTAGTGCATAAATCGGCGCGGGGGCTGACGATCGTGACCGGATGCGGACACCGCGGGATCGTCAATATCGTCAGGCACTGCCAGCGCATTACCGGCATTGAGCACGTTCACGCCCTGATTGGCGGTTTTCACCTGCGCAGCGCTTCGCCGCTCGCCATCCGCCGCATCGGGCATTTTCTGCGCGCGCAAAATACGGAACGCATTGTGGGGTGCCACTGTACGGGAATGTGGGGAAATATCTGGCTCAGCGGGCGTCTCTCTTCGCTGGCGACCGGCGATATCATCACCATATAAAAAGCCGGCCCCGCGGGCCGGCCCGGTCGTGCTTACTTCGCGGTATCGCCGCAGCCGCCGATCATCTTCGAGATGGAGATCGCGGGGTGGAACAGGTAGTGGTAGTCGCAGTTCTTTTCTTTGTTGTAGATACTGCCCGTACAGCCGGAAAGGGTCGCCATAACGGCGCCCAGAAGCGCTAATTTAATCAGCTTATTCATGCATCAAATCCTTTTCGTCAAAGTAAAAGCCAGAACCTTTCTGGCGAACGCATTCTATCCAAAAACCCATCCCCGAAACAGGTTTATTTAACATCAAAAACGTATTATTTGTTTTATAAATCATAAAGATAAATACATCACCCACATCAATATAAACCCTGTCGCCAGCGCACGGTATTCGGCCTCTAAACAGCACAAATCACATAAGCGCTGCGCCCACGTCTGCCATGCTTAATGATTCGTCCAGTCAAAAAGGGTACGTGCATGAAAATTGATTTATCGGGGAAAGTCGCGCTGGTAAGCGCATCAACGGGCGGCATTGGCTATGCGATTGCCAAAGGGCTGGCAGAAAGCGGCGCGGAAGTTATCCTCAACGGCCGCAGCGAAAAGAGCGTCAGCGAGGCGCTTGCCCGCCTGCACCATGATGTCCCGGGCGCCAGGGCGCGTTCGGCCATTGCCGATCTCAGCAGCGCTGAAGGCGTTAACCAGCTGCTGAAGGGGTCAGACGGCGGCGGCGTGGATATTCTGGTTAACAATGCGGGCATCTACGGGCCGGGGGACTTCTTCGAACTCGACGATGAGACCTGGGAGAAGTACTGGCAGACTAACGTGATGTCCGGCGTTCGCCTGTCGCGCGCCCTGCTGCCGGCGATGGTGAAGAAGGGCTGGGGACGGGTGGTGTTTATCTCCTCCGAATCCGCTCGCAATATTCCCGCCGACATGATCCAGTACGGCGTCACCAAAACCGCGCAGCTTTCGCTGGCGCGCGGGCTGGCGAAGTTCGTCGCCGGCAGCGGCGTAACCGTTAACAGCGTCCTGCCGGGACCGACCATCTCCGACGGCTTTGCGGAGATGATGAAAGAGGAAGCGGAGAAGACCGGCAAATCGCTGGAGGAGCTGGGCAAGGAGTTCGTGATGGCCCACCGCCCGAGCTCGGTGATTCAGCGGGCGGCGTCGGTTGAGGAAGTCGCCAACATGGTGGTTTACGTCTGCTCTAAACAGGCCTCCGCCACCTCCGGCGCGGCGCTGCGCGTCGACGGCGGCGTGGTTGACGATATCGTGTAAGCCTTATTCTGCCCGCGCGCCGCGCGGGCAGAGCGCTACTGCGCCAGCTTCCACTTGCGCTTGAGCGCGGCGGGGTCCTGCTTCGCCAGCCACTGATTCACCTTCTCCAGCAGCTGCGGATTGTCGCGCCTGACCATATAGACCTTATCGCTTTCGGTGCCCGGCAGCGGCTTGGCCGTGGCGACGCAGAACACGCCCGGCTCCTGGCCCTGATACCAGTCGCCCTCAATCAGGTCGGTGACCATCATATCGGCGCTTTTGTCCCGCAGGGCCTGCAGGTTATCGACGTTATTCTTCACGCGGATAATCTGCGCGTGCTTAATATGCGCATCGACGTAGCTCTGATTGGTGCCGCCGGGATTAACCACCACCTTCACCTGCGGCCGGTCTATCTGCGCCAGGCTGCCGAGCGACGGCGCGGCGCTGCAGTTGGCCAGCGCTATCTTACCGTTCGCCACCACCGGCCGGCTAAGGGCAAACGCCTTTGCCCGCTCCGGCGTGCGGGTGACGCCGCCCATGGCGATATCAAACTTATCCGCCTGCAGATCGGCGGCCAGCGTCGGCCAGCTGGTGGCGACAAAGCTCACCTTCAGCCCGAGGGTTTTGCCGAGATCTTTCGCCATATCGACATCGTAGCCGAGCAGCTCCCCGGCCTGATTGTGAAACGCCAGCGGCGCGTAGTCCCCCGGCACGCCGACCTTCAGTTCGCCGCTTTGGCGGATGGTCTGCAGATCGCGGGCGTGGCCCGCGCAGGCGAGCAGGGTCAGCCCCAGCGCCAGGCCTGTTTTCAGTCGCATCTCGTTATCCTTATTGAAGAGGTATTCCCCCTGTCGTTATGCCGCGCGGGGGCGACGCGGGCAAGGAAAATTCGCGGCGTTGAGGAGATTAATGCGCGAAATTGTTAAAAAAATGTTCTTTATGTGACGCTCTTCGGAAAAATCTGCACGCTTTTTGTGCGTTCCTGTCGCCCTTACCTACGCTTCAAATGTATCGAAACACCCTGTTATCGCGCCATATTCAGGAATAAGGCCGTTTCTGTTCATCTGGCACGCATCGTGCTTTGTTATTCAAGTATCAAAAGTCTGTTAAATGATATCTCACTATCATCGAGGGCAGAGATGAGCGATAGCCATGAGCTGCAGCGGATTATCGAGTCAACGTTCAGTCAGCTGACGCCGAGCGAAAAACGGATCGGCAGTTGGCTGCTCGGCCACCTGGCGCAAATCCCGTTCGAGACCGCGGACAGCATCGCCCAGGCCACGGGCACCAGCGGGATCACCGTCGGTCGCTACCTGCGCAAGCTGGGCTATCGCAACCTGGACGACGTTAAAAACGGCCTGAAAAGCGCCAGCGCGGCCCCCTACCGCCACTGGGGCGTAGTAGAGCGCCTCGACTCCTGGGCGCAGCAGCAGGCCCGGCCGGACAGGCTCAGCCAGTCGCTGCAGATGGAGCTGGAGGCCATCCAGTACGTCTACCGGCTGGCGCAGACGGAGACCTTCGCCCGCATCAGCCAGCGCATCGCCGACGCCGACGCGGTGATCGTCCTCGGCGTTCAGTCGACCCGCGGCATCGCCAACACCTTTTTCAGCCATCTGGAGTACCTGCGCCCCCGGGTGGTTTACGCCGACGGCAGCTCCGGCAGCTGGCTGGAATCGCTGAACTCCGGGTATGACAACCCCTACGTGGTGCTGACGGACACCCGCGCCTACGCCACGGCGGCCCGCCAGTTCTGCCGCATCGCCAGCGAGCGCCGGGTAGCGACGGCGCTGGTCACCGATATCTGGTGCCCGTGGGCCCGCGACTTCCCGGTGGATCTGCTGCAGGTCAAAACCGATACCGGGCACTTCTGGGACTCCCTCGCTCCCATCAGCTGCCTTTTTAACCTGCTGCTGTCCGCAACGATAGAGCGACTGGGGCCGGCGCTCTCCGGCCGCCTCGCGGAGAACCGCGCGCTGCAGCAGGCCTTTGGCCAATTTGAACATGAATAAATACAGGACATTGTGATGAGCCAGTCGCTGCCTCTTATCGATATCGCCGCGCGCTTTCCGACGCTGGATATCGATCTTAAATACGCTACCGCCGATAACCTCACCGGCCGGCCGATCTACGGCGAAGCGCGCTGCCTGCTGCATCCGGATGCGGCGGCGGCGCTGGAGAAGTCGCTGCAGATTGCCGCCCTCGCCGGGCTGCGCCTGCAGGTGCTGGATGCCTACCGCCCGCAGCGGGCGCAGGCGCTGCTGTGGAATGCCTGCCCGGACCCGGCCTATGTCGTGCCGGGCAGCCTCGGCTCAAACCACAGCCGGGGCACGGCTATCGACGTCACGCTGCTTGATGAGCGCGGCGAGGCGCTGGATATGGGCACCGGCTTTGACGAGATGAGCGAACTCTCCCACCCCTTCCATCCCGGCATCCCGCCGCAGGCCCAGCGCAACCGCCTGCTGCTCAACGCCATCATGTACGGCGGCGGCTTCAGGGGCATTGCCACCGAGTGGTGGCACTTTGAATTACCCGACGCCGCCGGCTATCCCCTGCTGGACGACGTCTTTTCCTGTTTAACACCTGACAATGCTTACGGAGTAAAACAATGATAATTCCCCGCACAGTCCGCCCCCTGCTGTTAGCTCTCGCCCTGGCCGCCGCCACTGCGCCCGCCTGGAGCGCGGTTCCTAAAGACATGCTGGTTATTGGCAAGGCTGCGGATCCGCAGACGCTGGATCCGGCGGTGACCATTGATAACAACGACTGGACCATTACCTATCCCGCCTACCAGCGGCTGGTGAAGTATAAAGTGGATAACGGCAAAGGTTCGACGGACGTCGAGGGCGATCTGGCGGAAAAGTGGCAGGCCTCCGATGACGGCAAAGTCTGGACGTTTACCCTGCGCAAAGGGCCGCAGTTTGACGACGGCACGCCGGTTACCGCCGACGCGGTCAAACTCTCCTTTGAGCGCCTGATGCGCATCAAGCAGGGGCCGTCCGAAGCCTTTCCTGCGGGCCTGAAAATAGAGGTCATCGATCCGCAAACCGTGCGCTTTACCCTACCGGACGCGTTCGCCCCCTTCCTGCACACCCTGGCGAACGACGGGGCCTCCATCATTAATCCCGCCGTGCTGAAGGCCCACGCCGACGACGACGCCCGGGGCTGGCTGGCGCAGAACACCGCCGGCTCCGGCGCTTTTAAGCTGCAGCGCTGGCAGAAGGGGCAGCAGCTGGTGCTGGTCCCCAACCCGCACTTTGACGGCAGCAAACCCGCGTTTAAGCGCGTGACGGTGAAAATTATCGGCGAGAGCGCCGCCCGCCGCCTGCAGTTAACCAAAGGCGATCTGGATATCGCCGACGCGCTGCCGGTGGATCAGTTTGCCGCCCTGAAAAAAGAGGATAAGGTCGCGGTTCACGACTATCCTGCCCTGCGCATTACCAACCTCTATCTCAATAACAGCAAGCCGCCGCTTAACCAGGTCGAACTCCGCCGGGTTATCTCCTGGGCGACCGACTATCAGGGCATGGTGAACGGCATTCTCGGCGGCAACGGTAAGCAACTGCGCGGCCCGATCCCGGAGGGAATGTGGGGCTACGACAGCGGCGCAATGCAGTACTCGCTGGATATGAATAAGGCGAAGGCGGCGCTGGAGAAAGTGGCCGATAAACCGAAGACGCTCTCGTTCCTCTATTCCGATAACGATCCGAACTGGGAGCCGATCGCCCTCTCTACCCAGGCCAATCTGCAGGCGCTCGGCATTCAGGTGAAGCTTGAGAAGCTGGCCAACGCCACCATGCGCGAGCGCATCGGCAAGGGCGACTACGATATCGCGATCGGCAACTGGAGCCCGGATTTTGCCGATCCCTACATGTTTATGAACTACCTGTTCGCTTCAGACAAAAAAGGGCTGCCCGGCAACCGCTCGTTCTACGCCAATGCCGCCGTCGATAAGCTGCTCGGCCAGGCGGCGTCCTCCAGCAACCAGGCAACGCGTACCAAGGATTATCAGGCGGCGCAGAAGGTGGTGATTGATGAAGCCGCCTATGTCTACCTGTTCCAGAAAAACTACCAGGTCGCCATGAATAAATCGGTCCAGGGCTTCGTCTTTAACCCGATGCTGGAGCAGATATACAACCTTGCGCAGATGCATAAGTAGCGCTGCGGTCTCTCTTTTGCGCCGGGCCGCTGGCCCGGCGGAGGAAGCGATATGAGTTTCTGGAGTCTGATACGCCAGCGCTGCTGGGGCCTTGTGCTGGTGGTGGCCGGCGTCTGCGTCATTACGTTTATCATTTCGCACCTGATCCCCGGCGATCCGGCCCGCCTGCTGGCGGGCGAACGCGCCAGCGACGAGATAGTCCAGCATATCCGTCATCAGCTGGGGCTGGATCTGCCGCTCTGGCAGCAGTTTGCCCGCTACGTTTCGGCGCTGCTGCACGGCGATCTGGGCACCTCGATCCGCACCGGCCGCCCGGTGCTGGAGGATCTAAAGGCTTTCTTCCCGGCGACCCTGGAGCTGGCCTTCTGCGCCCTCGCCATCGCGCTGGTGGTCGGCATTCCGCTGGGCGTCCTCTCTGCGGTCTACCGCAACCGCTGGACCGATCATCTGGTCAGGCTGCTGGCGCTGACCGGGATCTCAACCCCCGCCTTCTGGCTCGGGCTTGGGGTCATCGTCCTGTTCTACGGCAAGCTGAACTGGCTGCCGGGCAGCGGCAGGCTGGACGACTGGCTCGATCCGCCTGCACACGTCACCGGCTTCTACCTGCTCGATTCTCTGCTGGCGGGCGATACGGAGGTATTTATCAACGCCGTGCAGCATCTGATCCTGCCGGCGGCCACCCTCGCCTTCGTCCACCTGGGCATTGTCGCCCGCCAGATCCGCTCGGCGATGCTCGAACAGCTCGGCGAGGACTATATCCGCACCGCGCTGGCAAGCGGCCTGCCGCGCTGGACCATTATCCTGCGCTACGCCCTGCCCAACGCCCTGATCCCCTCGGTCACGGTCCTCGGCCTGGCGCTGGGGGATCTGCTCTACGGCGCGGTGCTGACCGAAACCGTCTTTGCCTGGCCGGGGATGGGCGCCTGGGTGGTGACCTCCATTCAGGCCCTGGATTTCCCGGCGGTAATGGGATTTGCCATCGTGGTGTCGTTTGCCTACGTGCTGGTGAATCTGATTGTTGACCTGCTCTACTTGTGGATCGATCCGCGCATGGGTCGGGGAGAGAGTTAAGTGATGATGACCGAAGAACGTCCGCTGACGCGGCGCAGACGCACCGTCAGTCCGCGCTGGCAGCGCAGGCTGTGGCTCATCAGACAGAGTCCGCTGACCCTTATCGGCGGCGCCATTATGCTGCTGATGCTGCTGCTGATGATTTTTTCACCCTGGCTGGTGCCCCACGATCCGAACGCTATCGATCTTACCGCCCGCCTGCAGGCGCCGTCGCCGGCCCACTGGTTCGGCACCGACGAAGTGGGCCGGGATCTGTTCAGCCGGGTGCTGATCGGCAGCCAGCAGTCGATTGCCGCCGGGCTTGCCGTAGTACTGATCGCCGGGATCGGCGGCTCCCTGCTGGGCTGCTTATCCGGGGTGCTCGGCGGGCGCTGCGACGCGCTGATTATGCGGCTGATGGACATTATGCTGTCGATCCCCTCGCTGGTGCTGACCATGGCGCTGGCGGCCGCCCTCGGGCCGAGCCTGTTTAACGCCATGCTGGCGATCGCCATCGTCAGGATCCCGTTTTACGTTCGCCTGGCGCGCGGGCAAACGCTGATCGTCCGCCAGCATAGCTATGTCGAAGCCTCGGTGACCTTCGGCGCCTCCCGCTGGCACCTGATCAGCTGGCACATTCTGCGCAACGCCCTGCCGCCGCTGATTGTGCAGGCCTCGCTGGATATCGGCAGCGCGATCCTGATGGCCGCCACCCTCGGCTTTATCGGCCTCGGCGCCCAGCAGCCCACCGCCGAATGGGGCGCGATGGTCGCCAACGGCCGCAACTACGTTCTCGATCAGTGGTGGTACTGCGCCTTTCCCGGCGCGGCGATCCTGATAACCGCCGTCGGCTTTAACCTGTTTGGCGACGGCATCCAGGATCTGCTCGATCCGAAAGCCGGAGGACGCAGCTGATGACCCAGCGTATTCTGACCCTCGATAACGTCAGCCTCAGCTTCCCCGCCTGGCAGGGCGAAGTGCGGGTATTGAACAATATCTCTCTGCACATCAACCGGGGCGAGATCGTCGGCGTGGTGGGCGAGTCCGGCTCCGGTAAATCGGTGACCGCCATGCTCAGCATGCGCCTGCTGCCGCCGGGCAGCTACCGCATCCGCAGCGGCAGCGTCACCCTCAGCGCGCACGATATGCTGAACGCGCCGGAGAAAACCCTGCGCCAGCTGCGCGGCGACAAGGCGGCGATGATCTTTCAGGAGCCGATGACCGCCCTGAACCCCACCCGCCGCATCGGCAAGCAGATGGTGGACGTTATTCGCCAGCACCGGCCGCTTTCCGTCCGCGACGCGCGCAGCCGGGCCGCGGCGCTGCTGCGCGATATGCAGATAGCCGACCCGCAGCAGGTGCTGGAGCGCTACCCGTTTGAACTCTCCGGCGGTATGCGCCAGCGGGTAATGATCGCCATCGCCTTCTCCTGCGATCCCGACCTGCTGATCGCCGATGAGCCTACTACCGCCCTGGACGTCACCGTACAGCGCCAGGTGCTGCGCCTGCTGAAGCAGAAAGCGCAGGCCACCGGCGCGGCGGTGCTGTTTATCAGCCACGATATGGCAGTGGTTTCCCAGATCTGCGACCGGGTGTACGTCATGTACGCCGGTTCGGTGGTGGAGAGCGGCGCCACCCGGGAGCTGCTCGAACATCCGCGCCACCCCTACTCGATAGGGCTGATGAACAGCGCGCCCGATAATGCCGAACCGCGGGCGCAGCTGCGCTCCATTCCAGGCACCGTGCCGAACCTGGCTCAGCTTCCCGCCGGCTGCGCCTTTCGCGAGCGCTGCTTTGCCGCCGGGGAGGCCTGCGGCGTGACGCCCCCGCTGCGGCCGGTGGATCAACAACATGTCGCCTGCTGGTATCCGCGCCTGGAGACTACTCATGACTGACGTACTGTTTTCACTCAACGATGTACACCTGAATTTTGCCGCCAGAAAGAACTGGCGCGGCAAGGTCACCGAACGCGTTTATGCCCTGAACGGCCTGTCGCTCAGCGCCCGGCGCGGGGAAACTCTCGGCATTGTCGGCGAATCCGGCTGCGGCAAAAGCACGCTGGCAAAGCTGCTGATGGGCATACTCAGGCCGAGCCGGGGCGAGTATCAGGATCTGTCCGGCGAGGGCGATAAGCGGATCCAGATGGTCTTTCAGGATCCGCTCTCTTCCCTCGATCCCCGTCTGCCGGTGTGGCGGACCATCACCGAGCCGGTGTGGATCCACGCCCGCGCCGGTGAAAAAGCGCGCCGCAGGCTGGCAGAGGCGCTGGCGCGGCAGGTGGGTATTCGTCCGGAGTATCTCGACCGCCTGCCCCACGCCTTTTCGGGCGGGCAGCGCCAGCGTATCGCCATCGCCCGGGCGCTCTCCTCCCGCCCGCAGGTCATTGTGCTGGATGAGCCGACCTCCGCGCTGGATATCTCGGTCCAGGCGCAGATCCTCAATCTGCTGGTGAGCCTGCAGCAGGAGCAGGATCTGACCTACGTGCTCATCTCCCACAACGTCTCCGTGGTGCGCCACATGAGCGACCGCGTGGCGGTAATGTATCTCGGCCAGATCGTCGAAACCGGCGACGCCCGCCGGGTACTGGACACGCCGAGGCATCCCTACACCCGGCTGCTGATGGACTCGGTGCCGCGCGTCGGCGGCGAACTGGGGGAGGCGCCGGCGAACACCGAGCTGCCCGGCAACCGCCGCCTGCCCGAAGGCTGCTACTTCCGCGACCGCTGCCCCTGGGCAACCGAAGGATGCGATAAGCCGCAGGCGCTGCGCCCGCAGCCCGACGGAACGCTGGTGCGCTGCTGGCGGACGGAGGCGATTGCCCCCTGCGCCTGAAGCCCGGGATTTACGATCCGCGGCTGAGCGTCTGCGCCAGCCGCTGCCAGTCGAAAGGCTGCATCTCGCCGTAGGAGAGCCCCTGCGCCGCCATCTGTTCGGGGATCTGCCGCTGCAAACGGGCGGTGCCCTGGCTCATCGTGCCCGGATAGCCCGCGTCCTGCAGGGTCTTCACCACCTCCTCCATCTCCTCGCTGCGGCGCACGCCGTGTTCGGCAACCCGGCTAATCAGATAACCGGGCAGTTCCGCATTCCAGCCCAGAGAGGGGAAGCTGTTGTGCAGCGATGCCAGCACCTGCTCCTCAACGCCGTACCGGCGGGCGGCAAACAGGCACTCGGTCGTCAGGGCTTCCAGACCTTTAATCATCACGCTGCGGCACATCTTGATGGCCGACACCGTGCCCACTTCGCGCCCGCCGTAGCGGGCATTCAGCCCCAGCGCCGTCAGCGCCGGCGTGAGTTTTTCCGCCAGCGGGCCGCCGGTTAACAGCGGCGTTTTCAGCCGCGCGGGCGGCACCGGCGCCATAACCGCGACATCAATATAGGCGTCGCCGGCAAAGGCCTGCGCGGCCTGGCGCTTCGTCTCCGGGGCGACGGAGTTGAGATCGAGAAAATACTGTCCCTCCCGCAGCAGCGGCGCGCTCTGCCGGGCGACGGCCAGCGCCTGCCCGGCGGTGACGGTGGAAAGGATAAGCGTTGCCTCGTCCAGCGCGTCGGCCAGAGACGTCCCGACGCGCACCCCCGCCTGCAGGGCCTTTTCGCGCATCGCGTCGCCCTCGTCGCCGTCCAGCTTGCGGTCCCAGATGGAGACCGCGTAGTGCCTGGCCAGTTCGGCGGCAAAAATACCGCCCGCCTCGCCAAAACCGATAAATGCTATCTGCGTCATGCTTCCTCCTTTTGCGGCCAGACGGCCGCCGGAATGGCCACCTCGCCGGCAAACAGCAGCCGGGCGGTGCGGATCAGGCCGCATCCCGCCGGCTGGCCGTCGGCGTCCTGCGCCAGCACCACGCTAAACTCTCCGCCCGGGTGCTCAATGCTGTAGGTTGAATCCGCCGGCCGCTGCGCCAGGCCCTCCGCGACCGAGCCGGGGATCAGGCAGGCGCTGGCGACGCTCACCGCGCCGAAAACGCCAATCGACGCGTGACAGCGGTGCGGAATAAAGGTCCGGCTGCTGAGGGTCCCGCCGCTGCGCGGCGCGGCGATCAGCGTCATCTTCGGCACCGTCCGACTGGCGACATCGCCGAGGTTCATGCGCGGCCCCGCCTGCAGGCGAATCGACTCCAGCCGCCGCTTCAGTTCATCATCGTTGTCCAGCGCCTCGCGGCTCTCGTAGCCGCTGCGGCCCAGGTCGCCGGCGCGGACCAGCACCACCGGCATACCGTTATCAATACAGGTCACCTCAACGCCGTCGAAGCGGTCCGTGGCGCTGCCGGTCGGCAGCAGCGCGCCGCAGCCCGATCCGGCGACGTCGCTGAAGTTGAGCACGATCCGGCTGCCGCTGCCGGGCACGCCGTCGATGCGGGTCTCTCCGGCATACTCCACGCCGTCAGCGCTGCAGGGCACATCGGCAATCGCCAGCTGTCCGGTGTTCTCCATATAGATGCGCACCGACGTCAGCGGCGCCGAAGCCGCCACCAGACCGCGCTCAATGGCAAACGGCCCGATTGCCGCCAGCACGTTGCCGCAGTTCTGACCGTAGTCTACCGTGGCGCGATCGACGTTGACCTGAGCAAAGAGGTAGTCGACGTCCGCATCCGGCCTGGCCGAGGGGCGCACGATGGCCACTTTGCTGGTCAGCGGATCGCCGCCGCCGATACCGTCAATCTGCCGGCTATCCGGCGACCCCATCACCGCCAGCAGTACCGCATCGCGGCGGGCGGGATCGTCAGGAAGCGAGTCTGCCAGGAAGCAGGCGGCTTTTGAGGTGCCGCCGCGCATCAGCAGGCAGGGAATGCGACGCTGCGCCATGCTATACCTCCACGTCGTCCGCGCTGTCGTAATAGCGCAGGCCCTTCTCAGCCAGCCGGGGGCGCATGCCGTAGATATCCAGCCCCAGCTCGCCGCCGGCCAGCCGCGCCCGCTTGGCTTCTTCATTCGCCATCCGCTTCTCCGCGCTGGCGAGCACCGCCTGCGCGCCGGCGTGGGGAACCACCACTACGCCGTCATCATCCGCCACCACCACATCGCCGGGGTTCACCAGCTGATTGCCGCAGATCAGCGGCACGTTGACCGAACCCAGCGTCTCCTTCACCGTGCCCTGGGCATACACCTGACGCGACCAGACGGCAAAGCCCATCTCTCTGAGGGTGTGGGAATCGCGGATGCCGATATCGCCCACCAGGCCGACCACGCCGCGCGCCTGCAGGGAGGTTGCCAGCAGGTCGCCAAAGAAGCCGTCGCCGCAGGGCGATGTCGGGGCGACCACCAGCAGATCGCCGGGCTGGCACAGCTCTACGGCCACGTGGAACATCCAGTTATCGCCCGGCGTGACCAGCACGGTCACCGCATTGCCGGCCCGGCTGACGCCCTGCTGGATGGGGCGAATGGCCGGGCTCAGAAGTCCCTGGCGCCCGTGCGCTTCGTGAACGGTGGCCACGCCCGCCGCCGCAAACTGCGCCAGTACGCGGCTGTCGGTGCGCGGGATCTGGCGGATGGCGATCCCTTTCATGCCTGGCTGGATCATGCGAGATTCTCCGTAACCCGCGGGAAGATGCTCTGAAAGCCTTCCGCGTGGCTGATGTTCCGGGCATCGGTGATGCCGATGTTGCGTTTTGCCTGCACCCCGCGCTGGAGCGCTACGCGGGTGTAGTACTCCCAGAGATGCTCCTGGCCCTGCATACACTGGATTGCCCGATACTTTTTCTCCCACACGGAGGTAATATCCAGCAGCACGTCCGGCTTCCAGCTGCACTGCTCGGGCTGGTGCGGTTCAAAGCAGTAGACCGGCGGCGCTGCGACCACCTTCTCCCCCGGACGATAGCCTTCCGCCTGGGCGATAATGCGCGCCTCCTGGGCCAGGTTAGACGCCAGAGGGTGATCGTAGTTATAGGGATCCTGCAGGGAGTGGGTCAGCACGAAGTGCGGCTGCACGCGGCGGTAGACATCGGCGAGGCGCAAGAGCGTCTCGCGGTCGGCGCGCAGCGGGTAGTCGCCAATATCGAAAAATTCAACGCTGGCCCCCAGAACCTCGGCCGCAGCCCGGGCCTCCTGCTCGCGGTGCTGTTTCACTTTCGCTTCCGTCATGTTGCCCTTGCGCCACAGCTTTGCGGATTCGCCGCGCTCGCCGTAGGAGAGACAGACAATATGCACCTGATAGCCCTGTTCGGCGTGCAGGGCGATGGCGCCGCCGGCGCGCCAGACGAAATCGGCGGAGTGGGCGCTGACAACAAGGGCACTTTTCGCAGTAATCGGTTCAGACATCATGGCTTCCTCTTCGTTTTTTTTCAGCTTGTCACGCCCTCGCGGCCCGGGGGTAATTCGTTAACTTGCGCAGGCTATGATTTTTATTTATGTTGGCCGACTGAACCCTCTTATCAACGCGCGGCGATATGCAAACAAAAAATAAAAACAAAACATTAAATATCATGCAGCTACGCTTCTTCTGCCAGGTGGCGGATCGCGGAAGCATCTCGCGGGCGGCTGATGATTTATTTCGCACTCAGTCGGCAATTACCCGGGCGATCCGCGATCTGGAGTCGTCGCTGGAGGTCACGCTGTTTGAGCGCCACTACAGCGGAATGGTACTGACGGAATATGGCCGCTGCGTGCTGCCCCGCGCCAGGCGGGCAATCGCAGATTTGCTGGCGATCCCCGGGCAGCTGCAGAGGCTTAAGGCGCTGCGGGGCCGGGACGGCGCGGACGCCGGGTGGCTGTTCAACAGCCGGCGGCTGGAGATCTTCCTGCAGCTGTTTCAGGTCCACCACGGGCAGACGGTCGCGAACCTGCTGGGGATAACCCAGCCCGCGGTCAGCGCCGCGCTGAAGATCCTGGAGAAGGGCGCGGGGACGGCGCTGTTTCACCGCACGCCGGAAGGGGTGCGCCCGACGCCGGCCGCCGAGGCCATCTGGCCCAATATCAGCCGGGCGCTGAACGAACTGCCCCACATCCGCAGCGATATTGCCGCCCGGCGCGGCGTGCTTGAGGGGCGGGTGCGCATTGGCGCCCTGCCCCTCAGCCGTACCCAGCTTTTGCCTGCCGCCATCAGCGCGTTTCTGGCGCGCTACCCGGGCATTGCGATTATGACTTACGAGAGTCCCTATGAGTCGCTGGTGGCGGACATGCGGGCGGGAAATATCGACTTCATCCTCGGCGCCCTGCGCGAGCACGACGAGCTGCCGGACCTGACCCGCGAGGCGCTGTTTGCGGAAGAGATGCTGATTCTGGTGCGCGGCGGCCACCCGCTGCTGGAACATCCCTGTCCGCAGTCGCAGCTGGCCGACGCCCGCTGGGTGCTCCCCAGAGCCAATGCGCCCGCCAGGCGGCTGCTGGATCGGGCCTTTAGTGCGATGGGGCTCGTGTCGCCAACGCCCTGCGTCGAAACCGGAGACGCGGCGATGGTGCGCGGCCTGCTGTTAAACTCGGACATGCTGGCGGCCGTCTCCGCCAGCCAGATGCGCTTCGAGCTGGATAACGGCATTCTTGTGCCGCTGCCGGTGCCGCTTCCGGACACGGTGCGCCAGATTGGCCTCACGGTGCGCGAGGGCAGCCTGCCCTCGCCCGCCACGCAGGCGCTGCTGGATTTTATTCGTCAGCGCTTGCCCGCCACCGAATAGGTCACCTGCTGGTTGCGGGTCTGCTGAAATGCCTCCAGCGTCTGGCCGCGCATGGCGGCGTAGATATGCAGGTTGGAAACGCCCACCACCGCGCCCATTTTCTCCAGCAGGAAAAAGCTGGCGCCGTAGTGGATAAGCCCCCGCCAGTCGCGCTCGTCCAGCAGGCGCTGCTCCTCGTCGCTCAGCCCGGCCTCGGCGTAGAGCGCGCGCGGCTGGTGCAGAAAGCGCTCGCGCCAGGCGGGCTCCGTCAGCCGGTGCAGAAAGCCGTTGAGCCGCAGCCCCTTGAGGCTGCGCTCCTGGGTAAAGGGCAAGGTGCCGGGCAGCTTTTCCACGCCCGCCAGCTGACGGGCCATATGCTGCCTGTGGCGCTCGAGGCTGGCTTCCGGGACAGCTCCGGCGTTGTTCTCCAGAATCAGGGTGGCAATCCCGGTCATCGACGGCAGGTAGTAGTCGCGCCAGGTTTCCGTCACCGTGGCCGACAGCGCCCCGCGCATCACCAGCCACATGATCACCTCCGCCCCCTCCATGCCGCCCAGCTCAGCATATTCGGCAAGCGTCATGTCGCACAGGGTCTCCGGGTCGTTGACCAGCAGATCGACAAACTGCGCGTCCCATTCGGGGTTGTTGAAGCCGCAGCGCTCGCCGTGAACCTGGTGCGAGAGGCCGCCGGTGGCCACAATCGCCACGTTGAGATCCTGCGGATAGCTCTCGATGGCCCTGCGCAGGGCCTGACCAAGCTTGTAGCAGCGGCGGGCGCTGGGGATCGGGAACTGCAAAACGCCGATCTGCAGCGGGATCACCCGGGTCGGCCACTCGCCGCTCTGCCAGGGGAGCAGCGCCGAGAGAGGCGAGAAGAGGCCATGATCGAGCTTTTTATTCATAAAGAAGGACATATCGAACTCATCGGCCATCAGGCTGGTGCCGATATGGCGCGCCAGCGCGGCGTCGCTTTTTACCGGCGGCAGCGCGCGCGGGCCGCCGCCCTCGTCGGCCACGCCGTACTCATTATCAATTCCCAGCGCAAAGGCCGAATAATGGTCGAAGAAAAAGGCGGTAACGTGGTCGTTGAAGATGTAGACCAGCGCATCGGGCTTCTTCTCGTCCAGCCAGCGCTGAAGCGGCCCGAAGCTTTCAAAAATCGGCGCCCACGCGGCCTCCTGCTGTTTGTTGTGATCCACCGCAAAACCAATTGTCGGGGTATGTGAGACGGCGATCCCGCCGATGATTCTGGCCATAACGAACTCCTACGGGTGATTAACGGTTTCTGACAACATTGAAGAGGGTTCCGGTTCGCGGGCGGCGCTTTGCCCGGACTGCCGGTTCATCTTGTGCAGCAAAATGGCCAGCGCCGCCAGGCATGCCGGAACGGCGAGTACCAGGAAAATGGCGCCTTTGCCGGGGGCGGCGAGCATAATAACGCCGCCGAGCGTGGAGCTGAGGATGGCGCCCAGGCGTCCGATGCCGTGCATCCAGCTGACGCCGGTGGCGCGGATCTCGGTCTGATAAAATGCCGGCGAGTAGGCCTGAAGCCCGTTCTGCGCGCCGTTAATGCACATCCCGCTGACAAAAATCAGCAGCGACAGCAGCAGCGCCCCGCCGCCCAGCAGCCCCTGGGCCGCCAGGCAGAGGCAGCCCAGAAAATAGGTCACGGCAATGACGCCCTTCGCCGAGGTTTTATCCATCAGGTAGCCGACCGCGATGCCGCCCAGCGGGCCGCCAAGCTGGAAAAGACCGGTAATGATCGCCGCCTGCTGCAGCGACAGCCCCCCGGCGCGCAGGATGGTTGGCAGCCAGCCGTTGAGTAAATAGATAACGAACAGCCCCATAAAATAGGTCAGCCACAGCGCCGCCGTGCCCCGGGCGTAGCCGCCGCTGAACAGCTGGACCACTTTGCCGCCCCTGCTCAGCGCCGGGGTGTGAATAGTAAAAGCGGTGTGCGGGGCAAAGCGGCCGCCGAGACGGGCCAGTACGTTGGCGATCCGCGCCCGATCGACGCCGCGCGCCGCCATGCTTACGGCGGACTCCGGCAGCCAGAGCATCAAAAATGGCAGGATCAGCAGCGGCAGCGCGCCGCCGAAGATCAGCGCCGAGTGCCAGCTGTAGTGGGAGAGCAGTCCGGCGGCGATAAAGCCCCCCAGCCCCGATCCGACGTTAAAGCCGCTGTACATCAGGGTTATCATCACCCCCCTGCGCCGCTCGGGCATATACTCCGCCACCAGCGTGACGCAGCCCGGCATCACCGCGCCCAGCCCAAGTCCGGTCAGAAAGCGCAGCAGCGCCAGCTGCATCGGGCTCTGGGCGGCCGCGCCGCAGAGGCTGAAAAAAGCGAACAGGCAAATCGATCCCAGCAGCACGCGCTTGCGGCCACAGCGGTCGGCGAGCGGGCCGGCCACCAGCGCGCCCAGCGCCACGCCGAACATCGCCGACCCGAGGATAGGCCCCAGCTCAGCCCGGCTGATGCCCCAGTCTTCGATCAGCGCCGGCGCGATGAACCCCATCACCGCCGCATCATAGCCGTCAAGCATGATGACCACAAAGCAGAGCAGCAAAATCAGCCACTGGTAGCGGGAAACGGGCCGGGCGTCTATCCACGCCTTGATATCGACAACGGGTTGGTGGTTCATAGGGTAGCTTCCTCGGGCAGGCAGACGGTGTTCTGTTATGAGTGTTGTATGAACGTGTCGCACCAACTTAAGGCAGCGCTGCCCCCCTGTCCGGTTCAAAAAACCGCGGGGGGATATGAGTAATTTTTATAATGTGAGGAGAGTGGCAAAAACAAACATCAGTGAAAGCCAGCCGCAGAGAGCGTTAGCCGGCTACCGGGCGGCGGCAGGCGCTTCGTTTTGCTGCAGAGCCGTTTCAATTGCCCAGGCCGGGCCCAGACGCATATGCCTGACGGGACGCGGCGACCGCCGCAGGCAGGTGACTGCCGCCGCCGTCAGCTGAGCTGGCGGGCACCCGCCGGGAAGTCCTCCTGCTGCAGCCGCTTCTCCGGCTGCAGCAGGGTCATCGCCAGCATGCTGGCAAAGGCGATGCAGGCGGTGACGGTGAACATGGCGTTGTAGCCGTAGTACTGCGCCAGCCAGCCGCAGAGCATCGGCGAGATGATGGCCGCCATATTGGCGATCGCCAGGGTCATGCCGCTGTAGGCCCCCACCGACGCCTTCGGCGTTACGTCGATCACCACCGACCAGTAGACATTATTCACCAGCGCATTCAGCGCGTTGCCGAGCGTCATCAGGGCGATAATCCCCGCCGCCGACCCCACCCACGGAATAGCCATAAAGCAGCAGGCGGTGGCGAACAGGGTCACCGCCGCAAAGACGTTGCGCGCCAGGCGCAGGTTGCCGAAGCGGGAGATGATGCGGTCGGCAATCCGCCCGCCGAGCAGTACCGTTACGCAGGCGCCGCTCCACGGGATCATCGCCACGTACCACAGGGAGTGCAGATCGTAGTGGAAGTTGTCCTGCAGATACTTCGGCATCCAGGTCACCAGGGTAAAGGTGATATAGAGAAAGCTGAAGTAGCCGAGCGCGTTGCAGACCAGGGTACGGCTGGTGAAAAAGCGCCACCACGGCAGCGGCTCGCCGCTGTCGCCGCCCTGCTTTTGCCCGCGCACGATCAGCGCCCGCTCGGCGTCGTTAACGCCGGGGTGCTGCTGCGGCGTATTGGCGAAGTGGCGGGCGAACAGCAGCATCGCCAGCAGCGAAAAGGCGCCCAGCAGCATAAACATCATCCGCCAGTCGTGAGTGAGCAGCAGCAGGCCAACGGCAATCGGCGCGGTCAGCAGAGAGCCCACCTGGGTGCTGAGCAGGCCGATACCCAGCGCAAAGCCGCGCTCGTTGTCGGGCGCCCAGTGGGCGATGCTTTTATTCATCAGGGCGTAGGCCGGCCCCTCGGTAAAGCCGAACAGCACCCGCAGGGCGGCAAAGCCCATAATCGCCGAGCCGCCGAACAGCGCGAGGCCGATTTCCCCCGCCCAGGCGGTGGCTATCTCCAGCAGCGACCAGAGAATACCGGCCATCAGCCACACCTTTTTGGTCCCCAGACGGTCGGCGAGGAAGCCGCCGCACAGCGAGCCGAACAGATAGCCGAAGCCGAAGTAGCCGAGCACGGCGCCGAGCTGCACCTTGCTGAAGTGGAACTCCTGCGAGATGGCGTTGGCGGCAAACGACAGCGCGCCGCGATCGACGTAGTTAATCAGGGCAATCAGAAACAGCAGCGAGAAGATGGTATAGCGGGTGGATGAGGCTTTCATGCGCGACTCCCGAATTAAACAGCGTAAGGGAGTTAAGCAAGGGCGATGCCAGAGCGTCAAAAACCCCGCTGGCGGGGCTTTTGACGGAATCAATGCGCCGCGCTGCACCTTTCAGGTGCAGGCGCGCACGCCGATCAGGCTTTCGCTTCTTCTACTCTGCCGGTTTCGCCCTTCGCGTTCGCCAGCAGGCGGCGCACCGGAATAATCAGCAGGAACAGCACGCCGGCGCAGATCAGCAGCGCAATAGAGCAGCGGGCGAAGAGGTCTGGCAGCATATCGAGCTGGTCGGCCTTCACGTGGCCGCCGATCAGGCCCGCCGCCAGGTTGCCCAGCGCGCTGGCGCAGAACCACAGGCCCATCATCTGGCCGCGCATTCTCTCCGGCGCCAGCAGAGTCATGGTGGCAAGCCCGATCGGGCTCAGGCACAGCTCGCCGAGGGTCAGCATCAGGATGCTGCCCACCAGCCACAGCGGCGATACCGTGCCGCCGCCGCTGGCCAGCACGTTCTGCGCCGCCAGCATCATCAGGCCGAAACCGCCTGCCGCAAACAGCACGCCGATCATAAACTTGGTGATGCTCCCCGGGCGGATATGGTTGCGGGCAAGCCACGGCCACGCCCAGCTGAATACCGGCGCCAGCAGGATAATAAACAGGGCATTCACCGACTGGAACCACACCGCCGGGATCTCAAAGCCGCCCAGCATGCGGTTGGTGTAGTCGTTGGCAAACAGGTTAAAGGAGGTCGGCTTCTGCTCGAACGCCGACCAGAAGAAGGCCGCCGCCACCAGCAGAATAAAGCACACCAGCAGGCGCGCCCGCTCCTTGCGGTTCAGCCCGGCAAAGGCGAACAGCCAGATAAAGTACAGCGCCACCGAGGCGGCAATCACGTACACCAGCGCGCTGGCCACCGCCACCGGGTTGATGACAATCACGCCCTGAGCAACCAGCGTGACGACCACGGCTAACGCCGCCGCCAGCGCCAGCAGCCAGGCGCCGACGCCGCGCTTTTTCGCCACCGGACTGTTCCAGGTGGAGTCGAGGCCGACTTCGCCGTCGTAGCGCTTCATTGACGGTACCGCGAACAGGCGGAAAATCACCAGCGCGACCAGCATGCCGATACCGCCGATGCCGAAGCCCCAGTGCCAGCCGTGGGTTTTCACCAGCCAGCCGGAGATCAGCGGCGCGATAAAGGAGCCGAGGTTGATGCCCATATAGAACAGCGAAAAGCCGCCGTCGCGGCGGGCGTCGCCCTTCTTATACAGGGTGCCGACCATCACCGAAATACAGGTTTTAAACAGTCCGGAGCCGAGCACGATAAACATCAGGCCGATAAAGAACAGCGCGTCGCCCATCAGCGCCGACAGCGCAATGGAGAGGTGGCCAAGGGCAATCAGCAGCGAGCCGTACCACACCGCGCGCTGCTGGCCGAGCCAGTTGTCCGCCAGCCAGCCGCCGGGCAGCGCCGCCAGGTACATGGTACCGGCAAAGATACCGACGATGGCCGAGGCGTTTTCGCGGGCCAGCCCCATACCGCCGTCGTAAACGGTGGCGGCCATAAACAGGATCAGCAGCGGGCGAATGCCGTAGAAGGAGAAGCGCTCCCACATCTCGGTGAAAAATAGCGCGCCCAGCGGGTACGGATGGCCGAAGAAGGTCCGGCTCTCTTTATGTTGCGTTGAGGATGGCATGAAATCTCCCAAAGAGGTGTTGTTGTGCTTATAGGTGCTTATTTATTCACGGTCACGGCTCATACTGAGCAATTAACAGGCAGTAATTATTATTTAACCGTCCGATAACTTAACGCCGGATTTGTATAGGGTCAAAGAGAAAAACTCAAGATGAAAAATTGGCAAATGCAGGGTTCGTCAGATTTTTTGTTGGGATCTGACCCCGTCGCGGTAATGATATCGCTTTCTGATCGCCGCACCGGGGTCTATGCTTATCCTGCAGTTCACTATAACAATGAGGCAATGTCGTGGATAAAGCGTTAACGGATGCAGGTTACCGGTGCTACACCGGTGAAAAAATTGATGTTTACTTCAACACCGCAGTCTGTCAGCACTCGGGAAACTGCGTTCGGGGCAGCGGCAAGCTATTTAACCTCAAGCGTAAACCGTGGATCGCGCCGGACAGCGTCGATATGCACACTGTGCAGCGGGTCATTGATACCTGCCCCAGCGGCGCGCTCAAGTACCGACTCAAATAACTTACCGGGGGGAAGGATGGAGATACTTGAAGGCAACAACCGCTTCTACGTCAACGACGCCAGCGGCAATCAGGTGGCAGAGGTGGTGTTTGTGCCCACCGGCGACAATCTTGCCATTATCGAACATACCGAAGTCGATCCCAGCCTCAAGGGCCAGGGCGTCGGCAAGCAGTTGGTGGCAAAAGTGGTGGAAAGGATGCGCCGCGAAAACCGCAAAATCATTCCGCTCTGCCCGTTTGCCAAACACGAGTTTGATACCACGCCGGCGTATGCGGACATCCGGGCGTAAGCCCCCGGCGCCGATCGTCAGTCGGCGCCCTTTTTCTCCTCCCCGACGGCCTCCATCAGCGTTTCCACAAAGCGGCTCAGCTTCGGCAGCGGGCGCAGATCCTGCCGCCAGAGCAGCGTGACCGGGCGCGGCTGCGGCAGCCAGTCATCGAGCACCCTCACCAGCTCGCCGCGGGCCAGCTCCCGGCGCACGAGGATCTCCGGCTGCAGCAGCAGCCCGCCGCCGGCGAGGGCGGCCATTTTCAGCCCCAGGCCGTCATCGCAGCGCAGCACCGGATCGCGCTGCCAGGCGCTCCGGGCCTCTTCGCCCGCCAGATGCCAGGCATTGCGGCGGTTCCACACCATGTGCGACAGACAGCGGTGGGCGCCAAGATCGGCGGGCGAGGCCGGCGTACCGCAGCGCTTCAGGTAGTCTGGCGAGGCGCATATCACCATCCGGTAGAGGCACAGCGGTTTTGCCACCAGACTGTCGTCGCGCAGATCGCCGATGCGCACCGCCAGATCGAAGCCCTCTTCGACGAGGCTCACCGCCCGGTTGCTCAGCTCAAGCTCGACCCGCACCTCGGGATAGCGGGTGAGGAAGTCGGCAACCGCCGGGGCAACCGCGCAGGCGCCAAAGGTAACGGGCGCGCTGATGCGCAGCGTGCCCGCCGGCGCCGCCCGCAGCCGTTCCACCGAGGCGTCGGCGGCGGCAACCTGCTCCAGCACCCGCCGGCACTCCTCGGCGTAAACCCGTCCGGCGTCGGTCAGGCTCTGTCGCCGGGTGGTGCGTTCCAGCAGGCGCGCGCCCAGGCGCTGCTCAAGCTGGCTGACGTATTTCCCGACCATCACCGCCGACATCTCCAGGCGGGCGGCGGCATCGGTAAAGCTGCCGCCTTCTGCAACGGCGACGAAGGTCGCCATCGCGCGAAGCTTATCCATATTCCGAACCTCTGGTTAGTAATGATGTAACTCCAGGGGCATTTATCGCATAAAAAAACAGGTAAAGAATAGCGGAAACCGCACGAGGAGAAGAGAATGAAAATAGCCATTATCGGTGCCACCGGCACCCTGGGCCGCGCCGTCGCCGACGCGCTGGGCCATCATGAGATTATCCGCGTTGGCCGCAGCCGGGGCGATCTGCAGGTCGATATTACCGACGAATCCAGCGTCGATGCGCTCTTTGCCGGCACCGGCAGGCTGGACGCCATTATCGCCACCACCGGAAATCTGTTTTTCGGGCCGCTGCAGAGCATGACCGCCGCCGATTTCAACGTCAGCCTGCAGGATAAGCTGCTCGGCCAGGTGCGGCTGGCGCTGAAGGGGCAGCATATCCTCAGCGACGGCGGTTCGATTACCCTGACCAGCGGCATCATTGCCGACGAGCCCATTGCCCAGGGCGCCAGCGCCTCGGCGGTGAATGCGGCGCTGGCCGGATTTGTCCGCGCCGCCGCCTGCGAACTGCCGCGCGGCATCCGTATTAATCTGGTCAGCCCGACTATGCTGGCGGAGTCGGCGGCGGCGTATGGGGCATTTTTCCCCGGCTTTGAGAGCGTTCCGGCATCAAGAGCGGCGCTGGCGTTTCGCCGAAGCGTGGAGGGCATTCAGAGCGGGCAGGTGTTTAAGGTGGGATACTGAGTCACTCAGGGGGGCGCAGCCGCGCCCCCGCGGTAGGCATTAATCGCGGGTCTGGACCCAAAAGCCGTGAATAAGACCCGGAATATAGCCGAGCAGCGTCAGCAGGATATTGAGTAAAAATGCCCAGCCGAAGCCTTTACCGATTAACACACCGAGCGGCGGCAGCAGGATAGTAATAATGACGCGCCAGAAACCCATATAAACTCCATTTTTATAATAAAAGGAACTAAAGCATAGCGTGCCTGCTGATACTTGCCAGTTATCTCCCATAGCTTTACCCTCTTTTACGCTTTAAGACTTTTTGCGCTATTATTTAATATGTTAAGAAAGTGGCTAAGGAGCTATTTATGTATAGTGCAGGCGATCTGGTCCAGCCAAAGCAGGGCGGTCCAAAAATGAAGGTTATTGAGGTCAGCGGAGAGCAGATTATTACCGTCGCGGTCGGCGATGAGCAGGGGAAAAAATATACGCTAACCGCTAACGAGGTAGCCCCCTATCGCGAAGAGGGTGACTTTGGCGTGTGCTGATAAAAAAGGGCGATGAGGTTTTCCTCAGCGCCCTGCTTTTTAAATCAGGAAATCGTCCAGCGATTTACCGTCGGCGATGGCTTCGGCGATCGGTTTCGGCGTGCGGCCCTGGCCGGTCCAGGTGTGCTCATCGCCGTTGGCATCGGTATAGCGGTACTTGGCCGGACGGGCGGCGCGCTTGCGCGGTGCCCCTTTGGCGCCGCCGCTGACGAGCAGTTCGTTCGGCGTAATGCCGTCAGCCTGCATCAGTTCAATCAGCTCGTTGATTTTTTCACGTTTACGCGCCTCGGCTTCGCGGGCTTCAGCCTCTTCGGCACGCTTTTCTTCAGTCACGTTCCTGAGCTTTTCCAGCATCTCTTCAAGAACGTCAGTGGAGAATTCCCGCGTCGCGGCACGCAGAGTGCGCATGTTATTAAGTTTCTGCAGCATCAAAGACATATATTATCTAACATCCCTTCAGTTCGGTGAATAAAAATACCAATGCAGTGTATTATATTTTATTTATAAATACCACACTCGGTTTTGTTATCCCGGCAGCACAAATGGCAACTTATTAATATGCTTTACTGAAAAGGTATCGACTGGCGGCCTGACGCCAGCCGACGGCTTATTGGTTTTCGCCAAAAAGCCCGTGCAGAAAACGCTCCAGCGCCATGCGTGAGCTAAAGCCGTGAGGAATACCGTAGTGCTCTTGCGCATTGCCCCCCAAATAAAGCGGGAATTGCTGATAGTGATCGCTGGTCTTAATATCCGAAGCCGGCTCCGCCAGCATATAGCTACGCTCCTTCAGCGCCGGATGAATAATCAGCGCGGTCCGCCCCATCCGCGCTTCGCGGTTGACGTAAACGTAGTTTTCGCCCCGGCGGTAGCCGTAGGTTTTTTGCGTCACTTCATCCACGGTAAATCCCGCCTTCTCAAGAACGCGTGCCACCTCATCTGGTCGTAAGTACATATTTTATCCTCATTGTCCTCTACAGCCCCGCCACCTTACCGTATTCAGTATTCGCCTCGCTTTCAGAAAATTCCATAAACGGCCCTTTCGGAGGTGAATCTGCGCAGAGAGATAAAAATCTGTTCTAAACTTAAGATCGTATTTATTCAACGGAGGATCCTATGTTTAATCGATTTAACCGTCGTGATGTTGAGGACAGCGCAGAAGATATTCAGAATGAGGTAAGCCAGCTGGCCGATTCGCTGGAGGCGGTACTGAAGTCGTGGGGCAGCGATGCCGGCGATGAAGCGGACGCCGCAAAGCGAAAAGCCAAAGCGCTGCTGCGCGAAACCCGCGCCCGCCTCAATGGCCGCTCGCCCACCACGCAGGCCGCAAGGGACGCCGTCGGCTGCGCCGGCACCTTCGTTCGCCAGAATCCGTGGCAGACGCTCGGCGCCGTCGCGGCGCTGGGGGTTTTCATCGGCGCACTGGTCAGCCTGCGTCGTTAAGCTGTCATCCCGCTCCGTCAGCCCTGCGGCTGCCGGAGCCCCAGCGCAGCGCCGAGCATTGCCGCCAGGCGCTGCGCCTCCTCTTCCCCGGTAATATTGGTAAAACCCACCAGTAATCCGCCCGCGCCTTCCTGCACAATCCGCCAGTCGCTTAGCGCCTGGACCGCCAGCCCCGCGTCCTGCGCGCGCTGCGCCAGCGCCCTGTCATCGCCCTCTACCGGCAGCAAGAGCTGAATGCCGCCCTTAGCGGAAGAGACGGCGAACCCCTGCTCCGCCAGCGCCTGCTCAAGCCAGCGCCGCCGCTGCGCATAGTGCTGGCGCATCTTTTTCAGGTGCCGCCAGAAGTGCCCCTGCTGCATAAAATCCGCCAGCGCCAGCTGGCAAAGCGTCGGCACGCTGCAGTCCGCGCGCGGGCCAAACCTCTCCACCAGCGCCGGAGGCACCACCAGCCAGGCGATCCTTAGCGCCGGAAACAGCGACTTGCTGAAGGTCCCGGCATAAATGACCCGCTCCGGCGCATCGAGGCTTTTCAGCGGCGGCAGCGGCCTGCCGCGATAGCGGAACTCGCTGTCGTAGTCATCTTCAATGATCCAGGCCTGTTTATGCGCGGCCCAGGCCAGCAGCTGGCGGCGGCGCGGCAGCGATAGCGCTACGCCCAGCGGACTTTGATGGGCCGGTGTCAGCAGCGCAAAGCGGGCATCACCGGCGGCGCGTATCCCGGCATCGACGTTCAGGCCCTCCTCATCGACCGGCACCGGATGCAGGCGCAGTCCGCAGGCCGCAACGGTCGGGCGAATAAAGCGGTAGCCGGGATCTTCCATCCAGATGGCGTCTCCCGGCTGCGCCAGGGTACTGAAGAGTAGCGCCAGCGAGGCGCGGTAGCCGCTGGTGATAAACACCTGCTCCGCCCGGCACTCAATGCTGCGGGACACGCGCAGGTAGTCGACAATAGCCTGCCGCAGGGCCGGTTCTCCCGCCGCATCGCCAAAGGCGAGATCGGTCCGGGTCCAGGTGCGCAGCCGCCGCCCCATCACCTTTGCCCACAGCGCCCGGGGAAAGAGATCCAGCGCCGGCAGACCGAGCTGAAACGGACGCGGCCCGACGGCCGCCGCCGCGTGCGCCGGCATCGCCGCCGGAGCTCTGCCCACCAGCCGGTCGCTGACGAAGGTGCCCGCCTGGCCTTTACGCTCCAGCCAGCCCTGGGCCACCAGTTCGCCGTAGGCGGCCTCCACCGTCGCGCGCGATACGCCCTGCTCCTGGGCGAAAATCCGGCTGGACGGCAGCCGCCTGCCCGGCGCCAGCGTGCCGTCGTCGATGGCCGCCTTCAGCTGGCGGGCTATGCGCCGGTAGCGCGGCCCACTTTCGCTTTTCATGGTCTGCTTTTTCATCCGCAATATGGCCCTCTTTTACAGTCCATTATAGTGTTACATTGGCGCCCACTTAACGGGAGGAAAATGATGAGCAATTTACGTCAGCCGTACCATGAGCTGAGCCAGGAGGCCTATAGCGGCTTTATTCAGGCCAAGAAAGCGCTGGAGAAGAGCGCGCTTGGCGGTGAACTGATTGAACTGATCTACCTGCGCGTATCGCAGATCAACGGCTGCGCGTTCTGTCTGGAAATGCACAGCAGCGCGCTGCGCAAGCGCGGCGTTGATCAGGCCAGACTGGACGCCCTCGCGGGATGGCGCGTAAGCCACCGCTTCTCGGAGCGCGAGCGGGCGGCGCTGGCGTGGGCGGAGGATCTGACAGATATCGCCCGCTGCCGCGCCGAAGATGCCGTTTACCTGCCGCTGGAGGCGTGCTTCAGCCCGCAGGAGGTGAGTGATTTGACCTTCGCCGTCAGCTTAATGAACGCTTTTAACCGCCTGGCGATCGGCATGCGCCAGTGATCGGGGAAGACAAAACCCGCTCCCCCGCGGCGATCGTCCGCGGGGAAAAAATTCCGCAAAAATCTATATATTGTATGGTTGAGTTTTTTATCAACTACATCTAGTATTCCTTTCGAAGACCAACCACGACGACCGACGCGCTTTTTGCGCCGCATTGTCATTTTAAACGGAAATACGAATCATGCGCATTACTATTTACACTCGAAACGACTGCGTACAGTGCCACGCCACCAAACGGGCCATGGAGTCCAGAGGCGTTGCGTTTGAAATGGTGAATGTCGACCATCATCCCGATGCCGCCGATACGCTGCGCGCCCAGGGCTTCCGCTCCCTGCCGGTGGTGGTCGCCGGCGAAACCAGCTGGTCGGGATTTCGTCCGGACATGATCAACCGCCTGCGTCCGGACGCCGCGGCGATTGCATGAGCACCCTCGTCTTTTTCTCCAGCAGCTCCGAAAACACGCTGCGCTTTATCGAGCGCCTGGGGCTGCCGGCGATCCGCATTCCCCTCAACGAACGGGAGCGCATCCGGGTTGACGAGCCCTATATTCTGATCGTGCCGAGCTACGGCTACGGCGGCACCGCAGGCGCCGTCCCCCGCCAGGTGATCCGCTTTTTAAACGATCCCCACAATCGCGCCCTCATTCGCGGCGTGATTGCCTCAGGAAACCGCAATTTCGGCGAGGCCTATGGCCGCGCCGGCGACGTTATCTCGCAAAAATGCGCCGTGCCCTGCCTGTATCGCTTCGAGCTGATGGGCACCCCGCGCGATATCGACAATGTGCGAAAAGGAGTAAGCGAATTTTGGCAACAATCACCGCAGAGCGCGTGACCCCGTCCGCGCCCGACTATCACGCCCTCAATGCGATGCTCAATCTGTACGATAAGGCGGGCCGCATTCAGTTTGAAAAAGACGCCGAGGCCGTGGCGGCGTTTATGGCCGGTCACGTGCGGCCCAATTCGCGCACCTTCGCCAACCAGGACGCCCGCCTCGACTGGCTGGTGGCCGAGGGCTATTACGATGCTAAGGTGCTGGCCCGCTACTCCCGCGCGTTCGTCGTCGATCTGTTTGCCCACGCTCACGCCAGCGGTTTCGTCTTTCAGACCTTCCTCGGCGCGTGGAAGTTTTACACCAGCTACACGCTGAAGACCTTCGACGCAACGCAGTACCTCGAACACTTTGAGGACCGCACCGTGATGGTGGCGCTGACCCTGGCTCAGGGCGATGAGACCCTGGCGCGCGGGCTGACCGACGAGATCCTCGCCGGCCGCTTCCAGCCCGCGACGCCGACCTTCCTCAACTGCGGCAAGCAGCAGCGCGGGGAGCTGGTCTCCTGCTTTTTACTGCGCATCGAGGACAATATGGAGTCCATCGGCCGGGCGATAAACTCCGCCCTGCAGCTCTCCAGGCGCGGCGGCGGCGTGGCGCTTCTGCTGTCGAATCTGCGGGAAGCGGGCGCGCCGATTAAGCGTATCGAAAATCAATCTTCCGGCGTCATCCCGGTGATGAAGCTCCTGGAAGATGCCTTCTCCTACGCCAACCAGCTGGGGGCGCGCCAGGGCGCGGGGGCGGTCTACCTCAACGCCCACCATCCGGATATTCTGCGCTTCCTCGATACCAAGCGCGAAAATGCCGATGAGAAGATCCGCATTAAAACCCTGTCGCTCGGCGTGGTGATCCCGGACGTGACTTTCCGGCTGGCGAAAGAGAACGCGCAGATGGCGCTGTTTTCGCCCTACGACGTGGAGCGCCTGTACGGTAAGCCGTTTGGCGACATCGCCGTCAGCGAGCTGTACGACGAGCTGGTGGCCGATGCGCGGGTGCGTAAAACCTACATCAACGCCCGCGACTTTTTCCAGACCCTGGCCGAGATCCAGTTTGAATCCGGCTATCCGTACATCATGTTTGAAGACACGGTCAACCGCGCCAACCCGATTGCCGGACGCATCAACATGAGCAACCTCTGCTCGGAGATCCTGCAGGTCAACAGCGCCTCCACCTTTGATGAGAACCTGGACTACGCGGAAACCGGGCGGGATATCTCCTGCAACCTCGGCTCGCTGAACATCGCCCATACCATGGACTCGCCGGATTTCGCCCGCACCGTCGCCACCGCCGTGCGCGGCCTGACCGCCGTGTCGGATATGAGCCATATCCGCTCGGTGCCCTCGGTCGAGACCGGCAACGCCGCCTCGCACGCCATCGGGCTTGGGCAGATGAACCTCCACGGCTACCTGGCGCGGGAAGGCATCGCCTACGGCAGTCCCGAGGGGCTCGATTTTACCAACCTCTACTTCTACACCATCACCTGGCATGCGCTGCATACCTCAATGCAGCTTGCCCGCGAGCGCGGCCGGCGCTTCGCGGGCTTCGAGCAGTCGCGCTATGCCAGCGGGGAATACTTCCGCCAGTATCTGGAAGGCGACTGGCAGCCGAAGACGGAAAAAGTGCGCGCCCTGTTCGCGCGCGCCGGGATCGCCCTGCCGGACCGCGCCATGTGGCAGCAGCTGCGCGATGATGTGATGCAGTACGGGATCTACAACCAGAATCTGCAGGCGGTGCCGCCTACCGGCTCCATCTCCTACATCAATCACGCCACCTCCAGCATCCATCCGATCGTGTCGAAGATTGAGATCCGCAAAGAGGGTAAGACCGGCCGCGTCTACTACCCGGCGCCGTTTATGAACAACGACAATCTGGCGCTCTACCAGGATGCCTATGAAATTGGCCCGGAGAAAATCATCGATACCTACGCCGAGGCGACGAAGCACGTCGATCAGGGGCTGTCGCTGACGCTGTTTTTCCCGGACACCGCCACCACCCGCGATATCAATAAAGCGCAGATCTACGCCTGGAAAAAAGGCATCAAGACGCTGTACTACATCCGCCTGCGCCAGATGGCGCTCGAAGGCACCGAAATTGAAGGCTGCGTGTCCTGCGCGCTGTAAGGAGAAAAAAGGATGAACCGCCTGTCGCGCATCAGCGCCGTCAACTGGAACAAAATTGAGGACGATAAGGACCTGGAGGTGTGGAACCGCCTGACCAGCAACTTCTGGCTGCCGGAGAAGGTGCCACTGTCCAACGATATCCCCGCATGGCAGACGCTGACGCCCGCCGAGCAGCAGCTCACCATACGGGTATTTACCGGCCTGACGCTGCTCGACACCATTCAGAATACGGTGGGCGCGCCGTCGCTGATGCCGGACGCCATCACCCCGCACGAAGAGGCGGTGATGTCGAACATCAGCTTTATGGAGGCGGTGCACGCCCGCTCCTACAGCTCGATATTCTCGACGCTGTGTCAGACCAAAGATGTGGACGCGGCCTATGCCTGGAGCGAAGAGAACGGCCCGCTGCAGCGCAAGGCCCGGCTGATGCTGGAGCACTACGCCGCCGACGCGCCGCTGAAGAAGAAGATTGCCAGCGTGTTCCTCGAATCGTTCCTCTTCTATTCCGGCTTCTGGCTGCCGATGTACTGGTCGAGCCGCGGCAAGCTGACCAATACCGCCGATCTTATCCGGCTGATTATTCGCGACGAGGCGGTGCACGGCTACTATATCGGCTACAAGTTCCAGCGCGGGCTGGAGAAGGAGACTCCGGAAACGCGGGAGGCGCTGAAAAACTTCGCCCTCGACCTGATGATGGACCTCTACGATAACGAACTGGCCTACACTGAAGCGCTGTACGCCGGCAGCGGCTGGGAAGAGGACGTGAAGGCGTTCCTGTGCTACAACGCCAATAAGGCGCTGATGAACCTCGGCTATGAGGCGCTGTTCCCGGCGGAGATGGCGGAAGTGAATCCGGCTATCCTCAGCGCCCTGTCGCCCAACGCCGATGAGAACCACGATTTCTTCTCCGGCTCCGGCTCCTCCTACGTGATGGGAAAAGCGGTGGAGACCGAAGACGAGGACTGGAATTTCTGATGATGAGCGGGGAAATATATCGCCTATTTCCCCCCAATAATTATTTGATATTTCACCGGCGCGCCAGAAAAATACCCCCTCATTTTCGCCGCCTGGCGTTGTCACAATAACCTCAGATTGACAGAAAAATCCCTTCCGGCGACGCTTTTTTTGGCCAAAAAATTAACGTTGTAGATCCATAAAATTCCCTTCTGTGATGCGGCATAAGTCCAGTCAAGCCTTATCTCCAGACGCTTCCATAAGCAAATTGAGGGTTGCCTCAGAATCTGAGTATGTTAGGGTATGGCCAGTCAATTGTTTATATTGGATATTTTATCGACACCATCAAATAACAGGAAACACCTTATTGCATGGCAATTAAATTAGAAGTAAAAAACCTTTATAAAATATTTGGCGAGCATCCGCAGCGCGCTTTCAAATATATTGAAAAGGGGCTCTCGAAAGAGCAAATCCTTGAAAAAACGGGCCTATCGCTCGGCGTAAAAGACGCCACTCTGGCCATTGAAGAAGGCGAGATATTTGTCATCATGGGGCTCTCCGGGTCCGGCAAATCCACCATGGTACGCCTTCTCAATCGCCTGATTGAACCCACCCGCGGGCAGGTACTGATTGACGGCGTCGATATCGCCAGAATATCAGACGCAGAACTCCGCGAGGTGCGCAGAAAAAAGATCGCGATGGTCTTTCAGTCATTTGCGCTAATGCCGCACATGAACGTACTGGATAATACTGCGTTCGGCATGGAGTTAGCGGGAATATCACCACAGGAACGCAAAGAAAAAGCATTAGATGCGCTTCGACAAGTAGGGCTTGAAAATTACGCCCACGCCTGGCCGGATGAATTATCCGGCGGGATGCGGCAGCGCGTTGGTCTCGCCCGCGCGCTGGCGATTAATCCCGATATCTTATTAATGGATGAGGCCTTTTCGGCCCTCGATCCGTTAATTCGCACCGAGATGCAGGATGAGCTGGTGAAATTGCAGGCCAGGCATCAGCGCACCGTGGTGTTTATTTCCCACGACCTCGATGAAGCGATGCGCATCGGCGACAGGATCGCCATTATGCAAAACGGCGAAGTCGTCCAGGTCGGTACGCCGGATGAAATTCTCAATAATCCGGCCAACGACTACGTGCGCACCTTTTTTCGCGGCGTGGACATCAGCCAGGTGTTCAGCGCCAAAGATATTGCCCGCCGCCAGCCCGCAGGCCTTATTCGCCGCACGCCGGGTTTCGGCCCGCGCTCGGCGCTCAAGCTGCTGCAGGATGAGGATCGGGAATACAGCTGCGTTATCGAACGCGGTAACAAATTTGTCGGCATTGTCTCCATTGACTCTCTGAAGGCCGCGCTGGCCGCAGAACAGGGCATTGACGCCGCGCTGCTCCCGGAGCCGCAGGCGGTGGATGCGCAGACTGCGCTCAGCGAGCTGCTCTCGCACGTCGGCCAGGCACCCTGCGCGGTGCCGGTTATCGACGAAGAGCAACAGTACATCGGCAGCATTTCCAAACGGATGCTGCTGCAGGCTTTAGACCGCGAGGGGGCAAACAATGACCGATCAATCTAATCCGTGGGGCAGCGAGCAGGCGGCGGATACCGCATCGCAGTCTGCCGATGCCTGGGGCTCGTCCACGGCCGCGCCGGCCGACGGCGGCGCCGACTGGCTCAACAGCGCCCCGGCGCCCGCGCCGGAACACTTCAACATCATGGATCCGTTCCACAAGACGCTGATCCCGCTCGACAGGTGGGTGACCGAAGGCATCGACTGGATCGTTACCCACTTCCGCCCCGTATTCCAGGGCATCCGCGTGCCGATCGATTACATCCTCAGCGCCTTCCAGAACCTGCTGCTGGGAATGCCCGCGCCGGTGGCTATCGTGGTGTTCACGCTTATCGCCTGGCAGATTGGCGGCGCCGGTATGGGCGTGGCGTCGCTGGTATCGCTGATCCTGATCGGCGCTATCGGCGCCTGGTCCCAGGCGATGGTGACCCTGGCGCTGGTGCTGACCGCCCTGCTGTTCTGCATCGTCATCGGCCTGCCGCTCGGCATCTGGCTGGCGCGCAGCCCCAGGGCGGCGAAGATTATCCGGCCGCTGCTCGACGCCATGCAGACTACTCCGGCGTTTGTCTACCTGGTGCCCATCGTGATGCTGTTCGGCATCGGCAACGTGCCGGGCGTGGTGGTGACCATTATCTTCGCCCTGCCGCCCATCGTGCGCCTGACCATTCTCGGCATTAATCAGGTGCCTGAAGACCTGATTGAAGCGTCGCGCTCCTTCGGCGCCAGCCCGCGCCAGATGCTGTTCAAGGTGCAGCTGCCGCTGGCGATGCCGACCATTATGGCCGGCGTCAATCAGACCCTGATGCTGGCCCTGTCGATGGTAGTTATTGCCTCGATGATCGCCGTCGGCGGCCTCGGCCAGATGGTGCTGCGCGGCATCGGCCGCCTCGACATGGGCCTGGCCTCGGTCGGCGGCGTCGGGATCGTCATTCTGGCGATTATCCTCGACCGCCTGACCCAGGCCGTCGGCCGCGACTCCCGCAGCCGCGGCAGCCGCCGCTGGTACACCACCGGCCCCGCCGGACTGCTTACCCGTCCGTTCATTAAATAACGATTGCGGGCCTCGCGGCCCGCAGCGTCCCACCACAAAGAAGGAATAACGATGCGACATAGCGTACTTTTTGCCACAGCGTTTGCGACCCTTGTCTCCACCAGCGCTTTCGCGGCCGATCTGCCCGGCAAGGGCATCACCGTCAAGCCTGCCCAGAGCACCATTTCGGAAGAGACCTTCCAGACGCTGCTGGTCAGCCGCGCTCTTGAGAAGCTCGGCTACACCGTCGAGAAGCCGAGCGAAGTTGACTACAACGTCGCCTACACCTCTATCGCCTCCGGCGACGCGACCTTTATCGCCACCAACTGGCAGCCGCTGCACGACGATATGTATGCCGCCGCCGGCGGTGATAACAAGTTTTACCGCGAGGGCACCTACGTTTCCGGCGCCGCCCAGGGCTATCTGATTGACAAGAAAACCGCCGAAAAGTACCACATCACCAAAATCGACCAGCTGAAAGATCCGAAGATTGCGAAGCTGTTTGACACCAATGGCGACGGTAAAGCCGATCTGACCGGCTGTACGCCGGGCTGGGGCTGCGAGGCGGTCATCAATCACCAGATTGACGCCTACGGCCTGAGCAAAACCGTGGTCCATAACCAGGGCAACTACGCGGCGATGATGGCCGATACCATCACCCGCTATAAAGAGGGCAAGCCGGTGCTCTACTATACCTGGACGCCCTACTGGGTGAGCGACGTGCTGAAGCCGGGCAAAGACGTGGTCTGGCTGCAGGTGCCGTTCTCCTCGCTGCCGGGCAAGCAGAAGGATATCGACACCAAACTGCCTAACGGCATGAACTACGGCTTCCCGGTCAACACCATGCATATCGTCGCTAACAAAGCCTGGGCGGAGAAAAACCCGGCGGCGGCGAAACTGTTCTCGCTGATGAAGCTGCCGATTGCCGATATCAACGCCGAAAACGCCATGATGCACGACGGCCACGCGTCGGAAGCGGACATCAACAACCACGTTGACGGCTGGATCAAAGCCCACCAGCAGCAGTTTGACGGCTGGGTGAAAGCGGCCCTGGCGGCGCAGAAATAACGCTTTTAGCGCCCCGACAGTTTGCAAAGGAGCCCGCCGCGGCTCCTTTCTTTTTTCCGACGGCGGCCCAAAGCGCAGCAAGAAAATAGCCACACAAAATATAGGTTTTTATATATTTTCAGACCCCGCCCCAATACGACCAGTACATATCTGATTGCGTCCAGCCGGCTGCAAAGACATTATTGATAGCGTGATCAGCTTATTTCCCAGGAAATTTTTTTGATATATAAATTAAGCAATTAAATCACTGACGAAGGAATTTTTCAGCGAAAACGACATTTTTTCTGCTTAACGACTTTCCCGACATAAGAAAACTGAGGGTTTCTTCCGCTTTTGAATATGCTAGTGTATTTCTAGCCAATTATTTAAATTGGGCACAACTCCGACAATATAAAATAACAGGGCGATGTCATCTAATGGCAATTAAACTAGAGGTCAAAAACCTTTATAAGGTATTTGGCGAGCATCCTCAGCGCGCCTTTAAATATATTGAACAAGGTTTCTCGAAAGAAAAAATCCTCGAGCGAACGGGGCTATCGCTCGGCGTCAAAGACGCCAGCCTGGCCATTAATGAGGGCGAGATCTTTGTCATCATGGGGCTCTCCGGCTCCGGTAAGTCCACTATGGTGCGGCTTTTCAACCGCCTGATTGAGCCCACCCGCGGGCAGGTGTTGATTGACGGCGTCGATATATCCCAAATATCCGAGGATGAACTGCGCGAGGTGCGCAGAAAAAAGATCGCGATGGTCTTCCAGTCATTTGCCTTAATGCCGCACATGAGTGTACTGGATAATACGGCATTCGGCATGGAGCTCGCCGGGATCCCGCTGAAAGAGCGACAGAATAAGGCGCTGGATGCGTTGCGACAGGTAGGTCTTGAAAATTACGCCCACGCCTGGCCGGATGAATTATCCGGCGGGATGCGGCAGCGCGTCGGCCTGGCAAGGGCGCTGGCGATTAATCCAGATATATTACTTATGGATGAGGCCTTTTCGGCCCTCGATCCGTTAATTCGCTGTGAGATGCAGGATGAGCTGGTGAAATTACAGGCGCGGCATCAGCGCACCATTGTTTTTATTTCTCACGATCTTGATGAAGCGATGCGCATCGGCGACCGGATCGCCATTATGCAAAACGGCGAAGTCGTCCAGGTCGGCACGCCGGACGACATTCTTAATAATCCCGCCAACGACTACGTGCGCACCTTTTTCCGCGGCGTCGACATCAGCCAGGTGTTCAGCGCGAAGGATATTGCCCGCCGCCAGCCCGCGCGCATTATACGCCGGACGCCCGGCCTCGGCCCGCGCTCGGCGCTGAAGCTGCTGCAGGATGCGGACAGGGACTACGGCTACGTTATTGAACGCGGCAATCAGTTTGTCGGCACCGTCTCCATTGACTCCCTGAAAGCCGCCCTCGCCGCCGGGCAGGACATCAGCGCCGCGCTGCTTAGCGAACCGAGGGCCGTCGATGCGCAAACCGCCCTCAGCGAACTTATTTCGCACGTCGGACAGGCGCCCTGCGCGGTGCCGGTCATCGACGAGCGGCGGCAGTATGTCGGCACTATCTCCAAACGTATGCTTTTGCAGGCTTTAGGTCGCTAGAGGACAATCAACAATGGCCGATAACGCTACTCCGTGGACAACCGATAGCAGTTCCGCCCCGCAGTCCGCCGATGCCTGGGGCACCTCCGCGCCGGCACCCGCCGACGGCAGCAGCTGGCTCAACAGCGCCCCGCCTCCCGAGCCGGAACACTTCAATATCATGGATCCGTTCCACAAGACGCTGATCCCGCTCGACAGGTGGGTGACGGAGGGGATCGACTGGATAGTCACCCACTTTCGCCCCGTATTCCAGGGCATCCGCGTGCCCGTCGACTACATTCTCAGCGCCTTTCAGAACCTGCTGACGGGCATGCCCGTCCCCGTCGCGCTCGCCGTCTTTGGCCTCATCGCCTGGCAGCTTGGCGGCGCGGGCATGGGCATTGCGGCCGTAATTTCGCTGATCGCGATTGGCGCTATCGGCGCCTGGTCCCAGGCGATGGTGACCCTGGCGCTGGTACTCACCTCGATGCTGTTCTGCGTGGCCATCGGCCTGCCGCTCGGCATCTGGCTGGCGCGCAGCCCGCGGGCGGCAAAGATTATCCGGCCGCTGCTCGACGCCATGCAGACCACCCCGGCGTTTGTCTACCTGGTGCCCATCGTGATGCTGTTCGGCATCGGCAACGTGCCGGGCGTGGTGGTGACCATTATCTTCGCCCTGCCGCCCATCGTGCGCCTGACCATTCTCGGCATTAATCAGGTGCCTGAAGACCTGATTGAAGCGTCGCGCTCCTTCGGCGCCAGCCCGCGCCAGATGCTGTTCAAGGTGCAGCTGCCGCTGGCGATGCCGACCATTATGGCCGGCGTCAATCAGACCCTGATGCTGGCCCTGTCGATGGTAGTTATTGCCTCGATGATCGCCGTCGGCGGCCTCGGCCAGATGGTGCTGCGCGGCATCGGCCGCCTCGACATGGGCCTGGCCTCGGTCGGCGGCGTCGGGATCGTCATTCTGGCCATTATGCTCGACCGCCTGACCCAGGCCGTCGGCCGCGACGCCCGCAGCCGCGGCAGCCGCCGCTGGTACGCCACCGGCCCTGCAGGACTCCTCGTTCGACTGTTTACCGTGCGGGGCAGCCGCCCCCGCCCTCTCCTGACCAGCATGAAGGAACCCCGATGCGATACAGAATAGTTTTCACCGCGGCGCTTGGCGCGCTGCTTTCGGCCAGCGCCCTTGCGGCCGACCTGCCCGGCAAAGGCATTACCGTTAAACCGGCGCAGAGCAACATTTCGGAAGAGACCTTTCAGACGCTGCTGGTTAGCCGCGCCCTTGAGAAGCTCGGCTACACCGTGGAGAAGCCCAGCGAAGTGGATTACAACGTCGCCTATACCTCCGTCGCAGCCGGCGACGTGACCTTTATGGCGGTCAACTGGGCGCCGCTGCATGACGATATGTACGCCGCGGCGGGCGGCGATAACGTCTTCTACCGCGAGGGGGAGTACGTCACCGGCGCCGCGCAGGGCTACCTGATCGACAAGAAAACCGCCGATAAGTATCACATTACTAAAATCGACCAGCTAAAGGATCCGACGCTGGCGAAACTGTTTGATACCAACGGCGACGGCAAAGCGGATCTCGTCGGCTGCACGCCGGGCTGGGGCTGCGACGATGTTATCAATCACCAGATTGCGGCCTACGGGCTGAGCAATACCGTTACCGCCAACCAGGGCAACTACGCGGCGATGATGGCGGACACCATCGCCCGCTATAAAGAGGGAAAACCGATCTTTTACTTCACCTGGACGCCGTACTGGGTCAGCGACATCCTCAAGCCGGGCAAAGACGTGGTGTGGATAGAGGTGCCCTACTCCTCGATGCCCGGCAAGCAGAAGGATATCGACACCACGCTGCCCAACGGCAAGAACTACGGCTTCCCGGTCAACAGCGAGCGCATTGTCGCTAACCGAGCCTGGGCGGAGAAGAACCCGGCGGCGGCGAAGCTGTTCGCCATCATGAAGCTGCCGCTGGCCGACATCAACGCCGAAAACGCCATGATGCACGCGGGGCACGCCTCGGAAGCGGATATCAATGAGCACGTTGACGGCTGGATCGGCGCCCACCAGCAGGTGTTTGACGGCTGGGTGAAAACAGCGCTGGCGGCGCAGAAGTAAATTTCTCGCAGCGCCTCGCCATTTATCAGGGAGCCCGCGGGGGCTCCTCTCTTTTTGTTAGCGAGAAGCCCGCCAAAAACGCCCGGAGACCATGATGTCCCTGTGCACTATCCGACACACGACAATTTCCTCATTTCCGTCCGCCGTCGTTATGATTAAGCACCTGTAAAAAAACGCCTCACGTTCCGCCATGAAAAAAACTGCCCACGGGCTTAGCCCGACGCTTATCGCCCTGATGTCCGTCGCCACCGGCCTCGCGGTGGCCAGCAACTACTATCCCCAGCCGCTGCTCGATACCATCGCCCGCGCCCTGGCCATCTCGCCCGGCCAGGCCGGCTTTATCGTGACCACCGCCCAGCTCGGGTATGCCGCCGGGCTGCTGTTTCTGGTGCCGCTGGGCGATATGTTCGAACGCCGCCGGATGACCGTGGTGATGACCCTGCTGGCGGCGGGCGGGATGCTTATCACCGCCAGCAGCCATTCGCTATCGATGATGCTGATCGGCACCGCCCTCACCGGGCTGTTCTCGGTCGTTGCCCAGATCCTCGTGCCGCTGGCGGCTACCCTCGCCGCCCCGGCGCAGCGCGGGCGCGTGGTGGGCACCATCATGAGCGGCCTGCTGCTGGGCATTCTGCTGGCGCGCACCGTGGCCGGGGTACTGGCCGACCTCGGCGGCTGGCGGACCGTTTACTGGGTCGCCAGCGCGCTGATGGCGGTAATGGCTCTGGCGCTGTGGCGCGGCCTTCCGAAAAGCAAACAGGAGACACAGCTCAGCTATCCGCAGATCCTCGGCTCAGTATTTACCCTCTTTGCAACCAACCGGGTACTGCGCACCCGGGCGCTGCTCGGCTGCCTGTCCTTTGCCAACTTCAGCATTCTCTGGACCTCAATGGCTTTTTTACTGGCGGGGGCCCCCTGGCATTTCTCTGAAAGTACCATCGGCCTGTTTGGCCTTGCGGGAGCCGCTGGCGCCCTCGGAGCACGCCCGGCGGGCGTTCAGGCAGACAAAGGCCGCGCCCATCTGACGACCACCGGCGCCTTGCTCCTGCTGCTGCTATCGTGGATCGCTATCTGGTGGGGACACGCCTCGCTGCTGGCGCTGATCGTCGGCATTCTGGCGCTGGACCTCACCGTTCAGGGGGTGCACATCACCAATCAGACGGTGATTTATCGCACCCACCCGGAGGCCCGCAATCGCCTTACCGCCAGCTACATGACCTGCTACTTTATTGGCGGCGCCGTGGGCTCGCTGCTGTCGGCGTGGGCATGGCAGCGTGCGGGATGGACGGGCGTCTGCCTGGCGGGCGGCACCCTTGCCGTACTCAACCTGCTGGTGTGGTGGCGCGGCTATCACCGGCAGGACGATGTGACCTAGCCATTCCTGAAATGCATAACCTCATATTAATTCATTTACTTTATTTGTAACCGTAGTTACTATATCGACTGAAATTAATGAGGTTATGCCAAATGGACAGTTCATTTACACCCATTGAACAAATGCTTAAATTCCGCGCCAGCCGCCAGGAAGACTTCCCTTATCAGGAAATTCTGCTCACCCGCCTGTGCATGCACATGCAGGGCAAACTGCTGGAAAACCGCAATAAGATGCTGAAGGCCCAGGGCATTAATGAAACGCTGTTTATGGCGCTGATCACCCTGGAGTCGCAGGAAAACCACAGCATTCAGCCCTCTGAGCTAAGCTGTGCCCTGGGTTCCTCCCGCACCAATGCCACCCGTATTGCCGATGAGCTGGAGAAGCGCGGCTGGATCGAGCGCCGCGAAAGCGACAACGATCGCCGCTGCCTGCACCTGCAGCTTACGGAAAAGGGCCAGCAGTTCCTCGAAGAGGTTCTGCCGCCGCAGCACAGCTGCCTGCATGAACTCTGGTCCTCCCTGAGCAGCAGTGAAAAAGAGCAGCTCGAACAGATTACCCGCAAATTACTGCTTCGCCTCGACCAGATGGAAGAAGAGGGCGTGGTAATGGACGCTCTCAGCTAAGCACGTAACGCTTTCACTCGTTAGAAAAAAATAAGAAACCTGACAGGCCAGCAGTCGCAAAACTGCTGGCCTGTCTGACGAAAACAGCTCGGCGAAGCCGATGTGAAATAATAAGAAAGTGGAGAACAACATGAGCGCTAATGCGGAGATTCAACCCCCGCAGCAACCGGCAAAGAAGAAAGGCAAGCGCAAGGGCCTTCTTCTCCTGCTGACCCTACTCTTTGTTTTAATTGCAGTGGCTTACGGTATCTACTGGTTTTTAGTGCTTCGTCATTACGAAGAGACGGACGATGCCTACGTGGCGGGGAATCAGGTGCAGATCATGGCGCAGGTCTCCGGTAGCGTCACCAAAGTGTGGGCGGAAAATACCGACTTTGTGAAAAAGGGAGACGTGCTGGTCACTCTCGATCCTACCGACGCCCAGCAGGCATTTGAAAAAGCGCAGACGGCGCTGGCCTCCAGCGTGCGCCAGACCCGGCAGCTGATGATCAACAGCAAGCAGCTGCAGGCGAATATCGAGCTGAGAAAAACGGATCTGGCGCAGGCTGAAACCGATCTTCAGCGCCGCATTCCCCTCGGCACCGCCAATCTGATTGGCCGCGAGGAGCTGCAGCACGCCCGCGATGCGGTTGCCAGCGCCCAGGCCCAGCTCGATGTCGCCGTTCAGCAGTACAACGCCAACCAGGCGATGATCCTCAATACCCGACTTGAAGACCAGCCTGCGGTGCAGCAGGCGGCAACGCAGGTGCGCGACGCCTGGCTTGCCCTGCAGAGGACGAAAATCGTCAGCCCGATGACCGGCTACGTCTCGCGCCGCTCGGTGCAGCCGGGCGCCCAGATCAGCCCGACCACGCCGCTGATGGCGGTGGTGCCGGCCACCCGTCTGTGGGTCGACGCCAACTTTAAAGAGACCCAGCTGGCGCATATGCGCATCGGCCAGCCGGTGACGGTAATCAGCGATATCTACGGCGACGACGTGGAGTACAAAGGCAAAGTGGTCGGTCTCGATATGGGCACCGGCAGCGCCTTCTCGCTGCTGCCCGCCCAGAACGCTACCGGCAACTGGATCAAGGTGGTTCAGCGCCTGCCGGTCCGCGTCGAGCTTGACGAGCAGCAGTTGGCGAAGCATCCGCTGCGCATTGGTCTGTCAACGCTGGTGAAGGTCAATACCAGCCAGCGCGACGGTAAAATGCTGGCGACGCAGGTGCGCAGCACCCCGGCCTATGAAAGTAACGCCCGCGAAATCAGCCTCGGCCCGGTTAACGCGCTGATCGACGGTATCGTGAAGGCCAACGCCGGCTAACCCGAGGTGAACGCAATGCAACAGCAAAAACCGCTGGAGGGGGCGCAGCTGGTCATCATGACCATTGCGCTGTCGCTGGCGACGTTCATGCAGGTGCTGGACTCGACGATCGCCAACGTGGCGATCCCGACCATCGCCGGTAACCTCGGCTCCTCCCTGAGCCAGGGCACCTGGGTTATTACCTCGTTCGGGGTGGCGAACGCCATCTCGATCCCCATTACCGGCTGGCTGGCCAAGCGCGTCGGCGAGGTGAAGCTGTTTCTGTGGTCGACGGTGGCCTTTGCCATCGCCTCCTGGGCCTGCGGGGTCTCCAGCAGCCTGACGATGCTTATCTTCTTTCGCGTCATTCAGGGTATTGTCGCCGGGCCGCTGATCCCGCTCTCCCAGAGCCTGCTGCTGAGCAACTATCCGCCGGCCAAGCGCTCGGTGGCGCTGGCGCTGTGGTCCATGACGGTGATCGTAGCCCCTATCTGCGGGCCGATCCTCGGCGGCTACATCAGCGATAACTACCACTGGGGCTGGATCTTCTTTATCAACGTGCCTATCGGCGCAGTGGTCGTCCTGCTCGCCCTGCAAACCCTGCGCGGGCGGGAAACCCGCACCGAGCAGCGGCGCATTGACGCCGTGGGGCTGGGGCTGCTGGTGGTGGGCATCGGCTGTCTGCAGGTGATGCTCGACCGCGGCAAAGAGCTGGACTGGTTCAACTCGACGGAGATTATCGTTCTCACCATCGTGGCGGTGGTGGCCCTGAGCTTCCTCATCGTCTGGGAGTTGACCGACGAGCACCCGATTGTCGATCTGTCGCTGTTTAAGTCGCGCAACTTCACCATCGGCTGCCTGTGCATCAGCCTCGCCTATATGCTCTATTTTGGCGCTATCGTGCTGCTGCCGCAGCTGTTGCAGGAGGTGTACGGCTACACGGCGACCTGGGCCGGGCTTGCCTCGGCGCCGGTGGGCGTGATCCCGGTACTGCTATCGCCGATCATTGGCCGCTTTGCCCACAAGCTGGACATGCGCCGGCTGGTGACCTTCAGCTTTATCATGTACGCGGTCTGCTTCTACTGGCGCGCCTACACCTTTGAGCCGGGTATGGACTTCGGCGCCTCGGCGTGGCCGCAGTTTATCCAGGGCTTCGCGGTGGCCTGCTTCTTTATGCCGCTGACCACCATTACCCTCTCCGGCCTGCCGCCGGAGCGGCTGGCGGCGGCGTCGAGTCTGTCGAACTTCACCCGTACGCTGGCGGGCTCCATCGGTACGTCGATAACGACCACCATGTGGACCAACCGCGAGGCGATGCATCACGTGCATCTGACGGAGTCGGTGACGCCCTATGCGCCGGACGCGCAGCGGATGTACAGCCAGCTTGAAGGCATGGGGATGTCGCAGCAGCAGGCCTCCGGCTGGATAGCGCAGCAGATCACCAATCAGGGGCTGATTATCTCCGCCAACGAGATTTTCTGGATGTCGGCGGGCGTCTTCCTGGTGCTGCTGACGCTGGTGTGGTTTGCCAGACCGCCGTTCGGCGCCGGAGGCGGCGGCGGCGGCGCGCACTAGATCTCCGGGCCCTCTTTGCGAAGAGGGCTTTTTTTTGTCCATTTTTCGCCAGCAGTTGTCCGCTTTGCTAAAGCGGCGCCCGCGCCCGCGGGTGAGGATAAAAGCGGACAACAGGAGAAGACTATGCTCAATAACCCCGCGAATAAATACCGCCCCAGTGAAAAAATAAGTCTGCCGGACCGCCGCTGGCCGGACAACGCGCTGCGCCAGGCCCCGCGCTGGCTGTCAACCGATCTTCGGGACGGCAATCAGGCGCTGGCGGAGCCGATGGACGGCGAGCGCAAGCTGCAGTTCTGGAACCTGCTGCTGAGCTGCGGCTTTAAAGAGATCGAGGTCGCCTTTCCGTCGGCCTCGCAGACCGACTTTGATTTCGTGCGCCAGCTGATTGATGAGGCGCGCATTCCCGATGATGTGACGATCCAGGTGCTGACCCAGGCCAGGGAGTCGCTGATCCTGCGCACCTTTGACGCCCTGCGCGGCGCCCGCAGCGCAACGGTTCACCTCTATAACGCCACCGCCCCGCTGTTTCGCGAGCTGGTGTTTAACATGGATAAGGCGCAGATCGTCGATCTTGCCGTCAGGTCTACGCGGCTTATCCGCCAGCAGTGCGACCAGCATCCGCAGACCCGCTGGCAGTATGAGTACTCGCCGGAGACGTTCTGCTTTACCGAGCCGGATTTCGCCCTTGAGATCTGCGAGGCAGTGGCCGACGTCTGGCAGCCCGGCGCCGACCGGCCGATGATCGTCAACCTGCCTGCCACCGTGGAGGTGAGTACGCCCAACGTGTACGCCGATCAGATAGAGTATTTCTGCCGCCATTTCTCCCGCCGCCGGGATGTCTGCATCAGCGTTCATCCGCACAACGATCGCGGCACCGGCGTCGCCAGCACCGAGCTGGCCCTGATGGCCGGGGCCGATCGCGTCGAGGGCTGCCTGTTTGGCAACGGCGAGCGCACCGGCAACGTCTGCCTGGTGACGCTGGCCATGAACCTCTACAGCCAGGGTATCTCCCCGGGTCTGCGCTTTGATGATATGCGCCGCGTCGTCGAGGTGGTGGAGGCCTGTAACCAGCTGCCGGTTCATCCGCGCCATCCCTGGGCGGGCAGCCTGGCCTATACCGCCTTCTCCGGCTCGCATCAGGATGCGATTAAGAAAGGATTTGATGCCCGCAGGCCCGGCGAACGCTGGAATATGCCCTATCTGCCCATCGATCCGCAGGATATCGGCTGCAGCTATGAGGCGGTGATCCGCGTCAACAGCCAGTCGGGCAAAAGCGGCAGCGCCTGGCTTATCGAGCAGAATCACGGCCTCAGGCTGCCGCGCGGGCTGCAGCAGGACTTCAGCCAGCACGTGCAGCGGGAAACGGATACCCACGGCCGCGAGATGACCCACAGCGCGCTCTGGCAGCTGTTCCGGGCGCGCTATGGCCTGACCCAGGAGCCGGCGCTGCAGCTAAAACAATACACCAGCGAGAGCCTGAACAACGGCGAACTGGCGCTGAAGGCGACGGTCGCCGTCGGCGCTCAGACCCGGCGGCTGGAAGGAAAAGGCAACGGGCTGCTTTCCGCCGCCGCCGCGGCGCTGGGCGGACTGCTGCGCCAAAGCGTGGTGATTCGCGACTACCATGAGCATACGCTCGGGGAGCGCAGCGACAGCCGCTCGGTGGCCTATATCCGCTGCCTGCGGGCCGACGGCAGCAGCCGCTGGGGGGTCGGCATCGACAGCGATGTTGCCCGCGCCTCTTTGCAGGCCCTGCTCAACGCGGCGGGCGACGCGCCCTAGTCGTGATGAAAGTAATCGCTGGGTGAGACGCCCATCACCCGGCGAAACATGGCCGTGAAGGCGCTGTGGCTGCCGTAGCCGAGATCCAGCGCCACCCTCAGCACCGGCTCCCCCCGGGCGAGCCGCACCAGCGCCTCCATCAGCCTTGCCCGCCGCACCCACTCGCTCCAGCTCAGCGTCGTCTGCTGGCGGAAGCGGCGGTTGAGCGTGCGCTCGCTGATATTCGCCGCCAGCGCGGCCCTGGCGCTGCTCCAGGCTTCGCCGGGATTATCGCGCACCTGCTGGCAGAGCCGGCGCAGCGCGGGGCTTTCCGGCTCGGGAAGACCGAACGGCAGCACCGACATGAGGCGAATTTCGTCAAGGATCAGCTCGTAGATGCGCTCCGCCCGGCTGCCGGGCGCGTAGCGCTCCTCCAGATCGAGCGCGGCAACAATTAGCTCGCGCAGCAGGGGCACAATCTGCACGATCTGGCAACTCAACGGCAGCCACGCGCGGGCCAGGGGATCGATAAATAGCGTTCTGGCGGCCACCTGGCCAGTCATTCGCAGGGCGTGCGGCGTTCCCGCCGGTAGCCAGACGCCGCGCCCCGGCGGCACTACCCAGTAGCCTGCCGCCGTTTCAACCCTGACGACGCCGCTGAGAATATGCAGCAGCTGGGCGCAGTCGTGCTGGTGCCAGGGCTCGGCGTCGCCGTGCGCGTAATCATGGGCAAAGGGAACCAGCGGACGTTCGCTGAAGGAGAAGGTTAAGGTCGCGGTCATCGACAGAACTCACCCGGCGCAGGACGCGCCGGGCAGCGGCGCCGGAACTAGATGTGCAGTTCCTGGAGCTTCTCTTTCGGCAGCGCCAGCTCTTCATTGCTGTTGACGCGCACGTCGTGCTCGATGATGTGGCGGGCAATGTCCTGCGCTTCCTGCAGGGAGTGCATCTGGTAAGTACCGCACTGGTAGACGTTCAGCTCGGGGATCTGGTTCTGATCCTTGACCTTCAGCACGTCTTCCATCGCCGCTTTCCAGGCCTTAGCCACGCGGGTCTCATCCGGCGTCCCGATCAGGCTCATGTAGAAGCCGGTGCGGCAGCCCATCGGCGAAATATCGATGATCTCAACGCCGTCGCCGTTGAGGTGGTTACGCATAAAGCCGGCGAACAGGTGCTCAAGGGTGTGAATGCCCTTCTCCGGCATCACTTCTTTATTCGGGATGCAGAAGCGCAGGTCGAATACCGTGATTGCGTCGCCGTGGGGCGTGTTCATGGTTTTGGCCACGCGAACGGCGGGCGCTTCCATTCGGGTATGGTCGACAGTAAAGCTATCAAGTAACGGCATTTTGTCTCCTCCGAACTCTTCATGTTCCCTTGCCGACCAGGGGCAGGAGGGAAAAACAGCTGAAGAGCGTGATTTTTTTTAAAATAAACTGAACTCTTTGTTCCCGGGCGAGTCTCAGTATATGAAAGACGCGCATTTGTTATCATCATCCCTGTTTTCAGAGATGAAAGTTTGGCCACAGTGATGTGGCCTTTTTCTTTTCTGTCAGGCGTGCCGGGCCACCAGCGCTGCAAACGGCTCGCTATCCGCCGCCTCAATCTCACGCTGACGCACCCGCGACGCTTCGCGCTCGGCAACAAAATCCGCTTCGCGTAAAATCTCCAGCGGCTCTTCCCGCAGCATTTTCCGGTACTTATCGCCCAGCGCCCTGCCGGTGCCGCCAATGCCGTCTTCAAGCATAGCGCGCAAAATGCGCGCAGAGAAGGTTAAATCGGGATTGTCGAAGCTTGCCGTCAGTTCGTCGCACACCTGCTGGTAGGCGTCGCCGCCTTCAATACCGTCCAGCGTCTGCGCCACGCGCCTGAGATCGGCAAACAGATCCTTGCCAACCTGCGCCAGCGGGAACTGCGCGGTTTCGCAGCCGATGCCCAGCGTCAGCCCCGGCTTGCGCCCTTCCAGAATCACCCGATTCCAGTTGGTTTTGGTACACAATAGCTCGTCGCTGCTCATCTCCGGCGCATCCGCCAGCACGCACCAGACCATAAACAGGTCGAGGAAGCGCACCTGCTGCTCGTCCACGCCGGTCGGCGAGAACGGGTTGATGTCCAGCGAACGGACTTCGATATATTCGATGCCGCCGCGCAGCAGCGCGTCCGACGGCGTTTCGCCGCTGCGGGTCACGCGCTTGGGTCGGATAGGGGCATACAGCTCGTTTTCGATCTGCAGGATGTTGCTATTGATCTGCCGGTACTTACCGTCTTTCTCTACGCCGATGCGGGCAAACTCCTCCGACGGCGTTTTAATCGCCCGCTTCAATCCTGCCACGTAGCCGTGCAAATCGTTAAAGGTAATACCGAGATTGCTCTGCGACTTATTGGTATAGCCCAGATCGCTCATGCGCAGGGAGGTGGCGTACGGCAGGTAGTACATGCCGCCTTCGGTCTCCTCGAACGGCAGCGTGGTCTTTTTACCCTGCAGGAACGACGAGCAGATGGCCGGCGAGGCGCCGAACAGGTACGGAATAACCCAGCCGAAGCGGTAGTAGTTGCGGATCAGGCGGAAATAGCCCGCGGAGATCGCCTCTTTGCCCTGCTCTGCGCTCTCAACGCCGCACTTCGCCTGCCAGAACGCCATCGGCAGGGAGAAGTTGTAGTGGACGCCGGAGATCGTCTGCATCAGCGCGCCGTAGCGGTTCTTCAGGCCTTCGCGATACAGCGTCTTCAGACGACCAATATTCGAGGTACCGTACTGGGCCAGCTCAATCTCCTGGCCGGGGGCGATGTAGCACGGCATGCTAAGCGGCCACATCCGCTCGTCGCCGATATTACGTGCGGTGAAGCGGTGTACGTCGCGCAGCAGCGTGAGCATATGATTGATGTCGCCGTCTACCGGCGTAATAAATTCCAGCAATGCTTCGGCAAAGTCGGTAGTTATCCATTTATGGGTCAGCGCCGCGCCGAGGGCGTCCGGGTGACCGGTCGTCGCCAGTGAGCCATCTGCATTTACGCGCAGCGTTTCGCGCTCAAGACCGCGCTGGATCCCCTTTACGGCCTGAGGATGTTTTTCCAGCCAGGCCAGCGCCTGTGATACGTCCGGGATCAAATTGACCTCCCGCCTGTCGAAATCATTGTATTAAGCATAATTGTAATGGTTAATGCGTAAGAGCCTGCTCGCAGGCCCCAAAGGTCACAATCAGTCCAATTATTGCCACCACGTCATACCCTGTAGCGTTACGATAGCAATAGCCCCATAGCGCAGCGCCTTTCCAAGGCATAAGAAAAAGAGCACCGGCCCCCAGGAGAGGCGCATCCAGCCTGCCAGCAGGCAGAGCAGATCGCCTATCACCGGCAGCCAGCTTAGTAATAGTGTGGCAGGGCCGTAGCGTCTCAGCCAGCCCTCCGCCTTTTCCCGCCAGCGGACGTTCTTCCGCTGTGGAAACAGGCGTCCAAGGATAACGTTAGTTACCCCACCAAGGCTATTACCGATTGTTGCGGTTAATACCAGCCACCACGGCTGGCTGACGCCGGCGATGAGCATTCCGGTCAGGACGACTTCGGAGTTGCCCGGCAGCAGCGTGGCGCTGAGAAAGCTGCTGGTAAGCATAGACGCCAGCCCCAGCGCATCGGTCACAGCAGGCGAACATCCACGGCGTCCATCCCCGCCCTGCGGGCCGCCTGCAGGCCGAAGTCGGCATCTTCAAACACCACGCAGCGTTCCGGCGCAATGCCCATACGCTCGGCGCAGAGTAAAAAGGTGTCCGGCGCCGGCTTGTGGTTCTCAACGTCGTCAGCGGTCACCACAGCGCTGAACAGCTCGCGCAGGCCCAGATGTTTAAGCAGCGCTTCGGCCACGGCGCGCTCGCTGCCGGTGCCGACGGCCATCGGGCGACGCCCGTGCCAGGCTTTTACCACCTCAATCAGCGGCAGCGGACGCACGGTGTCCAGCAGCATCGCCTTTACCGCATCGGTTTTTTCGCGGGCCAGCAGGTGAGGATCGAGACGGGCGCTGTTCAGCGCGATAATGGCCTGGGCAATGCGCCAGGTCGGAGAACCATTCAGCGCCACCACGGCCTGCTCGTCAAAGCGCATGTCGTAACGACCGAGCACCTCGCGCCAGGCCTGGCGGTGAGTCGGCTCGGTATCCAGGATGGTGCCATCCATGTCGAAAATCAGTCCTGCGTAACGGTCGTACATCGCTTCCCCTGCTGCGTTTGAGCGGATGATTACTTTAGCTCAAACGCCGCCGCTTGTCGCTGCCGCCAGAGACAACAAAGGCACCGTCAGGTGCCTTTGTTATTGATTTGCTGACGTTACTTAATCTGCATATCGTTTTCAACGACGCGAACGCCGTTAACGTTGCGGGTGATCTCCACCGCGCGGTTGGCAATCTTCTGAGAAGAGACAAAGCCGCTCAGCTGGACGCGTCCTTTAAAGGTGACAACGCTAATTTCTGAGGATTTGACCTCTTTATCAGCAAGCAGCTGGGATTTCACTTTGGTGGTAATGACGGAGTCATCAATAAAGCCGCCGGTACTTTCCTTCGTTGAAGAGCCCGCGCAGCCCGCCAGGGATACTGCCACAACGGCAGCGGCGCCAAATGCGCAGACAGATTTAAACCATTTCATGGATTTCTCTCCTTGCTATCTGAAAACAGAGCGTTAACTGCTATAAATTAGCCGTAAATCAGAAAGATGCCAAGGCATTATGCGCCTGACACAAAGGTTTGGCATCAAAAGTCACAAAAGGGGGGTTAATACGCCAGAAAGCATGGTTTAAAAACGGGGGGTTCAGGTAGAGGCGAGATATGGTGCATCCGGGAGGATTCGAACCTCCGACCGCTCGGTTCGTAGCCGAGTACTCTATCCAGCTGAGCTACGGATGCATCGGGAATTGCTGATTTACTGCTGATATCGCGTATTGCGTAAGATGGTGCATCCGGGAGGATTCGAACCTCCGACCGCTCGGTTCGTAGCCGAGTACTCTATCCAGCTGAGCTACGGATGCA
>OJWB01000026.1_pt1 | contig 99416 bp, 90 predicted proteins | sample 1600321 | NCBI WGS metagenome assembly OJWB01 (sample SAMN04436905, study PRJEB24849) | human gut metagenome | biome: human gut; feature: NICU; material: stool | host: Homo sapiens | place: USA: Saint Louis, MO | collected 2012-04-01
CGCGAGCTGGGTTTAGAACGTCGTGAGACAGTTCGGTCCCTATCTGCCGTGGGCGCTGGAGAATTGAGGGGGGCTGCTCCTAGTACGAGAGGACCGGAGTGGACGCATCACTGGTGTTCGGGTTGTCATGCCAATGGCATTGCCCGGTAGCTACATGCGGAAGAGATAAGTGCTGAAAGCATCTAAGCACGAAACTTGCCCCGAGATGAGTTCTCCCTGAGACTTAGAGTCTCCTGAAGGAACGTTGAAGACGACGACGTTGATAGGCCGGGTGTGTAAGCGCAGCGATGCGTTGAGCTAACCGGTACTAATGAACCGTGAGGCTTAACCTTACAACGCCGAAGATGTTTTGGCGGATTTGAGAGAATTTTCAGCTTTGATACAGATTAACTGACGTGGAAGATTTTGACGTCAGTAACAGAATTTGCCTGGCGGCAGTAGCGCGGTGGTCCCACCTGACCCCATGCCGAACTCAGAAGTGAAACGCCGTAGCGCCGATGGTAGTGTGGGGTCTCCCCATGTGAGAGTAGGGAACTGCCAGGCATCAAACAAACGTGAAAGCCCCATGCGTAAGCATGGGGCTTTTTCGTTTGTCCGCTGTCTGTCGGTGAGCGCTCTCCCGGAGTAGGACAAATTCGCCGGGAGCGAATTTGCACGGCGCGCAGCGCCGCCCGGAGGGTGACGGGCAGGAAGCCCGTCATACAACTGCCAGGCATCAAACAAACGTGAAAGCCTCATGCGAAAGCATGGGGCTTTTTCGTTTGTCCGCTGTCTGCCGGTGAGCGCTCTCCGGGAGCAGGACAAATTCGCCGGGAGCGAATTTGCCTTGCGTTATTGCTGCCTGGGCTATCCGGCCTTACTCATGTACCAGATTCAATAACGGATAGGGTTTTCCAAGGTCATCCGTTTCAGAGCGCCCCGCCACCTTAAAGCCCATCTTCCTGTAAAAACCGACCGCCTGTTCATTCTGCTCGTTCACATCGGTCGTCAGCCTGGGCGCCAATGTCAGTGCGTGTTCAATCAACAGTTTACCCACACCACGGCCGCGGACGGCGGGATCAACGAATAGCGCATCCATATGTTCCCCCGTAAGAAGCATAAAGGCGACCGGCTCGTCTTTCTCCGTCACCGCTACCCACAGCGGCGCTTCGGGTAAAAACGCGCTCACCAAATCTTCCAGTTCTGTCCTGTACGCTCCTGACAGGAAATCGTGCGTTGCATCGACCGACCGGCACCAGATAGCAATCAGTTGTTTCCCTTCCTCATGCCGCGAACGGCGGATCTTAATAACCATATTTGCTCCTTTTATTTGTTCTTATATTCTAACGTAGATATGGCCGTGAAATTTTCTCACCCTGAACCTGCAGGCTCGACATTCACATCATTCCCGGTTATCTTCGGCTATCTGGATGTCTAAACGTTTAAACGTATGCTTTGAGGTAATGAAGATATGCCGATTCGGGTTCCGGACGAGCTGCCAGCCGTCAATTTCTTGCGCAATGAAAACGTCTTCGTGATGCCGTCATCGCGTGCCACAACTCAGGAAATTCGTCCGCTGAAGGTGCTTATCCTCAACCTGATGCCGAAGAAGATCGAGACTGAAAACCAGTTCCTGCGCCTGCTCTCTAACTCCCCCCTGCAGGTGGATATTCAGCTCCTGCGTATCGATTCCAGGGAATCGCGGAACACGCCGGCGGAGCACCTGAATAACTTCTACTGCAACTTCGAAGATATCTGTCAGGATAACTACGATGGCCTGATTGTCACCGGCGCGCCGCTGGGCCTGGTGGAGTTCAACGACGTCGCCTACTGGCCGCAGATCGAGCAGGTGCTGGAGTGGGCAAAAGATCACGTCACCTCGACGCTGTTTGTCTGTTGGGCGGTACAGGCCGCCCTCAACATCCTCTACGGTATCCCCAAGCAGACCCGCACTGAAAAGCTCTCCGGCGTATATGAACACCACATCCTCCACCCGCACGCGCTGCTGACGCGCGGATTTGACGATACTTTCCTCGCGCCCCACTCACGCTACGCAGATTTTCCCGCGCAGCTGATCCGCGACTACACCGATCTGGATATTCTCGCCGAGACGGACGCGGGAGATGCCTATCTGTTCGCCAGCAAGGACAAGCGTATCGCTTTCGTCACCGGCCACCCGGAATATGACGCCCACACGCTGGCCGGGGAGTATTTCCGCGACGTTGAGGCCGGCCTATCGCCGGAGGTACCTTACAATTATTTCCCGCAAAATGACCCGCAGAACAAGCCGAGGGCGACCTGGCGCAGCCACGGTAATCTGCTGTTCACCAACTGGCTGAACTACTATGTCTACCAGATCACCCCGTACGATCTGCGCCATATGAATCCAACCCTGGATTAATCTTCTGCTGCCACGATCGTAAAGCGATTCAGCACTCCATCTCAGGCACCTTCGGGTGCCTTTTTTATTTCCGAAAGATAAACCAATTTGTTAATTAACTTTAAATTCATATTTATCATAATGTTAAATGCAATTTAAATTAAAAATGGAAATTGTTTTTGATTTTGAAAAATAAATGAGTAGGCTAGACCCTGCTGAACGAAAAAGAGACAAGGATCTTCGTTCGCACGCGGGAGTGATTTTGGATCAACGATTGAGGAGCCATGCGATGACACAACAGGCAACAACCACCGAAGAACTGGCCTTTAGCCAGCCGTTTGGCGAGCAGGAGAGACAGATCCTTACGCCGGAAGCGGTCGAGTTTCTCAGCGAGCTGGTGACCCGCTTTACGCCGAGGCGCAATAAGTTGCTGGCCGCGCGCATCCAGCAGCAGCAGGAAATTGATGACGGTAAGCTGCCTGATTTTATTTCGGAAACAGCTTCCATTCGTAATAGTGAGTGGCAGATCCGTGGCATTCCGCAGGACCTGCTCGATCGCCGGGTTGAAATTACCGGCCCCGTTGAGCGTAAAATGGTGATTAATGCCCTGAATGCCAACGTAAAAGTGTTCATGGCCGACTTTGAAGACTCGCTGGCGCCGAACTGGGGCAAGGTCATCGACGGCCAGATTAACCTGCGCGATGCGGTTAACGGCACCATCAGCTACACCAATGAAGCCGGTAAAATCTACCAGCTGAAGCCCGATCCTGCCGTGCTGGTCTGCCGGGTACGCGGCCTGCACCTGCCGGAAAAACACGTCACCTGGCGTGGGGAGGCGATCCCGGGCAGCCTGTTCGACTTCGCGCTCTACTTCTTCCACAACGTTAAAAATCTGCTGGCGAAAGGCAGCGGCCCCTACTTTTACCTGCCGAAGACGCAGGCCTGGCAGGAAGCGGCCTGGTGGAGCGAGGTGTTCAGCTATGCGGAAGACCGCTTCAGCCTGCCGCGCGGCACCATCAAGGCGACGCTGCTGATTGAAACCCTGCCCGCCGTGTTCCAGATGGATGAGATCCTCCACGCGCTGCAGGATCACATCGTCGGCCTCAACTGCGGCCGCTGGGACTACATCTTCAGCTACATCAAGACGCTGAAGAATCATCCGGATCGCGTCCTGCCGGACCGTCAGGTCGTCACTATGGATAAGCCGTTCCTCAGCGCCTACTCCCGGCTGCTGATCAGGACCTGTCACCGCCGCGGCGCGTTCGCCATGGGCGGCATGGCGGCCTTTATCCCCAGCAAAGACGCCGAACGCAACGAATGGGTGCTGAACAAAGTGCGCGCCGATAAAGAGCTGGAAGCGCGCAACGGCCACGACGGCACCTGGGTTGCGCATCCGGGGCTGGGCGACACGGTGATGGAGGTGTTCAACAAAGCGCTCGGCGAACGGCAGAATCAGCTGAACGTCAGCCGCGAAGACGATGCGCCAATTACGGCTGAAGAGCTGCTCGCGCCCTGCGACGGCGAGCGCACCGAAGAGGGAATGCGCGCCAATATTCGCGTAGCGGTGCAGTACATCGAAGCCTGGATCTCCGGCAATGGCTGCGTGCCGATTTACGGCCTGATGGAAGATGCCGCCACGGCGGAGATCTCCCGCACCTCCATCTGGCAGTGGATCCACCATCAGAAGACCCTCAGCAACGGCAAGGCGGTCACTAAAGCGCTGTTCCGCCAGATGCTGGCCGAAGAGCTGGAGGTGGTGAAGCAGGAGTTGGGCGACGCGCGCTACGACGGCGGCCGCTTTGAAGAGGCCGCGCGCCTGATGGAGCAGATCACCACGTCCGACGATCTGATTGATTTCTTAACTTTGCCCGGCTACCGCCTGCTGGCTTAATCCCTCACATAAAAATACGGAGCATCTGCACATGAAAACACGTACCCAACAAATTGAAGACATCAAGCAGGCATGGACCGACGCGCGCTGGGAAGGCATTCGCCGCCCGTACAGCGCGGAAGAGGTGATTAAGCTGCGCGGTTCGGTTAACCCGGAAAATACGCTCGCCCGCCGCGGGGCGGAAAAAATGTGGCGCCTGCTGCACGGTGAATCGAAAAAAGGCTACGTTAACAGCCTCGGCGCCCTGACCGGCGGCCAGGCGCTGCAGCAGGCGAAGGCCGGTATTGAGGCTATTTACCTCTCCGGCTGGCAGGTGGCGGCGGACGCTAACCTGGCCTCCAGCATGTACCCGGATCAGTCGCTCTATCCGGCCAACTCGGTGCCGGCGGTGGTCGATCGGATCAACAATACCTTCCGCCGGGCGGATCAGATCCAGTGGTCGTCGGGCATTGAGCCGAACGATCCGCGCTTTATCGACTACTTTCTGCCGATCGTCGCCGATGCCGAAGCCGGATTCGGCGGCGTGCTGAACGCCTTTGAGCTGATGAAGTCGATGATTGAAGCCGGCGCGGCCGCCGTACACTTTGAAGATCAGCTGGCCTCGGTGAAGAAGTGCGGCCACATGGGCGGCAAGGTGCTGGTGCCGACGCAGGAAGCCGTGCAGAAGCTGGTTGCCGCGCGCCTGGCGGCCGACGTGCTTGACGTCCCGACGCTGGTGATCGCCCGCACCGACGCCGACGCGGCTGACCTGATCACCTCCGACTGCGATCCGTACGACAGCGAGTTCATTACCGGCGAGCGCACCAGCGAAGGCTTCTTCCGCACCCGCGCCGGTATCGAGCAGGCCATCAGCCGCGGCCTGGCCTACGCGCCTTACGCCGACCTGGTGTGGTGCGAAACCTCCACGCCGGACCTCGACCTGGCGCGCCGCTTCGCCGAGGCTATTCACGCCAAATATCCGGGCAAGCTGCTGGCCTACAACTGCTCGCCGTCGTTCAACTGGAAGAAGAACCTCGACGACAACACCATCGCCAGCTTCCAGCAGCAGCTCTCCGATATGGGCTACAAGTACCAGTTCATCACCCTGGCGGGCATCCACAGCATGTGGTTCAACATGTTCGACCTGGCCCACTCCTACGCCCAGGGCGAAGGCATGAAGCACTACGTCGAGAAGGTGCAGCAGCCCGAATTTGAATCTGCCGGCAAGGGCTACAGCTTCGTCTCGCACCAGCAGGAGGTGGGCACCGGCTACTTCGACAAGGTGACGACCATCATCCAGGGCGGCGCGTCGTCGGTTACCGCGCTGACCGGCTCGACGGAAGAATCGCAGTTTTAAAACCGGCCCTCACCCTCACCCTGTCCCTTTGGGAGAGGGGCGGGGTGAGGGAAAACCACGACTCGCCAGCAAAAAGGAAACCCCATGTCCCGAGGCCTGCCGCTGCTGATCGCCCACACCATACTGCAGGGTTTCGACGCCCAGTATGGCCGCTTTCTGGAAGTGACCTCCGGCGCTCAGCAGCGCTTTGAACAGGCCGACTGGCACGCGGTGCAGCAGGCGATGAAGCAGCGCATTCACCTCTATGACCATCACGTGGGGCTGGTGGTGGAGCAGCTGCGCTGTATTACCGACGGCAGGCTGCCCGATGCCGATTTCCTGCAGAGCGTAAAGGCTCACTATATCGCCCTGCTGCCCGACTACCCTCGCTTCGAGATTGCGGAAAGCTTTTTTAACTCCGTGTATTGCCGGTTATTTGACCACCGCTCGCTGACGCCGGAGCGGCTCTTTATTTTCAGCTCCCAGCCCGAACGGCGGTTTCGCGCTATTCCGCGTCCGCTGGCGAAGGACTTCTGGCCTCATGACGGCTGGAGCACGCTGCTGACGCGGGTCCTGAGCGATCTGCCCCTGCGCCTGCCGTGGCAGGATAAGGCGCGCGACGTCAGCTATATTGTCGCCCATCTGAACGAGCACTTTGCCGCCCGCACCCTGCGCGACTCGCACCTGCAGGTCGCCAACGAGCTGTTCTACCGCAACAAGGCCGCCTGGCTGGTGGCAAAACTCTGCACCCCCGACGGCACGGTGCCGCTATTGCTGCCCATCCACCGCAGCGACGAGGGCGAGCTGTTTGTCGATACCTGTCTGACGACCGCCGCCGAGGCCAGCATCGTCTTCGGCTTCGCCCGCTCCTATTTTATGGTCTATGCCCCGCTGCCCGCCGCGCTGGTGGAGTGGCTGCGCGAGATCCTGCCCGGCAAAACCACCGCCGAACTCTACATGGCCATCGGCTGCCAGAAGCACGGCAAAACCGAGAGCTACCGGGAGTACCTGACCTGGATCCAGCAGAGCGACGAGCAGTTTATCGAGGCGCCGGGCATTCGCGGCATGGTGATGCTGGTCTTCACCCTGCCGGGCTACGATCGGGTCTTCAAGGTGATCAAGGACCGCTTCGCGCCGCAGAAGGAGATGAGCGCCGCCCACGTCCGCGCCTGTTATCAGCTGGTCAAGGAGCACGACAGAGTGGGGCGCATGGCGGATACCCAGGAGTTCGAAAACTTCGTGCTGGAGAAGCGGCAAATTTCGGCTGAGCTGATGGCGCTCCTGCAGCAGGAGGTGCCGCAAAAGCTGACCGACCTCGGGGAGAAAATCGCCATCAGCCACCTCTATATCGAAAGGCGGATGGTGCCGCTGAACCTGTGGCTGGAGCAGGTGGACGGCCAGCAGCTGCGCGATGCGGTGGAGGAGTACGGCAACGCCATTCGCCAGCTGGCCGCCGCCAACATCTTTCCCGGCGATATGCTGTTCAAAAACTTTGGCGTTACCCGCCACGGTCGGGTGGTCTTCTACGACTACGACGAAATCTGCTACATGACCGAGGTAAACTTTCGCGACATTCCTCAGCCGCGCTATCCGGAGGATGAACTCTCAGGCGAGCCGTGGTACAGCGTCTCGCCAGGCGACGTCTTCCCGGAGGAGTTCCGCCACTGGCTGTGCGCCGATCCGCGCATTGGTCCGCTGTTTGAGGAGATGCACGCCGACCTGTTCCGCGCCGCTTACTGGCGCGAGCTGCAGGCCCGCATCAAGGGCGGCCACGTTGAGGACGTATTTGCCTACCGCCGGCGGCAGCGGTTCTGCGTCCGCTACGCCGACGCAATCAGCGCGAAGGTTTCGTAAACCAGCTCCATCTCAGGAGACCAGCCTCCCTCACGTTCGAAAAATTGCCGGTGGGCGCTGCGCCAGTAGTTCAGGCTCAGATCGCCTTCGCCCTCCAGCGCGGCCTGCGCCTCGCTCACTTCATTAAAGCGCACCAGCGTCAGCGACAGGGTGCGGATAACGCACGCGGGCTCGCCGCGCCCGTTGAGGACAATATGATAATCCCCCGGCTTAACCGCGCGCGCTTCGGCCTGAAAGCTGGCCAGCGAGCCGCAGGTGCCGCGCTTTTTCCCGGCAATCACCAGCGCCGCCAGCTCGTCCGCCAGCGCGGGCGAATCGCCGAACGCCCAGCAGTGCGCGTCCGGGTATTTCTCCAGCCAGCGTGCTTTGCGCTCCATCAGCGCGTACCGCCGTAGGCCAGAGTCACCTCTTTTGCCGCCCGGATAACCATTGCGCCCAGTTCGGTCACCCGGTCGTCGGTCATGCGCGAAATCGGCCCGGAGATGGAGATAGCGGCGAACGGCTCGCGGTGTTCGTCAAAGATGCAGGAGGCGATGCAGCGCAGGCCGAGGGCGTGCTCCTCATCGTCAAACGAATAGCCGCGCTTGCGCGACTGGGCTAAATCTTCCTTCAGGTGCACCGGCGACACCAGCGTCGCGTGGGTATAGGCGTGCAGGCCGTTGCGGTGCAGCAGGTTGCTGACCTGCTCTTCATTAAGCTGGGACAGGAAAGCCTTGCCCGCGCCGGAGGCGTGCATCGGCAGCTTGCCGCCGATGGGCGCCGACATGCGCATCAGCTGGGTACACTGCACCTGATCGATGATAATTGCCTGATGATCGTTCTGATCCAGCACAGCCAGGTTAACGGTTTCGCCCGACTCCTCCATCAGCTTGCGCAGGATCGGATGGACAATCGCCAGCAGGTTGCGGCTCTGCAGAAAGCTGCTGCCGACGATAAAGGCGTGGGCGCCGATGGTCCAGTGGCCGAGCTCGCCCACCTGGCGCACGAAGCCCTGCTGCTGCATGGTGGTCAGCAGACGGTGCGTAGTCGAGTTAGGCAGCCCGGCCTGCTGGGCCAGCTCGGTCAGCGCGACGCTGCCGTGGGCCTCGGCGATAAACTCCAGCAGCGTCAGGCCGCGGGTGAGGGACTGAACCTGACCGCCGGTCTGGGCGGCAGCGGCGGCCGGAGCGGGTTTTCTGCCGCGCTTAGCGGGAACGGTGGCAACCATGACGGCCTCCTTTTTCTGTATCGTGGAAACCATTTTCGTTTTATATGGTTATAATGCAACCGTTAAACAACTGATCGGATCAGTCGTGGTGAACATCTCTCATGTTTATTGGGGTTCTCTTTTCCGCATCGGGTGATTATGCCACTATGACGTGTTGATTAGCGCCTTGTCGGAGTTTTACGTGAGCAGCCTCGTTACTACATTAAAACAGCAATTAAATGACCGCATCCTCGTCCTCGACGGCGGCATGGGCACCATGATCCAGAGCCATCGCCTCAGCGAAGCGCAGTTTCGCGGCGACCGCTTTAGCGACTGGCCCTGCGACCTGAAGGGCAATAACGACCTGCTGGTGCTGACGCAGCCCGACATTATCGCCGCTATTCACAACGCCTATTTTGAGGCCGGGGCGGATATCGTCGAGACCAACACCTTTAACTCGACCACTATCGCCATGGCGGACTACCAGATGGAGTCCCTGTCGGCGGAGATCAACTACGCCGCGGCGAAGCTGGCCCGCGCCTGCGCCGACGCGTGGACGGCGAAAGATCCGCACAAGCCGCGCTATGTGGCGGGCGTGCTCGGCCCGACCAACCGCACCGCCTCTATCTCACCTGACGTTAACGACCCGGCGTTTCGCAATATCACCTTTGACCAGCTGGTGGCCGCCTACCGCGAGTCCACTAAAGCGCTGGTGGAGGGCGGGGCGGACCTGATCATGATTGAGACGGTGTTCGATACCCTCAACGCCAAGGCCGCGGTCTACGCGGTGAAGGCGGAGTTTGAAGCGCTCGGCGTCGATCTACCGATCATGATCTCCGGCACCATCACCGACGCCTCCGGGCGCACGCTCTCCGGGCAGACCACCGAGGCCTTCTACAACTCCCTGCGCCACGCCGACGCCCTGAGCTTCGGCCTCAACTGCGCGCTGGGCCCGGACGAGCTGCGCCAGTACGTGCAGGAGCTCTCCCGGGTGGCCGAGTGCTACGTCACCGCCCACCCTAACGCCGGGTTGCCCAACGCCTTCGGCGAGTACGATCTCGATGCCGACACGATGGCAAAACAAATCCGCGAATGGGCCGAATCCGGCTTCCTCAACATCGTCGGCGGCTGCTGCGGCACCACGCCGGAGCACATCGCCGCCATGAGCCGGGCGGTTGCCGGCCTGCCGCCGCGCCGGCTGCCGGACGTGCCCGTCGCCTGCCGCCTCTCCGGCCTGGAGCCGCTCAATATCGGCGACGACAGCCTGTTCGTTAACGTCGGCGAGCGCACTAACGTCACCGGTTCGGCGAAGTTTAAGCGCCTGATCAAAGAAGAGAAATACGCCGAAGCGCTGGACGTCGCCCGCCAGCAGGTGGAGAGCGGCGCGCAGATTATCGACATTAACATGGACGAAGGGATGCTCGACGCCGAGGCGGCGATGGTGCGCTTCCTCAACCTGATCGCCGGCGAGCCGGACATTGCCCGGGTGCCGATCATGATCGACTCCTCTAAGTGGGAGGTGATCGAGAAGGGGCTGAAGTGCATTCAGGGCAAAGGCATCGTTAACTCCATCTCGATGAAAGAGGGCGTGGAGCCCTTTATCCACCACGCGAAGCAGGTTCGCCGCTACGGCGCGGCGGTGGTGGTGATGGCCTTTGACGAAGTGGGCCAGGCCGATACCCGCGAGCGTAAAATCGAGATCTGCCGCCGGGCCTATAAAATTCTTACCGAAGAGGTGGGTTTCCCGCCGGAAGACATCATCTTCGATCCCAATATCTTTGCCGTCGCCACCGGCATTGAAGAGCACAACAACTACGCCCAGGACTTTATCGGCGCCTGCGAAGATATCAAGCGCGAGCTGCCCCACGCCCTGATCTCCGGCGGCGTCTCCAACGTCTCGTTTTCGTTTCGCAGTAACGATCCGGTGCGCGAGGCCATTCACGCGGTGTTCCTCTACTACGCTATCCGCAACGGCATGGACATGGGGATCGTCAACGCCGGCCAGCTCGCCATCTATGACGATCTGCCTGCGGAACTGCGCGATGCGGTCGAAGATGTGATCCTCAACCGCCGGGATGACAGCACCGAGCGGCTGCTCGATCTCGCGGAGAAGTACCGCGGCAGCAAGAGCGACGAAGCGGCCAATACCCAGCTGGCGGAGTGGCGCGGCTGGGAGGTGAAAAAGCGGCTGGAGTACTCGCTGGTCAAGGGCATCACCGAGTTTATCGAGCAGGATACCGAAGAGGCGCGCCAGCAGGCGGAGCGGCCGATCCAGGTCATTGAAGGTCCGCTGATGGACGGCATGAACGTGGTCGGCGACCTGTTCGGCGAAGGCAAGATGTTCCTGCCGCAGGTGGTGAAATCCGCCCGCGTAATGAAGCAGGCGGTGGCCTACCTGGAGCCATTTATCGAAGCCAGCAAAGAGCAGGGCAAAAGCAACGGCAAGATGGTGATCGCCACCGTGAAGGGCGACGTTCACGACATCGGCAAGAACATTGTCGGCGTGGTGCTGCAGTGCAATAACTACGAGATTATCGATCTCGGCGTGATGGTGCCGACGGAGAAAATCCTCAAAACCGCCCGGGAAGTGAACGCCGACCTGATCGGCCTTTCCGGCCTTATCACGCCGTCGCTCGACGAAATGGTCAACGTGGCGAAAGAGATGGAGCGCCAGGGCTTCACCATTCCGCTGCTGATCGGCGGGGCGACCACCTCCAAGGCCCATACGGCGGTAAAAATCGAACAGAACTACAGCGGGCCCACCGTCTACGTACAGAACGCCTCCCGCACCGTCGGCGTGGTGGCGGCCCTGCTGTCGGATAGCCAGCGCGACGACTTCGTCGCCCGCACCCGCAAAGAGTATGAAACGGTGCGCATCCAGCACGGCCGCAAAAAGCCGCGCACGCCGCCGGTCACTCTGCAGGCGGCGCGCGAAAACGATCTGGCCTTTGACTGGGAAAGCTATACGCCGCCGGTGGCGCACCGTCCGGGCGTGCAGGCGGTAAGCGCCAGTATCGACACGCTGCGCAACTACATCGACTGGACGCCGTTCTTCATGACCTGGTCGCTGGCGGGCAAATACCCGCGCATCCTCGAAGACGAGGTCGTGGGCGAAGAGGCGCAGCGTCTGTTTAAGGACGCGAACGACATGCTCGACCGGCTCAGCGCGGAGAAATCCCTCAACCCGCGCGGCGTGGTGGGGCTGTTTCCGGCCAACCGCGTCGGCGACGACGTCGAGATTTACCGCGACGACACCCGCACCCACGTGATTGCCGTCAGCCGCCACCTGCGCCAGCAGACCGAAAAAGTCGGCTTCGCCAACTACTGCCTCGCGGACTTCGTGGCGCCGAAACTTCCCGGCAAAGAGGATTACATCGGCGCCTTCGCCGTGACCGGCGGCCTGGAGGAGGACGCTCTGGCGGAGGCCTACGACGCGCAGCACGACGACTATAACAAAATCATGATTAAGGCCGTGGCCGACCGCCTGGCGGAAGCCTTCGCCGAGTACCTGCACGAGCGGGTGCGCAAGGTCTACTGGGGCTATGCCGCCAATGAGAATCTCAGCAATGAAGATCTCATTCGCGAGAACTATCAGGGCATTCGTCCGGCGCCGGGCTATCCGGCCTGCCCGGAGCACACGGAGAAAGCGACGATCTGGCAGCTGCTGGACGTGGAGAACCACACCGGCATGAAGCTTACCGAGTCTTATGCCATGTGGCCGGGCGCTTCGGTTTCCGGCTGGTACTTCAGCCATCCCGACAGCAAATACTTCGCCGTGGCGCAGATCCAGCGCGATCAGGTGGAGGATTATGCCCGCCGTAAAGGCATGACCGTGGCGGAAGCGGAGCGCTGGCTGGCGCCGAATCTGGGCTACGACGCCGACTGATTCACAAAACTGTCATTTTTGTTTACAACAAACGGGGCACCTTCACGGTGCCCTGTCTCTTTCTGGCGCGTAAGTCTCTATACTGAAAGATAACGCTTTTTTCTCCATCCTCAGGAAGAGGCCGCAAAAGAGCGTAAGGACTACCTATAACGATAAGGAGAACAATAACCCGTGCTAACCTTGTTACACCTGCTTTCCGCTGTTTCGCTGCTGGTGTGGGGCACCCACATCGTGCGCACCGGCGTGATGCGCGTCTTCGGCGCCCGCCTGCGTACCGTGCTCAGCCGCAGCGTAGAGAAAAAACCGCTCGCCTTCTGCGCCGGTATCGGCGTCACCGCCCTGGTGCAGAGCAGCAACGCCACCACCATGCTGGTGACCTCCTTCGTCGCCCAGGATCTGGTGGCGCTGACGCCCGCGCTGGTGATCGTCCTCGGCGCCGACGTCGGTACCGCCCTGATGGCCCGCGTGCTGACCTTCGACCTCTCCTGGGTGTCGCCGCTGCTGATTTTTGTCGGCGTGATCTTCTTCCTCGGCCGCCGGCAGACCCGCGCCGGCCAGCTTGGCCGCGTTGGCATCGGCCTCGGCCTGATCCTGCTGGCGCTGGAGCTTATCGTCCAGGCGGTGCATCCCATCACCCAGGCCAACGGCGTACAGGTCATTTTCGCCTCGCTTACCGGGGATATCATCCTCGATGCGCTGATTGGCGCGGTCTTTGCCATCATCACCTACTCCAGCCTGGCGGCGGTGCTGCTGACCGCGACCCTGACCGCCACCGGCGTCATCTCATTCCCGGTAGCGCTGTGCCTGGTGATTGGCGCCAACCTCGGTTCCGGCCTGCTGGCGATGCTCAACAACAGCGCCGCTAATGCTGCCGCCCGCCGCGTGGCGCTGGGCAGCCTGCTGTTCAAGCTTATCGGCAGCCTGATCGTCCTGCCGTTTATCCATCCGCTGGCGAACCTGATGGCCGATCTGCCGGTATCGAAATCCGAACTGGTTATCTACTTCCACGTTTTCTATAACCTGATCCGCTGCCTGGCGATGGTGCCCTTTGCCGAACCGATGGCGCGCTTCTGTAAGCGGGTGATCCAGGACCAGCCGGAGCTGGACGGGCGCCTCAAGCCGAAGCATCTGGATCCGACCGCGCTGGATACGCCCACCCTGGCGCTGGCCAACGCCGCCCGCGAAGCGCTGCGCATCGGCGATGCGATGGAAAACATGATGACGGGGCTGCACAAAGTGATGCACGGCGAGCCGCGCGAAGAGAAGGCGCTGCGCAAGATTGCCGACGACATCAACGTGCTCTATACCGCCATCAAGCTCTATCTGGCGCGGCTGCCGAAAGAGGATCTGGCGGAGGAAGAGTCCCGCCGCTGGGCGGAGATCATTGAGATGTCGCTCAATCTGGAGCAGGCGTCGGATATTATCGAGCGCATGGGCAGCGAGATTGCCGATAAGTCGCTGGCGGCCCGCCGCGCCTTCTCGCTGGAAGGGCTGAAAGAGCTGGACGCGCTGTACGAGCAGCTGCTCAGCAACCTGCAGCTGGCGATGTCGGTCTTCTTCTCCGGCGACGTGGACAGCGCCCGCCGCCTGCGCCGCAATAAGCACCGCTTTCGCATTATGAACCGCCGCTATTCGCACGCCCACGTGGACAGGCTGCACCAGCAGAACGTACAGAGCATCGAGACCAGCTCCCTGCACCTGGGGCTGCTGGGCGATATGAAGCGTCTGAATTCTCTGTTCTGCGCGGTGGCCTACAGCGTGCTGGAGCAGCCGGACGAAGACGACGAGCGGGACGGATATTGACAGGAAGAGGCAGCCGGAAAGGCTGCCTCATTAACGATTAGCCCGCGCGGGCAAAGGCGGCAGCTTCGGCGATCAGCGCGTCATCCGGACGCACGCCGGTGTACATCGCAAACTGCTCGACGGCCTGCAGGGCGATGACCTCCGCGCCGCTGATGGTCTTTTTATTCAGTTTCTGCGCCAGCCTGATGACCGGCGTTTCCGCCGGCAGGGCAATCACGTCGAACACCACGCTCGCCGCCGCGACCATTTCCTCACTGAAGGAGAGCGCGTCGCTCTCGCTGCCGCCGGCCATGCCGATGGGCGTGACGTTCACCAGGATATCCGCCTGAATACCCTCCGGCAGCGGCTGCCACTGGAAGCCGTACTGGCGCGCCAGCGCCGTACCGCTCTGCTCATTGCGCGCCGCAATAATGACGTTCTTAAATCCCGCGTCGCGGAAGGCGGCGATCACCGCCTTACCCATACCGCCGCTGCCGCGGATCATCACCCGGGCAGCCGTATCAAGCCGGTGGCTCTCAATCAGGCTTTTCACCGCAATATAGTCGGTATTGAAGCCCGTCAGATGGCCGCCGTCGTTGACGATGGTGTTCACGGAGTCAATGACCTTCGCCGACGGATCGATAGCGTCCAGAAACGACATACAGCTCTCTTTAAAGGGCATCGACACCGCGCAGCCGCGGATGCCCAGCGCCCTGACGCCTTTGACCGCCGCCCCGATATCCTGGGTCGTAAAGGCTTTGTAGATGAAGTTGAGGCCCAGCTTCTCGTACAGATAATTGTGAAAGCGGGTACCAAAATTGCCGGGGCGTCCGGCAAGCGACATGCACAGCTGAGTGTCGCGGTTGATCATCGTAAATCTCCTCGGCGTGGGGCTGCAGAAAGTATTGCGCTGTCCTGACCATATCCCACAACGGCTTTCAGGTATAGCCCCGGATAGCCGGGTCATCATCCTGATTTTCAGTCATTTATCTGCAAAACATCGCTTTGCATCACATTTATTCCCCGGATGGGTAAAAATGGCTGTTTTTTCTCACCCGCAATGTGCGGTATATTGCGCGGCAATTGACAGGAGACCTTATGCTGCCAGCCCAATCCACCCGTTTAAACAAGTACATTAGCGAGAGCGGCATCTGCTCCCGCCGCGACGCCGACCGCTATATAGAGCAGGGAAACGTCTTTATTAACGGCAAGCGCGCCAGCGTCGGCGACCAGGTGATGCCCGGCGACGAGGTAAAGGTTAACGGGCAGCTGATTGAGCCGCGCGATGCGGAAGACCTGGTGCTGATCGCCCTCAATAAACCGGTCGGCATCGTCAGCACTACCGAAGACGGCGAGCGCGACAACATCGTCGATTTTGTTAACCACAGCAAGCGCGTCTTCCCCATCGGCCGCCTCGATAAAGAGTCGCAGGGGCTGATTTTTCTCACCAACCACGGCGATCTGGTTAACAAGATCCTGCGCGCCGGCAACAATCACGAGAAAGAGTACGTGGTGACGGTCAACAAGCCGGTGACCGATGACTTTATTCGCGGCATGGGCGCCGGGGTGCCGATCCTCGGCACGGTAACGAAGAAGTGCAAGGTAAAGAAAGAGGCGCCGTTCGCCTTCCGCATTACCCTGGTACAGGGCCTCAACCGGCAGATACGCCGTATGTGCGAGCACTTCGGCTTTGAAGTGACGAAGCTTGAGCGCACCCGCATTATGAACGTCAGCCTGAAGGGGCTGCCCGTCGGCGAGTGGCGCGATCTCACCGACGACGAGCTGATTGAACTGTTTAAGCTGATTGAAGGCTCCTCGTCAGAGGCGAAACCGGCGAAAGCGAAGGCGAAGCCGAAAGCGGCTGCGGGCGCGCCGAAGAAGTCCGCCGGCGGCGGCAAGAATATGGCGAAAACCCCCGCCGAGCTGGCGTCGCGTAAGCGCTTTACCTCCCCGGGCAGGAAGAAGAAGGGACGCTAAGGTTTACTCTCTTTTCGCGCCGGGGTCTTCTGTCCCGGCGCCGCATCGCGCATGTCTTCTGCAGGCCGCTCGCAGCATCTCACGCTTTTGCCCTATTTTTTATCGCGCGTAACGTGCTGGCAGTTAGAGGACTGATTGTGGTATAAAATTTTATACAGAAATGTAATATGCTTCGTCTCGCTCGGTATTAACAAACTGCAGGGTAGGCCATGAAACAGATGACTGACGGTAAGATCGCCCACATCACCCCGGCGGACGGCAATATTTTTGCCGATCTCGGCGTTGCTGCCGATGAGGCGCAGCAGCTTAAGCAGCAGGCAGAGCAGGAAGCCGCGCAGCTGCTTAACCTTAAGCGCCAGCTGATGAACGAGATCGCCGGCTGGATTGACGAGCATCAGCTCAAGCAGGCGGAGGTTGCCCGCAGGCTGCACATTTCCCGGCCGCGCGTTTCTGACGTGGTGAATCAGAAGACCAGCAAATTTACCCTTGATGCGCTGGTTCTGATGCTTGCCCGGCTCGGCAAACCGGTCACCCTGCAGGTCGGCTAACTAGCGCCTGCCGCGCACCGGCGCGCTGGCTGACCACGAGAACGTCGCTTCCTTATCCGTTTTATAGGCCTGCTTCTTCTTCAACTGGCGGGCTTTCTTCGCTTCCGCTTCGCGCTCGGCCATCAGCGCGTCAATGTAGGCCTTCTTGATCTGATTGATTTCCGCGTTGGTCAGTACCCGGCCGTGGGCGATTCTGGCGCGGTCGAGCCGGGTTTTCAGCTCGCGCTTTTCCTGCTCGGTCATGTCCTGCTGGGTGAGGCGTGGGGTGGCCATGATGGAGGTCTCCTGAAAGATGAATAGTGAGTTTACCTTACCATGAGACATGGAATGAGGATCGCATACGGAAAATGCGGCTCAAGAAGAAGATTGCTTTCATTTTACCCGATGTTTATACCAGGTCACGCGAACTCCCGTACCGGGTAAGGTTTACATTCATGCGTAAATTAAACGACGTGGGCGGGGCAGATGTCAGGTAAACATGGACAATGTGGAGCATAACAATGACCCTCGATCGCAATCTTCATAAGCGCGCGCGTAAGGCAGATATTAACTTGAGCACGACTTTAGCTGCCTCTCTTGATGCTGAAGTACGGCAGTATGAGGCAAAGAAATGGCAGGCGGAAAACCGCGCGGCGATCGAGGCACTGAATCAGTTCCATGATGAGCACGGTTGTTTCAGCGATGACTACAGGACGTTTTAAGGATGCAATTCAGTGTATATGGAATTCCCCGAAGCCAGCGCCGAACGCCAGCGCGGCGTTCGGCATTTGGTTACTTTGTCGTTTTCTCTTTCCCGATAGCCTTCCCCGACCAGTATCCCGCCAGCAGCGAACCCGACAGATTGTGCCACACCGAGAACAGCGCGCCGGGCAGGGCGGCGAGCGGGCCGAAGTAGATTTTTCCCAGCGCAGCGGCGAGGCCGGAGTTCTGCATGCCTACCTCAATCGCCAGCGTGCGGCAGGTGGATTCGTCGAAGCCGAACAGCCGCCCGCCCCAGTAGCCGCTCAGCAGGCCAATACCGTTGTGCAGTATCACCGCCACAATCACCATCAGGCCCACGGAGGCGATATGCGACGCCGAACCGGCCACCACTGCGCTGATAATGGCCAGAATGCAGACCATCGAAAACGCCGGCAGATACGGTTCCACGGCTTTTACCACGCGCGGCAGCAGGTGGTGGACAATAAGCCCTAACCCAATCGGGATCACTACAATCTGCATAATGCTCAGCAGCATCCCCCAGACGTCCACCTGAATGTGGGCGTCGACGTACAGGCGGGTCAGCAGCGGCGTGGCGATGACGCCCACCAGAGTAGAGACCGACGAAATCGTCACCGACAGCGCTACGTCACCCTTCGCCAGATAGATCATCACGTTGGAGGCCGTGCCGCTGGCAACGCTGCCCACCAGCACCATCCCCGCCGACAGTTCAGGCGGCATATGAAAAATCAGCGCCAGCAGCCACGCCGCGAAAGGCATCACCAGATAGTGCAGAAAGGTGCCGGCCAGGACAGGCGCCGGGCGCGACAACACCCGCTTAAAGTCGTCAATTTTCAGATGCACGCCCATGCCGAACATAATCAGCATCAGCAGCGTGGCGACCCAGGGGCCAATGGGAGTAAACGTGGCGGGCGTAAAGTACGCCAGTACGGAGAGCAGCAGCGCCCAGAGCGGGAACAGCCGCGTCAGCGTCGATAACATAGGGATATCCTTGCGATTGTGAAGGTTGTTGTTGTGTTTTTATAAAAAAGCCGGGTTCGAGCCCGGCCTTAGGTATTGTTTATCGCGTGGCGCTGTCTAATTCAAACTAAAAATGCCTATCGCGAATAGTTTCCCAGCTGAAACCAAAGCGTGCCAGATACTTACGCAGGCGATCGGCATCATTCGGATTGGCTTTTTTCAATCTTGAAACGGCAAACAGTTCTCTTCCAGCCTGCGACAGCGATTCGCTACGGCGGCAGACCTCAAGTACCGTTTCAAGCTGCTGGCGATCGAAGAGGTCGATCTCCTGTTCCATTAGCGGTTCCCGCGACTCTTCATACCAGCTTTCACGTAGGCGCATAATCTCTTCCTCAACGAGCGCTACGGTAATTCGCCCCTGCTCAGCTAACGTTGCCATTCTGGTTATTGAGGAGCCAAGTTCGCGGAAATTACCGCGCCAGCTGGCCTGCGAGGAACTGGAAAAAGCCAGAAAGCGTTCCCTTGCCTCTTTATCAAAGCGCACCTGATTTTGTTGCTCATGGCAAAATCGCTGAAGCTCATATTCGACGTTGGGCGCAATATCTTCCCGTCTTTGGGCCAGTCCCGGCAGTGCGAAACTCCAGAGATTAATTCGCGCGTAAAGATCCTCACGAAAGCGCCCCTCTTTGACCCACTGGCGCAGATCGCGATGTGTCCCGGCAATCAGTTGAAAATCGCTTTTTACCTCGTTATCAGAACCGAAGGGTAAGAAGGTTTTCTCCTCGATGGCCTTGAGGAGCATCGCCTGCTCGTCGAGTCCCAGTTCCGCTATTTCGTCAAGAAAAAGTACGCCGCCGTTGGCCTCTTTAAGCAAACCGCTTCTGGCCGACAGCGCTCCGGTGAACGCCCCCTTTACATGGCCAAATAGCGTCGACATGGCATTATCCCCGCGTAGCGTCGCGCAGTTAACCGCCACGAATTTTCCCGCAACAAGATGGCGGCTTTGGCGCAGCATAAAAATACGCTGAGCGAGAAAGGATTTTCCCGAACCAGTCGGGCCCGTCAACAGTATGGGAGCGGAGGAACGGAGTGCGACTCGCTCAATCTGATCAATAAGCCTGTTAAAAGTGGGATTTCGTGTCTCAATTCCCGCTTTAAGAAAAGAGACCGACTGCTGCTGCTCGCGCTGAAAGCGGCTTGTGAGGGTGGCATAGCGGCTTAAGTCCAGGTCGATCACCGAGCAGACGCCGGCGACTGTTGCTTCCTGTGTTGAATCTTTGGGCGCGGGACCGGTTTGCAGCAGGGTGGCTGGCAGATAGCGGGCCTCCGTCAGCAGGAACCAGCAGATCTGAGCGACGTGCGTACCGGTGGTGATATGTACCAGATACTCTTCATTCTCAGTATCGAACGGATAGTGGATGGCGAAATCGAGAAAGGCGGCGTACACCTCCTCGAAATCCCACGGATTTTGCAGCGCAATGGCGTGCGGCCTGACATGAGTACCGGCAGATACCTGAGTTATATCTTCAGCAAGCTGCTTCGCCAGTCCGGCGTCACGAGGCTGGTGAATCAACTCCAGGCGGTCAATAGAGAAATCGGGCTGCAGGCATAACCCGACCGTAGGGCGCCACTTGCGGTGGCGATTCGCTCGTTTTCCACGCTTATCCAGTACCGTACCAAGTACGCCAATCACTACTCGACGCTTTTTCATATCTTATCCTGTGGGATAAATAGCGATATTAAAAGATAGTTAATTTGCATTTTTCAAACAATAGTAACCCAGCATTTAAATTTTTAATTCTTTATTTATCAGTTAATTGAAAGCAAAAAAAACGTGGTCTTCCGCTTCTGGCACGTATCTGGCTTTAATGTATGGGTCAATACGCTGAAAGCGCAGGGGTTTGTACCCCGCCGGCACTTCCGAAACAGCACTGGCTGTATTTCCGACGTGTTCCGTCAGCCGCTGACACCTGAACAGGGTTCGATTCCCGACTCACTCTTCTCAGTGAAAAATGGTTTACAGAGCAATACCGGGGCAGCGCGCAGTTGGGCGTCCCCAAAGCAGGCAGCCGGTAAAGATACCGGGCGACAGGCGAAAAGGTCTTCCCCTGCCGCTCCGTACGGCACCCGCGCCTGTCCAGAAAAAGGATCAGAGAAATGATGAAAAAAGTGACCCTAAAAAAAGGCCAGCTTGGCCTTCTTTCCAGAAACGGAGACTACGTTAAGGTGCTGGAAGCCGGCGAGCACCGCCTGCCGTGGTTTAATGCGCCGCAGGTCCTGACCGTGAATGCCGATGGCAATGCCGTTGAACGTTCACTGGCTGACTATCTGCGCCGCTTCCAGCCGGAGTGGGTAGAGCGCTACTGTCTGCAGGCTGACATGACGGAAAACGAAGCCGGCGCCCTCTATCTGCACGGCGTATTGCAGGAGATTATCCCGCCGTTAACCCGTCGACTGTACTGGCAGGCCGGTGATGCACTCACGCTGGTGCGGATGGATAGCCGAGAGGCCCGAGTACCCGCCGAAGTAATGAGTGCGGTGCTGCAGCCGCGGGCTAATGAGCCGGTAAAAGGCCGGGACGCCATACTGGCCGTGTCGGTACCGGCCTGGCACGTGGGTGTGCTGAAAATTGACGGTAAGACGCAGCCTCTGCTGCCGCCAGGCGTGACGGGCTGGTGGCAGGTTAATCATCTGGTCGAGGCGGAGGTGGTAGACACCCGTCTGCAGGCGCTGGAGGTTAGCGGTCAGGAGATTCTGACAAAAGATAAGGTAAACCTGCGCCTGAACCTGGCGGCAAACTGGCGCTATAGCGCCGTTATGCAGGCTTTCGAGCAACTGGCAAAACCGCTGGAATATCTCTACCGCGAGCTGCAGTTCGCGCTGCGGGAAGCAGTAGGCACCCGCACGCTCGATGAACTTCTGGAAGACAAGCAGCTCATCGATGAGGTCGTCAGCGCTCAGGTGAAGGCGCGAATGGCCGCATTCGGTATCGAAATCGCTTCTCTTGGCGTAAAGGACATCGTTCTGCCCGGTGATATGAAAGCGATCCTCTCCAGAGTGGTCGAAGCTGAAAAGGCAGCGCAGGCAAATGTTATTCGCCGAAGAGAAGAGACGGCCGCGACGCGCTCTTTGCTGAATACCGCAAAGGTGATGGAGAACAACCCCGTGGCGTTGCGTCTTAAAGAACTGGAGACGCTTGAGAGAGTCGCAGAGCGTATCGACAAAATTTCCGTTTTCGGTGGCCTGGATCAGGTATTGAACGGCCTCGTGAACATTAAAGGATAGGGCAATGGAAACAGAACAATTCCAGTTAGTGAGTGCGCCAGGCGGCGCGCCGATAAAAATGTGGACCTGCGGTGTGCCGGTCGATGCAAAAGCGCAGGAGCAACTGCTTAATACCGCAAAAATGCCCTTTATTTTTAAGCATCTGGCGGTGATGCCTGATGTGCATCTCGGAAAAGGCTCGACTATTGGCAGCGTTATTCCTACTAAAGGCGCAATTATCCCGGCCGCAGTTGGCGTGGACATCGGCTGCGGCATGATTGCCGTGCGCACGTCGCTAACGGCAGGCGATCTGCCCGACCACCTTAGCGGCCTGCGCAGCGCCATTGAGTCGGTGGTGCCGCACGGGCGGACAAATATGCGCTCCCGGCGCGATAAGGGCGCTTGGCATACGCCGCCTGAAATCGTAGACGCACACTGGTCTGTGCTGGCACCGCGTTTTAAGCAACTGACGGATAAATACCCGCAACTGCAGAAAACTAATCACTATTTACATCTGGGGACGCTCGGCACCGGGAACCACTTCATTGAAGTTTGCCTGGATGAGCAACAGCAGGTCTGGGTCATGCTGCACAGCGGATCGCGGGGCGTAGGGAATGCCATCGGCAACCTGTTTATTACGCTGGCGCAGAAAGATATGCAGCAACATATTGCCAACCTGCCGGACTGCAATCTGGCCTATTTCCGCGAGGGTAGCCGGCACTATGATGATTATATTGAAGCGGTTGAGTGGGCTCAGGACTTTGCCCGCCACAACCGTGAGGTCATGATGTCCAGGGTGCTGGCAGCGCTGTCCCTTATAGTGGCAAAACCGTTTACCACGCATCAGGAGGCGGTTAACTGCCACCACAACTATGTACAAAAAGAGACGCACTTTGGCGAGGAGGTACTTATCACCCGCAAAGGCGCGGTTTCAGCGCAGAAAGGGCAGATGGGGATCATTCCCGGCTCAATGGGCGCGAAAAGTTTTATCGTGCGCGGGCTGGGAAATGCTGAGAGCTTCTGCTCCTGCAGCCACGGCGCCGGCAGAACAATGAGCCGTACCGCGGCAAAAAAACAGTTTACCGTTGCGGATCAGATCAGGTCTACGGCGCACGTTGAATGCCGCAAAGACGCAGAGGTGATAGACGAGATCCCGATGGCCTATAAAGATATCGATGCCGTGATGGCGGCACAGTTATCGCTGGTGGAGATTGTACATACGCTACGGCAGGTAGTGTGCGTGAAAGGATAATAAATGATGACCTTAAACAGCGTTGATACCGCGATGCGCGAGCGCGTGCTGCGGCAGCTCGGAGATATCGAACAGCAACACGATGTGCGCATTCTTTACGCCTGCGAGTCCGGCAGCAGGGGCTGGGGGTTCGCTTCACCGGATAGCGACTACGATGTCCGCTTTATCTATGTGCATGCCCCCGAATGGTACCTGAGGGTGGAACCGCAGCGCGACGTTATTGAACTGCCGATCGACGACGAGCTGGATGTCTCCGGCTGGGAGTGGCGCAAGGCGCTGGGACTGCTGAAGGGGGCAAACCCCACGCTCATCGAATGGCTGCGATCGCCCATTGTCTATCGTCAGGACGATGAGGTCGTAGGGCAGTTACGCCAGCAGGTGCCGCTGTGGTTCTCTCCCTTGCGTGCTCGCTGGCATTACTACTCAATGGCGCGAAAAAACTTTCGCGGCTATCTGCAGGGCAGCGAAGTGCGTCTGAAAAAGTATTTCTACGTGCTGCGTCCGCTGCTGGCAGTGCGCTGGGTCGAGGAGGGAAAAGGTATTCCACCTATGCGTTTCGCCGATCTGCTGGCGGGAAGTGAGCTGGATGCAGCGCTGCGCGAGGAGATCTCTCTGCTGCTTGAGAAAAAGCAGCGCGCCGGGGAGGCGCATTACGGTGCGCGAATGCCGGAGCTGCACGCTTTTATCCAGCAGGAACTGGTGCGGGGGGAGACACCGTCGACACTACCGGACAGCCGCAAAGGTGACATCCGAGCGCTGGACTGGCTATTGATGAACACCGTTCTGCAAAATAAAAAGGCCCGGTAGCGTAGCTCCGGGCCGTCTTCACTAAATATTATTCAAACAAATTATGATGCAGCTTCTGCACCACCTGCTCGGCGTCGCCGCCGGGCACCAGGAAGCAGAGGTTGTGGCTGGATGCGCCGTAGCAGATCATGCGGATATTAAACGGATCCAGCACGCCGAACACCTCTTTACCGACGCCGCGGGCGTTGACCAGATTGTTGCCAATCAGCGCCACCAGGGCCAGGTCCTGCTCAACTTCCACCCGGCACAGGGACGACAGCTCGGTGAGCAGCGCCTGGGTCAGCAGCGTGTCGGCGGTGGAGGTGGATCCGGTGGTGTCCAGCGTCAGGGCGACGCTCACTTCCGAGGTAGTGATCAGGTCAACCGAGATGCTGTGGCGCGCCAGGATGCCGAACACCTCCGCCAGAAAGCCGCGCGAATGCAGCATATTGAGGCTGTGCAGGGTTAGCAGCGTCTGCTTGCGGCGCAGGGCCAGGGCGCGGAACAGCGGCGGCTGCTCGGTTTTATTGCACACCAGCGTCCCGCCCGCTTTCGGCTCTTTGCTGGAGCCGACGAACACCGGAATGTCGCTGCGCACGGCGGGCAGCAGGGTAGCCGGATGCAGCACCTTGGCGCCGAAGGTCGCCATCTCGGCGGCCTCTTCAAAGGCGATAACGTCGATGCGGCGGGCGGCGGGCACGATGCGCGGATCGGTGGTGTAAATACCGGGCACGTCGGTCCAGACATCGACCCGCCCGGCGTGCAGGGCCTCACCCAGCAGGGCGGCGGTATAGTCGCTGCCGCCGCGGCCCAGCGTCGTGGTGCGGCCTTTATCTTCGCTGCCGATAAAGCCCTGGGTGATCACCAGGCTCTCTGCCAGGCGCGGCGCCAGCTGCTGGGTGGCAAGCTCCGCCAGCGCGGGAACGTCCGGTTCGGCGCGGCCAAACTGGTGGTTGGTGCGCATTACTTTACGCACATCGAACCACTGCGCTTCCACGCGGCGCTCGCGCAGGATCTCGACAAACAGCAGGGTGGACATCAGCTCCCCGTGGCTGACCAGCTCGTCGGTCAGCGCCGCAGAGGTCGCCAGCGAGGCCGCTTCGGCCAGGGTGGTAATATTGTCCAGCAGGCGCTCCACCTCTTCGCGGATCACCAGCGGGTTCTGCATCCGCTCCAGAATATCGAACTGAATCTTGCGCAGGGCATCGAGCTTCACAAAGCGCTCGGTGGCCTCCAGGCCTTCAGAGAGTGCCACCAGCAGGTTGGTGACGCCCGCAGACGCAGAGAGCACCACCAGGCGCACGGCGCTGTCGGCCAGCACCACGTCGGCGCTGCGGTTCATGGCGTCATAATCGGCCACGCTGGTGCCGCCAAATTTGGCCACGACGAATGAGGAGAGAGCAGTAGTCATTAGTGTAAAACCTCGTGTCAAGTATTCAGCCATGGCACAAGGGAAGAGCGAAAAACAGGGTGGGCGCAGAGCAGTTAACAACTACGAATTCACCCAGAAGTGCTCCACCTTGCGAAACGCCCGACTGGGAACGTTTCTGGTGACAGCCCAGGGGATTCAGCCCCTGTAGCCGGTGATTAACGCGCCAGGACGTTTAATCACCTCGGCGTTGCTCCCCCTCAGGTGCTTTCGTCGAACCGGCTTCTCAAACACCGTACCTGGGCAACGCGCCTCTTCTGGCCTGCGTAAGTGCAGGTTGTACATAATAAATACGGGTTAATACGGTGTGCTGTCAATGTTGCGGTTATGCGGATTTTTCATGCAGAGATAAGACGAAGTAATGGCGCTTATAACAACTATACTTTGCGGGGCATTTTACGAATAACGGTGTATCGCCCTGGCAATGATATAAAAATCATCACAATCCCGATCTCAGGCGCTACAATCGACCAAGGTCACAAATCTCACACCAGAAAGAGTATTGTTATGAAAAACATCAACCCAACGCAGACCGCCGCCTGGCAGGCGCTACAGAAACATTACGATGAAATGAAAGACGTGACGATCGCCGAGCTGTTCGCTAAAGACGGCGACCGCTTCGCGAAATTCTCCGCCACCTTTGATGACCTGATGCTGGTGGATTTCTCTAAAAACCGCATCACCGAAGAGACGCTGAGCAAGCTGCAGGCCCTGGCAAAAGAGACTGACCTGACCAGCGCCATCAAGTCGATGTTCGCCGGTGAGAAGATCAACCGCACGGAAGATCGCGCCGTTCTGCACGTTGCCCTGCGTAACCGCAGCAACACCCCTATCCTGGTCGACGGCAAAGACGTGATGCCGGAAGTGAACGCGGTGCTGGAGAAGATGAAAAAATTCTCCGAGGCGATTATCTCCGGCGAGTGGAAGGGCTATACCGGCAAGCCGATCACTGACGTGGTCAACATCGGCATCGGCGGCTCCGACCTCGGCCCGTTCATGGTGACCGAGGCGCTGCGCCCGTATAAAAACCACCTCAACATGCACTTCGTGTCCAACGTTGACGGCACCCACATTGCGGAAGTGCTGAAGAAGACCAGCCCGGAAACCACGCTGTTCCTGGTCGCCTCCAAAACCTTCACCACCCAGGAGACCATGACCAACGCCCACAGCGCCCGCGACTGGTTCCTGAAAACCGCCGGTGATGAAAAGCACGTGGCCAAACACTTTGCCGCGCTCTCCACCAACGGCAAGGCCGTAGGCGAGTTCGGGATTGATACCGCCAATATGTTCGAGTTCTGGGACTGGGTCGGCGGCCGCTACTCCCTGTGGTCGGCGATTGGCCTGTCGATCATTCTTTCCGTCGGCTTCGACAACTTCGTTGAGCTGCTCTCCGGCGCGCACGCCATGGACAAGCACTTCTCCACCACGCCTGCGGAGAAAAACCTGCCGGTACTGCTGGCGCTAATCGGCATCTGGTACAACAACTTCTTCGGCACCGAGACCGAAGCTATCCTGCCGTACGACCAGTACATGCACCGCTTTGCCGCCTATTTCCAGCAGGGCAACATGGAGTCCAACGGCAAGTACGTGGACCGCAACGGCAACAAAGTGGATCACCAGACCGGGCCTATCATCTGGGGCGAGCCGGGCACCAACGGCCAGCATGCCTTCTACCAGCTGATCCACCAGGGCACCAAAATCGTACCGTGCGACTTTATCGCCCCGGCCATCAGCCACAACCCGCTCTCTGACCACCATCAGAAACTGCTGTCTAACTTCTTCGCCCAGACCGAAGCGCTGGCCTTCGGCAAGTCCCGCGAAGTGGTTGAGCAGGAGTATCGCGATCAGGGTAAAGATCCGGCCACCCTCGACTACGTGGTGCCGTTCAAGGTGTTCGAAGGCAACCGCCCGACCAACTCCATCCTGCTGCGGGAAATCACCCCGTTCAGCCTCGGCGCGCTGATTGCCCTGTATGAGCACAAAATCTTCACCCAGGGCGCGATTCTTAACATCTTCACCTTCGACCAGTGGGGCGTTGAGCTGGGCAAACAGCTCGCCAGCCGCATTCTGCCGGAGCTGGAAGATGGTAAAGAGATCGAGAGCCACGACAGCTCGACTAACGGCCTGATTAACCGTTACAAAGCCTGGCGCGCGTAATCGCCTAATACAGTAAGCCCTTCCCGGTGAGAAGGGCTTTTTTGTCTTCTCGTCCTCAAATCCTCATCCCCAGCACCTGCAGCACGCTAACCTGCGTAGCCGAGGCAAAGGTCGTATCTCTGAGGTGCGTCATACCCAGGCGTTCGTAAAACCGCCTGGCGCGCGGATTTTCAGCCAGCACTTCCAGCCAGAGGTAGCGTTCGCCGTGGGCTTTTGCCTGGCGGATCACCTCATTCATCATCGCCTCTCCGCATCCTGCCCCGGTTGCGCCCGGCATCAGGTAAAGTTTGTGCAGCAGGGTTCCCGTTACGCCGCCCGGCTCAGCGCTACGCTGAAAGCTGAACTTCGCGAAGCCGGCGTCAGCGCCGCCGCGCGTGGCGATCAGCCAGCGGCTGGCGTCGCGCGTCATGGTTCTGGCGATGGACTCCGGTGCGTACTCTTGCTCGACAAAAGCCGCAAGTTCCTGCGGGCTGTGCCAGAGGTGGGCAAAGTGATGCGGATAGCTGATTTTCCCCATCGCGCTGAGCCGCGGGGCATCTTCTTCGGTCGCGAGCCGTATCTGTAGCATCGCTCTCCTCCCGGGATAAACGGACAATAAAAACATCACAAAAGATAAGTAAAAAATGTAGATCTGCGTCACATTTCTGCGCTATACAACACTCCATGTTAACAATGGAGCTGACGTCATGAATTCCCTGCCACGACCGCTGGTCGAGCTTATCTCAACGCTTCTGCAGATTGTGCTTAACCTTGGGCTGCTGTGCCTGGCCGTAATCCTGGTCGTGTTTCTCGGAAAGGAGACGCTGCACCTCGCCGACGTCCTGTTTGCGCCGGAAAAGACCAGCAAGTTTGAGCTGGTCGAGGGGCTGGTGGTCTACTTTCTCTACTTCGAGTTTATCGCCCTGATCGTGAAGTATTTCCAGTCGGGATTTCACTTCCCGCTGCGCTATTTCGTCTATATCGGCATCACCGCCATTGTGCGGCTGATTATCGTCGATCACCAGTCGCCCGTTGATGTGCTGATGTATTCCGGATCGATTCTGCTGCTGGTGGTGACGCTGTGGATCTGTAACTCGAAGCGGCTGCGGCGGGAGTAGCGAAACTGCAGGGGCAGTGCGCCCCTGCGGTGAGGTTATTATTTCTTCGGGATGATCAGCGTCTGGCCGGGATAGATCTTATCCGGATGGCTGAGCATCGGCTTGTTGGCTTCAAAAATCTTATTGTAGGCGTTGGCATCACCGTACTGCGACTTTGCAATAGCGCTCAGCGTATCGCCGGACTTCACGGTGTAGTAGGTGCTCTCTGCGCCGCCGTCGGTGGCTTTCATATTGTTGACCACCTCGGCGATGCCGGAGACGTTACCCACCGCCACCATCATTTTTTCCTTCGCCTCCTGGCTCAGGCCGTCACCTGACACTTCGGCTTTACCGTTCTCATCCACCTTCACATCGACCTTATCGGCCCCCGGCAGATTCAGCTTTTGCAGGTGCGACTTCAGCGTCTGGCCCAGGCTTTCGGGGCTTTTATCGCTTACCGCGTCCAACAGTTTCTCACCCGCGTCTTTCACAAAACTAAAGAGACTCATCCTAACCTCCTGAAGTTGATGCTGAGGAACAATTGTTCCGGACCTCTTGAGGTTAGGTAAAATAGTCGGGTGGGGCAATGAGGAAAGGACTGAAATCTCTTCGGACAGGCCTCATCATGCCGGTGAGGCTGTTCGGAGCGGGTCAGGCGCGTAATAGCACGCAATCAATCTTTACCACAATTTTGCGGATCGCCGCAGGCGCGCCTGTGGCGCACATCGGGCGATGCAGCTCCTGCGGGAAGATGATGGCAAGCGATCCCGGCGCCAGGTGGATCAGCGTTTCGCCGCTGATACCGGTGCAGAAGCCCAGATCGAAAGCATCGTTGAACGGCTCGCTCTGATGCAGCGGCTGGCCCTGAGGCGCCGCGCCGATGATCTCTTCTCCGGCGAGGACAATGTGGATATCAAGGTACTGGCGGTGAAACTCCGGCCGCTGCTCCTGATGCGGGCGCGTCTGCCCCTCGTTGACGGAAAAGAAGACCGTATCGCCCTGCAGCGGATATTTACCGGCAGGCAGCGTGTCCGGCTTCATGTCAATGATGGCCTGCAGGGTGCGGCGAATTACGGGCGGATAGAGCGGGTTGGCGGCACCCGCAGATAACGTATCAATAATCATGCTGGCTCCCTCCGGGCAGCGGCGTATTGGAGCAGGTCGAGGCTTGTGGTCACGATGGCCTCCACCGGCGGTGTAATATCGACGGCGATGACGTCCGTTTCATCCTCTGCGGGCGTCTCCAGCGCGGCGAACTGGCTCTTCAGCAGCGCTTCCGGCATAAAGTGCCCCTTGCGGCGCTGCATCCTGTCCAGCACGCAGGCGTAGTCGCCTTTGAGCCACAGAAAGCGGACGTTGGGATTGCCCTCGCGCAACCGGTCGCGGTAGCGCCGCTTGAGCGACGAGCAAACCAGCACGCCCAACTCATTTTTCTGCTCAAGGCTAAAGATCACATCGGCAAGCCGCTCCAGCCACGGGGCGCGATCGTCGTCGTTCAACGCTTCTCCGGCGCCCATTTTGCGGATGTTATTTCGCGGGTGAAGGTCATCGCCATCGATAAATTTCGCCCGCATTGCGCCGGCAAGGGCCAGTCCCACGGTGGATTTACCGGTGCCGGAAACGCCCATTAAAATAATGCACTGTCCTGCCATTTTGCGCTCCTTACACCGCCGCCAGCATGCCGCCGTCAACAAACAGTAGATGGCCGTTAACGAAATCAGAGGCTTTGGATGAAAGGAACACCGCGGCGCCCACCAGCTCCTGCGGATCGCCCCAGCGCGCAGCCGGCGTCCGCTTACACAGCCAGTCGGTAAAGGCTTTATCGTCCACCAGCGTTTGGGTCATTGCGGTTTTAAAGTAGCCCGGTGCGATGCCGTTGACCTGAATATTGTGGCGCGCCAGCTCAACGCACATGCCGCGGGTGAGCATTTTTACCGCGCCTTTAGCGGCGGCGTAGGGCGTAATGGTGTCGCGGCCAAGCTCGCTCTGCATCGAGCCAATATTGACGATTTTGCCTTTTTTGCGCGTCACCATGCGTCTGGCGACCGCCTGGGATACCAGGAATACGGCCGTCTGATTGACGGCGATCACCGCATTCCACTCCGCCACCGGAAATTCGGTAAAAGGATGACGCCGCTGAATGCCGGCATTATTAAATAAGACATCGATCGCCCCGATATTGATTTCGATATCGTTAATCGCCTGCTCGACGGCGTCGCTGTCCGTGACATCAAATATTGCGGTCCAGACCGTCGCGCCTTCATCGCGTAATTTCATCGCGGCCTGTCCGGCGCGCTCTGCCGAAACGTCGTTAATCACGATTTCCGCGCCATATTTCGCGAGCCCCTGAGCCAGAATAAAGCCAATACCCTGACCGGCGCCGGTGATTAATATACGCTGACCCTGCAAGTCAAAAAGATTCGTCATGGTGCTTTCCTGAAACGGTAATGTATTACCTATCTCACGGTTTTTAGGGGCGATGAACTGTGATGCAGATCACCAGAATCCATGTTACAAAAAGGGGTTACTTTTAGTGTGATGCTGGCGGCAATCGGGCAGGTTACTGCCGTCCCCGGCGCACTGACATGCGTTCTCTTTTGCTGACGCAGAGGGCATAATGTCCGACTCAGACTGGCGTCCGGCGGGGGTTAATAGTGAAAGCACACCGCATTACCTTAAGTGATATCGCTACCCTGGCTGGCGTAACAAAGATGACGGTCAGCCGCTATCTGCGCACGCCGGAGCAGGTCCGGCCCGATACCGCCGAGCGTATCGCCAGCGTTATTGCCGAAGTGGGCTACCGGCCCGATCCCGATAATGCGGCGGTATTTGCCAGCGGCCAGCCGCGCATCGGCGTATTGATCCCCTCCTTTCATAATCAAATTTTTGCCGACGTGCTGGCGGGCATTGAGTCCGTGACGTCCGCCAACGGCTACCGGACGCTGGTGGTGAATTATGATTACGATAGCCAGCGGGAAGAGGAGCAAATCGCGGCCGTGCTTGCCTTTAAGATCAAAGGTCTGCTGCTCACCGAGTCGGTCCACAGCCTGCGGGCGGAAAAATTCCTTAAAGCGGCAAAAATCCCGATTGCGGAAATTATGGGCCTGTCGGACACGCCGGACAGGATCAACGTCGGCTTTGACAATGATAAGGCCGGCTTTGATATGACCACTATGCTGCTGGCCAGCGGCAAAAAGCGCATCATCTACTTTGGCTCAATGTCAGATATCCGCGATGAACAGCGCTATGCCGGCTACTGCCGGGCGATGGCGGAGCAGGGGATGCCCGTCGGGCGCATCTCGCCGAATAAAGTCTCGTCGATTTCAATCGGCGCGGGGATGATGACCCTCGCGCGGCAGATGTATGCCGATATGGACGGCATCCTCTGCACCAACGACGATCTGGCCGTTGGCGTTCTGCAGGAGTGCCTGGCGCGCGGTATCAGCGTCCCGTCGCAAATGGCCATTGCCGGCTTTCACGGCCTGGAGATCGGCCAGGTGACGACGCCCAGACTGGCGAGCGTGCTGACGCCCCGCTATGAGATGGGAAAAGTGGCTACGGAGATTATCATAAAGAAAATCAACGGATTGCCGACCATCGAACACGTCGATCTTCACTACCGTCTTTCAATGGGCGAAACTATTTAGCCCGCGATTATTCTGCGCCGATCACGAAGCCTGTAACACGTTTTTTTAACACGATTCAGTGTGATGCAGGTCGCAAAACGAACTGCCCAAAACCCGTTTGATAAGACGTAAATAACGTTCTTACATGCTCAAACGGATCTCCCTATGACTAATGACTCCCAGGCTTTACTCCTGATTGCTCCCGTGGTTGACGACCTCATAACGCGCCTCTCTGCGGCGTATACCGTCTACCGGCTCTACGACCAGCAGGAGGATCCGGACGACCTTTTACAGCGCGTCGGCGACCGGGTGCAGGTCGTGGTGACGCGCGGCGATATCGGCGTCACCCGTGCCGTACTGGACGCGCTTCCCCGTGTCGGACTCATCGCCATCTTCGGTGTCGGCACCGACGCCGTGGATCTGCCGTATGCCCGTTCCCGCGACATTGCGGTGACCATTACCTCCGGCGTTCTGACCCAGGGCGTAGCGGACCTGGCGATGGGCCTGCTGCTGGCGGGCGCGCGGCAGCTGTGCCTCGGCGACCGCTTTGTGCGCGAGGGGCGCTGGTTAAACTCGACGCTGCCGCTGGCGACCCAGGTCAGCGGCAAGCGCATCGGCATTCTCGGTATGGGCAACATTGGGCAGGCGATTGCCCGGCGCGCCAGCGGCTTTGATATGCAGATCCTCTATCACGACCGCAATCCAAATCCGCAGCTGGACTATCAGTGGTGCAGCAGCCTGCACGCCCTTGCCCGCGAAAGCGACTTTCTGGTTATCGCCGCCTCAGGCAGCGCGGAAAACCGCAGGCTGATAAATGCGAATGTCTTTGAGGTCATGCCGGCGCACGCCTGGCTGATTAATATCGCCCGCGGATCGCTGATTGATGAGGCCGCGCTTATTCAGGCGCTGCAGAATAAGACCATTGCCGGCGCGGCGCTTGACGTCTACGAAGATGAACCGAATGTCCCAGCGGCATTAATGGCGCTCGACAACGTCGTACTTCAGCCGCACGTCGCCAGCGCCACCCGCGAAACGCGGCAGAATATGAGCAATGTGGTGTTTGCCAACGTTGAGGCTTATTTTTCCCGGCGTCCCTTACCTAACCAAATTATCTGATTAGCTGCGTCGTTTCTGTCTTATTGCACAGAGGAAACAGGATGAATACTAAAATACCCGGCACCCGCTGGTGGCGCATTATTGCCCCGGTGCTGATTGCCTGCATTATTTCCTTTATGGACAGGGTGAATATTAGCTTCGCCCTCCCCGGCGGTATGGAGTCCGATCTGGGGATTACCAGCCAGATGGCGGGCGTCGCCAGCGGCATTTTCTTTATCGGCTACCTTTTTCTGCAAATTCCCGGTGGGCGCATTGCGGTTAACGGCAGCGGCAAGCGCTTTATTGCCTGGTCGCTGGTGGCGTGGGCGGTGGTTTCGGTGGCAACCGGCTTCGTCACCCACGAATATCAGCTGCTGGCGCTGCGCTTTATTCTCGGCGTCGCCGAGGGCGGCATGCTGCCGGTGGTGCTGACCATGGTCAGCAACTGGTTTCCTGAGAAGGAGATTGGCCGCGCCAACGCTTTTGTGATGATGTTCGCTCCGCTGGGCGGGATGCTGACGGCGCCGGTATCGGGCGCCATCATCGCCGCCTTTGACTGGCGCTGGCTGTTTATTATCGAGGGGCTGCTTTCGTTTGTGGTGCTCTTTATCTGGTGGTTTTTGATAAGTGACAGGCCGGAAGAGGCGCACTGGCTGCCGGCGAGCGAGCGCGAGTATCTGGTGACGACGCTTAATCAGGAGCGTGAGGCGCGGCTGAGAGAGAACCCGCCGGTCGCCAGCGCCTCCATCAAAGAGGTCTTCCGCAACTCCGGCCTGCTGAAGCTTATCGTCCTTAACTTCTTTTATCAGACCGGCGACTACGGCTACACGCTGTGGCTGCCGACGATCCTTAAAAACCTGACCGGGGCCAATATGGCGGGCGTCGGCGCACTGGCTATCCTGCCCTTTGTCGCGACCCTCGCCGGGATCTACGTCATCTCCCTGCTCAGCGATCGCACCGGCAGGCGGCGGGCGATGGTGCGGCTTTCGCTCTACTGCTTCGCCGGATGTCTGCTGGCCTCGGTTCTGCTTAAGGAGCACATTGTCGCCGCCTACATTGCGCTGGTGATGTGCGGCTTCTTCCTCAAAGCGGCGACCAGCCCGTTCTGGTCGATGCCGGGCCGCATCGCCTCGCCGGAAGTGGCGGGCAGTGCGCGCGGCGCTATCAATGGCCTGGGCAACCTGGGTGGCTTCTGTGGGCCTTACCTGGTCGGCGTGATGATCTACTTTTACGGGCAGAATGTGGCGATCTGCGCCCTGGCGGGCTCGCTGATTATCGCCGGGACAATCACCTTCTTCCTGCCGGCGAAGTGCGATCTGGTGTCTGCGGATAAAACCGCAAAAGCGGGAAAGCCGGCATCGGCAGCGCTTAAAAGCGGGAGGGGCCTGTGAATACTGAACGGCAGCTCGCCGTCTGCCGGGAGCATCAGGCCATGTTGCGCTTCCCCGCATTCGGCGCCGCGCAGGCCTGGGCGCTCGGCCAGTCCTTGTATCACAATGCGGCCGGACGCGACTTTGCGCTGGCCATTGAGATCCGCGTCAATCACCTTTGCCTGTTCAGCGCCCTGATGCCCGGCGCCTGCGCCGAAAATCAGGACTGGGTTCGCCGCAAGCGTAACCTGGTTGATTTTCTCGGTATCAGTTCGTGGGCCGCCGGGCTGATGCTGCAGGAGCGGCAGACCACGCTTGCGGAGCGCTACGGCCTGGACAGCCGCGATTATGCCGCCTTTGGCGGCGGCTATCCGCTTTACCTGACTGATGGGACAATGGCGGGCAGCGTCACGGTATCCGGCGCGCCCCAGCGCGACGATCACTGCCTGGTGATTGCCACTCTGGGCGAGATGCTGGGGATCGCGATACCCGAATAGCGTTTGCTGCGGGCGCGGCGTCTTCAGGAGGCGCCGCTCTCTGAAACCGCCGCCGCAATCACCAGCGCCCAGCGCTCACCCTCCAGCACCTCGCGTCCGCTCTTACTCAGTCCGGCGTCGGTAATCAGCATATCGAACTGCGTCAGCGGCAGCGCCAGATGGGTCGCTATCTTGTTGTACTTCGAGCTGTCGCTCAGCAGCACCCGCTTGCTGCTGACGCCGCTTGCCGCCTGCTTGACCGGCACCTTCTCTTCATCCGGTGTAAACAGCCCGCGCGGCCCCCAGCAGGAGGCGGAGATAAAGGCGATATCGATCGCCAACTGGCGCAGGCTGCGGGCGGCGGATTCGCCGACGGTGGAGCAGTTCTCCCGGCAGACGGTGCCGCCGATGTGGATCAGGCGGCAGCGGCTGCTCTCCATCAGCAGGCCGGCGATCGCGAAGTCGTTAGTGACTACCAGCAGATCGTCGCGCTCCAGCAGCTCGCGGGCCAGCGCCAGCGTCGTGGTCCCGGCGTCGAGATAGATACAGCTGTTGCGCGGGATGTAACGGGCGGCGCAGCGGCCAATCGCCGTTTTTTCCTCGCTGTACATGCCGGTTTTCGCCAGATGCGTCGGCTCTGCCGCCAGGCGGTCTGTCGATCGCACGCCGCCGGACACCGACAGCAGGGCCCCTTGCTCCTCAAGCTTCTGCACGTCGCGGCGAATGGTCATGTGCGAGACGCCCAGGCGCTCGGTCAGCTCGCTGATGCTGATGACGCCGCGCTCCGCCACCAGGGCTAAAATTTTTTGATGTCGCTCGGTTGGGATCATAGCCGCTCTCTTTATCATTTTTTCACATTGTAGATCATCGGCCTGCCGCCTACAGCACGCTTTTTGCCGCCGGTGGGAGCCGACAGCATGTGAATATCTGTTATTTTCGACTGTGATAAGTTAATTTTTGTGATTATCAGCACGTTTATCTGCCCGCCATTGCGGCAAAGTTAACCTATTGGAACAAATTATCACTTAAATTAACACTGGAGGTCTGCCGTGTCAGCACCCGTTAACAACGTTGGCATTATTGGATTAGGCTCTATGGGCATGGGCGCCGCGCAGTCCTGCATTCGCGCCGGGCTGAACACCTGGGGGGCGGATCTGAATCCCCAGGCGCTGGAAACCCTTCGCAAGGCGGGGGCGCGCGATGCGCAGCCCTCCGCCGCCGCGTTCGCCGGCGAGCTGGAGGCGGTTGTACTGCTGGTGGTTAACGCCGCCCAGGTCAACGCGATCCTGTTCGGCGAAGAGGGGCTGGCGGCCCGGCTGAGGCCCGGCACGGCGGTGATGGTCTCCTCCACCATTTCCGCGCAGGATGCGCAGGCCATCGCGCAGCGGCTCGCGGAACATCAGCTGCTGATGCTGGATGCCCCGGTCTCCGGCGGCGCGGCGAAAGCGGCCCTCGGCGAGATGACGGTGATGGCCGCCGGCAGCGATGACGCCTTCGCCCGCCTGCAGCCGGTGCTGGATGCCGTCGCGGCGAAGGTCTATCGCGTCGGCGATAAAATCGGCCTCGGGGCGACGGTGAAAATTATTCACCAGCTGCTGGCGGGTGTACACATCGCCGCCGGCGCGGAGGCGATGGCGCTGGCCGCCCGGGCGGGCATTCCGCTGGAGACCATGTATGACGTGGTGACCAACGCCGCCGGCAATTCGTGGATGTTCGAAAACCGCATGCGCCACGTGGTGGACGGCGACTACTCGCCGAAATCGGCGGTCGATATCTTCGTCAAAGATCTCAATCTGGTGGCCGAAACGGCGAAGTCGCTGCACTTCCCGCTGCCCCTGGCCTCCACCGCGCTGAACATGTTCACCGAAGCCAGCAACGCCGGATACGGCCGCGAGGACGACAGCGCGGTGATCAAAATTTTCAGCGGTATCACGCTGCCCGGCGGGGAGAAATAGCCATGCGCTTAGGGGTCATCGCCGACGATTTTACCGGCGCCACGGACATCGCCAGCTTCCTGGTGCAGAACGGGCTGTCCACCATTCAGTTCAGCGGCGTCCCGACGCAGAGCGGCCCGCTCAGCGCGCAGGCCATCGTCATCAGCCTCAAGTCGCGCTCCTGCCCGCCGGCGCAGGCCGTTGCGCAGTCGCTGGCGGCGCTGGAGTGGCTGCAGCAGCAGGGCTGCGACCGCTTTTACTTCAAGTACTGTTCTACTTTCGACAGCACCGCGCAGGGCAACATCGGTCCGGTGACCGACGCGCTGCTGGCGGCGCTGGGCGAAACGCAGACCGTTATCTCTCCGGCGCTGCCGGTCAACGGCCGCACTGTCTACCGCGGCTACCTGTTCGTCGGCGACCAGCTGCTGGCAGAGTCGGGTATGCGCCACCATCCGGTGACGCCGATGACCGACAGCAGCCTGGTGCGGCTGATGGAGCGCCAGGCGCAGGGCAGGGCGGCTGTGATAGACGCCGCAGAGCTGGACAAGGGCGCGGCGGTGGTCGCTGCCCGGCTGGACGACCTGCGCGCGCAGGGCATTCGCTACGCGGTCCTCGATGCGCTCCACGAGCGGCACCTGCTGACCCAGGGCGAAGCGCTGAAGCAAATGCGGCTGGTGACCGGCGGATCGGGGCTGGCGATCGGCATCGCCCGGGCGTGGGCCCCGGCGCGGCAGGGGAACGATGCACAGCAGGCAGGCTGGCCGCAGGGAGAGCGGGCGGTGGTGCTCTCCGGCTCCTGCTCGCCGATGACCAACCGGCAGGTGGCGGCCTACCGCCAGCAGGCCCCGGCGCAGGAGGTGAACGTAGAGCGCTGCATCGCCGATGCCGCAGGCTATGCCGCCGCCCTCTGCGACTGGGTTGAGGCAAACGCGGCGTCGCCCCTGGCGCCGCTGCTCTACGCCACCGCCGATCCGCAGCAGCTGCAGGCCATCCAGCGGCAGTACGGCGCGGCCCGCAGCAGCGAGGCGGTAGAGCAGCTGTTTGCCGCCGTCGCCCGCGCGCTGAAAAACCGCGGCTGGCAGCGCTTTATTGTGGCGGGCGGCGAAACCTCCGGCGTGGTGGCGCAGGCCCTGGGCGTCACGGCGTTCCATATCGGTCCGGCCATCTCGCCCGGCGTGCCCTGGGTGCGCGACATTCACCAGCCGCTGTCGCTGGCCCTCAAGTCCGGTAACTTCGGCGATGAGCAGTTCTTCGCCCGCGCCCAGCAGGAGTTTTTGCCATGAGTGAACAGCGGGCAAGGGAGGAGATGGTCAGGCTCGGCGCCTCTTTCTTTCAGCGCGGCTACGCCACCGGCTCGGCGGGCAATCTCTCGGTCCTGCTGGCGGACGGCACCCTGCTGGCGACGCCCACCGGCTCCTGCCTGGGCGAGCTGGCGCCGGAGCGGCTGTCGAAAGTGACCCTCAGCGGCGAGTGGCTCAGCGGCGATAAGCCGTCGAAAGAGATCGCCTTTCACCGGGAGCTGTACCTGAATAACCCGCAGTGCCGGGCCGTCGTACACCTGCACTGCCACTATCTGACGGCGCTCTCCTCCCTGGAGGGCCTGGACACGCAGAACTGCATCCGGCCCTTTACGCCCTACGTGGTGATGCGGGTCGGCGACGTGCCGGTGGTGCCCTATTACAAACCCGGCGATATCCGGCTGGCGCAGGAGCTGGCCCGCCGGGCGGGCGCGCATCGCGCGTTTTTGCTGGCTAACCACGGCCCGGTGGTGACGGGAACGTCCCTGCGCCAGGCCGCCGATAATCTTGAAGAACTGGAAGAGACCGCGCGTCTGATGTTCACGCTCGGCGACCGCGCCATTCGCTATCTGACCGACGGCGAAGTGGCTGAACTGAGGGACTACTAATGCCAAAATTCGCTGCAAACTTATCGACCCAATTTAACGAATACGCTTTCCCTGATCGCTTCGGCGCGGCGGCAAAGGCGGGCTTTCGCGCCGTGGAGTTTCTGTTTCCCTATGACTACCCGGCGGAGGTCATCAAAGCTGAACTGGATAAGCATCAGCTAAAGCTGGTGCTGTTCAATACCGCGCCGGGCGACGTGCAGGCGGGGGAGTGGGGGCTGTCCGCCGTGCCGGGACGGGAAGCGGCAGCGCGGGCCGATATCGACCGGGCGCTGGAGTACGCCCTGGCCCTGAACTGCCCGCAGGTACACGTTATGGCGGGCATCGTGCCGCCGGGCGCGGACCGTGCGGCGTATGAAGCGGCGCTGATCGGCAACCTGCGCTATGCCTCAGAGCGCTTTGCGCCGCACGGCATTAACCTGCTGCTGGAGGCGCTCAATCCGCTCACTAAGCCCAACTATCTCTACGCCAGCCAGTACCAGACCCTGGAGATGGCGGCGCGCATCGACCGGCCCAATATCTTCACCCAGCTCGATCTGTTCCACGCCCAGCGGGTGGACGGCAACCTGAGCCACCTGATCCGCGAGTATGCGGGCCGCTACCGCCACATCCAGATTGCCTCGGTGCCGGACAGGCGCGAGCCGGACGAGGGCGAAATCAGCTATCCGTACCTGTTTAACCTGCTGGACGAGGTGGGCTACGACGGCTGGATCGGCTGCGAGTATATCCCGCGCGGCCGCACCGAGGCGGGCCTCGGCTGGATAGCGCCGTACCTTAATTAATCCTGTGTCGTATTACCTGCCGCCGCGCTACCCGCGCAGCGGCAGGCTGCGTGCACCCTGAAAACGCCAGGCTGTACCCTGGTATTCTAATTAAATCAGGTGATTACTATGTCAACCGCCCTGCTGTTAACCATTGCCGTCGCCAGCATTCTGATCCTGCTGCTGCTGGTGATCAAAGCCAAAGTCCATCCTTTCGTGGCCCTGCTGGTGGTCAGTCTGCTGGTGGCCATCGCCACCGGCATTCCCGCCGATAAAATTATGGAGACCATCTTCAGCGGCATGGGCAACCTGCTGGGACATATCACGATCATCATCGTGCTGGGCGCGATGCTTGGCGCAGTGATTGAGGCCTCCGGCGGCGCCGAGTCGCTGGCGCAGCACTTCAGCCGCCGACTGGGGATGAAGCGCACCGTCGCCGCCCTGACTATCGCCGCCTTTATCCTCGGCATTCCGGTCTTCTTTGAGGTGGGCTTTATCATCGTCATTCCGCTGATCTACGGCTTCAGCAAGGTGGCGCAGGTATCGCCCCTCAAGTTCGGCCTGCCGATGGCCGGGGTGATGCTGACGGTGCACGTGGCGCTGCCGACCCATCCCGGCGCGGCGGCGGCGGCGGGCATTCTGCACAGCGATATGGGCTGGCTGATGATGCTGGGTATTCTGGTGTCGATTCCGGTGGGCGCGGTGGGCTACTACGTGGCGAAGGCGATGAACCGACGCCGGTACCACCTCTCCGTTGAGGTGCTGGAGCAGCTGCAGCTGGCGGAACCCGCCGACGCGGAAGGTAAAGCGGCGCCGAAGGTGGCGCCGCCGGGGGCAATGACTATCGCCGGGCTTATCGTGGTGCCGATTGTCCTGATCGTGCTGGGCACTCTCGCGCACTCGATGCTGGCGGAGGGCAGCGCGCTGCGGGCTACCATGATGGTGCTCGGCAACCCGCCGGTGGCCCTGCTGATCGCCCTCGCGCTGGCGGCCTGGCTGCTGGGCGTGCGCCGCGGCTGGAGCAAGGAGAAGCTTGAGGATCTGACCGGCCACGCCATTCCCGGCTCCGCCAGCGTCATCCTGGTGGCGGGGGCGGGCGGCGCTTTCGGCAAGGTGCTGGTGGAGTCCGGCGTCGGCAAAGCGCTGGCCCTGACGCTGGAGACGCTGCACCTGCCGCTGATCCCGGCGGCCTTTATCCTGTCGCTGGCCCTCCGCGCCTCGCAGGGGTCGGCCACCGTCGCCATTCTCACCACCAGCGGCCTGCTGAGCCAGGCGGTAGGCGACGTCACCGACATGCAGCGGGTGCTGGTGACCCTGGCGGCCTGCTTCGGCGGCCTCGGCCTCTCCCACGTCAACGACGCCGGTTTCTGGGTGGTGACCCGCTACCTCGGCCTGTCGGTCTCCGACGGCCTGAAGACCTGGACGGTGCTGACTACCCTGATGGGCCTCAGCGGCTTCGCCATCATCTGGCTGCTGTGGGCCGTGCTGTAGACCAAAAAAAGTAGCGATGGCTTGCGCGATCGCTACAAAGAACTTCCAGGATCAAATGTTGAGGATAACAGTGGCAATAATGATGATGAAATTTAGCCCTTCACGCCGCCCGCCGTCAGGCCGTTGACCAGCCAGCGCTGGGCCAGCAGGAAGACGACGGTGATCGGGATCGCGGACAGCACCGCCGCCGCCGCAAAGTCGCCCCACAGGTAGTTCTGCGGATTCAGGTACTGCTGCATCCCGACCGCCAGGGTGTAACTGTCGACATCGCGCAGCAGCAGCGAGGCCACCGGTACTTCGGTGATCGCGGCGATGAACGACAGAATAAAGACCACCGCGAGGATCGGTACCGACAGCGGCAGCAGCACCAGGCGGAACGCCTGCCACGGCGTGGCGCCGTCCAGCGCGGCGGCCTCTTCCAGCGAGCCGTCGATGGTTTCGAAGTAGCCCTTAATGGTCCAGACGTGCAGGGCGATGCCGCCGAGGTAGGCGAAGATCACCCCGCCGTGGGTGTTGAGGCCGATAAACGGAATGTACTGGCCCAGGCGGTCGAACAGGGCGTACAGCGCCACCAGCGACAGTACCGCCGGGAACATCTGGAAAATCAGCATCCCCTTCAGCAGCGTCGCCTTGCCGGGAAACTTCATCCGGGCGAAGGCGTAGGCGCAGGTGGTGGAGAGCGCCACGATGCCGACGGCGGTGATCCCGGCGATCTTCACCGAGTTCCACAGCCACAGCAGCACCGGGAACGGCGGCGGCGTCACCCGGCCGTCGGCGTGCTCAACGCTGAAGCCCAGCGCCAGCCGCCAGTGCTCCCAGGAGATGTGTTCCGGGATCAGGCTGCCGGTGGCGAAGTTGCCCTCGCGCAGAGAGATGGCGATGACCATCAGCAGCGGGAACATGATCCCGGCGATAAACAGCAGCAGCAGCAGGTGGGTGATAAACAGCCGCAGCTTCTGGGATTTGGGTTGTACCATAGCCATGATTTTTCTCCCTTAATCAAACTTCATGCGCGTGGCTTTGAGGTTCACGACCGCAAGGGCGCCCACCAGCAGGAAGATCAGCGTGGCAATCGCCGCCGCCAGCCCGAAGTCCTGGCCGCCGCCGCCTTCAAAGGCGATGCGGTAGGTATAGCTCACCAGCAGGTCGGTATAGCCCGCCGGCGTGGTAGTGCCGAGCCGGTCCGGGCCGCCGTTGGTCAGCAGCTGGATCAGCACGAAGTTGTTAAAGTTAAAGGCAAAGCTGGCGATCATCAGCGGCGTCAGGGGCTTGATCAGCAGCGGCAGGGTAATTTTAAAGAAGTTCTGCAGCGGCCCCGCGCCGTCCATCGCCGAGGCTTCGTACAGATCGTCCGGGATCGCTTTCAAAAGCCCCATGCAGAGGATCATCATGTACGGGTAGCCGAGCCAGGTGTTGACGATCACGATCATCGCCCGGGCGGTGGTCGGATCGCTGAACCAGGCCGGCTTGATGCCAAACAGGGCGCTGAGCATCATGTTGATCTCGCCGAAGCTCTGGTTGAACAGCCCTTTGAAGATAAGGATCGAGATAAACGACGGCACGGCGTAGGGCAGGATCAGCAGCACCCGGTAAATCGCCTTGCCCTTCAGGGCTTCCCACTGCACGACGCAGGCCAGCACCATCCCCACGGCGACGGTCAGAATCACCGTCAGCACCGAGAACACCACCGTCCAGACGAAGATGGCGAAGAAGGGCTTCTGGATCCCCTCGTCGGTGAAGACGCGGGTAAAGTTGTCAACGCCGATGCTGACGGTATAGCCGGGGCTCAGCTTCTCGCCCGCCCAACTGCCGTCGCCATTGACCGATTCGTAAAAGCCGATGTGGTTATTGGGGCGATACTTGACGCCGGTCTGGTTATTGGTCAGCTCGCCGTCGTCCGCCAGGGCGTAAAGCGGGCGGGTGCCGGAGAACTGGCGCAGTGAGCTCATGGTCACTTTGCTGTTATCCGGCAGGATCGCCGTCAACTGGCCGAGTGCCTGACGATTCTGGGTTATCACCCGCAGGTTGCCGCGCTCGCCGTCCGGCAGGGCGTCGGCCTGCCTGAGCGGGATCTTTTGTTCACCGCCGAAGGTAAAGGCGTCGGAAACATAATATTTATCGTTATCGCTGAGCGCCAGCCGCCACTGCTCCCCGGCCGGATAGAGGGCAAACTGGTAGGTTTTACCCGCCTGATAGGCGCGCTCCATCAGCACCTGCTGCGCCCGCTCCTGGGTCAGCTGGTTGGTGCTGCTGTAGTTGGTAAAAGCGATGGCGATGGTGCAGATCAGCGGGAAGAGGACAAACAGCCCCATTCCGGCGAGACCCGGGTAGACGTAGCGCCAGGCATAGGTTTTGCGGTTTGCAAAAATGTAGAGGCCAGCCGAGCTTAATATCAGCGTCATGATGGCGAACAGGTACTCCCCCTGGGCGTACATAACCACAACAAGATAGCCGACCAGCAGGCCCAGCAGCCCGATGATGGACCACTTCAGGGCATCGCTCTGCCACCAGTGACTCTTCTTAACGACATCCATGGGGAATCTTCCTCTGTAGCATTTTTCCCCTCGCCCTAACCCTCTCCCCGGTGAGGGAGAGGGGCGGGTCGGGGTTGTGTTTCTTCCTCTCCCCTCCGGGGTGAGGGGCAGCCGTTACTTCGTAATACGACCTTCTGCATCCTTCAGCGCCGCATCCACCGTCTGGCGACCGCTGGCGGCGTTAATCACTGCCGTACGCACCGCGTACCAGAAGGCGGACATCTGCGGAATGTTCGGCATGATTTCGCCCGCCTTGGCGTTGGCCATGGTGGCGGCGATGCGCGGATCTTTCTCCAGCGCCTCCTGATAGGACTTCAGCGCCACGGCGCCCAGCGGCTTATCTTTGTTCACCGCTTCCAGACCCTGGTCGGTCAGCAGGTAGTTTTCCAGGAACTCCTTCGCCAGCTCTTTGTTCGGGCTGGCGGCGTTGATACCCGCGCTCAGCACGCCGACGAACGGCTTCGAAGCTTTGCCTTTGAAAGTCGGCAGCAGGGTAACGCCGTAGTTGACCTTGCTCTTATCGATGTTCGACCACGCCCACGGGCCGTTGATGGTCATCGCCGTATCGCCCTTGTTGAAGGCCGCTTCGGCGATGGAGTAATCGGTATCGGCGTTCATGTGCTTGTTCTTGATGAGATCCACCAGGAAGCTGAGGCCCGCTTTCGCGCCCGCGCTGTCAACGCCGACGTCCTTAACGTCATACTTGCCGTTTTCAAACTTAAACGCGTAGCCGCCGTCGGCGGCGATCAGCGGCCAGGTGAAGTACGGCTCCTGCAGGTTAAACATCAGCGCGGACTTGCCTTTCGCCTTCAGCGATTTATCCAGCGCCGGGATCTCTTCCCAGGTCTTCGGCGGGTTCGGCACCAGGTCTTTGTTGTAGATGAGCGACAGCGCTTCGACGGAGATCGGATAGGCAATCAGCTTGCCGTTATAGCGCACCGCGTCCCAGGTGAAGGGATAAAGTTTGTCCTGGAAGGCTTTATCGGGAGTGATTTCCGCCAGCAGGCCGGACTGGGCGTAGCCGCCAAAGCGGTCGTGGGCCCAGAAGATGATATCCGGGCCGTCACCGGTGGCCGCCACCTGCGGGTACTTCTCTTCCAGCTTATCCGGGTGCTCAACGGTCACCTTGATGCCGGTATCCTGCTCAAATTTCTTACCGACCTCGGCGAGGCCGTTGTAGCCCTTGTCGCCATTGATCCAGATAACCAGTTTCCCTTCCTCAATTTTGGCGAGGGCAGAGGCGGAAAACATCATCGCGGTCAGGGCGGACAGCGCGAGGACGCGTGCGCCGGTATTCATTTTCATATGTTCCATCCTTTTGGTGGGGTACGCGTAGGCTCTTAATGTCCCTTAGTTTCTTTATATGACATCCTCTTTCCATCCTCCCCGCGCCTACGCCCCCGGCGGTGTTTGTGTGATCTGCGTTGCATAAATCGCCGTTATGCGCGCTGGCGCACATAATCACCGGCTGAATTTTGCAGGCGGCATCACGATTTTTTGCCCTGTCCGCCGGCCGCCGCTTTCGCACCGACCTTCTCATCCTCCCGTCTCCTCCCCCATCAAAAAGCCCGCAGGCGGAGGATTTACGCCCGTAACGGATAACGCATAGTCAGGCCCATCTTGATGTTTTTAGGGAGAAGGGCATGGCGAGCGTACAGCTGAGAGACGTGACAAAAGCCTGGGGCGACGTCGTGGTATCGAAGAATATCAATCTCGATATCGGCGACGGCGAATTCGTGGTGTTTGTCGGGCCATCGGGCTGCGGTAAATCGACGCTGCTGCGGATGATCGCCGGGCTGGAGACAATAACCAGCGGCGAGCTACTGATTGGCGACAAGCGGATGAACGACACGCCGCCCGCCGAGCGCGGCATCGGCATGGTGTTTCAGTCCTACGCCCTCTATCCGCACCTGTCGGTGGCGGAAAACATGTCGTTCGGCCTCAAGCTTGCCGGGGCGAAAAAAGATTTGATCCAGCAGCGGGTGAATCAGGTGGCGGAAGTGCTGCAGCTGGCGCACCTGCTGGACCGCAAGCCGAAGGCGCTCTCCGGCGGCCAGCGCCAGCGCGTCGCCATCGGCCGCACTCTGGTGGCCGAGCCGCGCGTCTTCCTGCTCGATGAGCCGCTCTCCAACCTCGACGCCGCGCTGCGGGTACAGATGCGCATTGAGATCTCGCGCCTGCACAAGCGCCTTGGCCGCACCATGATTTACGTCACCCACGACCAGGTCGAAGCCATGACCCTGGCGGACAAAATCGTGGTCCTCGACGCGGGCCGCGTCGCCCAGGTCGGCAAGCCGCTGGAGCTGTATCACTATCCGGCGGACCGCTTCGTCGCCGGCTTTATCGGCTCACCGAAGATGAACTTCCTGCCGGTCAAGGTCACCGCCACCGCGATTGAGCAGGTGCAGGTCGAACTGCCGAACCGCCAGCAAATCTGGCTACCGGTCGAAAGCACCGGCGTGCAGGTCGGCGCCAACATGTCTTTAGGCATCCGCCCCGAGCACCTGCTGCCGTGCGACATCGCCGACGTCACGCTTGAAGGCGAGGTGCAGGTCGTCGAGCAGCTCGGCCACGAAACGCAAATCCATATCCAGATCCCCGCCATCCGTCAGAACCTGGTCTACCGCCAGAACGACGTGGTGCTGGTAGAAGAGGGAGCCACATTCGCCATCGGCTTGCCGCCGGAGCGCTGCCATCTATTCCGTGAGGATGGCTCCGCCTGTCGTCGGCTGCATAAAGAGCCGGGCGTATAAGGCTTCCCAATTAAAAGCACGAAACCCTGCCCATTCGATGGGGAAAGTGTTCAAAGAAAAGCAACGATCTCAGGAGAAACATGATGATAACTCTGCGCAAACTTCCTCTGGCGGTAGCTGTCGCAGCAGGCGTACTGTCTGCCCAGGCGCTGGCGGTGGACTTCCACGGCTATGCCCGTTCCGGCATTGGCTGGACCGGCAGCGGCGGCGAACAGCAGTGCTTCCAGGCAACCGGCGCACAAAGTAAATACCGTCTCGGTAACGAGTGTGAAACCTACGCCGAGCTGAAGCTGGGCCAGGAAGTGTGGAAAGAGGGCGATAAGAGCTTCTACTTCGACACTAACGTCGCCTACTCCGTTGCGCAGCAGAACGACTGGGAAGACACCAGCCCGGCCTTCCGTGAAGCCAACGTGCAGGGTAAAAACCTGATCGAGTGGCTGCCGGGGGCAACGATCTGGGCCGGTAAGCGCTTCTATCAGCGTCATGACGTTCACATGATCGACTTCTACTACTGGGATATCTCCGGTCCGGGCGCGGGCCTGGAAAATGTGGACCTGGGCTTTGGTAAACTCTCTCTCGCCGCCGCCCGCTCCTCGGAAGCCGGTGGTTCAGCCACGTTCGCCAGTAAAGATATTAAGGACTACAGCCACAGAACCGCCAACGATGTATTCGATGCGCGTTTAGCGGAAATTCAGGTTAACCCGGGCGGCTCGCTGGAGCTGGGCGTTGACTACGGCCGCGCTAACTATCGCGATCACTACCATCTGGCCAACGGCGCGTCTAAAGACGGCTGGATGTTTACTGCCCAGCATACCCAGAGCATGCTGAACGGCTACAACAAGTTTGTGGTGCAGTACGCGACGGACTCGATGACGTCTCATGGTAAAGGCCTCTCCCAGGGCGCGGGCGTCGGCATTGGCCGCGATGAAAGCGGCAAACTCTACGGTGACGGCATCAACAACAACGGGCACATGCTGCGCCTGCTCGATCACGGGGCTATCTCTCTTGCCGACGACTGGGATCTGATGTACGTGGCGATGTACCAGGACATCAACTGGGACAACAACAACGGCACCAAGTGGTACACCGTGGGCGTGCGTCCGATGTACAAGTGGACGCCGATCATGAGCACCCTGATGGAAATCGGCTATGACAACGTCAAGTCGCAGAAAACCGACTCCACCAACAACCAGTACAAAATCACCCTCGCCCAGCAGTGGCAGGCGGGCGACAGCATCTGGTCCCGTCCGGCGATCCGCGTCTTTGCTACCTACGCCAAGTGGAAAGAGCGCTGGGGCTATGACTATACCGGCAGCGCGGACACTAACCCTAACTACAGCACGGCGGTGAAAGATAACTACAACGGTGGCTCCTTCGGTCGCGGCAACGATGACGAATGGACCTTCGGCGCCCAGATGGAAATCTGGTGGTAAACCCTGTTTAACCCGATGTAATGCCTGAATAAAAGAGGGGCGAAAGCCCCTCTCTCTTCGACGCAGCGCGCTATTGCCTGGCTACCGCTGCGCCCCCGTTTTGAGGTGATAACAATGAAAATGAATAAAACGCTCGTTGCCCTCTGCCTGTCCGCCGGCCTGCTGGCCAGCGCCCCGGCAGTCAGCTTTGCCGATGTCAACGTGGTGCCGCAGAATACCGCCGCCGCGCCGGCGATCCCGACCTCTGCGCTGCAGCAGCTGACCTGGACTCCCGTTGACCAGTCAAAATCCCATACTACGCCGCTGGCGACCGCCGGGCAGAGCCTGCATGTGTCCGGCATCACCGGGCCGGTGGCGGCCTACAGCGTGCCGGCCAATATCGGTGAGATAACCCTGACGCTGACCAGCGAAGTGAACAAGCATAGCGGCGTGTACGCGCCGAACGTGCTGATCCTTGACCAGAACATGACGCCGTCCGCCTTCTTCCCGAGCAGCTACTTTACCTATCAGGAGCCGGGCGTGATGAGCGCCGACCGCCTGGAGGGCGTCATGCGTCTGACGCCGGCGCTGGGCCAGCAGAAAATCTACGTGCTGGTCTTTACCACGCCGCAGGATCTGCAGCAGACCACGAAACTGCTCGATCCAGCGAAAGCCTATGCCAAAGGCACGGGTAACGCGATACCGGATATTCCCGATCCGATTGCCCGCCACTCCGCTGAGGGTACGCTGAAGCTGAAGGTAAAAACCAACACCAGCTCCAGCGTGCTGGTTGGTCCGCTGTTTGGCTCTTCCGGCCCGGCGCCGGTAACCGTCGGCAACACCGCTGCGCCGGCCTACAGCGCACCCGCTGCGGCACCCGTATCGGCCCCTGCCGCGGCGCCTGTCGCTGCCGCACCGGTGAAGTCCGAACCCGTACTCAACGACACTGAAACCTACTTCAACAACGGCATTAAGCAGGCCGTTAAAGAGGGCAATATTGATAAAGCGCTGAAGCTGCTCAACGAAGCCGAGCGCCTCGGCTCGACCTCCGCGCGTTCCACCTTTATCAGCAGCGTAAAAGGCAAGGGGTGATGGCTGCCCCACGCTGCTGATGTTTGATGTTTGGCCTTAGCCTTTCGGTACGCCCTTCGGGGCGTACTGTTTTTTCTGTTGCGCTATTGTTGCGCCAATGATCGTATATTGCCCTTTCCTCCTTTCGTCGCGCCGTTTCTACGATACAATGCCTTGATACCAGGTATCGGAGAGACGGACATGTCACACCCTGCGCTGGCGCAGCTGCGCGCGCTACGCTATTTCACCACCCTGCCGCAGCTCGATGCGCGCCTGCTGGACTGGCTGCTGCTGGAAGACTCGATGACCCAGCGCTTTGAGCAGCAGAAAAAACGGGTCACGGTTACCCTGCTGCGGGAAGAGTGGGTCACTGGCGCCGACATCGAATCAGAGCGGCCGCTGCTCGCTGACGAGCCCCGCTACTGGCTGCGCGAGATCCTGCTCTGCGCCGACGGCGAGCCGTGGCTTGCCGGGCGCACCGTAGTACCTGAATCCACGCTGAACGGGCCTGAACTCGCCCTCAGGCAGCTCGGCACCACGCCGCTGGGGCGCTATCTGTTTACCTCCTCGTCCCTGACCCGGGATTTTATCGAGGTAGGCCAATGTGGCGAACTGTGGGGGCGGCGCTCCCGCCTGCGCCTGGGCGGCAAGCCGCTGCTGCTAACCGAACTTTTTTTACCCGCATCGCCGCTGTACTGAGAGGAAGTAAAATATGGAGAGGAGTCTGAGCCAGAATAAGCTGCTGGCGTTTCATCGCCTGATGCGCACCGACAAGCCCATTGGCGCCCTGCTGCTGCTGTGGCCGACCCTGTGGGCGCTGTGGGTGGCGACGCCCGGCGTGCCGCCGCTGTGGATCCTGGCGGTATTCGTGGCGGGCGTCTGGCTGATGCGCGCCGCCGGCTGCGTGGTGAACGACTACGCCGACCGCAAATTTGACGGCCACGTTAAGCGCACCGCCCGCCGCCCGCTGCCGAGCGGCGACGTCAGCGAAAAAGAGGCCCGCATCCTCTTCGCGGTACTGGTGCTGCTGTCGTTTCTGCTGGTATTGACCCTCAACACCATGACCATCGTGCTGTCGGTCGGCGGCCTGGCGCTGGCGTGGGTCTATCCGTTTATGAAGCGCTATACCCATCTGCCGCAGGTGGTGCTCGGCGCGGCCTTCGGCTGGGCGATTCCGATGGCCTACGCGGCGGTCAGCGAGACCCTGCCGCTCAGCTGCTGGCTGATGTTTCTGGCGAATATCTGCTGGTCGGTGGTCTACGACACCCAGTATGCGATGGTTGACCGCGACGACGACCTGAAGATCGGCGTCAAATCGACGGCCATTCTGTTTGGCAAAAACGACAGGCTGATTATCGGCATTCTGCAGGTGGTGGTGATGGCGCTGATGGCGACCGTCGGCTGGCTGAGCGGCCTGGGCTGGGTTTACTATGCGTCGATTCTGGTGGCGGGCGGGTTCTTTGTCTATCAGCAGGGGCTTATCAAGGATCGCGATCGCGATGCCTGCTTTAAGGCGTTTCTCAACAATAACTATGTCGGGCTGGCGCTGTTTGTCGGCCTGGCGGTGAGCTATTTCGGCTAACCGCAGATGCCCTCTCCCCATCGGGGAGAGGGCGAAAAGCGCTTAACTATCCTGACTCGCGCTCTCAATCGTCAGCCGCACGTCCGACGTAATCAGCTCCGCCAGCATCTGGTAGACCTTCATCGTCTCTTCCGCGTCCGCATCGCCGGTATCGCTGATGTAGCCCTCGTCGCGCAGGGTCAGCACCAGGGTACTGAACACCGCCTTATCGAAGAACTCCGGCGCATTGATGCCGTGCAGCACAGACAGACGCTGGGCCACGGTGCGGCTCTCTTTTTCCAGCGTGCTGCGGTTAATCGCCGGGTTGGCGCTCAGCAGCCAGAAGGTAATCGCGTAGCGCTGCAGCGTTTCGCGCGCGCCGGCGGCCAGCAGCTGCAGGATGCGCGAATGCGTGGCGTCGATGCTGATCAGGTCATCCTGCACCGTCACCAGCGCCTGGTGCTGCATCTCAGCCAGCAGCTTATCGATAAGCCCCGCCAGCTCCGCGCTGTCCCAGCGCAGGAACAGTTCGCTCTTCAGCATCGGATAGAGGATTTCCACGTGGCGCACCAGCTCTTCGCGGGTAATTTTGCGGTGCTGGGTCACGATCGCCGCCAGCAGGGACGGGATCATCAGCATGTGGGCGATATTGTTGCGGTAGTAGGTCATCAGCACCGCCTGCTCGCGCGGCAGAACGATGATCTCGCCAATCGTATCCTGCTCAACCTCAAACTTGTTCATCTGCAGGGCGTGATCGATAAGCGCGCTGGCGCTCACTGCCGGCACCGTTGAATCCGGCGAGTAGGGCACGTTGCGCATCAGTTCAAGGTAGCACTCCAGCTGCTGGGTCAGCTGCTCGCGGGTCAGCGAGCGCTGGCGTGAGGCCAGCAGGGCGGTCACGCACAGGTTCATGGCGTTGGCCGCCCCGGCGTTGTTGATGCGCACCATCAGATCGGCGGCGATATTGTTCACCGTCGGCGTCAGCCACGCCGGGCGTATCGCTTCGATAGGATCGATAGACTCGCGCCACTCCGGCACGTGGTGATTGAGGTAGCTCATCAGCGGCAGCGGCTCGCCGAAGTTGACGTAGCCCTGACCGAGATTGCGCAGCTTGCTCAGGCCCTTGAGCATCTGCGGCAGGCTCTCTTTCTCTTTGGTCGCGCCGCGCAGCTCTTTGGCGTAGGTGCCCACTTCCATCACGTGCTCGTAGCCGATGTAAATCGGCACCAGCGTAATCGGACGGGTGCCGCCGCGCAGCATCGCCTGAATCGTCATCGACAGCGTGCCGGTCTTCGGATCCAGCAGGCGGCCGGTGCGGGAGCGTCCGCCTTCGACAAAATACTCGACCGAGTAGCCGCGGTTGAACAGCTCGCCGAGATACTCGCGGAACACGGTGGAGTAGAGCTTGTTGCCCTTAAAGGTGCGGCGAATAAAGAACGCGCCCAGGCGGCGGAAAATCGGACCCGCCGGCCAGAAATTCAGGTTGATGCCGGCGGCGATATGCGGCGGCACCAGGCCCTGGTGGTAGAGCACGTAGGAGAGCAGCAGGTAGTCCATGTGGCTGCGGTGGCAGGGCACGTAAACTATCTCGTGGCCGTCGTGGGCCAGCTGGCGCACGCGCTCGGCGTTATGGACGTTGATGCCCTGATAGAGGCGGTTCCAGGTAAAGCCCAGCACGCGGTCGCTGAGGCGGATCATCTCGTAGGAGAAGTTGGCCGCAATCTCTTCCATCAGCGCGATGGCGTTCTGCTGCGCCTTCTCGTGCGAAATCTTCTTGCTGCGCGCCTCGTCTTCTACCGCTTTGGCGATGGCCTTGGAGGCCAGCAGCTTATTGAACAGATCCTGACGGGCGGGCAGGCGCGGGCCGACGGCCGCCAGGCGCTGGCGGGCGAAGTGCATGCGCGCCACGCGGGCCAGCTTCTGGGCAATGGTTTTATCCGTGCCGTGTTCATCCGCCATCCAGCGCATAGAGAGGGAAGGCGAGAAGCGCACGAAGCTGTCGCGGCCGAGCCAGGAGACGGCGAAAAACTTCTGCACGCCGTTAAGCATACGCAGCGGCGGGTTCTCTTCGCCCTTTTCGCGCCCCGGCGAACGACCGAACATCACCGAGACCGGCACCATCTGCACGTCCAGCTGCGGGTTGCTGCGGTGCAGATCGAGATAGTCGTGGAACAGCTTAATGGACTCTTCTTTCGGCGTGTAATAGGTAAACACGCGCGGACCGCCGTGGATAAAGACATAGCGCGGCAGCAGCGTGCCGTCGATCTCCAGCGGTTCCAGCGGATCCGGCAGATCGTGCGCCAGGCACTGGGCGCGCAGGGTCAGCAGATCGGCTTTTGAGTTATACGGCAGGACGTACATGATAGGTCGCGAGGTATCGAGCCCAAGTTCCTGAGCCGGTTCTGCCGGAATAGACTTGCTTTTCACCAGCAAGCCTAATGGTAAATTCAGTAATTTGTAGTAAATTCTTGGCCAGCCAGACATAAACGATGTAAAGCCTCTGGTTAATCGTGCAAATGCGCCGCAAGGATAACAGAAAGCGTGGAGAATTTCTGTTGTCCCACTGCCGGCGCGCAGTAACATATGACGCTTAATAAACGAAAAGGTTCTTTCTGATGGCCAATGATAACACCGGCTTAACCCGAATCATTAAAGCAGCAGGCTACTCCTGCAAAGGTTTTCACGCCGCGTGGAAAAACGAGGCGGCCTTCCGCCAGGAGACGCTGCTCAGCGTCGTCGCCATCATTGTCGCCTGCTGGCTGGACGTCGATGCCATTACCCGGGTGCTGCTGATTGGCTCGGTGCTGATGATTGTGGTGGTCGAAATTCTCAACAGCGCCGTTGAAGCCGTGGTGGACCGGATTGGTTCAGAGCGCCACGAACTCTCGGGGCGGGCGAAAGACATGGCATCGGCGGCGGTGCTGCTGGCAATCCTCATTGCCGTCTTCACCTGGGCAACCCTGCTGTGGGCGCATTATCACTAGCCCCCCATTTTTGCACAACCATCTGGTTTTTTGTGCATTTTACGGTTCCAAAATCACCATTAACTGTATATACTCACAGCATAACTGTATATACACCCAGGGGGCGGAATGAAAGCGTTAACCACCAGGCAGCAAGAGGTGTTCGATCTTATTCGGGATCACATCAGCCAGACGGGCATGCCGCCGACGCGTGCCGAAATCGCGCAGCGCCTGGGATTCAAATCCCCGAACGCTGCCGAAGAGCACCTCAAGGCGCTGGCGCGTAAAGGCGTTATCGAAATTGTTTCCGGCGCCTCGCGCGGCATCCGCCTGCTGGTCGAAGAGGAAGACGGCCTGCCGCTGATCGGCCGCGTCGCCGCCGGTGAGCCGCTGCTGGCGCAGCAGCATATCGAAGGCCACTACCAGGTTGACCCGGCGATGTTTAAGCCGAGCGCCGATTTCCTGCTGCGGGTCAGCGGCATGTCGATGCGCGATATCGGCATCCTCGACGGCGACCTGCTGGCGGTGCACAAAACCCAGGACGTGCGCAACGGCCAGGTGGTTGTCGCCCGCATTGACGATGAAGTCACCGTTAAGCGTCTGAAAAAGCAGGGCAGCACCGTTGAGCTGCTGCCGGAAAACAGCGAATTTTCTCCGATTGTCGTCGATCTGCGCCAGCAGAGCTTCTCAATCGAAGGGCTGGCCGTCGGCGTGATCCGCAACGGCGACTGGCAGTAACCCGCTTTTCCCCGCAGCGCCTCTCCGGCGCTGCGCTTGATCCTGACAGGCTTTACCCATGCCTCTGCTGACTCATGCTGACAAAGCGCTGTGGCGCCTTGCGCTGCCGATGATTTTGTCCAATATCACCGTGCCGCTGCTCGGCCTGGTGGACACTGCCGTTATCGGCCACCTTGACAGTCCGGCCTATCTCGGCGGCGTGGCGGTGGGCGCTACCGCCACCAGCTTTCTGTTTATGCTGCTGCTGTTTTTACGCATGAGCACCACCGGGCTGACGGCGCAGGCGCTGGGCGCTCAGGACCGCGAGGGGCTTGCCCGCGCGCTGGTGCAGCCGCTGCTGCTGGCGCTGGTGGCCGGGCTGGCGATTGTCCTGCTGCGCGGCCCGCTTATCGACCTGGCGCTGTACGTCGTCGGCGGCAGCGGCGAGGTGCTGGAGCAGGCGCGGCGCTTTCTTGAAATTCGCTGGCTGAGCGCCCCGGCCGCGCTGGCCAACCTGGTGCTGCTCGGCTGGCTGCTGGGCGTGCAGTACGCCCGCGCGCCGGTCATTTTGCTGATCGTCGGCAACGCGCTGAATATCGTGCTCGACCTCTGGCTGGTAATGGGCCTGCAGATGAACGTGCGCGGCGCGGCGCTGGCGACGGCGTGCGCGGAATACGCCACGCTGCTGGTCGGCCTGCTGATGGTGGTGAAAGTGCTGCGCCTGCGCGGCATCTGTCTCACTCTGCTGAAAAAGGCCTGGCGCGGCAATATTCGCCGCCTGCTGGCGCTCAACCGCGACATCATGCTGCGCTCCCTGCTGCTGCAGCTCTGCTTCGGCGCGCTGACGGTCTACGGCGCCCGTCTCGGTGGCGACATTGTGGCAATCAACGCGGTACTGATGACCATGTTGACCTTTACCGCCTACGCGCTCGACGGCTTCGCCTACGCGGTGGAGGCCCACTCGGGGCAGGCCTACGGCGCCCGCGACGGCAGCCAGCTGATGGCGGTGTGGAAGGCGGCCATTCGTCAGTCCGGGCTGGTCGCGCTGAGCTTTGCCCTGGTCTATGCTTTATTCGGACAGCAAATCGTCGCCCTGCTCACCTCCATTCCCGCGCTGCAGCAGCTGGCGGATCGCTACGTTATCTGGCAGATGGTGCTGCCGGTGGTCGGCGTCTGGTGCTATCTGCTCGACGGCATGTTTATCGGCGCCACGCGCGGGGCGGAGATGCGCAACAGTATGGCTATCGCCGCTCTGGGCTTCGGCCTTACTCTGCTGAGCGTGCCGCTGCTGGGCAATCACGGGCTGTGGCTGGCGCTCACGGTGTTTCTTGCCCTCCGCGGCCTGTCGCTGGCGTGGATCTGGCGCCGGCACTGGCGCAACCATACCTGGTTCGTATAGCGGCTCAGCCATTCGGATGGTAAAAGATTCTGAGTTTTTCCGGACCCGTAAAATCCTCATCTACACTTATTATCACGTCCAGCACAAAACGACGCTTTAACAGGACGATGGCAGTTAACTCTGTATCACTGAACGATGAGGACACGATCATGAATAAAGACCAGGCTAGCGGTAACTGGAAGCAGATCAAAGGTAAAGTGAAAGAGAAGTGGGGCAAGCTGACTGACGACGATTTCCAGGTAATGGAAGGTAAGCGCGATCAGCTGGTCGGCAAAATCCAGGAGCGCTACGGCTACGGTAAAGACCAGGCCGAGAAAGAAGTGAAGGACTGGGAAACCCACAACGACTATCGTTGGTAACCTGACTCACGGCTCACCCCGAGCAACAGGGAAGTTAACCCCGAAGGGCGGCGCAAGCCGCCCGACGTCTATTTGTGGCCCGGCTTTTTCTTGATTTGAATGGTGTGGTCGTGCTCGCAGCACTCCTGACTGCTGCAGGACTCCACTTCAACGCACTCCGCGCACAGGCCGTGGGCCTCAATCACATTGTGGCGCAGGGCAAAGCCCATCTTCGCCGCCAGCGAATGCATGATATCTTCAACGCCTTCCGCACCCTGCTCCTTGACGCTGCCGCAGCGGTCGCAGATGAACATTGCCGACGAGTGCGACGGATGGTCGAACAGATGGCACAGCACGTAGCTGTTGGTCGACTCGACTTTGTGAACAAAACCCTGCTCCAGCAAGAAGTCTAGCGCACGATAGACAGTAGGCGGCTTGGCCTGCGGTTCGCTGATTTTCAGCAAATCGAGCAGGTCATACGCGCTAATGGCCCCTTTCTGCAGCGTCATCAGGCGTAATACTTCGAGACGCTGGGGCGTCAAACGTACGCTACGCTGGGCGCAGATCTTCTCAGCGTGGGCGAGCATACTTTGCGAAGTGGTCTTGTCCATTGGCATTCTCGAATGGTAAACGTAAACCCCTATTCTATCATGGAATGGTAAAAACACCGAGATTCTGCCCGCTGTGCTATACCTGACTGATCTCACTCTTTTGGATGTTTATCATGAAAAGACCCGACTGTATTCGCCACTGGCGCGACGCCGAAGAACCCGACCAGCCGGGCTATCCCGACAGCAGCGAGCGCTTTTCGATTGGCGCTCCGCTGGCGCGCCAGCTGGGGCTGCTGCGGCTGGGTATCCATCATGAACGTCTGCCGCCGGGCAGACGTACCTCTTATCCGCACGCCGAGAGCGATGAAGAGGAGTTTATCTACGTGCTGGAAGGGCATCCGCAGGCGTGGATCAACGGCTACCTGTGGCAGCTTGAACCCGGCGACAGCGTCGGCTTTCCGGCGGGCACCGGCGTCTGCCATACCTTTATCAATAACACTGAGGAGGAGGCGTGCCTGCTGGTGATTGGCGAAGTGAACAAAAAGCACAACCGCATCTACTATCCGCTCAATTCGGAGTATGCCGCCACCCGGGCGGACCGCTGGATAGACCATCCTCCGCAGTTCTTTGGTCCGCACGACGGCAGGCCGTCGCGAAAATAGCGGCGGCGCGGGCGCGCGCCTCCCGCTCACCTTTGTGCTATAGTGGCGCCCCTTTTTAACCGGATGCCTGAATTTTCACCATGTCGCCAGAGACTCAAACACCCGCCTTTCCCGCGCACCGCTTCTCAATTGCGCCGATGCTCGACTGGACGGACCGGCACTGCCGCTATTTCCTGCGCCTGCTGTCGCGCCAGACCCTGCTCTATACCGAGATGGTCACTACCGGGGCGATTATCCACGGCAAGGGCGACTATCTGGCCTACAGCGACGAAGAGCATCCGCTGGCGCTGCAGCTGGGCGGCAGCGATCCGGCGGCGCTGGCGCACTGCGCTAAGCTTGCCGAGGCGCGCGGCTATGATGAAATCAACCTTAACGTCGGCTGCCCGTCCGATCGCGTGCAGAACGGCATGTTCGGCGCCTGCCTGATGGGCAACGCGGCGCTGGTGGCGGACTGCATTAAGGCGATGCGCGACGTCGTCTCCATTCCGGTGACGGTGAAAACCCGCATCGGCATTGACGACCAGGACAGCTACGCCTTCCTCTGCGACTTTATCGACACGGTTTCCGGCCGCGGCGAATGCGACACGTTCATTATCCACGCCCGTAAGGCCTGGCTCTCGGGCCTCAGCCCGAAAGAGAACCGCGAGATCCCGCCGCTCGACTATCCGCGCGTCTATCAGCTTAAGCGCGATTTTCCGCAGCTGACGATGTCGATTAACGGCGGCATCAAATCGCTGGAAGAGGCAAAGGCCCACCTGGCGCATATGGATGGCGTCATGGTCGGGCGCGAAGCCTACCAGAATCCCGGCATCCTGGCGGCGGTAGACCGCGAGATCTTCGGCGCAGATGGCGCTGACGCCGATCCGGTGGCCGTCGTGCGCGCCATGTATCCCTACATTGAGCGCGAGCTGAGCCGCGGGACTTACCTGGGTCATATCACCCGCCACATGCTCGGCCTGTTCCAGGGCATTCCCGGCGCGCGCCAGTGGCGCCGCTACCTGAGCGAGAACGCCCACAAGGCCGGCGCCGACGTTAACGTCCTCGAGCAGGCGCTGCAGCTGGTCGCCAGCCGGCGCTGATTTTTACGCTAAAACCTGGTCAAATTCACCACGCCTCGCCCATCGCTGCGAGGCGTTTTCGTTATTATTCATAGCCTTAAAAAATGGCACGCTTCTTGTAATGCTCTATGCATAATCAATTTGCGAGGAATAGCCATGTTTGAACTGTTATTTGTGATTGGCTTTTTTGTCATGCTGCTGGTGACCGGCGTCTCGCTGGTAGGGATTATTGCGGCGCTGGTTGTCGCGACGGCGGTGATGTTTATCGGCGGCCTGTTTGCCCTGATGATCAAGCTGCTGCCCTGGCTGCTGCTGGCGATTGGCATCGTGTGGGCGATTCGGGCGATAAATTCACCGAAAGTGCCGCGCGCCCGGCGGGGCAGGGAGTGGCGCTATTAAGGTATTGCGGAGCGCGTCACAACCTGAGAACAAGCCGATAGGCGGTGCGCAATAAATCTGTCATTATTAGCCAAATAACGAATTCATCGTGCTGTACCCTACATACAGCCAACGATAAAAAAAGAAAGGGCTTCCTCCGGGAAGCCCTAATTCTTTTAGGGGATCAGCAGGCTCGACCCCTGCGTAGCCCGGCTCTGCAGCACCTCGTGCGCCCGGCTGGCGTCCGCCAGCGGGTACTTCTGATTTTCCGCCACATCGACCTTTATCGCGCCGCTGGCGATCAGCGAGAACAGCTCATTGCTGGCCTCCGCCAGCTCGTCCCGCGTCGTCACGTAGCCCTGCAGGGAAGGACGGGTGACGTACAGGGAGCCCTTCTGGTTGAGGATCCCGAGGTTGACGCCGGTTACCGGGCCGGAAGAGTTGCCGAAGCTGACCATCAGGCCGCGCCGCTGCAGGCAGTCCAGCGACGCCTCCCAGGTCTCTTTCCCCACCGAATCGTACACTACCCGCAGCATTTCGCCGCCGGTTATCTCGCGCACGCGTTCGGCGATATTCTCATCGCGGTAGTTAATGACCTGCCACGCCCCGGCGTCCAGCGCGCGCTGCGCTTTTTCCGCCGAGCCGACGGTGCCGATAAGCTTCGCCCCCAGCGATTTTGCCCACTGGCAGGCGATAAGCCCCACGCCGCCGGCGGCGGCGTGAAACAGGAACGGTTCGCCGGGCCGGATCTCATACGTTTTGCGCAGCAGATAGAACACCGTCAGTCCCTTCAGGAACGACGCCGCGGCCTGCTCAAAGGAGATGGCGTCGGGCAGCAGGGCGGCCTTATCCGCCGGGACATTGTGCACCGTGCTGTAGGCCCCCAGCGGCGACTGGGCGTAGACCACCCGGTCGCCCTCTTTCAGGTGGCTGACGCCGCGGCCCACTTTGACCACCACGCCCGCGCCCTCGTTGCCCAGGCCGCTCGGCAGCGACGGCGGCGGATAGAGCCCGCTGCGGATATAGGTGTCGATATAGTTGATGCCGATAGCCCTGTTCTCGACCTGTACCTCATTCTCTGCGGGAGCTGCGGGGGTGAATTCGACGGGTTGCAGAACCTCCGGCCCGCCGTGCCGGTGAAACTCAATACGTGTTGCCATGATTCTGATTCCTCCTGAAAATGTGGTAACCTTTCGGCCCACTCTTTATCTCGGTAAGCTCCATTCACTATGGCAGGAAATAAACCCTTCAACAAACAGCAGGCTGAGCCCCGCGAACGCGATTTTCAGGTCGACGGCCTGAAGGTCCCGCCGCACTCGATTGAAGCGGAACAGTCGGTGTTGGGCGGTTTGATGCTGGATAACGAGCGCTGGGACGACGTCGCCGAGCGCGTAGTCTCTGACGATTTCTACACCCGTCCGCACCGCCATATCTTCACCGAGATGGCGCGCCTGCAGGAGTCGGGCAGCCCGATTGACCTGATCACGCTCGCCGAATCGCTGGAGCGCCAGGGGCAGCTCGATAGCGTGGGCGGTTTTGCCTATCTGGCCGAGCTGTCAAAAAATACGCCAAGTGCAGCAAATATCACGGCCTATGCGGACATCGTGCGCGAACGCGCGGTGGTGCGCGAAATGATCGCGGTGGCCAACGAGATCGCCGAAGCCGGCTTCGATCCCCAGGGGCGCACCAGCGAAGATCTGCTCGACCTCGCCGAGTCGCGGGTGTTTAAAATTGCCGAAAGCCGCGCCAATAAGGATGAAGGCCCGAAGAACATCGCCGACGTGCTGGACGCCACCGTCGCCCGCATCGAGCAGCTGTTCCAGCAGCCCCACGACGGCGTGACCGGCGTGAACACCGGCTATGACGATCTCAACAAGAAAACCGCCGGCCTCCAGCCGTCGGACCTGATCATCGTCGCCGCCCGTCCCTCGATGGGGAAAACGACATTTGCGATGAACCTCGTTGAAAATGCGGCGATGCTGCAGGATAAGCCGGTCCTCATCTTCAGTCTTGAGATGCCCTCCGAGCAGATTATGATGCGTTCTCTCGCCTCCCTATCGCGGGTGGATCAGACCCGCATCCGTACCGGCCAGCTCGACGACGAGGACTGGGCGCGGATCTCCGGCACCATGGGCATTCTGCTGGAGAAGCGCAATATCTATATCGACGACTCCTCCGGCCTGACGCCGACGGAAGTGCGCTCCCGCGCCCGGCGCATCGCCCGCGAACACGGCGGCATCGGTCTGATAATGATCGACTACCTGCAGCTGATGCGCGTGCCGTCGCTCTCCGATAACCGCACCCTGGAGATCGCGGAGATTTCCCGCTCCCTCAAAGCGCTGGCGAAAGAGCTGCAGGTGCCGGTGGTGGCCCTGTCGCAGCTTAACCGCTCCCTGGAGCAGCGCGCCGACAAGCGGCCGGTCAACTCGGATCTGCGTGAATCCGGCTCCATTGAGCAGGATGCCGACCTTATCATGTTCATCTACCGCGATGAGGTTTATCACGAGAACAGCGACCTGAAGGGGATCGCCGAAATTATTATTGGTAAGCAGCGTAACGGCCCTATCGGCACGGTGCGCCTGACCTTTAACGGGCAGTGGTCGCGTTTTGATAATTACGCGGGCCCTCAGTATGACGATGAGTAATTTTTAAGGAAGACACATGCAAGCGGCAACTGTGGTTATTGACCGCCGCGCTCTGCGACACAACCTGCAGCGCATTCGCGAGCTGGCACCCGCCAGCAAAATTGTTGCAGTGGTGAAAGCAAACGCCTACGGGCACGGTCTGCTGGAGACCGCGCGTACGCTCCCCGATGCCGATGCCTTCGGCGTCGCCCGCCTGGAAGAGGCTCTGCGCCTGCGCGCCGGCGGTATCGTGCAGCCCATTCTGCTGCTGGAAGGATTCTTTAACGCCGACGACCTGCCGGTGATCGCCGTGCAGGGTATGCAGACGGCGGTGCATAATCTTGAGCAGCTTGAGGCTCTTGAAAAGGCTACCCTTTCCGAGCCGATCGCAGTGTGGATGAAGCTCGACACCGGTATGCACCGCCTCGGCGTGCGCCCGGAAGAAGCTGAAGCCTTCTACCAGCGGCTGTGCCAGTGCAAAAACGTTCGTCAGCCGGTTAACGTCGTCAGCCACTTTGCCCGCGCCGACGAGCCGGAGAGCGGCGCCACCGAGCGGCAGCTGGATATCTTCAACACCTTCACCGCAGGCAAACCCGGCCTGCGCTCTATTGCCGCGTCGGGCGGCATTATCCTTTTTCCGCAGTCCCACTTCGACTGGGTGCGTCCGGGCATTATCCTCTACGGCGTCTCGCCGCTGGAGCAGCATCCCTGGGGCATCGAGCTGGGCCTGCAGCCGGTGATGTCGCTCACCTCCAGCCTGATTGCCGTGCGCGAGCACAAGGCGGGCGAGCCGGTGGGCTACGGCGGCACCTGGGTCAGCGAGCGCGATACCCGCCTCGGCGTGGTGGCGATGGGCTACGGCGACGGTTACCCGCGCGGCGCGCCGTCGGGCACGCCGGTGCGGGTCAACGGCCGCGAAGTGCCGCTGGTCGGGCGGGTGGCGATGGATATGATTTGCGTCGATCTTGGCCCAGAGTCGCGCGACAAAGCCGGCGATCCGGTGATTATGTGGGGCAAGGGCCTGCCGGTTGAGCGGATTGCTGAGATTACGAAAGTGAGCGCTTACGAACTTATCACGCGCCTGACGTCAAGGGTGGCGATGGAGTATATTGATTAATTCTTAGTGGCAGGCATCTTAAGACTATATAGCCACAGTTGGTTCAGTGCTCTATCATCTTTGTAAGATATGTTCTTACAGAGAGGTGCCTTATGGCACGCACAGTAACGGTCGATCTCGGTGATGAGCTGCGTGAATTTATTGAGTCCCTCATTGAGGCTGGCGATTACCGTACGCAGAGTGAAGTCATTCGTGAATCGCTAAGACTCCTCAGAGAAAAGCAGGCCGAGTCGCGCTTACAGACGCTGCGTGACCTGCTGGCTGAAGGGTTAAGCAGCGGCGAACCGCAGGCGTGGGAAAAGGATGCTTTCCTGCGCAATGTGAAAAAGGGCACAAGGAAGGACAGTGAAGACCGTTAAACTCACGCCCCGGGCAAATGAGGATCTGGAGGCCATCTGGCATTATGGCTTCCGGCAGTTTGGTGAGACGTGTGCCGATCGTTATATCACGCACATGTCTGAAATCTTTGAATATTAAGCAGTAATGCGATTGGGACCCGCCGTCCCGAACTTGGGGAAGGGATTTTTTCACTTCCCGTTGCACGCCATATGCTTTATTTCCTGCAGACCGCGATGGACATTATCATTATCCGCATTCTTAGCCAGCACCAGGATGCGGGGCGCCACCTTATCTGGCGGTAACCTCCTGTCGGTCAGACGGCGAACATCCCCCTCGATCTTCCCCCGCATCCAGTTTATTGTGGTGATCCCTGCCCTACATAACAGACTCCAGGAGAACCATCGCGTGTTTCAGAACGTTGACGCCTACGCCGGCGATCCCATCCTCTCTCTGATGGAAAAATTCAAAGACGATCCCCGCAGCGACAAGGTCAATCTCAGCATCGGCCTCTATTACAACGAAGAGGGCATTATCCCTCAGCTGCAGGCGGTTGCCGAGGCGGAGTCCCGCCTGAATGCCCAGCCGCACGGCGCCTCGGTGTATCTGCCGATGGAAGGCCTTAACACTTACCGCAGCGGCATTGCGCCCCTGCTGTTTGGCGCCGACCATCCGGTGCTGGCCCAGCAGCGCGTGGCGACCATTCAGACCCTCGGCGGCTCCGGCGCGCTGAAGGTCGGCGCCGATTTCCTTAAGCGCTACTTCCCGCAGTCGAAGGTGTGGGTCAGCGATCCGACCTGGGAAAACCACATCGCCATCTTTGAAGGGGCCGGCTTCGAAGTGGGTACTTACCCCTGGTTCGACAGTGAGAGCAACGGCGTGCGCGTTGAGGCCCTGCTGGAGAAGCTCGGCACCCTGCCGGAAAAAGATATCGTTCTGCTGCATCCCTGTTGCCACAACCCCACCGGCGCCGACCTGACGAACGCCGAGTGGGACGCGGTGACCGAAGTGCTGAAGGCGCGCAACCTGATCCCGTTCCTCGATATCGCCTACCAGGGCTTTGGCGCCGGGATGGAAGAGGACGCGTACGCTATCCGCACCATCGCCAGCGCCGGCCTGCCCGCGCTGGTCAGCAACTCGTTCTCGAAAATCTTCTCGCTGTACGGCGAGCGGGTCGGCGGGCTGTCGGTTATCTGCGACGATGCCGCCACGGCGGGCCGCGTGCTGGGTCAGCTGAAGGCGACCGTGCGCCGCAACTACTCCAGCCCGCCGAACTTCGGCGCGCAGGTCGTCTCGGCGGTGCTTAACAGCGCCGAGCTGAAGGCCAACTGGCTGGCGGAAGTGGAGATTATGCGCACCCGTATCCTGGAGATGCGCCAGGCGCTGGTGGCGGTGCTCAGGCAGGAGATGCCGGAAGGCAACTTTGATTATCTGCTTAAGCAGCGCGGCATGTTCAGCTATACCGGCCTCAGCGCGGCCCAGGTCGAGCGGCTGCGCGAAGAGTTTGGCGTCTACCTGATCGCCAGCGGCCGCATGTGCGTGGCGGGGCTGAACAGCCGCAACGTGCAGCGCGTGGCGAAAGCCTTTGCTGCCGTAATGTAAGTACTCACTGACGCACCCTGCCAGCGGGGTGCGCCAGGTTGAGGGTAAAAACCCTGCAAAGAGTGTGATCATCACCGTTTTCTATGACATCTACGTCATTTATTCCTTTCCTTCATCCCCCCGAGCCGTTAAGGTCTCAGATATTCGTTAAATACCCCCACATTCAAATTATTTATCAGCGGAAGATCCAGTGATTAACATGCGTAAGCTCACTCAGGCGCTCAGCGCGGCCTGCCTGCTTTTTACCGTTAACTGTACCGTGGCCGATGCCCACGCCTCGTCGCCATCGCCGCTCTACACCGGCACGAATGTCGCGAAGCTCGCCGAACAGGCGCCTATCCACTGGGTATCTATCGCGCAAATTGAAAATAGCCTGCTCGGTCGCCCGCCGATGGCGGTGGGTTTTGATATAGACGACACTGTGCTCTTCTCCAGCCCCGGCTTCTGGCGCGGCCAGAAAACCTGGGGCGATGACTACCTTAAAAACCCGGCCTTCTGGGAGAAGATGAACAACGGCTGGGATGCATTCAGCATTCCTAAAGAAGCCGGACGGGCGCTGATCGCCATGCACGTCAAGCGCGGCGACAGCATTTATTTCGTGACCGGCCGCAGCCAGACGAAGACCGAAACCGTCTCGAAGATGCTGCAGGATGATTTTCTTATTCCGGGCATCAACATGAACCCGGTGATTTTTGCCGGCGAGAAGGCCGGGCAGAACACGAAAGTCCAGTGGCTGCGCGAGAAGAACATAAAGGTGTTCTACGGCGACTCCGACAACGACATCACCGCCGCCCGCGACGCCGGCGCGCGCGGCATCCGCCTGCTGCGCGCCTCGAACTCGACCTACCGCCCGTTGCCGAACGCCGGCGCCTATGGCGAAGAGGTTATTGTTAATTCTGAGTATTAATTACGTGCACCGGCGGCTCCGGCCGCCGGTTCTTTACACATCTCTATTTTCCCTTTCTGTCGTCTTGCTGCACACTGAATACGTACTCTTTTAGTCGTATGGAGCAGCCGATGTGGCATCAGCAAATCGTAACCCTGTCCGCGAAACCGCGCGGTTTTCATCTTGTAACCGACGAACTGCTTGGCCCGATCCGCGAGATCGCATCCTGCAACGCGGGTCTTCTGCACCTGCTACTCCAGCACACATCCGCTTCCCTGACGCTCAATGAAAACTGCGACCCGACGGTGCGTTTTGATATGGAGCGGCACTTCCTGGGCGCCGTCCCGGAGGATGCGCCCTACGAACACGACTATGAAGGCCCGGACGATATGCCCGCGCACATCAAATCGTCGCTGCTCGGCGCGTCGCTGACTCTGCCGGTACAGAAGGGGCGGGTGCTGCTGGGGACCTGGCAGGGCATCTGGCTGGGGGAGCATCGCATACGCGGCGGCGCGCGGCGCATCGTCGCCACGCTGCAGGGGGAATAACAATGACGAGTTCGGATCTATTGCAGTACTGCATGGCAAAGGCCGGGGCAGCGCAGAGCGTGCACAGCGACTGGAAGGCAACCCAGATTAAAGTCGCAGATGTGCTGTTCGCGATGGTGAAAGAGGCGGAGGGGCGGCCGGCGGTAGCGCTGAAAACCACCCCGGCGCTGGCGGAGCTGCTGCGCCAGCAGCACAGCGATGTGCGCCCGAGCCGTCATCTCAATAAGCACTGCTGGAGCACGGTTTATCTCGACGGCTCTCTGCCGGACTCGCAGATCTACTATCTGGTGGACGCCTCATACCAGCAGGCGCTGACGCTGCTGCCGGAGGGGCTCCGGCAGCAGCTTTCTTCCTGACTATTTCAGCATTGGCTTGAGGAAGCGCGCCGTGTGTGAAGACTCACATTCGGCGACAGTTTCCGGCGTGCCGGCGACGAGGATCTCGCCGCCGCCGCTGCCGCCTTCCGGACCAAGATCGACAATCCAGTCGGCGGTCTTGATCACGTCAAGATTGTGCTCAATGACCACGATGGTGTTGCCCTGGTCGCGCAGCTGGTGCAGCACCTCCAGCAGCTGCTGGATATCGGCGAAGTGCAGGCCGGTGGTCGGCTCATCGAGGATATACAGCGTCTGACCGGTGCCGCGCTTGGAGAGCTCGCGCGCCAGCTTCACGCGCTGGGCCTCGCCGCCGGAGAGCGTGGTAGCGGACTGGCCGAGGCGGATATAGGTCAGGCCCACATCCATCAGGGTCTGCAGCTTGCGCGCCAGCGCAGGCACCGCGTCGAAGAACTCGCGCGCCTCTTCGATGGTCATATCCAGCACTTCGTGGATGGTCTTGCCCTTGTACTTAATCTCCAGGGTTTCGCGGTTATAGCGTTTGCCCTTGCACTGGTCGCACGGCACGTAGATATCCGGCAGGAAGTGCATCTCAACTTTAATCACGCCGTCGCCCTGGCAGGCCTCGCAGCGGCCGCCGCGCACGTTAAAGCTGAACCGGCCCGGCGTATAGCCGCGGGCGCGCGCTTCCGGTACGCCGGCAAACAGCTCGCGCACCGGGGTAAACACCCCGGTGTAGGTGGCCGGGTTGGAGCGCGGGGTGCGGCCAATCGGGCTCTGATCGATATCGATCACCTTATCGAAGTGCTCCAGGCCGCTGATATCGCGGTACGGCGCCGGTTCGGCGATGGTCGCGCCGTTGAGCTGGCGCTGGGCCAGCGGGAACAGCGTATCGTTAATCAGCGTTGACTTGCCGGAGCCGGAGACGCCGGTGATACAGGTAAACAGCCCCACCGGCAGCGTCAGGGTCACGTCCTTCAGGTTGTTGCCGCGGGCGCCGGTCAGCTTCAGCACCTTCTCCGGGTCGGCGGCCACGCGCTGTTTCGGCACGTCGATTTTACGCTTGCCGCTCATGAACTGGCCGGTGAGCGATTCCGGTACTGCCATAATGGCGTCCAGCGGCCCTTCGGCCACCACCTGGCCGCCGTGGACCCCGGCGCCTGGGCCGATGTCGATCACGTGGTCGGCGGCGCGGATCGCGTCTTCGTCGTGCTCCACCACGATCACCGTGTTGCCGAGGTTGCGCAGGTGGATAAGCGTGCCGAGCAGGCGCTCGTTGTCGCGCTGGTGCAGGCCGATGGACGGCTCGTCCAGTACGTACATCACGCCCACCAGTCCGGCGCCGATCTGGCTGGCCAGGCGGATGCGCTGGGCCTCGCCGCCGGAGAGCGTTTCCGCCGAGCGGGAAAGCGTCAGGTAGTTGAGGCCGACGTTAACCAGGAACTTCAGGCGGTCGCCGATCTCCTTCAGCACCTTCTCGGCGATCTTCGCCCGCTGGCCGGAGAGCTTCATGTTATTGAAGAAGTCCATCGCGTGGCCGATGCTCATGTCCGAAATGGTCGGCAGGGCGGTATTCTCCACAAATACGTGGCGCGCCTCGCGGTTCAGACGGGTGCCTCCGCAGCTGGCGCACGGGCGGTTGCTGATAAACTTCGCCAGCTCCTCGCGCACCGCGTTGGACTCGGTCTCTTTATAGCGGCGCTCCATGTTGTGCAGCACGCCTTCGAACGGATGGCGGCGCACCGAGGTATCGCCGCGATCGTTTATGTACTTAAACTCGATAGACTCTTTGCCCGAGCCGTTGAGCACCACTTTCTGCACCTTGTCGCTGAGGCTGCCCCAGGGCGCTTCTACGTCAAACTGATAGTGGTCCGCCAGCGACTTGAGCATCTGGAAGTAGTAGAAGTTGCGGCGATCCCAGCCGCGGATCGCGCCGCCGGCCAGCGACAGCTCCGGATTCTGGATCACGCGCTCGGGATCGAAATACTGCTGCACGCCGAGGCCGTCGCAGGTCGGGCAGGCGCCCGCCGGGTTGTTGAACGAGAACAGGCGAGGCTCAAGCTCGCGCATGCTGTAGCCGCAGATCGGGCAGGCGAAGTTGGCGGAGAACAGCAGCTCTTCCGCTTTTTCGTCATCCATATCCGCCACGATAGCGGTGCCGCCGGAGAGCTCCAGCGCCGTTTCAAAGGATTCGGCCAGCCGCTGCGCGAGGTCGTCGCGCACCTTAAAGCGGTCAATCACCACTTCAATAGTGTGCTTCTTCTGCAGCTCCAGCTTCGGCGGATCGGAAAGGTCGCACACTTCGCCGTCGATGCGGGCGCGAATATAGCCCTGGCTTGCCAGGTTCTCCAGCGTCTTGCTGTGCTCGCCCTTACGCTCTTTGATCACCGGCGCCAGCAGCATCAGGCGCTTGCCTTCCGGCTGCGACAGCACGTTATCGACCATCTGGCTGACGGTCTGCGCCGCCAGCGGCACGTCGTGATCCGGGCAGCGCGGCTCGCCGACGCGGGCGTACAGCAGGCGCAGGTAGTCGTGAATTTCGGTAATGGTGCCGACGGTGGAGCGCGGGTTGTGCGACGTCGACTTCTGCTCGATGGAAATCGCTGGCGATAGCCCTTCGATATGGTCGACGTCCGGCTTCTCCATCAGCGACAGAAACTGGCGCGCGTAGGCGGAGAGCGACTCCACGTAGCGCCGCTGACCTTCGGCGTACAGCGTATCGAACGCCAGTGAAGATTTGCCAGAACCCGACAGCCCGGTGACAACGATCAGTTTGTCGCGAGGAATGACGAGGTTGATATTTTTGAGATTGTGGGTGCGGGCGCCCCGAACTTCGATCTTATCCATTCACCTTTCCCGGTAGAGACACGGACGCGGAATGCTGCCTGCGTGGTGGGCAGTACAATCGGCGGAAACGGCTAATTATGACACAGTTTTACCTGAATGAATATACAGTGCTGGAATTGTGGCCGCAGGCCCGGCAGTAACGGCCTTCCAGGTAAAGAGTTCTGCGGAATCGGCCTCGCAAACTATCAAAGCGCCGTCTGGTAATGCTACAATCCCGCGCTTAAACTTGTATAGAAATCCCTTCAGGAGACTCGATCATGGCCAGCAGAGGCGTAAACAAGGTAATTCTCGTCGGTAATCTGGGTCAGGACCCGGAAGTCCGCTATATGCCAAGCGGCGGGGCCGTGACGAACATTCGTATCGCCACCTCCGAATCCTGGCGCGACAAGGCGTCCGGCGAAATGAAAGAAGTGACCGAATGGCACACCGTGGTGATGTTCGGCAAGCTGGCGGAAGTGGCCGGCGAATACCTGCGTAAAGGCTCTCAGGTGTACATCGAAGGCCAGCTGCGCACCCGCAAATGGCAGGACCAAAGCGGCAACGATCGCTACTCGACCGAAATCGTCGTCGGCATGAACGGCGTGATGCAGATGCTCGGCGGCCGTCAGGGCGGCGGCGCACCGGCCGGTGGTCAGCAGCAGGGCGGCTGGGGCCAGCCGCAGCAGCCGCAGGGCGGCAATCAGTTCAGCGGCGGCGCGCAGTCTCGCCCGCAGCAGTCCTCCGCACCGGCGCCGTCCAACGAACCGCCGATGGACTTCGACGACGATATTCCGTTCTGATGACTTAGCGTCAGCGAACATAAGCCTCCCGGCCGCCGCCCGGAGGCTTTTTTATTAATAGCGTATCGTTATTAAATATTCCCTTAAAGTATAATAAGCTTCTTTTATTCAATTACTTCATTCCCTCCAAAGGCCATTTTTCTCCAGCGGAGAACCACCTAAAAACACGCGTGAAATACCATATAGTTTCTCTGGTTGACTATATTCTTTTGATTCTTCCGCTATTACCGGATTCGCCTTTTAGATCGCTGAAATTAAATAAAATAAATACTCAGCGGATACTTAAGTTAAATTCTGGTTATCATGAGAAAAATCTTAAATATATTGATTATGTTCTGAAATTTAGTGGGTTACTGAGTTACTCTGTTGAATTGAAACGCGCGTTATGTAAAATCTTGACCATAAGGTTAAAAAAATGTAAGCGCCGGGGGCTTCTGTTTGCAGAAGGTCGTGCGGTAGCTATGGATTTAAGAACTGGCAGTCTCTTCGCAGAAATAAATCAGCAATGATCCCCGAATATAAGATGGCTTTACGCGCTTAATACTGCTTTCATAAAATAACAGAGTGCATGGAAAAATAGATGAAAATTAGAATGTTATTCGCTGCTGCAATCGCAGTCGGCCTGGTAGGATGTCAAACACCGAAACCGAAAATTACCGACGATACGATTGAAACCTCACAGGTGAATGGCGTGACGCTGACTCACCGCCATATCGTTGTCCCGCCCACAGAATTTACCCCCATCAACGCCGCCTATCGCGCGCTCTACTCTGCGGCAGTCATGAACCGTCCGGGCTACGGCGGCAAGGTTATTACCCAACTGCAGACCGGCGATACCTATACTGCGCTGGGCCAGGTTGACGACGGATGGATTGCGCTGGCCAACGACGGTCAGGAACAGCTTATCGGCTACGCTCCCGGCAACGCGGTGGTGAAAAGCGAACTGTACGACAAGACTGTTCGCGAGCAGTCGCGCCGCCCGAAGAAAGTGCGCAAAAAAGCCACCTGCGTCAACGTCGATGGAAATACTAAAGCCTGCAAAAGCGGCAATAACGGTACCTGGATCCTCAACTGATCCCGGCCCTACGGATGATACCGTATGAAAAAACACACTTTTTTACGCCGGAGCCTTCTGGCGTTTTATTTGATTATGGCTACGTTGGTCAGCGGCTGCGGTTCGGCCTCGCACAGTGACCCCTCCCGGTACAATCTTCATTTTCAAGCCCACCCGCAAATAAACGGCTCTGCGCCGCTGAAGGTCCGCGTGATGCTGCTCAAGTCTGATGCTGAATTTATGTCATCCGACTTTTATTCGCTGCAGAACCAGGCCCAGAAGGTGCTCGGCAGTAACCTGATCAACAGCGATGAGTTCTTCCTCATGCCCGGTCAGCTGGCAAAAAACCTGAGCGGACCGAGTTCGCCCGATGCCCGCTATATCGGCGTCATGGCGGAGTATCAGTCTCTGGACGGCAAAAAGTGGCGTATTTCGCTGCCGCTGCCCGATGCCGGAGACACGCCGTTCTGGAAGTTCTGGAAGCTCTCCTCGGATGAGCTGCAGGCCAACCTCTTTCTTGACGTCAACGGGATCCGCGTCGTGACCCATTAATGCCTCCCTACAGGAATTCAGCATGAACAAAGCAGAAAAGGTGGTCTGGACCGAAGGCATGTTCCTGCGTCCGCACCACTTTCAGCGGGCGGAAAGCTACCTGCAACACCAAATCCGCGAGTGGGGCGGCCTGCAGCGCTCCTACCTGTGGGGATTTCTTGACGTCGAACTGGACGAAACCATGCTGCGCCAGGGCTGTATCGCCCTGAGCTATGCCAGCGGCCTGCTGCCGGACGGCACCTTCTTTCAGTTTCTCGACGGTCGCCACGGTCCGGCGCCGCTGGCCATCCCGGACAATACCAGCAACGAAAAAGTGGTGCTGGCGCTGCCGGTGCGCCGCGGCGGACGGGAAGAGGTTATCTTCAGCGAAGAGCGCGACACGCTGGCGCGCTTTACCGCCTTCGAACAGGAAGTGGAGGACGACAATGCCCTGTCGGTGGGCGATGCCACCGTGCAATTTGCCCGCCCGCGCCTGAAGCTGATGCTGGAAAAAGATCTCACCGCCGAGTGGACCGCCATCGGCGTCGCCTTTGTGGTCGAGAAGCGTAACGATAACCTCGTGCGCCTCGATAGCGGCTATATTCCGCCGACGCTCAACGCCAGCAACCAGACGCTGCTCTTCGGTATGCTTAACGATCTGCACGGCCTGCTGGTGCAGCGCAGCCAGCAGGTGGCGGGGCGCCTGCGCCAGCCGGGGCGCTTCAATACCTCTGAGCTTATCGAATTTACCCTGCTGACGCTGGTTAACCGCCACCTCGGCGAGGCGGCGCACATGAAAAACCTGCCGCTGCTCCACCCGGAAGCGCTGTGGCGCAGCTGGCTGCCCTTCGCCTGCGAGCTGGCGACCTGGACCGCCCAGCGGACCCTTGAGAACGCGCCGCCGGTCTACGATCACGACGATCTGGCCGGCTGCTTCGGCAAACTGATGCTGCTCCTGCGCCAGGGTCTGTCGCTGGTGATGGAAGACAACGCCATTCAGCTGCCGCTCACCGAACGCTCCCACGGCCTCAATATCGCCACCGTGCCCGATACCAGCATGGTACGCGAGTTCGGTTTCGTGCTGGCGGTAAAAGCCAGCGTGCCGGGCGAAATCCTGCTCACCCACTTCCCGGCGCAGATGAAGATCGCCCCGGTCAGCAAGATCCGCGACCTTGTCCAGCTCCAGCTGCCCGGCCTCGTGCTGCGGGCGATGCCCGCCGCGCCGCCGCAGATTCCGTGGCACGCCGGTTACAACTACTTCGAACTGGAAAAGGGCAGCGAGCTGTGGGGTGAAATGGAGAAATCCGGCGCCTTCGCGCTGCACCTGGCGGGCGAGTTCCCCGGACTGGACATGGAATTCTGGGCTATCCGTAGCTCAGCAGAATAATAAAGCGAGCGTTTAACTATGCAGCAACAGCAGGCTCCCGGCAGCACGCAGGAACAACAGGCCACCGGCCCCCGCGCCGTTGAGACGGGTGCCAGCGGTAATAATCCGCTGGTGGCAGCCGCCAGTCCCTTGCTCAACGCGATTCCGCAGATCCGCCACTCGGTCTCGCACGACGACCGGGAAGGGCTGCGGCAGAAGCTGATCGATGAAATCCGCCGTTTCGAAGTGCGCTGCCAGCAGGCGGGGCTGGCGTATGAGGTGATCGTCGGCGCGCGCTACTGTCTGTGCACGGCGCTGGACGAGGCTGCGGCGCTGACGCCGTGGGGCGGCGGCGGCATCTGGTCGGGCAACGGCCTGCTGGTCACCTTTCACAACGAAACCTGGGGCGGGGAGAAGTTCTTCCAGCTGCTGGCGCGCCTGTCGCAGAACCCACGCGAACATATTAACCTGCTGGAGCTTATCAACTACTGCCTGCTGCTCGGCTTCGAGGGGCGCTATCGGGTGATGGACAACGGCCGCACTCAGCTGGAGACCATCAAGCAGCGCCTGCGGCAGATGATCTACGGCGTGCGCGGCGCCTACGCGCCACCGCTCTCGCCCCACGGCGAAGACCGCCCGGTGCTGCGCAAGCTGTGGCGCCCGGTGGTGCCGCTGTGGGCCTGCGCCGCGCTGGCGGGTTTCGTCGCCTGTCTGTTCTACATCATTCTCAACTGGCGACTGGGGGATGCCACCAGCCCGGTGCTGGCGAAAATCTACCAGACCCAGCTGCCGGAGGCCGCCGTCGCGCAGCCCGCCGAGAAGCCGCCGGCGGTGCTCAATCTGCGCGGCTTCCTGCGCCCGGAAATCGAAGAGGGGCTGGTGGCGGTGCGCGACGAAGCCGACCGCAGCGTGGTTATCCTCAAAGGCGACGGCCTGTTCGCCTCCGCCTCAACGGTGGTGCGCGACCGCTACGCCACGGTGATTGACCGCATCGCCCAGGCAATGAATAACGTCAGCGGACGGATTCTGGTGGTGGGCTACAGCGATAACGTGCCGATCCGCAGCGCGCGCTTTGCTTCCAACTACGAGCTGTCGCTGGAACGCGCCCGGTCGGTACAGAAGCAGCTGCAAAAACACCTCTCGCAGCCCGACCGCGCGAAGGCCGAAGGGCGCGGCGAGGTCGACCCGATTGCGCCGAACAACACGCCTGAGAACCGCGCACGCAACCGCCGTGTGGAAATTACGCTGCTGGTGTCGCCTGACAACACCCAGGCCGAGCTGAACGGATTGCCACAAGGAAACTAAAGGATGCTGACGACTCTGCTTTCAATACTGACTAACCGCATTCTCTGGGGCTTCCTCGGCGCCACGGCGGTGGCCTCCGTTATCTGGATGATTGGCCCGCTGCTCTCCATCGTCGATACCCGGCCGCTGGAGTCCACCCAGAACCGGATTATCACCATCGCGGTGGTCTACCTGTTCTGGGCCCAGAGCCACATCGTGCCCCGGCTGTACAACGCCTGGCTCAACCGCAAGCTGATGGATAACCTGCAGGAGCAGGAGAAGAAAAAGAGCGCCGCCGGTGAAAATGATCCGCAGGCGCGCCTCAACAGCGAGGATCAGATCCTTTCCGAACGCTTTGACGAGGCGGCGCAGGTGCTGAAAAAGGCCCACTTCAGCAAAGCGGGCAGCAGCGCCTGGACCCAGCGCTTCAGCACCCAGTACCTCTATCAGCTGCCGTGGTATGTGATTATCGGCGCCTCCGGCTCCGGGAAAACTACCGCGCTCGCCAACTCCGGGCTGCAGTTTCCGCTGGCGGACCGCTTCGGCAAAACCGCCCTGCGCGGCATCGGCGGCACCCGCAACTGCGACTGGTGGTTCACCAATGAGGCGGTGCTGCTGGATACCGCCGGGCGCTACACCACCCAGGAGAGCGAACAGGCTCAGGACGCGGGCGAATGGCTGAAGTTTATCGGCCTGCTGCGCAAGTACCGCCGCCGTCAGCCGATTAACGGCGTGGTGGTCACCATCAGCATTTCCGACCTGCTGACCCAGTCGCCGGAGGCCTCCCGCCAGCAGGCGGTAAACCTGCGCCAGCGCCTCTCCGAACTGCACGAGCAGCTGGGCATCCGCTTCCCGGTTTATGTGCTGGTTACTAAAGCGGACCTGCTGAAGGGCTTCCGGGCGTGGTTTGCCGACTACGACAAGGCGCAGCGGGACCAGATCTGGGGCTTCACCTTCCCGTGGGAGCAGGCGAAGCTGGCGGGGTTTGACCTGATGGGCAACTTTCACCGGGAGTTCTCGCAGCTGCAGCAGCGCCTCGACGCCGGGCTGGGGGATACCATGCTCCAGGAGCACGACGCGAAGGCCCGCGCCGAGGCGTGGCTCTTCCCGCAGGAGTTTGCCGCCCTCAGGCCGCTGTTGGCGGACTACCTGAGCACCGTCTTTGCCCGCTCTAACTTCGAAACCGAATTCTCGCCGCGCGGTATCTACTTCGCCAGCGGTACCCAGGAGGGGCTGCCGTTTGACCGGGTGATGGGTGAACTGAACCGTTCCCTGTCGCTGCCCCAGGGCGCAGAAGGCGACAGCTGGGATGCGGTCAGCAAAGAGGCGCCGATCCCCGGCGGCAAAGGCCAGAGCTACTTCATCAAGAACCTGCTGCAGAACGTTATCTTCCAGGAGGCGGGCATCGCCGGCCAGAACCGCTGGTGGGAACTGCGCAGCCGGGCGGTGGTCTGGTCGGGCTATGCGCTGCTGGCGCTGCTGCTGGTGGTGCTCGGCTGGCTGTGGCTGGTGAGCTACGGCAACAACAAGAGCTATCTGCAGCAGGTGGACGCTAAAGTGCCGCCGCTGGAGCAGCAGAGTAAAGCCCTGCAGGACCCCTCCCAGCGCGATCTGTTCAGCATGCTGCCGCTGCTCAACGGTCTGCAGGCGCTGCCGAAGAGCGATGATTTCGATCTTAACTCGCCGCCGCTGACCCGCCGCATGGGGCTGTATCGCGGCAACGACGTCAGCGATGCCTCGCAGACCCTGTATCAGAAGGCGCTGACCCAGATGCTGCTCCCGGACGTGGCGATGCGCATCACCACCTGGCTGCGCAACGACAACGGCAGCGATGTGGAGTACAGCTACGAGGCGCTGAAGGCCTACCAGATGCTCTACCTGCCGAAAAAGTATGACGGCAAATTCCTCACCTCCTGGGTGATGCTCAACCTGCAGCGCAATCTGCCGCAGAACGTTACCCAGGCGCAGCTGCGCCAGCTTGAGGGGCACCTGATTGCCCTGCTGGAGCCGCAGATCCAGTCGTCGCCCTATGCTAAGGACGATGCGCTGATCGCCCGCGAGCGGGCGCTGATTAACCAGCAGCCGCTCTCGACCCGCGTCTACGGTCGCCTCAAGCGCCTGCTGGAGCACGACGATGATCTCAAGCCGGTGTCGCTGGCGACCCTCGGCGGCCCGCAGAGCGAGCTGGTGTTCTCGCGCAAAAGCGGGAAGCCGGTGAGCGACGGCGTGCCGGGTCTTTACACCCCGGACGGCTACTGGAACGTCTTCAACAAGCAGATCGACAGCGTGACCACCGCCCTGCACGAGGACGACAGCTGGGTGCTGGGCGCCACCACCGCCCAGGAGGACAAGCAGCAGACCGATAACGCCGTGCGCCAGCTTTACGTGCGCGACTTTATCGCCAGCTGGGACAGCTACATCCAGGATATCCAGCTTAACAACAGCGCCGATCTGTCGTCGCGGATCAACACCGCCCGGCTGATTTCCGGCAGCAGCTCGCCGCTGCGCCGGCTGGTGATTAACTTAAGCCAGGTGCTGACGCTGAGCCGCGCCGAACCTGAGCAGGCGGATGGCGGAAAAGAGAAACCGGCGGACAACCGCGCCACCCGCACGCTGGAGGCGCTGTTCAGCAACGGCGAACAGCGCGCCCCCCAGGGCGGGGCCATCGCCCAGACCCCGGAGCAGCAGGCGACCGACCACTTTGCGCCGCTGATCGAACTGGCGCAGCCGCTGGAGAAGGGCAGCAAGACCATCGTCTTCGATGACTTCCTCAAGCAGGTGGACGAGCTTTACCGCTATCTGACGGCGGTGCAGGACGCGGCCAACAGCGGCATGCAGCCGCCGGGCGGCGACGCTATCAGCCGCCTGCAGGCCAGCGCCGGGCGCCTGCCGGGCGGGCTGCAGACCATGTTCAGCAAAATGGCCAGCGGCGCCAGCAGCGATACCCAGCAGCGGGATCTCAACAACATCCGCAAGCGCCTGAACGTGGAAGTGGGGGGCTTCTGCCGCCAGGCCATCGCCGGGCGCTATCCGCTGGTGCGCGGGGCGCGGACCGAGGTGACCCCGGACGACCTGGCGCGCATGTTTGCCCCCGGCACCGGCATGATGGACACATTTTTCCGCGATAACCTGACCAACAAAGTCGATACCACCCAGAGCAGCTGGCGCTTTACGCCGGGCATCGACGGCAAAACCCTGCCGGGCAGCGAAAGCATGCTGCGCCCGTTCCAGCAGGCGCAGTCGATCCGCGACGCCTTCTTTGCCAACGGCGCCACCGCGCCCTCGTTTAAGGTCAGCGTGCGCACCATCAGCATGGATAACCGCATTCTTAACCTGACACTCGATGTTGACGGCCAGCAGCTGCGCTACAGCCACGGCCCGCAGGCGGTACAGATGATGAGTTGGCCGGGACCGGGCGGCACCAGCCAGGTGCGGATGCAGCTGGGCCTGGCGGACGGTACTACCTCGACTCTGACCACCAGCGGCGCCTGGGCGCTTAACCGCTTCTTCGACAAGGCGCGCACCGCGCCCGGCAGCAGCAGCCTCAGCCGCCAGGCCACCTTTAACGTTGACGGTCATCAGGTCACGCTGGAGTTTGCGCCAAACAGTATTCGCAACCCGTTCCAGCTGCCGCATTTTTCATGTCCTTAACCCTCCAGGAAAGCCGAATGACGAATATTCCTTCGCCCGGCTGGTACGGCAAGCTGCCGAGTACCGGTGATTTTTTACAGCGCCGCTTCCCGGATATCCTGGTCCGCCAGTGGTCGCACTGGTTCCAGGTCGGGCTGCTCGCCTGGCAACAGGAGCAGCAGCGCAGCGGCGAGCGTGAATTCAGCAGCGCGCCGGTGTGGAATTTTATCGTACCGCCGATGCTCAGCGGCCAGATGGTGCAGATGGGCTGCCTGATCCCCGGCCGCGACCGGGTCGGCCGCCAGTATCCGATCTGCGTCCAGCTGGCCTTTAACCCGCTGGAGTGGTCGCCGCAGATCCTCAGCCGGGCGGGCGAGTGGTATGAGCAGGTGGGCCGCACGCTGCTGCACGCGGTGCGCAACGGCTACTCTGCCGAACAGCTGGATGCCGCCCTGCTGGCGATACCCGGACCGCGTCTCAGTGAACCGGAGCAGCGTTCAGACATTCTCGACGTCATCGGCTACGAGGCCGAAGGGCAGAGCACCCTCGGCTGGCAGCAGGCCGCCGACTGTTTCGATCCCCAGCGGCAGACCAGCTTCTGGTGGACCAACCGCGCCGACGGCTATCCGCTCTACACCCACGTGCACAGCGGCAATCTGACCGGGCAGCTGTTTACCCTGCTGTTCGATCCCGCCGGCGGGGCCCGGCCCGGCCGCCACGGCCTCTATCCGCCGATGTTTGAATAAGCAGGCTACCGATGAATATTGATGAATTTCTGACGCCCGTGAGCCACGAACAGCCGTGCGGCGACAACCTTGAATACGACGCCGACTTTCAGGCGATGGAGCAGGCGAGTCAGGGCAAAGCCGAGCAGCAGTTTGGCGACACCATCATCCCGGCGGAGCCCGCCGACTGGATGCAGGTCGAGAAGCTGGCCTCGGACCTGCTGGCCCGCACCAAAGATCTGCGGGTGATGGTCGCTCTGACCCACGCATGGACCCGCCGCCGGGGACTTGCGGGCTACGCCGACGGCGTGACGCTTATTCGCCAGGCGCTGACGCTCTGGTGGCAGCCGCTGTATCCCCTGCTGGAAGAGTACGGCGAAGAAGATCCGTTTTACCGCATCAACGCCCTCGCGGGGCTGGGGGACAAATCCTCCCTCACTACCGCGCTGCGCAATGCCCTGCTGCTGCGCAGCAGCGGCGACGAGCTGAGCCTGCGCGACGCCCAGGCGCTGCTCGACGGCAGCAAAACCGAGTGCCCCGACTATCCCGGCGGCCGCTCGCGGCTGATTGACGAACTGGCGAGGGCGGAACAGCCCGGCATTCAGGCGATTGTCACCATTCACCAGCAACTGCAGGCCATCTACGATCTGCTGGTGGATAAGCTCGGGGAAAGCAACGTCCCGGAGATGGAGCAGCTGCTGAAAAGCGTCGGCCTGGTGGCCGGCGCCTGCCAGATAACCGATCTCTCAACCTTCCAGCCCGCCGGCGAGGAGAGTGCCGTGAGTGAACCGAAAACCACCGCCGCCACCGCGCCCGCGCCGCAGGCGGTGGACTGGCGCAACGCCCAGGTAACGACCCGCGCCGACGCCCAGCTGATGCTCGAAAAGGCGAAGCAGTATTTTGCCCGCTACGAACCCAGCCACCCGGCGCCGCTGATGATCGAGCGGGTGCAGAAGCTCGCCGAGCTGGACTTCATGGAGATCATTCGCGATCTCGCCCCCGACGGCGTGCATCAGCTGGAAACTATCTTTGGACGTCGCGACTGACGCGACCAGACGCTACGGCGGCAGGCATAACGTCTGGCGCACAACCTTTACCGCGCATCTACGATGGAGAACATCATGGCTATAAGTAAGAGTGGGCAGAAGTTTATCGCGCGCAACCGCGCGCCCCGCGTGCAGATCGAGTACGACGTCGAGATTTACGGCGCGGAACGCAAAATCCAGCTGCCTTTCGTCATGGGCGTCATGTCCGATCTGGTCGGCAAGCCGGTGGACAACCTGCCGCCGGTGGACGAACGCAAGTTCCTCGATATCGACATCGACAACTTCGACGAGCGCATGAAAGCGCTGAAGCCGCGGGTGGCCTTTAACGTCGACAACACCCTGACCGGCGAAGGCAAGCTCAACGTCGATCTGACCTTCGATAGCATGGAAGACTTCCTGCCGGACGCGGTGGCCCGCAAAGTCGAGCCGCTGAATAAGCTGCTGGAAGCCCGCACCCAGCTCTCTAACCTGCTGACCTATATGGACGGCAAAAACGGCGCCGAAGAGCTGATCGCCAAAATTCTGCAGGATCCGACGCTGCTCAAGTCCCTGAGCCAGGTTCCGAACCAGGATGACAGCGCCAAAGGCAAAGAGGAGTAATCATGAGCAATCCAGGACAACAGCATGAGCAGCAGCCCGGCCAGGCCTTCAGCGAAGACGAATTCAGCGCCCTGCTGAACAAAGAGTTCCGCCCGAAGACCGACCAGGCGCGCAGCGCCGTTGAGAGCGCGGTAAAAACCCTCGCCCAGAAGGCGCTGGAGAATACCGTTACCTTTTCTAACGACACCTATCGCACCATTCAGAACCTGATCGCCGGCATCGACGAGCAGCTCTCCCGCCAGGTCAATCAGATCATCCACCACGATGATTTTCAGAAGCTGGAAAGCGCCTGGCGCGGCCTGAGCTACCTGGTGAACAACAGCGAAACCGACGAGATGCTCAAAATTCGCTTTATGAGCATCTCCAAGCAGGAGCTGGGCCGCACCCTCAAGCGCTTTAAGGGCGTCGGTTGGGACCAGAGCCCGATCTTCAAGAAGGTTTACGAGCAGGAGTACGGCCAGTTCGGCGGCGAGCCGTTTGGCTGCATCGTTGGCGACTACTACTTCGACCACGGCCCGCAGGACGTTGAGCTGCTGGGCGAAATGGCGCGCATCGGCTCCGCCGCCCACTGCCCGTTCATTACCGGCACCGCGCCGGGCGTGATGCAGATGGAGACCTGGCAGGAGCTGGCCAATCCGCGCGACCTGACCAAGATCTTCCAGAACACCGAGTACGCCGCCTGGCGTTCGCTGCGCGAATCGGAAGACGCCCGCTATCTGGGGCTGGTAATGCCGCGCTTCCTCGCCCGCCTGCCGTACGGCATCCGCACCAACCCGGTGGACGGCTTCGACTTTGAAGAGCAGACCGACGGCGCGGACCACAACAACTACGCCTGGGCCAACTCCGCCTATGCGATGGCGGCCAACATCAACCGTTCGTTCAAAGAGTACGGCTGGTGCACCTCCATTCGCGGCGTCGAGTCCGGCGGCGCGGTGGAAAACCTGCCGTACCACACCTTCCCGAGCGACGACGGCGGCGTGGACATGAAGTGCCCGACCGAAATCGCCATCAGCGACCGCCGCGAAGCGGAGCTGGCGAAAAACGGCTTTATGCCGCTGATTCACCGCAAAAACTCCGACTTTGCCGCCTTTATCGGCGCCCAGTCGCTGCAGAAACCGGCCGAATACCACGATGCCGACGCCACCGCCAACGCCCGCCTCGCCGCGCGCCTGCCGTACCTGTTCGCCTGCTGCCGCTTCGCCCACTACCTGAAGTGCATCGTGCGCGACAAAATCGGCTCCTTCCGCGAGCGCGACGACATGGAGCGCTGGCTCAACGACTGGGTGATGAACTACGTTGACGGCGACCCGGCCAACTCCTCCCAGGAGACTAAAGCCCGCAAGCCGCTGGCCGCTGCCGAAGTCCAGGTCGCCGAGATTGAAGACAACCCCGGCTACTACACCGCCAAGTTCTTCCTGCGCCCGCACTACCAGCTGGAGGGCCTGACCGTCTCCCTGCGCCTGGTATCGAAGCTGCCGTCGCTGAAGACGAAAGAGGCGTAACACCAGAAGCCGGGACGTCCGTCCCGGCACTCTTCACGACAAGGAGGAACGATGAAGTTATCACCCGCAACGCTATTTGCGGCCGCCGCAATGACGCTTTCCGCCAGCGCCATAGCCGTGGACGAAGGTTCAAACCTGCTGCGCGATCCGAACAGCCTTAGTCGAAACGATATCCAAATCAGCGGTGAAAAATTTCTCCACGCGTGGCTGTCAAAAGACAATGAGCAAGAGCGGCTGAAGGCAAATATGTATCTGATGGGCGTGATGGATGCGACGGAGGGCCGGGAGTGGTGCAGCTATCGACGCGCAAAGCCCGACTCGCTGCGGGAAGCGGTATACTCCTTCTTTGAAAAGTTACCGCAACAGCGCCGGGGAGAGCCTGCTGCCGCGTTAATTAAAGAGGCTCTGATGCAGGAGCTTCCCTGTAAGAAATGAGATAAATAATAAGGACGCTTTATTTATAAGAGTGTCATTATTACTTACCTGGAAGGAACCCTCATGAGTAAACTAATTTTAGGCCTGACAATATTTATAGTCTCACTCTCCGTTAATGCGGCTGTCGACCCCGTCGCCTTTGTCAAAAAAATGCCCTACAGACAGGTTGTTAAAGACGCGGTATTAGCCAGGTGTATTGCAAAGGTATCTGATGATAATACGCTTTTTTCATCTGATGCGGCCCAGATTGGCGTTGCTTTATTAGAGTGGATCCCTTTTAATCTTGATAACGGTAATGAAAAAATCAATGCCATTATCAATAAATACAAAGACACGGTAAATGCCTCGCATTCTGAACGAAAACCAATTACGAAAGGCGTCACGCTAAACTGCCTAAGGCTTTACCACAGTGATGAACTCGATAGACTGGTTCCGCAGCTTATTGATGGTAATCCCGATCGTACCTGGTATCAGGATAATCCCCAGTAATTTCCGGAGTCGCACGGTGTCTCGTTAGTACTTTTTTCTGCTGATGATGACATCACTCCCGGCCGCCGCTAAAGCGCTGCCTGAGACGTCCTCTTTTACGCAGCAACAAATCTTCACCCATTGGGTAGAAAATCGCTGCATCGGAAAAATCACTGAGGATAAATCGCTGATATCCGATGCTAATGCTAGCGCCGCAGCCTGGTTGGAAGTCAGCTCGCTGCCGGTTGAGGTATTTGAGAAGGCCGATGCGGCGATTGATAAAGGCTTAAAAGAGCCGCTGACCGGCTCTACGCATTACTCGTATAACGTACTGAAATGTACGCTTATCGCACAGAGTCGTGATATTCAGCATCTCTATTCGCAGTAGCGCCGCCTTTATTGTCGGGTGGCGCTACGCTTACCCGACCTACGGTTTCTGAGAACTTGTAGGCCCGGCAAACGCAGTGCCGCCGGGCACCCGGCACCGCGTTATTCAAGAATCCTGAATTGTTAACCGCAATTCAGTTTCCGAGGCAGAGGTAAAATATGGACTGTTTTATTCAGCCCCATGCTTTCCTGTTTGCCATATAAATGCTTTTTCGAAAGCGTTCATTTTAAACAACGAAGAGTAAATACTATGGCTATTGATATGTTTCTGAAGGTCGAAGGCGTGACCGGTGAATCTAAAGATTCCCATCACACCGGCTGGACTGACATTACCTCCTTTTCCTGGGGCGCGTCCCAGCCGGGAAATATGAGCGTAGGCGGCGGCGGCGGTGCAGGGAAAGTTAACTTTAACGACCTGCACATCAACGCGCTGATCGACAAATCCACCACCGCTATCCTCAAGCACTGCGCCAGCGGTAAGCACCTGACCAAAGTTGAAGTCTCCATCTGCAAGGCCGGCGGCCAGCAGGTTGAGTACGCGCGCATCACCCTGGATGATGTGCTGGTGACCTCCGTGCAGTACACCGGCGCCGACAACGGCGACACCGTTGGCGTGACCTACGCCTTCCAGGCATCGAAAGTGAAGCAGCAGTACTGGGAGCAGACTGCTCAGGGCGGTAAAGGCGCTGAAAGCACCGCCGGCTGGAACATTAAAGAGAATAAAGAAGCGTAAGTTATTCTCTTCAGGATCGGGGAGTTATCCCCGATCTACTAAAAAGTATTTGAGGATATAAAAAATGTTACCAGAAGGAAGCTCGAGATTATTAACAGTTGGAGAGATCTCCTTAGCGAGAACAGTTTTTCGCGATGCTATTAAATATTATGAAGTTAAAGTTCACAATGATAGTTATTTACCGTTTAATATGCAGTCAGCCGATGTGGCAATGACGCCGAATGGAGAGATATATTATCGCGATCCTCATTATAGAGATGACTTCTCAACTGAAGTGCCAAGATATAAGCACTGGTTTATACATGAAATGGTTCACGTGCTTCAGCATCAGGTGGGGATGAATGTTCGTACTCGAGGCGCTTTTAGTTGGGCTGCCAGTTATGAGTATTCGCTACCTTCCGATAAAAAGCTTGCAGATTTTGGGATGGAGCAGCAGGCATCAATAGTGTCTGATTATTTCTTTTTGGTTAACTTTGGCTTAGGCGACTTTGTTAATATTACTGGCTTTAAAGGTATAATCGGACCTGACTTGAAAGAGAAGTACAAAAAAACGCTGGAAGATTTTCTAAGAAACCCTAAGGATAAGTGAGTTTGGTTATGATAAAAAAAATTCTACCGTTTGCTTTCTCAGCGTTGTTGATTAATGGATGTGTTTCACATCCTGCTCAATATAAATCATTAGATGTAGGTATAAGAGATAATGCACCCTGCCTTATTTTTCCTACAAACACATCATTAACAGCTCCTGTAAAAATCTATACACCAACAGTAATGCATAACCGGGCGGGAAAATGGGAAACAATTTCATCTCCCGGAGTATCAGGAAAGATGCAAACGCTTCAGGCAGGAGAATGCTATGCATGGTCAGGAATAGTTTGGCAAGAGGGTGAATACGATGTTTCACTAAAAGCAGAGGGCGCGAATAAATCCCAGCGTTATGCAATCAGATTTATAATCACAAAAAATAAAAATAAACAGCTAGTAATTAATAAAGCTGAATAGTGGAGATGTTGAGGCGCTAATCACCTAACTAATTGTTTTTAAACTCACGAGTGTGAATACCTTTCAGCGCCTTAACGTAGCATGATTTTAATCTGGGGCTGTTTTTATGTCATACTCAACATTTTATATATTTTTTGGTTTGTTTGTCTTTTTAGGAATGGGAGTGATATATTTTTTGCAGAATCGCATTTATAAAAAGTATGATGCAGAATCTTTTGCTGTTTTTTATTCATTGTATCGCAAAGGATTTATTGATAGAGATGAGTTGATGTATTATTTTCAGCCTGGTTCATTGTTCTTTATGCACCGTGCTCAATTCATTATTATGCTGGTTAAAAGAAAAAAGATTAAAAGAACAAAGAGACGTTGGATGGCACCTGAAGCATCACAGTATATTTTATCTGTTTATGAACTCTCTTGGGTGAAAACGTATCGTTACCTGATATGGGCTTCATTATTTTTCTTTTTATTGCTGTGTATTTTATATCTGATAGCTAAGCTTCATCCTAATCAATGAATTATATTTTCGATATTGATCCTTCTGAATGCTTTCAATTGTATATAACTCTCCCCTCAAACGCCGCCGCTTTCCCCGAGAGCGGCAACGTTTGAGCGCCAATCATACCAGCAGGAATACGCTATGCGATTCACGATTATTTCGAGCAAGGCCGGTCAGCAGCCGCCGCAAAGCAGCTGTGACTTTTATGCCCCTGGCGGCACTATCGGACGCGGCACCGATAACAATCTGGTGCTGCCGGACGCCGACCGCGCCATCTCCCGGCTGCAGGCCATCGTTCACGTTGATGCCGGCGGCGAATGCCGGATCACCAACCGCGGTAACGTCACCAAAGTGGTGCTGAACGATATCCCGCTGGAGCGCGGCCGCCAGGTAGAGCTGCAGGACGGCGATATCCTGACCATCGACGAATACCGCATCGAAGTCAGCGATCTGGTGCTGGATACTCAGCCGGTGAGCCGCATGGCCGCCGCCGCGCAGCCTGTCTCCCGCCCGCAGCCCGCTGCACCGGCCGCACCGGCGACGCCCGCCGCTGCTCCAACAGCGGAAGCGTCAGACGCGACGCCGACCGCCGTGCCGTCGGAGATCTGGGACAGCCTGATGCAGGAGTTCTCTATCTCCGACAGCATCTCCACCGGCCGGGCGGCGAAGCCGCAGCCCGCCGCGGAGGAACACGATCCGTTTGAGGCCCCGCAGCCCGCGGAGCGCAATCCGGAAGATCCGCTGGCGATGTTTAACGACAGCGAACCGCTGTTTGCGCAGAAGGGCGTCGATACCGACCGCCTGTTTGCCGAAGAGACGCCATTCAATAAAGAGAGCATCTTTGCCGACGTGACGCCCACCGCGCTGGTGCAGCCCGCCGAAGCGCCCGCTAAGCCCGCGCCCGCGCCAGAAGCGTCGCAGGACGAGCTGGATCCGCTGGCGCTGTTCGGCGGCGGCGAGGGCGCAAAGGCGGCCCGCAGCGACGATCCGCTGGGACTGATGGGCGGCGCGCCGCTGACGCCGGTAGACGCCTACGAAGAGCCCGCACCGCAGGCGCCTGCCAGGCAGGCTGCGCCTGAGCCCGTGCGTCAGCCCGAGCCTGAACCCGCGCGGCAGGAGGAGCCCGATCCGGAGCTGACCTCGCCGCTGTTTATGGAGCCGCCGCAGGCCGTCGAGCCGTCGCCGCAGCCCGAACCGGCACCGCCAAAGTCCGCTGAGCCAACCCAATCAGCGCCCCAGCAGCCTCAGATGCCGCCGGAGGCAGACGATCTCTCCGGCATCACCCTGCCGACGCCGCAGACGGTGGTCCGCCAGGCCGCGCAGACGCCGAAGGGCCGCCTGCGCATCGATCCGGTGCAGAACAGCGGATCGGCCGCCGATCCGCAGCAGCCCGCCAGCGGCGACGTGCTGCAGGGCGAACTGCTGGAGGCCCTGCTGGAGGGCATGGGCCTCGGCGACATGCAGCCGGTGCCGCAGTTCGACCGCGAAAACATGCGCCAGCTCGGCCAGATGATGAGCATGTTCTCCCAGGGCACCGTGGCGCTGCTCTCTTCGCGCTCGATCCTCAAGCGCGGCGTCAAGGCCGACATGACGATGGTGCTCGACGACGCCAACAACCCGTTCAAGCTGCTGCCGTCCGGCAAAACCGTGCTGATGCAGATGTTCGGCGCGCGGATGCCGGGCTTTATGCCGCCGAAAAAATCGGTGCGCGATGCGCTGATCGACCTGCAGGCCCACCAGCTGGGGATGATCTCGGGGATCCGGGCGATCATCGCCGCCATGCTGCAATCCTTTAACCCGGAGCAGCTGGAGGAGGAGGCGAAGCGCGACGGCGTGACCTCGCGGCTGTCGCTCTCCGCCACCCGTAAGGCCGCGCTGTGGGACTACTTCGTGCGCACCTACGGCGAAACCGCCGGCGAGATTGAAGACGATTTCCATACGCTGTTTGGCGAAGCGTTCCTCTACGCCTACGACATGGAAGTGAACCAGTACAAAGACTCCCAGAGCGGCTCGGAAGAATAATGGACATTACAACGGCTTCACTTTCCCGGCAGGGAACGCGCGCCAGTAACCAGGATCAGACCGGCGAAACCGTCGGCGATCGCTCCGCTTGTTTTGTGGTCTGCGACGGCGTTGCCGGACTGCCCGGCGGGGATGTGGCCGCCGAGCTGGCGCGCAACGCGATCCTCACCCGCTTCGACGGTGACAACCACCTCAACGCGCAGAGCATTCGCGACTACGTGCGCGAAGCCAACCGGGCCATCATCAGCGAGCAGCAGGCGACGCCGGACTACCACCGGATGGGCACCACCCTCGTCAGCCTGTTTATCGACCGCGACTACAAGCTGGCCTACTGGGCGCACGCGGGCGACAGCCGCCTGTATCTGTTCCGCCGCGGCTGGCTGTACCACGTCACCACCGATCACAGCCTGGTCCAGCAGATGAAGGACGCCGGGCACCAGACGGACGAGATCAACAGCAACCTGCTCTACAGGGCGCTCGGTATGGCCAGCGAGGGGCCGGAGGCCAGCTACAGTGACGTGGTGCCGGTGGAAGACGGCGACGCCTTTCTGCTCTGCACCGACGGGTTCTGGCACTGCGTTGGCGAAGAGCAGATGAAATCTGCCCTGCAGATGGTCAACACGCCCCACGAGTGGCTGACCCTGATGAACCAGATTATTCAAAAAAAGAACCAGGGCGCGCAGGGGTCGCAGGACAACTACAGCGCCGTGGCGGTATGGATGGGGAGCCCGGAAGAGGCAACGCTCCTGCACACGCTCTCCGATGCCGCGCAGTTTTTTCCCCTGCGGGACTGACACAAGGACTTCTATGAAACTCAGGTTAACCGTAATGGCGATGCTGCTCGCTGCCGCTGGCGCCGCGCAGGCCGACAATTTCCGCATCGTACAGTCGCCGTCCCAGAAGCTGGACGTGTGGCTCGATAACGTCAAAGGCAACACCGCCCAGGACTGGTGCGATAGCGAACTCTCCCTGCGCATCGTCACCGGCGGCAGCAAAAGCGCCAAAGTGCTGAATAACTTTCTGCCGCGCGTCGGCGCCCTGCTCGAACACCAGTGCAGCCGTCTTAAACAGATGAACTGGTCGCTGGTGGACGGCAGCAATGCGCAGATCGCCCACGGCACGGCGGCGAAAAGCGACAAATGGGCGGTGAAAGTCGCCGCCGACCAGCCGGCGACGGCGGCCAGCCAGACGGCCGTTTCGGCGGGCCTGCTGGCTCCGGAAGATAACATCGAGGCGCGTTCGCCAATCGCGGATCGCACGCCGTGGCAGGAGTTCACCCTGATGGACGGCTGCCGCCTGCGCACCTTCTGGCAGGAGAGCGCCGGCACCCCGGCGCTGTTTATCCCGGCGGGCAGCTCCGGCGACTGCGAGAAGGGCGGCTGGCTGAGCGGCAAAACCACGCTAACCCGCCAGGTCGGCGGCGAAGATCGCCAGCAAACCGTCACCTTCGTCCACGGCTTCCCGGTCACCGGCCTCGGCGACGGCGCCGATCCGAACAAACTGCTGATCACCGCCGTCAATAACCAGCGCATGGTGCTCGGCGCCGAAGAGGCCGGGCAGAGCTGGATAATCCTGCCCTACGACGCTGACCAGAGCAGCTGGAAAATGGACGGTACTCTGGCGGTGGAGATCTCCCGCGAGCAGGCCGCCGATCCGGCGCAGGTGCAGGCAAAAGTGGAGGCTGCCCGCAAAGCCTGGGCGCCCTGGCTACCGGCGCAGGCGCACCTGAGCGTGGTGCTGATTGACGGCCTGCTGCCGCGCCTGAGCAACCCGGCGGCCCGCGCCTGGCGCGCGGCCAACTAAGGAGCACTGATGAACACTCTCTATCAGCAGTTGGGCGGCGAGAGCGTCGCCGCCGCGCTGGCGCGGCTGGAAAATGACATCAAGGCCCGCCCGGCGGATGCCGACCTGCGGGCGGCGTTCGTGCAGTTTCTCTGCCTGAGCGGCAACTGGAGCCGCGCTCTGACCCAGCTGAAGAGCTGGCTGGCGCTCAAGCCCCAGGCGGCGCCGACCGTGACCCTGCTTGAGCAGACCCTGCAGGGCGAACTGCAGCGTGAAGAGGTGCTGGCCGGACGTCAGTTACCGCAGATGCCGCAGGGCCAGTGGCCGTGGCTTGCCGATCTGGCCGCGGCCCTCGGCGCTCCGGCGCAGGCCGATTCGCTGCGCCTCGCCGCCCTGGAACAGGCCGATGTCAATCCCGGGACTCTGACGCCCGGCGGCGATTTCGCCTGGCTGATGGACGGCGATGCCCGGCTCGGCCCGGTGTGCGAAACACTCGTTAACGGCCGCTACTTCTGGGTGCCGTTTGCCGCTATCGCCGAAATTCGCTTTCAGGCTCCCGCCAGCGTTACCGACCTGGTATGGCGGCACGCGCTGGTGCGCCTGACCGACGACAGCGAGCAGGTATGCCAGATCCCGGCCCGCTATCCGCTGGAAGCCCAGTCCGAAGAGCGCTTTATGCTGGGCCGCGCCACCGAGTGGCGGGCGCTGGACGACGACGGCGCGCTCTATCAGGGGCAGGGGCAGAAGGTGTGGCTCAACGATGACGACGAGTACCCCATTCTGGCGCTGGAGACGGTGACCTTTGCATGAATAAACCACAGCGGGACGGCGACGCGCTGCGCACCGGCTGGCAGTCGCGCAGGCAGCAGGACAAGGTGGGGGCGCGCGACAAAATGCAGCCCTCGCTGCTCGATCGCCTGACCGATAATCAGCCGCACAAGAAGCAGGAGCCGGTTAACAGCAATCTGATTGCCCACAGCACCCTGCGCCGCCACGTGCTGCGCGATCTGCAGTGGCTGTTCAATACCATTAATCACGACGATCCGCTGGCGCTGGAATCTCTCCACCAGGTCCGGCGCTCGGTAATCAACTTCGGCGTCGCGCCGCTGGCCGGCAAGCGGATGTCGGACATCGAATGGCAGGATATCCAGCGCAAGCTGACGGAGGCGATTATCAACTTCGAGCCGCGCATTCTGCCCCAGGGCCTGCAGGTGCACTGCATCTCCGATACCCGCTCGCTGGATCTGCACAACGTGCTCTCCATCGAGATCAAGGGCCGCTTGTGGTGCGTGCCGTACCCGCTGGAGTTCCTGTTCCGCACCGACGTGGATCTGGAAAACGGCCACTTTGAACTGAAAGACGCGGGGTAAGCGACGATGGAAGGCAAACTGCTCGACTACTACAACCGGGAACTGGCCTACCTGCGCGAGATGGGCGCCGAATTTGCCGAGCGCTATCCCAAAGTCGCCGGGCGGCTGGGGATGCGCGGCATTGAGGTCGCAGACCCTTACGTAGAGCGGATGATGGAGGGCTTCGCCTTCCTGACCTCCCGCGTGCAGCTGAAGATGGACGCCGAGTTTCCGCGCTTCTCCCAGCGGCTGCTGGAGATGCTCGCCCCTAATTACCTGGCGCCGACGCCGTCAATGGCGATTGCCGAGCTGGAGCCGGATACCAACAAGGGCGATCTGAGTAAAGGCTTTCTGGTGCCGCGCGGCACCATGATGGACAGCCAACTGCTGAAGAAAAACGGCGTCACCTGCAGCTACACCACCGCCCACGACGTTAACCTGCTGCCGCTGCGCATTGAGAAAGCGGAGCTGGGCGGCATCCCGGCGGATCTGCCGCTGTCGGCCCTCGGCCTCAGCCAGCACGGCGCCGCCAGCGCCCTGCGCATCCGCGTGGCCTGCGCCGGGGCGGAGAACCTCGGCCACCTCGACTTCGACCGGCTGGAGTTCTTCTTCAGCGGCCCGGACATCGAGGCCCTGCGCCTGCTGGAGCTGGTAATGGCCCACCAGGTCGGCACCGTCTGCCAGAGCGTCGGCGGCGACCCGCGGCGGGCGGTGCTCGGCGAAGAGGCGCTTCGCCAGGAGGGCTTCACCGCCGACCAGGCGCTGCTCCCGGAAGATCTGCGCAACTTCGACGGCTACCGCCTGCTGCACGAGTACTTCGCCTTCCCGGCGCGCTTTCGCTTCGTCAGCGTCAGCGGCCTGAAAAAGCTGGTGGCGCAGTGCGACAGCGAGCGCGCTTTCGACATCATCATCCTGCTCGACAAGGCCGATGACCGCCTGGAGCAGGTGGTGGACGCCGGCCACTTTGCGCTGCACTGCACGCCGGTGATCAACCTGTTTCCAAAAGTGGCCGCCCGCCAGAAGCTCGGCGACGGCCAGCATGAATACCATCTGGTGGTCGATAACATCCGCCCGCTGGATTACGAAATTTACTCGGTAGGCAAAGTTCACGGCAGCGCCGACGGCCAGCGCGACCTGCGCGAGTTCCGCCCGTTCTGGAGCTCCTGGAGCGGCGACGCCGGCGACTACGGGGCCTACTTCTCCCTGCGCCGCGAGCAGCGGGTGCTCTCCGAACACGCCCTGCGCTACGGCACCCGCACCGGCTACGTCGGTTCCGAAGTCTTTATCTCGCTGGTGGACGAGCAGCACGCGCCCTGGCAGCAGGAGCTGAACTACATCGCCGCCGAGGTGCTGTGCACCAGCCGCGACCTGCCGCTGATGCTGCAGCAGGAGCTGGGGCAGTTCGTCCTGCCGGATTCGCTGCCGGTGAAAACGCTGAGCATGCGCAAGGGGCCGACCCCGCCGCGCCCGGCGCTGGCGGAGGGGCTGAGCACCTGGCGGCTGATAAGCCACCTGCAGATGAACTACCTGAGCCTGATGGACGGCGACAGCGGCGAGGGCGCGGCGGCGCTGCGCCAGCTGCTGGGGCTGTATACCGGGCTGGCCGAGACCGCCGTCGCCCGCCAGATTGAGGGCGTGCGCAGCTGCGTGCTGGAGCCGGTGCATCGCCGGGTGCCGGAGCCGGGGCCGATCGTCTTCGCCCGCGGTATCGGCATTACCCTGACCGTCGACGAGCGCGCCTTCTCCGGCGCCAGTCCGTGGCTCTTCGGCAGCGTGCTGGAGCGGGTCTTTGCCCGCCTGGTGTCGCTCAACAGCTTCACTGAATTTACGCTCAACAGCCTGCAGCGGGGCGAGATTGGCTACTGGGGTCCGCGAATGGGCAAAAGGGCGCTGATATGAGCGACGCCGCGGCCCCGACCGCCACTATCCACCGCCTGACGCCGCTGCCGGAATCTTTCTGGCTGGGCGTGATGGCCGCGCCCTGGCAGTACGATCTGTTTCAGCTCCTGCGCCGCCTCGATGCGCTGGGCGGCGAGCGCTACCCGCTGGGGCGCGCGCCGCTGCCGAAGTTTGAGGCGCTGCGCATCGGCCAGACGCCGTCGATGGCCTTCGCGCCCTCGACCCTGGCCTCCGCCAGCCGCCGGGAGAACAGCCAGCTGCACGACGTGTCGATTTTAAGCTTCGGCCTGTTCGGCCCCAACGGCCCGCTGCCGGTGCACCTGACCGAATATGCCCGCGAGCGGCTGCACCATCACCAGGATCCCAGCTTCAGCGCTTTTGCCGACCTGTTTCACCACCGCCTGACGCTGCTGTTCTACCGCGCCTGGGCCGACGCCCAGCCGACGGTGTCGCTGGACCGCAAAGATAACCAGCGCTTTAACCACTACCTGGCGTCGCTTATCGGCATGGGCCAGCCGGGACAGATGGAGAAGGGCGGCCTCGGCGCCCACGCCCGCTTTACCCACGCCGGGCACCTCACCCGCCACGGCCGCGATCCGGAAGGGCTGGAGAAAATTCTCCGCCACTACTTCCGCGTACCGGTGCGGGTGGTCGGCAACGTGCCGCAGTGGATGCCGCTCAGCGAGCGCGATCGCGCCCGGCTCGGCGCCGGGCGGCGCAATCCCCGGCTCGGCGTCTCCGGCTTTCTCGGCGTCGCGGTGCGCGACGTGCAGCACAAGTTCTGCCTCGAACTCGGCCCGCTTGCTGCCGACGAGTACGACCGCTTTCTGCCCGACCAGCCGCAGGTCACCGCCCTGCGCGACTGGGTGCGCCAGTATCTGGGCATCGAATATCAGTGGGAGATCAGGTTGCTGCTGCGCGCCGACGAGGTGCCCGCCGCCTCGCTGCGGGGCCGGGGGCGGCTGGGCTACAGCGCCTGGCTCGGCCTGCAGCCGAAGGCTGAGCCGCGCGGGGATCTGGTGTTTGGGGGGGAGCGTGCGCGGGAGTAGGCGGCGGCGGATTTTGCCCGGCGGCACTGCGTTTGCCGGGCCTACGGCACGATAGATTTTTAGCTCAATGGGTAAGTGTTCTGAGGGTGTTTGAGTCCGGCTTAAAATCGCCTCAGATTATGGCGAATGGCCGGGGCAGCCCGCAGGGACGCGGGCTGAGGCGAAACGAGACATGGACAAAATCGTCCGGAACGATTTTGAACAATGCGCAGCATTGGCCCCGGAGGGGCGAGGCTCAGGGATGAGCCGAGTAATCACGAGTCGAGCCGTACCCGAAAAGCCAGTCGCCATAATCTGAGGTTCCGCGTAGCGGCGATTTTTGTTGCCGGGAGCCGGGATTGTTAAGGGCGCGGCGGCGAGCGCCCTTAACACGTTCACCGCAGAAAGCCTGATAGAGAAGCAGAGAGCTAAGAGTGAACGGAACAATTCCACAATCATGTGAAGAATGGAATTGAATGCGTGCAGGCCGTCACCGTCTCTACGCGTCTTTGCGTCACATATTTATTTGTAGGCCGGGCAAGCGCAGCGCCGCCCGGCGAAGCGACAACGTTTACTGTTATTAATGGAACCCAACATGTCAGAAATCAGCCGCGCCGTACTGTTCGGCAAACTGGATACGCTGTTGTTTACCTCGCTGGAGAGCGCCACCGCCTTTTGTAAGCTGCGCGGCAACCCCTACGTCGAACTGGTGCACTGGCTGCACCAACTGATGCAGCAGGAGAACGGCGACCTGCAGCAGGTGATTCGCCACTTCGCCCTCGACGAACAGGCCCTGACCCGCGACATCATCGCCGCCCTCGACGCCCTGCCGCGCGGCGCCGGCTCGGTGTCCGACCTGTCGGAGCATATCGACAGCGCCGTCGAGCGCGCCTGGGTCTACGGCTCGCTGAAGTACGGCGTCGGCCGCATTCGCGGCGGCCACCTGCTGATCGGCCTGCTGAAAACCTGGAACCTCGCCAGCGTGCTGAAGGGCATCTCCGCCCAGTTCGGCCGCATCAACGTTGAGGCGCTCAGCGAGCAGTTTGATATCCTACTGGCCGACAGCAAAGAGAGCCAGCAGGCGGCGGCCGAGCCGGCGGAGCAGGGCGCGGTCCCGGCGGTGAAGGGGACGCTGGCCCAGTACGGCCAGAACCTCACCGAGCGCGCGCGGGACGGCAAAATCGATCCGGTGGTCGGCCGCGATGAAGAGATCCGCCAGATGGTCGATATCCTGATGCGCCGCCGCCAGAACAACCCGCTGCTCACCGGCGAAGCCGGGGTCGGCAAAACGGCGGTAGTCGAGGGCCTGGCCCTGCGCATTGCCGCCGGCGACGTGCCGGCGCCGCTGCGCGATATTCAGCTCTGGCTGCTGGATATCGGTATGCTGCAGGCCGGGGCGGGCATGAAGGGCGAATTCGAGGCCCGCCTGCAGGCGCTGATTAACGAAGTGCAGGCCAGCCCGACGCCGATCGTGCTGTTTATCGATGAAATTCACACCCTGATCGGCGCCGGCGGCCAGCAGGGCACCGGCGATGCCGCCAACCTGCTCAAACCCGCCCTCGCGCGCGGGCAGCTGCGCACCGTTGGGGCCACCACCTGGGCCGAGTACAAAAAATACATCGAAAAGGATCCGGCCCTGACCCGCCGCTTCCAGACCGTGCAGATCCACGAGCCGGACGAAGAGAAGGCGCTGCTGATGCTGCGCAGCACCGTTTCGCCGCTGGAGAAGCACCATCGGGTGCTGCTGCTCGACGAAGCGGTAAGCGCGGCGGTGAAGCTCTCCCACCGCTACATTCCCGCCCGCCAGCTGCCCGACAAGGCGGTGGCGCTGCTCGATACCGCCTGCGCGCGGGTGGCGGTCAGCCAGGGCGCGACGCCGCCCCGGCTGGAAGATCTGCAGCACCGCATCGCCGGGCTGGATGTAGAAATTGAAATAGCCCGGCGCGAAAGCCGCGTCGGCGTCGGCGACAGCCAGCGCTCTGCGCAGCTGCTGGCCGAGCGCGAACGGCTGGAAGCCGAGCGCGACGCCCTGACCCTGCTGTGGGAAGAGGAGCGCAGGCTGGTGGATGCTGTGATCGCCCTGCGCGCAGAGCTGCACGAGGCGGACGAGGCGGTGCTGCCCGAACTGCGGGCGGAACTTGAGAGCACGCAGGAGGCGCTGAAAGCGGTGCAGGGAGACGCCCCGCTGCTGTTTGCCGCCGTGGACGAAAACGTGGTGGCGGCGGTGGTCTCCGACTGGACCGGCATCCCGCTGGGTCGGATGGTGAAAAATGAAATCGACGCCGTGCTGAGCCTGGCGGACACCCTCAACCAGCGGGTGATCGGCCAGCGCCACGGCCTGGACCTGATCGCGAAGCGCGTGCGCACCTCCCGCGCCCGGCTGGACGATCCCAATAAACCGGTGGGTGTATTTATGCTCTGCGGCCCCTCCGGCGTCGGCAAAACCGAAACCGCGCTGGCGCTGGCCGAGTCCCTCTACGGCGGCGAGCAGAACGTCATCACCATCAACATGAGCGAGTTTCAGGAAGCGCACACAGTCTCGACCCTGAAGGGCGCGCCTCCGGGCTACGTCGGCTACGGCGAAGGCGGCGTGCTCACCGAAGCGGTGCGCCGCCGCCCCTACAGCGTGGTGCTGCTCGACGAGATCGAGAAGGCCCACCCGGACGTGCACGAGATCTTCTTCCAGGTGTTCGACAAGGGCTGGATGGAGGACGGCGAAGGCCGCCACATCGACTTCCGCAACACCATTATTATTCTGACCTCCAATGTCGGCACCGACCTGATTAGCGCCATGTGCGCCGATCCGGAACTGATGCCGGAGCCGGAGGCGCTGGGCACCGCTCTGCGCCAGCCGCTGCTGCAGGTCTTCCCGCCGGCGCTGCTCGGCCGCCTGCTGGTGGTGCCCTACTACCCGCTCAGCGACGAGATGCTGGGGCAGATTGTCCGCCTGCAGCTGGCGCGCATCCAGCGCCGTCTCAAGGAGAACCACAACATACTTTCCGACATCGACGACAGCGTCGTGGACCAGGTCGTCCGCCGCTGCACCGAAGTCGAATCCGGCGGGCGTATGGTCGATGCCATCCTGACCAACACGCTGCTGCCGCAAATCAGCCAGATACTGTTAACCGCCAGCCGCAACGACGAGCAGTTCCGACACCTGCGCGTCAGCTTTGCGGACGGCGAGTTTCATTGTCAGTTTGCCGCGTAACGCAATCATTGAGTGAGTCTTAACCATGACGGATCACGATAACAACCGGACTGTCCTGAACGCGCTGCCGATCGGGTATCGTTTTAATGAGTTTGAAATCAAGGAAGTGATTGGCGGCGGCGGCTTCGGCATTGTCTACCGCGCCTGGGACCATCAGCTGGAGCGCACCATCGCCATTAAGGAGTTTATGCCTTCGTCGCTGGCGGTGCGCGGCGACGACATGACCCTGGTCCTGCGCAGCGAGCGCTTCGGCAAGGCGTTTTCCGCCGGGCTGAACAGCTTTATCCAGGAGGCTCGTCTGCTGGCGCGCTTTAATCACCCGAACCTGGTGCACGTCCTGCGCTTTTGGGTGCAGAACGACACTGCCTACATGGGGACGCTGTTCTACACCGGCACCACCCTGACCCGCCTGCGCGAGCAGCAGCCGGATCTGATTGACGAAGCGTGGATCCGCCGCGTGCTGCCGATGCTGTTCGGGGCGATCAAAACGATCCACGACGAAGGCTACCTGCACCGCGACATCTCCCCGGACAACATCCAGATCCAGGAGAACGGCCTGCCGGTGCTGCTCGATCTCGGCTCCGCCCGCCGCACCATCGGCAACCTCTCCGACGAAACGGAAACCATGCTGCGCCCGGGCTACGCGCCCATCGAGCAGTATACCGACGACAACGAGAGCGAGCAGGGCGCGTGGACCGATATCTACGCCGTCGGCGCGGTGCTCCACACCCTGATCGCCGGCTCCCCGCCGCCGGTCAGCGTGGTGCGCAGCATCCAGGACACCTACGTGCCGCTGGCGGAGCGCCAGCCTGCCGGCTACTCCATGGAGCTGCTGAAGGCCGTCGATAAAGCGCTGGCCCTGCACATTCAGGACCGGCCGCAGAGCATCGACGAATTTGCCGCCCTGATCGAGATGCCGGTCTCGCACATCAACGACGTCATGGCCGGGAAAAAGCCGGGCACCATGCTGGCGGTGGTGGAAGAGGAGAAGCCGGCCCTCACCGACTGGCGGCGCTACAAGGTGCCGGGGATGATCGCCGCAGGCGTGCTGGTGGGCATCATCGCCGGCGGCATGCTGTTCAGCGGCGGCGGCGAGGCACCGACGGCAGATACCGCCGCCGCGACGCCGACGACCCAGCCTCCGGCAGCGGAGTCCGCGCCGGCGCAGACGCCTGCTGTTCAGCCGTCCGCCGCGACTCAGGCGCCGACGGAAACCGCTGCCGCGACGCAAACCCCGCCGCCCGCGCAGCAGGAGCAGGCCCACGCCGCCGTTGCCGCACCGCCGGTGGCGCTGATCTACGTGCGGATGCACGCCGGCGAGAAGCTGGCCCTCAACGGCGAGGCGCAGAGCGTCACGCCCGCGACCAGCGGCTTTGCTTCCCTCAAGCTGGCGCCCGGCCACTACCAGATCGTTCTGCAGGGCAGCGGCGGTAGCCGCACCCAGACTCTGGAAATCGGCAAGGCGGGAACGTGGCTGATTAATCCGGCGGGATAAGTGTGCGAGCCGCACTTTTATTATTGAACAAGGAGCAATAACGTGAATATACCAGGTTTACGTCCTGAGGCTAATTTACCGGGATATGACTTTGCCCGCCTTACCGGGCATTCTGCAAATGACTTTGATTTTGCCGCACTTGGCGCCGCAATGGATTGCAACCGTGATTTTGCGCAAGCCGGAATTATTTATGCAGAAGGAGCAAATCGCTATTTAGTTCGCCCTAATAAAAGACATCCAAATGGTCAGAGTGGCGTTGTTACGCATGTCATCGTCACTAAATATCCTGCTCATGCAACAAAATCGAGTGTTGGTAAGTCGTTGTCTGATGCTGTATCGGCCAAATCACTGGGACCGGAGGTTGCTTCAACTGTACTTTCTTGTGGCGCAATGCTGATCACTGCCGGTGTGATCGCAACGGGTAGTGCTGCTGTGCCGCTGACGGGGGGAGCGAGTAGCTTATTGGTCGCAATAGCCTATGCTGGCGCGACAGCCACTACATTACAGTGTGTAAATGGAGTTTATCGTCTTTATGATTTAGTTGACAATGGAGGGCATAAAGTCGAGTGGTTTGATTCACAGGGCTGGTATAACGCGACTTCAACAGCGCTCGATCTCATTTCTTTAGCCAGTGCCGGCGGTGCGCTAAAAGAGGCAGTTGCAACATGGCGTGCAATGAAATCCGTCTCATCATTAAAAGCTACTCAGTGGTTGCAGGCATATCCGCGTCAAGATCGTGCCAGATTAACTGAGCAAATTATCCGGGCACAGAACCCTGGTATTAGTAATAAAGAGATAAAAGCGGCTATACGTGCTGGACTCTACCCTAAACGTTTCCCTATAGAACCGGTTCAGGTCGAACTGGCCAGACAACTGAGTAATGTTGTCACTAGTGCGGCAGCCTTAGCTGGTAGCGCTGTCAGCGGCGTTATTGCTTCTCCTGGAAATATTCCAAAATCTGCTCGTTACGTTATTGGTACCATCCAGTCGCTGGCGGTGTTGCAGTGAATATTCAGGTGATTATTTCAGGTTACTACTTTTGCGATCTACTGGCCCACGGCCGTGAAATGGAGCCGGTTATCGCCCGTAATGACGCCAGCCTGCTGCAGCACTCGACGCCGGAGCTGGAGCGCTGGTTTGACAAGCCGCCCGCTGAGCTCCCCCGGCAGAACGGCTTTCCGCTGGCGTTTGTGCTGCTGTTTTTTATTATCACCTTTGCGCTGAATTTACTGTTGCTACTAACAATACTCGACATTCAGTCTCCACCTGTTCACGGCGCGCTATTTTTCATTCCTTGCTTACTAATTACTGTAATCAACCTGACCGCCACCTACCTGATTTCCCGCGGAAAAACCGCTGGCCTGGCGTGGTACGGGTGGATGCATCAGGCACTCACCTGCCTGACGACCCTTTTGTTTCTGCGCTCGGCGCTCGCCGGCGAAACGCATCATGCAGTAATGGGCCTCATCGGCCTGCTGCTGTTGCTGCTGTGCCGCATCGTCCTCAACGGCCGGGGCTTTATCCTGTTCGTGCTCTACGCGCGAACGCAGCGCATCGCCGCGCTGGCCCGCGTGCAGCGTACCAAACTCTGATTAACGGAATAAATCCTATGCTCAACCGAATCACCGTCACGCTCCCCGCCGGGGAGCTGCTTTTCTGGAAACTGTCGGGCCGGGAGGCGATATCCGAATCGTTTGCACTGAGCCTGACCCTGCTCGGGACCGACGCGCGCATCGACCGCAGCCAACTGCTGGGCCAGCCGGTGACGGTGACGATACCGACGCAGAGCCTGCTCTCCTCGC